>Ga0315282_10004022_pt1 | contig 25933 bp, 21 predicted proteins | sample YL17G07_20_MG_FD_203693 | JGI IMG/M metagenome (GOLD analysis project Ga0315282, IMG submission 203693) | Sediment microbial communities from Yellowstone Lake, YNP, Wyoming, USA - YL17G07_20 | ecosystem: Environmental > Aquatic > Freshwater > Lake > Sediment | place: USA: Wyoming | collected... | reverse complement strand
GCATACTGCAGCTCCTTTCCGGAAGTGCATTATACCAGAAGGCGTCCCAGAACCATCCATAAAATATGTCATCGTAATTGCGGCAAGGTGCACTTAGCCGTAGCTCGGCATCAGTCTCTTGGGCCGCCCGTGCCCCGGATTCCTTCTCCTTCACGTCGATGAGCCGGCCGGTAGTCACACACGCACTGGTGGTCCCCACTTGAACTCCCGCCCTGCGTGAGGCAGCCCGCGTCGCAAGTGGACGCGATGCGACTCTCTCTGGGTGTCGTGAAGAGCTCCCGTGCTTGTTAGCGGCGCAGGGCCCGACGGTTCACCGGACCGGCCGGAAGGAACGTGCTGATGAAGGACATCGCCTTGTTCCACTCGTCTTCAACTTGCTGAAAGAGGACTTCCGTGAACGGCGAGGGACTGTGATACTCCCGGAAGGACGCCCAGTCCTTTCGAAGCCAAGCCATGTCCTCATCGCGATGTGTGTACCAGACCGCAACTCGATCCCAGCTGTCTTCGGCCTCAGCCTTCAGCGCCACCGCCGTCTGGGCCAATGAGGCCATGTCACTCTGCGCGCACAAACCGACGTGAGCACATAGTGCGGCTGGCAGGAAACACCAGGCGTATGCCAGCATGTAGTCAAATGTAGCGGCTACGAGCATCTGGGCCACATCTTTGCGGTCCTCTACGCACGCATAGTATCCCAACCTGCCCAGAGCCAAGGACGGGTCGAAATCCTCCTCCCTATAGTAAAACTGCGACAAAAGAACGACACGCAACAGCAGGTCGGCAGAAGGCCATCGTCCCGAATCTATATAGTACTGGCACGCGGCACCATTGATGTTGTACATTACTCCGCCGAGTTCTCCAAGATCGGCGGCTTCCACCCGCCACCTTTTCGCTGAAACAAGCATAGGCAGCACCCGCCTCAGGGAGGCCTCGTAGTAGGCGAGGTCACGATCACCGGCCGCGTACTGAACCACCTCACATGTTACCCGCTCAGGATCGCATGTCCCGTAGAGAAGAGAAGCCATAATACTGGGGTACTTCTCCGTTGCTTCGCCAGCGATTTCATCTCCACGGCTATACTCCTGAGACATTGCGCTATCTCGTTTCAATACTTACACCAGAAATCTGCCGCCGCCTCACACGTGGCGACCGCCTTCTGGGCCTCCTCGCCAGTCACCGCCCACACCCCGAAGGCCACCGTGGAGTTGAAGGCCTTCGGCTGCTTCTTCTCATCTGCCTCGGACGAGCCGGCGGCCCACAGTGCGGCGGCCAGGATTGACGCAAACACGAACCACTTCCATGACTTGTTGCCCATCTGATGTCTCCCTTGAAGCAAGGGCGCAACTGAGGGCGTTTTCAGCTACCTGCCGGAGAAGCCGTGCCCCAGCACATTTTAGACTCTACAGGCGCCTGCAACAAAGTCGTCGGTGATCTCGCCGTGCCTGCAAGGTCCAGCGCTTGTTTATCAGTGGCCATCCGTGTTAATCCGTATCGAAAGCCTTGCCGTGCGGTGGCTCTGGTCCGTCAGGTCAGCACTCTTGGCCTTGGGCTTATCAGCGTCCATCATGAGTTATCCGCGTCCAAGAACGTGCTGTTCGCTTTTTCTGCTTCTTGAGGTCAGGATGTTTGAACCCTGGCCGACCCACGTCCATCCGCCGTTATCCGCGTCCATTCCGTCGAAGCCGCTTACCTTGCGCGGCTTCGACCAGCTGTCGCCATTGGCGACAACCCGTTATCTGCGTCTAGAACCAGCCGTAGGACTCCATACCCGGTGCCTGCCTGCCCTATCAGTGGCCTTCAGCGCAGGTCGACGGCCAAAGCCGTTCGCCCGTCCGTCTTAGCCCATTCAACACCGTGATCCATCGTCATCCGGCGTTATCGGTGTCAACGCTGTAGCCTTGTCCTTGCCGTTCCGCCGTCGCCGCATGTCATTGTTGGGCAAATCAGTCATATTTCATGTGCTTACGGCTTGCAAAGTTAGGACAAATTGGGTTCGTTTCGCAAGACCGCTCCTTCTGAATCAGAAGCAGGGCGCCCCGACATGGAACAATCCGCCAGCCGGGCCGGCCTGCCCCTGCGAGCGCTTTCACGAGTTCCATGCTTCTCTTTATGTAGCAGCCCTCTCGGGAGGGCGTACGATGAATTTCGTCTCACTGACCGTCGGCCTGCGCCGCCATACGGCCACCAGATTCTTCCTCTATCTATTCCGAAGCATAACCGCGAAGCATAAGCAAGAACGCACGGGAATGTGCTGTAAGCGTCCGATGGAACTCACCATGAGGTCACTTTGCCTTTGCGCCCCCCCGGCGCCGTCATCCATGGCCATCCCCGTTCATCCGCCTCCAGACCTGCCTTCTACTGAGGATCGCATAATACCGAGACGGGACCTCGTATCACAAAAGGGCCGCCACAGCGGCTTATCTGTTCTTTGAGCCTGTCACCGCAAAGCACGAGACTCAGTAGACCCCCTTTGTCAGCTCACTGACCAGCGCCGCCCTCTGCAACCGGCCAGTGCCGGATGTGTTGGATATGCTCTTGCCCATCACAACGAAAGTCACTGTGATGTCGCCTTTACACCGGCCTGGCTCCGTCATCCATGAACATCCGTGTTCATCCGTGAGACTATGAAGCAGGCCCCCGGTCGGATAAGCTCGGGACGCACTTTGTGGCCGAGGTGGTCTCGGCCGCTCCCATATCCGATTACGCCGGAGGCCTGCCATGTGGTACGTGGGTCTGGATGTGCACGCGCGGCAGTCGAGCTTCTGTGTGCTGGACCCTCAGGGCCATAAGCTCCTGAGCCGCACGGTGCATGGGTCTTACAGCAAGGTAGTCAAGGAGATGGAGTCTGTCAAGCAACCCTTCAGCGTCTGTTTCGAGGCCACCAGCGGCTACGGCTGGCTCTCCGAGCAACTCTCCCGGCTTGCTCAGAGGGTCGTGGTGGCCCACCCGGGACAGCTCCGGCTGATCTTCCGCTCCAAGCGCAAGAGCGACCGCATCGACGCCGAGCGTCTGGCCAAGCTCTTATTCCTGGACGAGGTACCGCCGGCCTACGTGCCCGACGGCCGGGTGAGGGCCTGGCGCGGCATGATTGGCCTCCGCTCGATACTGGTGGCCCGCCGCGTAGCCATCAAGAACAGGATCCGGGCCCTTCTGCGCTCCCAGGGAATCGAGTCCCCGCGCTCCCTCTGGTCGAAGGCTGGCTTCAAGTGGCTGGCCTCCCTGGCCTGGCCGAGCGATTTCGAGGCCCTCACGCGGGACCTGCTGCTGGAAAAGCTCCGGTCAGTGAAAGAGTCTATAGCGAGGGTAGAGCGGCTCTTGAAGGCAGAAGCCAGCCGCCGCCCGGCGGTAGCCCTGCTGATGACGATCCCCGGTGTCGGCATCCGGACGGCAGAGGCAATAGTGGCCTACGTGGACGATCCAGGGCGCTTCAGCCGCAACAACGCCGTCGGCGCCTACTTCGGCCTGGTGCCCTGCCTGGACTCCAGCGCCGGCAAGGACCGCTTCGGCCACATCACCCGCCAGGGGCCGCCCATAGTGCGGCGACTCTTGACGGAAGCGGCCTGGCAGGCGGTGCGGCACGGCAAGACCATGCGGGCCTTCTACGATCAGGTCATGCATGGCGACCCAGCGCGCAAGAAGATCGCGATCGTCGCCTGTGCCCACAGGCTGGCACGTTGCATGCACGCCATGCTGCGGGACAACCGCGCCTGGCAGGAGAGCCGCGAAAAGAGGAGCCTTTGCGCAGCCTGAAAAGAGGAAACAACGGCATCACCCAAGGAGAAAGAGCAGACCCGAGCGCAAGCAGCGGAAGCGGGACCCAAGAGGCCGGACCCCGAGCATTTGACATGGCGACACATGGAAAGCCGCTCCGTGACTGAGGCCGGCCCGCAATAACTCATATGTCGCGCCCCCACGAGGGTGACGGCGAATAGATGTTTGGAAAGTCCCGCAAAGCCCCGCTTCCGACTTGACAGGATACCTGCTCATAGATGTCAAAAGCCGTGCCGTGGTTCCGTCCAGTCGGTTCAGTGTCCTTGAGCCTGATCCTATCAGTGTCCAGCAGTGTCTAATGTGCCGAGGGGTCGTTGATTTGCCTGCCGGCGACTGATATCGTAGGCCGGCGCACGAAAGGCCCCCCCCAACAATCAGAAATCGCGAGCGGAGCTTCCCCCTGATGCCAGAATACCGCGAGTGCCCAACAAAGAGAGAGCTGAACCTGCTCATATTCCAGGGCCGAAGCGTCCCCCGCGTCCTCTTCCAGCCCAGGGCGGAGCCATGGTACGCCTGGCACAAGGAGTTCGGAGGCCTTCCCGACCGATTCCGCGAAATGAGCCTGCGCGAAGTCTACGACGACCTCGACCTCTCGATGCGCTACGTCAGCTATTACACGGGCGTGCCGGAGCCAGTAAGGCACACATACACCGAAAACGTGAAGGTGCGCACCGAACGGCTTTCCGACGGCGACGAGTTGAGCATAACCAGTACGCCTTTCGGCGAACTGGTGCAGCGAAACCGCCTGACGGTGGACAAGACGTGGCGCACGATCGAGTTCCCGGTCAAGTCGAGACAGGACCTCAAAGGGCTCAAGTGGCTCCTTGAGCGGAGCGCCTACACCTTCGACGCCGCGAACTTCGAGGAGGGCAGCCGCTTCATTGGCGACCGAGGGGAACCGCAGTTCTGGGTGCCCAAAAGCCCCTACCAGGCGCTCTGCCAGTCGTGGATGAAGCTGCACGATTTCATCTACGCCTTGGCCGATGCGCCCGCCGAAGTTGAAGACGTCATGGAGGCGATTGACAGGTCCTATGACGCGCTCTATGAGCAACTAATCGCGTACGGCAAGGTGCGGATACTGAACTTCGGCGAGAACATCCACGACCACCTCCTCTCCCCCGCTTACTTCGAGCGCTACCTGATTCCCTGGTATGACAAGCGCGCCGGGCAACTTCGCGCGGCCGGCATCTTCACCCACATGCACCTGGATGGCTACTTCAAGACCCTTCTGAAGCACCTCTCCCGGCTGCCTTTCGACGGGCTGGAAGCGCTGACGCCGGTCCCCCAGGGCGACGTGACGCTGGAGGAGATAAAGGACCACATCGGGGACAAGGTGCTGCTGGACGGGATTCCGGCGGTGTACTTCCTTCCGCACTACCCGCTGGACAAGGTGGCGGAATGCACGGAGCGGGTCATCGAGATGTTCCATCCGCGCCTGGTGCTCGGAATCTCAGACGAATTGCCGGAGGGCGTAGATGAGTCCGGCATTGAGAAGATGCGATGGGTGAGCGACTACTGCCGCAGAGCCGGTCAGGGCTCGGCGGGCGCGCGCTCGTCGCCCGCCCAGCCCGGATAGCACTTGTCGAGCGCGTCCCGGGCCGCGTTCTGCTCGGCCGCCTTCTTGGTTGGCCCCCAACCGCCTCCGCGTTCCTCGCCGCACACGTGGACGACGGTCAGGTAGCGCCTCTGATGATCCGGGCCCTCGAACCGCACCACGCTGTATCGAGGTATGCCCTTGCCCTCGGCCTGCGTCCGCTGCTGGAGGATGGACTTGTAGCTCGGCGAGTGCCGACCCGCGCGGGCGCGCTCCATCTCCGGTTCGAGCGTGCGCAGGATAAAGTCGGTCGCCGCCTTCAGGCCGCCGTCCACGAATACGGCACCGACGACCGCCTCGTAGGCGTTTGCGACGATCGAGCCCGGGTAGCGCTTGCGCTGCTTCAACCCCTCATCCACCTGGAGGAAGTCCGCCAGCCCGAGCGAGCGCCCGACGCGCCCGAGCGTGCGCCGGCTCACGATGGCGGACTTGAGCACTGTCATGTCGCCCTCAGACATCTCCGACGAGCGCTTGAAAAGGCACTCGGCGATCACGAGGCCGACCACGGAATCGCCCAGGAACTCCAGCCGCTCGTTGGACGGCCCGGCGCCTCCGCGCGCGGAGGCGTGCGTCATCGCCTCGGTCAGCAGGTCGGCATTCGCAAACCGATACTGTAGCCGCTCTTGCAGTTGTTCCAACGCGTCATCCACGACGTTGAGCGCTCCTTGCACGTACGCTCCCGACCGAGCGCCCGCTCGGTTTTGCGTGTGCGAAAAAGCCGAGCGTTCGCACCGATCCCACACGGCCGCGCGCTCGCTTGCGCGGCCCGGACGGCATCGTCACTTCAGCGGCCTCCGCCGCACTTCGTCAAAGAACGGCGTCCTGCCCTGCTCCACACAGGCGGCTGCGTAAAGGTACATGGCAGCCGACCACGTCTGCCAATCCTGCCCGCGCGGCGTGCCGTCCTGCGCGCGGAACCATTCATTGAAGCCAAAATCGAGCGCCGGGTTAACGGCCGGGCGCATCAGATCAGTGAGGGCCGCCAACTTTTGCTCGGCGAGCCGCTTGCGACCGGCGGCGACCAATGCCGCAACGTAGAAACCGCAGATGAACGGCCAGACGCCGCCGTTGTGGTATTCGCCCGGGAGGCCGTATCTCTCGTATCGCGGCCGCCAGTCGGGATGCTCGGGCAGGATGAACGGGAAAAGGTTCGCCGGCAGGTCCACGGCCAGGTCTCCTTTTGCCCGCATGGCCTGTGATTCCGCTTCCACCCACGAAACGAGCCTGCCGGCTCTGGAAGGCGACGCAATCCCGGACAAGATGGCCAGGCTGTTGCCCAGCAGATCGAACCTTTCGCTGCTGTAGAGTTTGTAGCACCAGAGGGCATAGTAGGGCCTATTGGGAAGCGACAGTCCCTCGTGCACGTGGCGGTGCGCGCCATCGCCCTTGATGGTGAACCGGTTCATCAGGTCGCGCAGGACGGCGGCTCGCTTGCCCTGCCTGTAGAGGCGCAGGTAGGTGTAAACCAGAGCGTTGACGTAGAGGCCGAAGCCCGGCACCCACTGTTCGTCGCGCCAGTCGCTGGTGGGCTGCTGGGCCACCATGACGCAATCCTCCGGGCTCTGGTATTCCATCCACTGCAGAGCCTTGAGAACGGCCTCGTCGAGGAAGTCGGCTTCGCCCGTCACACGGCGAAACAAGGCTGCCCCGATCAGGAAGAGCGGAGTGGTGTCGCTCGCACCCGTGACTTCAGGGTTATGCGCCAGGCCGGGGATATGGCCGAGCGGGGTCTGATTCCTCGCCAGGGTTTGCAGGACACGGCGGAGGCCGGCGATCAGTCGCTCGTCCCCCGCGGTGAGGATGCCGAGCGATGAGATCATGAGATCGCGCGTATAGGGCTCAGGGTAGCCCCACCCCGCCGCGCGCGGGAGACCTTGAAAGGGGCCGCGGAAGTTATGCCGCAAGACTTCGAGAGCGGCCTCTTTGGCCTCTGCGACGGCAGCACGGAGTGTCGGTTTCACGGTCTATGAGATGTCCAAACGGTCAGAGAGTATGTTCAAGAGCTTCTGCGCCACGACGCGGTAGTCGAACAGTTCGACGGCCCGTCTGCGCCCCGCTTCGCCCATGCGTTTGCGCAGTTCGGCGTCCCTCATCAGCTCGAGCATGTAATGCGCTATATCATGGACGCTCGCGCGGTAGTCAACGGTGCGGGGCGGTTCGAAGACCACCCTGTGGCCATCCTCGTAGCCGGATTCGGCCCCGAGGATCACCTCGCCGATGCGGACCTCCTGGGCCACTCCGGCCAGGAAGGCTGTTTCGCCATGCACGAGAGTGTCGAGCATGCCCATTGCCTTGATGCTCAAGACGGCTTTGCCACATGCGCCCGCCTCCACTTGCGGCATGCCGAACCCTTCGAGCCGCGACGGAGCGGCGTAGATGTCACAAGCGGCCATGAGGTAAGGCATGAAATTCCGGGAGATGACGCTGGTCGTGTAGACGACGCTTTTTTCGATCCCGAGGTCGGTGGCGAGCTGGAGGTCGGCAAGGTTCTGCCTGTAGGTGCGCGGCTGGGGCCAGACTTTGCACACGTACTTCCAGTCCGGCGCCTCCTTATCAATGGTCGCCATGGCCTGCATGACTTCCTGAGCGCCTTTCGAGGCGGCATCGCCCCCCACCGTGAGAATCATCACCTGGTCGGGCGCCACACCGAGAGCTTCTCGGACAGTGGAGACCTTCGGGTCGGTCTGGTCGCGGGGGCTGAAGGAGTCCGTATCGCAGCCGACCGGAAGGACCTCGATATTCTTTCCGTGCAGGCCATCGCGGATGTAGACTTCCTTCACCCAATGGGAGGTGACGAGGATCAGAGGCAGCGAGTTCAGGACCTCCTGGTAGTTCGCTATGTAGCCGTCAGCGACGAGCCAGGGGACGGCCAACGCGCCGTAGCGCTGCGGATGCAGAAGGAGGTGCGGTGTGTGGCCCCAGTAGCCGACGCCAACAACGACATCCGGCTCGAACCAGCGGTAGTACCACTCCTTCTCCTGCGCCGATTCAAAATGGACGCCGTGAACGTCCACGCCGAGGTGCACAAGCCCTTTGTAGAGCAGGTCGCCCTGTGTGGCAAGCCCGCCAGGCGAAGGCGGAAAATCGTAGAGCACCAGTATCTTCATGGTCCCTCACGTATTCTCTGTGATCCATTGGCCGCAGGCAGCCGCGGACTCAAAGCACCAGAAAGCCTCCTCCCTCGGTGTGGTTGACGCCTCAAAACTGCCGGCGCTGAAGCCGTACACATCGGTTATTATAGCTCTCTTCGCCCGATAGAGTCCGTCCGACAGCGCCTGCTTCCAGTGGGCAGTCGGAATGGCGCGTGGAAGATATTGCCCCTGTCCGTCCTCATAGGCGAAGAGCCACAGCGCCTTTGCGGGCAGCAGGCCTGCCATCCAAAGCGGCGCCACTGCCCTGCCCGTCTCCTCGTGCCTGCGGTGCTTCGTATACTCGCCGCGGGGGGAATGAGTCAAGACCACGTCGTAGGCGTCGGAGCGCGGGAGCAGCGCCGTCACGGCTTCGGTGACTGTGCCCTCCGCAAGCGGCTTCTGCTCCGGGCCGTCGTCCAGGTCGCCGAGGGAGCCCGAAGCGCCGAGCCTGGCGAGCGCGCGATGGAACTTCGGGGCGCGGTCCGGATCGCTCGCCCGGCAGAGGCCTATGACCGTCCAGTCGCACTCGGGATGCATCAGGATGAGCCCCCCGGCCCAAAGGGTCTCGTCATCCGGGTGCGCGACGATGACGGCGGCCCTCCTGAAGACGAATTGCGCCGCCCCGAGTTGACTGGTCTGCGGGCTGCCGGCGTCGCCCTTTGTTCGATGGTGGCTACGCATACGCAATAGAATCCCTTTGCAGCGTGCTTTGCCCTGGAGGGCTGCTCCAGCGGGCAGGGCACGCGGGATTCTATCCGGTCCGGTTGTACTTTCAAAGTCTATTGGCACGGCACGGCTTTTGACACGGATTAACACGGATGGGACGCAGATGCTGGAGATGGGGCGGCCCGTGTACGGCAAGGCGGGACGAACGACTGCGGTGTTTATCTATCCACAGATGACGCCGACGGACCTTTCCATGGGAATAGGTGCGCAGATTATCGGAGGGCGGCACTGGGATGGCGGCCGGCGGCCAGAATGGGAACAGAGGGGCCGTGCGATTGCCCGGTTTAGCCGGAAACGGATGCCAGGGCGGCGGGTTTGAAGGCTCTCAGGCTCTGGCGCGGCCGGCTGCGGAGCAGAGGCGGATATGGGGTGTGATGAGCCGTCTGCTACAGATGCTTGAGAAGATGCGGCGGCTTGAGAAGGAGGTTGAGGAACTGCCTGGCCGGCCGGGTGCCGGCGTCTGACGATGAAGCAGGCGGCGCCTTGGGGGGCGAAGTGGCCGGAGACTATCTGTTCGAACCTGCCATGCAGTTCAGCCCGGAAACTGTCTGCAGCGGTTGCGTCATCCCCTACGGCCTTATCTTTGCCATGCCGCGCCAGCCACTGATGGCACGGCCTTTGCGCTTTCCTCGACCGTCGCAGTTTAGTGGTTCGTTTCTTTAATGACGCGGGAGGGTTTGGCAATGACTCGTTTGATGACTAAGGTCTGGATGGCGTTGAGGTCTAAGAAGGGCCAGAGCCTCGTGGAATACGCGCTGATCCTGGCTCTGGTGGCAATCGTCGTGATCGTTGCTCTGACAGCTCTTGGTTCGCATACCGAGAAAGCCATGAGCAACGTAGCTAATACGCTGGCGAACGCCACGTAAAGCCGGCCGAAGGGCCACAAGACGTGTTGGCCACATGAGGCAGCGATCGCCACGGGCTCCTCCTTCCCGTAGGCGCTGTCTGTGTCTGAAACGGGCCAGCCGGGGAATCCACGATCTCCGCTGGCCCGTTCCACTGGATTTCTTCAAGGCCCGCGTCCGTAAGCCGCTGGACCGGCTGACCCGCCCAGGCGCTGCGGCGGAAGAAGTCAGCCTTACAGGAGCAGCCCGTAAGCCCTGTCTTTCCAGAAGTGCAGAGGGCTGAGGCTTAACGTGGGGGTAGTCGGAGAACTCAATCGGCCGAGTTCACGTTTGTTTGTACTTCGAGCGACACGGGTGTTCGTGTCGCACGACACATACAGGGACAGGCACGTGCACTTCGGCAGCACCAGCCCTCACTGTCGCCGCCTGAGCAGGGAGCTGGCCAAGGGCACGTCGCTGATTCTGAGCCACGTCCACATACGAAGGCCGCGGTTGTCCAGGCCCACGCTACCGTCGCTTCAATGGGCTGTTAGGCCCCGGCCCGTTCCAGCTTCAGTGCGAGGAGCTTCTCGAGGATGTCCTCGTCCGACATGTCGGGGCGCCAGGCGGGGTCGCCTGTGGTGGCTGCGTAGGCGGCGAAGACGGCCTCGTCTAGCTTCGAGTGCGCGTTACGGAGCCAGGCCGGCATCTCGTTGTAGAGGTTCGTGAGCGTGCGCTTCTTCAGAAGGCTCGGCATGACGCCGTTGTCCACGAAACGCGATTGACGCACGAGCAGGCAAATTCCGGGAAAACCGTCTAAAGCTGGCAGCTTCAAACGGTTTCCGAAGCCCAACCCCGAAGAGCTGGCCTGAGGCCCCTTAGGGCGTCAATCCGATAGATGCTCGGAGAAGGTCCGAAACGAACTTCTGGCATTCGTTGGAAACCGCGGCCACGTCAACTCCTTGGTTGTCCGGCTTCCCCGAGTGCAGTATCTGACTTCGAAGGTTGTAACAGTGCGTGAAGAAGGCGGAAGCATCCATGCCATGGTACCGCTGCTGCCCCAAAAGACGCTTGGCAAGTGCCCTCCCGGTTTCGCCGATGGAGTCCTTCTTGAGCCATTGGAGGCTGCCTCTCATGGCGCGCTCAGATGACTCAGGGATTTCAGCCTTCCGGACCATGTCAACCATGTTCGTGACAAGGGTCTGGGCCTTGGAACACCGATCGGCTCGCTCGAGGAGTGCCTCAACGGCCGTGACGAGGGTGATTAGGCGGCTGCGAACCGACTCGTCGAAGAAGGAGGCGCCGTAGATCTCCGCTGCCAGCACTTGCTTCTCTGTTAAGGTGAGAGGATGCCGGAAGGCCTCAGCCACTTGCTCGACGAAGACCTCTGAACCCTTGCCCAGACTCAATCCTGCTTTTAGTTCAGCGAAGACCAAGTTATCTTGGTGTTCGTAAACGTCAATGCCGAGGATTGCATTACGGACAGGCCGTTCAAGCCGAGCCTGGAACATCTTTAATCCCGCGTTCGTGATGATGCTACGGGCCTGACCGTCTCCAAGGTCGATCCCGATTCCTTGGCGTACGGACCACATTAGGAGGGCATGCTTCGCCCGTGCCGCTGCTTCACTCGCTTCCTTCTCAGAGGGGTATGAACCACCGACAACGGCAGCCAACGAGCGCTCTTTCAGCGGGCGTCCCAGGGCCCCCGAACGGAGGCGCAGTCGCCTCCCATCGGGTTCCTGAAGGACAAGGAGTTCCTCCGCGTCGGATGCAATGTGGTCGCTCCCGGGCAGGCGAAACGCAACTCGAAAGTCGAACTCAGGCATGGTCCGTCAACCCCCGTGAAGACGCATTGGGCTGTGATTTCTGGGGTCGGGCACGGGCCAGGTTCAGTTGCAGTAGCTTCTCGAGGATGGATTCGTCGGATAAGTCAGGGCGCCAGGAGGGGTCGCCTGTGGTGGCTGCGTAGGCGGCGAAGACGGCCTCGTCCAACCTGGCGTGGGCGTTGCGGAGCCAGGCCGGCATCTCGTTGTAGAGGTTGGTCAGGGTGCGTTTCTTCAGAAGGCTCGGCATGACGCCGTTGTCCACGATGCGGGGGTAACGGACGGTGCCGATGCCGCGCTGGTCGGGGTCGTGGACGTATCGGGCCCAGGGGCCGTCCACGGAGCCGGGGAATTCGAGGACTTCGGTCGTGGTCCATTCCGGGGGGTTGAGCCAGCGCTCGCGGAGTTCGTTGAGTTCCTGGGCGGCGTCGGCGATGGCTTTCAAGAGGGGGCCGTCCTGTGGGTCTTGTCCCGCCCTTCGACCGGGCTCAGGACTGGGGCTCCACGGAAAGGGGAACGTCTCGAAGCAGGTGGTGGGCGTGTAGCGGGGGCGCGTCTCGAGTCTGGTCCCCAGCGTAAGCGCCCACACTTCATGCAGCCGTGAGTGTAGCACCCCAAAGAAGCAGTCATCCTCCCGCGCGAAGACGATGAGAGCGCAATCAGGCAAAGTGGGCGCGCTACGCCACACGAAAAGCCTGTGCTTCGCAACCCTTGTTGTAATCGGGAAACGGCCAAGCCTGGCCAGCGCCTGCCGCATCTCAGGGCGAGGACGTTCATGGTGCCACCACCGTGCCACAGTGCTGCGTGAGGCCTTGCGAGCACCGCGAACTCGGTTGGCGATCAGTCCGAAAGGCTCCTCGTACGGGGCTGCCTGCTCCTCTGTAGCGCTCGCGCCAAAGTCAACGATCCACATAGTCCTGCCCCGTTGGGCGATGTCACGCCCGTTGACCCAAGGAAGCAGCACGTCGGAGTTGGGCCTTCCGTGGGGATTGGGCGCTTGCAGGAGTTCGCGGGCCAATCCGTCAGGAATATCGAAGGCGCCCCCTTTAGTGTCACCCATAAAGGAGAGCGCCCTGTTCTCGGCAAGGCGGGTTGCCTGGCCGACGTCAACCTTGGCTGTAAGGTTGGTGTTGATGCTGGCCACTGGGTCGCCGTTGAGAACCCTCGATGATTCTTCGCCAGCATCGAAGGCGACCATGGAGACGTGAACATTAGCCCCGTCCAGAACCCAAGGTCGGTCGCTCTCCGCGAAGAAGATGTCTCCCGTCTCCTTGATCCGTTTTAGTACCTCCCGATTGGCACCTCCTCGGATTCCTTGCGTCGCAAGGAGACCAGCTCGCTGGCACTTGCTTTCCTCAGTGTGCGCCCGGGCCATCTCAAACCAGTAGCAGCAAAGGTCAGCTTCGTGCGGGACACGCCCCTGCCATACAAGGAAGAGTTCGTCCACATACTCGTCGCCGAGGCCCGCCCGCATGAGCTTTCCGCCCAGGAATGGCGGATTGCCGACGATGTTGTCTACCCGCGGCCAGTCGGGTTCCCTGGGATGCTCGGGGTCGCTAAGGTCCAGGATGGCGTCCTTGTTCTGGAAGTTGCCCACCATCGGCTTGAGGATCGGCTCGGTCGGCGTGCCGAAACCGTTGGCCTTCACCCACTGGAGGTAGCCGATCCAGACGACCATCTGGGCGAGGTCATAGGCGTACGGGTTGATCTCGATCCCGAAAAGCTGCCACGGCCCGACCATAGGCATCATCGGGCCGAGGCCTTTGTCCCCGGAGAAGACAATCACTTCCTTCTCCAGGTCCTTCAGCTTCTGGAGCGTCACGTAGAGGAAATTGCCGGAGCCGCAGGCGGGGTCCAGCACGCGCAGAAGCGTAAGCTTCTCGTGAAAGCGGCGCATCAGGTGCTCGGACTCATTGCGGGCCTTGGTGCGGGCCGCCTGGCTGAGCGGCCTGGCGGGGGCATCGCCGTCCCCTCGGTGAAGCTCTCGGGGCAGGGTCTTGCGGCCAGTCGAAAGCAGATTCTGAACTGTCTGCTTGATCTGGTCCCACTCCTGGCGGAGGGGCCACATGACGACAGGCTCTACCAGCGTCTCGATGTCCTGCCGGCTGGTGTAATGGGCGCCTATCTGGGAGCGCTTGTCTGGGTCCATGCCGCGCTCGAAGAGCGTGCCGAAGATGGAGGGGTCCACGGCCGCCCAGTCAAGCCGTGAGGCTTCGTAGACGCGCTCAATCTCATCGTCGGTGAGGTCGAGGATCGGACCTTTCACGAAGAGGTTGCCGTTGAAGTGCCGGATGACGTCGGCGCCGAACTCGCCGCCACCTGCCATGGCGTCGAAGAGTTGTCCAAGCGCGCGGCCGAGGCGTTTCGGGTCGCTGCGGGTCTTGTCCACGAGGCCGCTGAAAAGCCCTTCGGGGAGGAGGTCAATGTCCTCAGCGAAGAGGCAAAAGACTATGCGATCGAGGAAGTGGGCGACCTCGTGCGGGTCAAGGCCTCGGCCCCTCATGCTCTGGGCTATTTCGCCGATCCGCTTCGCGGCGTCGGCGGTGATGTGCTCGCTGGTGCGGCCGGGGCGGAGCCTGTCGGGATGGTGGAAGACCGCATTGAGGATTTCGAGGTTCCGGGGGTCGCCGAGCTGCGACAGGGCTATCTCGTGCTTCTCGGTGGGGGTAGCGGTGAAGTTGGTGCGGACGATGATGCGGTCCATGTCGCTCACGACGAGCAGCGGCGGATTTTCGAGGTCCTCCCGATAGTCGAGCAGTTGCGTGTAGGCGGCGTCGAGGTCTTTGTGCTTGCCTTTGTATTCCCAGCCGAAGCAGCCCTTCTTCCAGACGTCGGCCCAGCCATCGCCGCCGCTGCGCTTGGCGGCGCCCCTCTCGAAGGTGAAGGACTCGCCTGTTTTGTCCACCTCGACGGGCTTGGGGTGGCCCAGAAGGTCGCAGAGGTCGAGGAAGTGCTGTTGGGAGGCCGATTGCTCGGTGAGGTCAACGTCACGCCACTTGCGGATGAATTCGGGGGCGTTCATGGGTATCGGGATTCAAGAGTTCAGGTGCCTGGCAGGGTAACAGAAGGATGGGGGTGGGGTCAAAGGGGGAAAGCAACGACGCGGACGCGACGGCGGATTGTCGGCGGATGCCGACGGGCTGTCGCCAAGAAGGGCGACAGCTAGTCGAGGTCGGTGACATTCGGGCGGCCTGAGGGGCGCGGGCGAATGTTCGGAAGCCGCCCTCGACGGCGGATTGTCAGCGAAGCTGACAATGTAGTCGAAGTCGGCTAAGGATGCCGCCTTCGACGGAATGGTACGGATTGCGGAACGGCAACACGCGGACGCGACAGAGCGCGTCCCTCCAATGGCCGGAAACGGCAATACCCGGATGCAGGGCATTCTGTTAGAGGCGATCACTTCGCGCGGCGGGCCGCGAAAGCCGCCAGGTCCTGCAGCAGATCCCGAGGCGGGCCCGCGGGCAGGCCGTCCACAGATGCGCGGGCGAGTTGTGCGTACGGCAGCGGGTCAGCAGTGCCCTCCCCGTCGAGCTGGTCATCCCGCAGTTGATAGGCCATCCCTAACATGTGCCCGTATCGCCGCAGGCTGGCCACGTCGTCCGGACCGGCGCACGCCACAACGGCGCCGATCTCAGCGGCCGCCCTGAAGAGGCTGGCCGTCTTCTTCTCGGCTGCTTCGAGACCTTCGTCCATCGCTTCGCCGATGCACATCTCCCGGCAGGCCTGCGCCAGGATGGCGGGGACCCCGGGTGACGCGGCCGAGAGTTCGATGGCAAGAAAGCAGAGCGCATCGCCCGCAAGAAGGGCCGTCCGCATCCCCATGGACTCGTGCACCGTTGCCACGCCGCGACGCGTTGCCGAGTGGTCTATGATGTCGTCGTGGATCAGGCTGGCTGTGTGTATGAATTCGACGGCAACGGCTTGCCGGACGGCCTGCGCCCAGTTCCCGCCGAGCATGTTACAGGCGCCAAGAAGGACCAACGGCCGGATGCGGCGCCCCCCTGCGAGAATCAGGTGACGAGCCGGCTCAGCGAGGTGCCCGCAGCGGGAGAGCTGCGCCAGGAGTTCCGGCTCGACGAGCGACAGGTAGCCCGAGACCAGTTTACGCGGCGTTCCGGGCAGCATCTCTTCCCAGTACGCGACGCCTGCCGTGATCGTCTGCGTAAGGCCCCCACAGTCGTGTCCCATGGTTCTCTCCCAACCACAAGGGATGCCGCGTTTCGTCGGTACCCGATGATAGGCCCACGGGCCGAATTGTCAAGCGTGGAGTTGCAGGGACGCGGGCGGGGGTCGTAGATTGAGCGGCGGAGATGCGAGCCAGGGAACTACATGACTGGGACGTCAGCACTGCCGAAGCCAGGCAGCTCCAGGAGGGACTGGCCGGACGGGTGCGGCTGAAACCGTTGCCGCTGCGCCTGGGATTCGTGGCCGGCGCCGACGTGTCTTTCAGCCGGGAACTCGGCGTCGTTTTCGCTGCCCTGCTCGTGTTTCAGCTCGACAAGATGGAGCTTGTCGAGCAGGCGCTGGCGGATGCGCCGGCCTGTTTCCCATACGTGCCGGGACTGTTGACATTCCGGGAGGGGCCGGCTGTGCTGAGAGCTTTCGGGAAACTGCACAGGAAGCCCCACGCCGTCATCTTCGACGGGCAAGGGTATGCGCACCCGCGCCGCATCGGTCTGGCGTCGCACATGGGGCTCTGGCTGGGGCTGCCAACAGTGGGCTGCGCGAAGAGCCGCCTGATCGGGGAGCACGCAGAACCGGGCCTCCGGCGCGGAGACTTCACCGAGCTTCTGGACAGCGGCGAGCAGATTGGGGTAGCCCTGCGCACGCGCGACAGCGTGAAGCCGGTGTTCGTAAGCCCAGGACACCTGGCCGACTTCGCCTCGTCCGTGCGTCTCGTCCTGGAATGCTGTCGCGGTTATCGGCTGCCCGAGCCGACGCGCCAGGCGCACATCACCGTAGAGCGCTGGAAGCGGAGCCGGATGCTGCAGGGGGGCTGACGGGCGCTGCCGACGGCGCTGCACTCACCGGGGGTTCGCTCTTGAGCTTAAACTCAAGAAACTCCTCTTTCGTCAAAGGCCGGCCGAAACCGGAGTGACAGGTCGGGCACGCTTCGTGGCCGAAAGGGCTGTCGCGCAGGAAAACATGACCCTTTGGGCACATGACGGCGAACATCACCCCCTTCGTGCCGCATCGTGGGCACCGGGCCGGCCACTCAGCGGGCGTCCAGGGGACGGCCGCCCAGGTCTTGCAGGTTGTGCAAAAACCATAGGCGGTCGCCTCGGGCTCATGGAGAGCCCATGCCCAGACCGCAAAGACCGCCAGGACGACCCCACACAGGATGCCGGCCGTGCGGGCGACGTGAGGCGATGCCGTCACCTGACGGGTTAGATTACCCACGGCACTTTCTTTGGGGGGACGCTGGCTCATCGCGAGGGCCGTGTTCAGTGAGCCGGTGCCGTCTGTTGCCTGCTCATGCAGCAATCCCAGCATGCGCGCTTCCGTGATGACCCTGTTTTGCACCAAGAGCTGTCCGATGGGAGGCACCTCGTTGCGCTTGCCCGCCATCTCACGCTGAAGGGCGCAGATGCGCTCGACTTCCTGCTTATCTACCCCGCTCTGTCGGACGAGCCTCGACACGAAATCATCGTCGTCAGAGTCGGGGCGCGGCTGCGCAAGGAATCCGAGAAGTCCGTTCGCCTTCTCCTGGTCCATGTACCCGAGAGAGAGCATGACTTCGTGGATCGGCCTGGCTTTACCGCCCGCCTGCAATTCGCTGTTCTGGCGGTGCAGTGCGCTGTTGTACTGGTTCGCAGTGATATAGCCGCACCACCTGGCCCATTCAGCGAACATCACGTCGGCGGCGGTGGTGCCGTGGCTTCGGTCGGCAAGCACATAGTCCACTGCACCGCCCGGCGCGGCCAGGGGCTGAAGGCCGCCGGCACGGCACTTAGGGCAGGACATGCCCTCCTTCCAGGCGCGAGCCCTGAAGACACTTTCGCAATTCCGGCACCGCAGTGCAACGTATCGTGTCTGCTCCGACTTTTCCGCTTCGCTCATAGTCCGTTCCTCAGCATGGCCGCCTGGTCAATGCTCGCCCTCGGCGCTTCACATCTCCGTGCTTCAGTCTGCGCCCAATTCCTGGTCGAAGACTTCATGAAGGGCGGCCAACGGCTTCCACCGGAGGTCCATCCGGCGCTCCTCGGCTATCTCTCGCAGCATGTCGCAAAGGTTTCGCAGCCTCTCAACGTGGGGGTCGCTCTTCTTGCCCCACTCCACGAGGTTCGACGTGACGAAGTTAACCGTCCGCGAGGCGACCTCGTCCTCGTCCATTCGGTCGAGCTGCCGGAGAATGACGTCGTGGGCATAGGCCTGCACGTCGGCCTCTTCGATGCGCAGGTGCGGAGGCGTGTAGGTCTCGTAGTTCACATAGGCTGCGGCGTCGAAATCGCTCGTGACCGGCACTTCGAAGAACTCCATCGTTCCCTGTGCGGTGCGGTCAAGAGGGTCCGTGTGGTGCGGGAAGGGATAGCAGCCGAACCACATGCTGCACTGCTCGCCATCCATGCGGCCCGGCAGAGAGCAACTGCCCTGTCGGAAACCTTCCATGCAAAGCACATGGTACGTGTAATCGTTCGCACTGAAAAAGCCCGGCCTAAACGTGAGGGGGGCTTCCCCGAGAGCACTCTCCCAGAGCTTGCGCCCGAGCCCGACGATTTCCCGCTGGCGGTCGTAGCTGTAGGCGCCCAGGTAAGCCTGGTAGTTCGAAAGCTGCGGGTGGCACAGCAGGCCTGTTTCGCAGCCGGCGGCCCGCACTTCCTCTACAGCAGACCGAAGCCGCGTCAATCCTTCCGGTGCGAAGAAGAGGGTTGCCCCAAAGCCTTCGCCCACGATGGCCTCGGCGAAAGCGACACAGTAACGGCCGGCATGGTCCCAGCGCAAAGGTCCACGGACCTCGCCATTGCCGCCGGCCGGCAGACAGTCCATCGTGAAGACCACGTACAGCGTGTCGCGATTGTTTTCCACGAAGTTGCTCGTCCCACAATCCTTCCCAGAGGTCTGATGACCAGTCTAACTGACGCCGCGGTTCAGCGCAAACCAGCGTAAGGGCGGCGCCTAAATGTGGCATGAAGAAACAAAGGAGAGAGCGCAGAGACGCAGAGGACAACGGCAACCCGCACAAGCAGCGCGGTTCCGTCTTTGCGGTGTCGGGGCCGCGCAAGGAAACTGGAGCAGCGTTAGACCCCGTAGACCTGCAATATCGCGCGCCGTACCTCAGAGAAATCGCGCACCCCGTCCTCCTGAAGGCCCTCCATGCACCCGACGTAAACACCCCACCGGTCTTCCACTTTCTTTTGCGGCCATCCGTATTCAGCAGCGAGCAGACTGCAAAGCTCGCCGCGGTCCACGCAGGCAATCATGCTGTCGTCCGCCGGGCGCCAACGGTAGAGAGTACGAAGCCGACCCCCCAGGAAGCACTCCACCGACTTCACGCGCCGCAGTCTCTCTCCTCGCCTTGGTTCGACGTGCATGAACACCTGCAAGCCAATCCGCTCAAGATCGCCCTCACATACACCCACCGAACGGAGGACGCGCGATGCGTGTTCAGGCGTGTCAGCGTGCAAGCACGAAACGCACCTGATGCCGCGGCGCCACAGGGTGAAGAAGTCTGCTGCATCGCGGCCCCAGATGTAACCGTACCAGTTCCCCGACCCAATCTCATGCGCAAGCAGCGTGACAGGGCAAACCATGCCGCCGTCCAGGGCCTTCTGTATCACTGCGCGGTCCCGCACCGTGATGATTCGCTCGCCCGGGGGCAGGAAGGATAGGAGAGCGGCCATGAGCGTGGTCTTGCCGGCGCCGCCGGGGACTGCCCCGGTGACGAAGCCGGCTCCAGATTCAACGGTGAGCCAGCCTAAGGCCGCCGTCTCGGCGGTGAGGGTGCCAGCCTCAATCAGATCTACAATGCTCAGGCTTCTCCCGCCCCGCTGGTTCAGCCAATCTATCTGCGTCAGGTTATGGCGTTCGATGTCTGGCAGGTTAACGTTGCTTTCCATCCGGACAGCTCTGGCTCCTCTGGGGCAAGGCCCGGTTCTCCCCGGTGCGCGCAAGGGCGCCGAACCCGGAAAGGCCCTCTGCGTGGTACGCGGCCGTCTCTTTTACACAGCCTCTCGAATATGGTAAAAGATGGCCGGTCCGTTTGGAAGAGCTGGCGCGCCCTGGGCGGATGCGCTTTTCGCTGACAGGTCAGGAGAGCCTCTGCAAGCGCCGCTCTGTAAGCCCCATGCACGGTGCGCGATGAAAAGAGCCGCCCTATTAGTCGCGTTCGCCGTCCTGTCCTGGTGCACCTATCCCGCTAACGCCGCAACCAAGCTCATCGCCGGCGATTACACCTACTACCCGCTACGTTTGGAGAGTAAGTTCCCGGTTGTAACATGGGAAGACGCCGGCGTACGGGTCTTCGTCGCCAGGCAGGGAGCAGTGATCCGGCAAGGGCCGGTGCGCCTGGCGGCGCCGGCCATGGTGGTCTGGTTCGACGAAGCGCGCTCCGCGCAGCCGGATGTGGGGGCAGCAATCGTCAAGGTCTATGCGGAAGGGCTGGAGGGTGTGCCCAAGCAGGAGCCTCTTCTGGTTCACCTCGCAGAGGGCAGGAAGGTTCGCCAGTGCGGCGCGTTGACCATGCATTTCCGCAGCACCGTCGGGTTCTCATGGGATGCTCCGCTGACGCGGTCGGACAAACCCGTTTCTTCCGTGTTCTTCGGGCGGGCCGAGCTTACCACCCGCGGCCTGGAGGAAGACGCGGTCTGGGAGGCGGTCCCGCCGGCCGGGCCAAAGGAAAAGCGGGAAGCCGTAGTCCAGGGCCTGTTGGCCGAGCAGGTCGAGGTTTTCTGGACCGAAGAGCCGATCACTGCAGTGTACATCGGCGACGTGCACGGCACGTATGAGAACATGGACTTCCGGGCGGACGCAGCGGTGCTCTGGTATGACACCAAGCGGGACGACTACGAGATATATGGTCGCGGCAACGTCCGTCTGATGCGGCGGGCCGATGCCCCTGTGACGGTGACGCCAGCCAGCCAAAGACCCGCACTGACCGACACGCTTCAGTTCCTGAGCGCCGACGAACTCTTCATCAATCCAAAGCTGGGCCGCGGTCTGGCTACCAACGCGGAGGTGCGGATGCAAGACCCCAGAGCCCAGGCGGGGACTGTCTACGTCTTCCGTGGCGACCAGGCATACCTCGTTGACAGCAAGACGATGACGATGAGCGAAGGCTCCATAACGACGTGTGACTTCGCCCGGCCTGACTACCAGTTCAAGGCGCAGAAGATGGAACTGATGCGGGAGGCCCCAAGCACGATCCTGGCCGCCCGGGACGTCCGCTTCCAGGTTGGAGAGGCGGAACGCACGCTCATATCTCTGCCCTTTATGGCGACAGACCTCACGCGGCGCGCCTACCTCCTCACGGAGTATACGGCCGGCCTTTCGAAAAAGTTCGGCCTCTTTGCGCAAACCACCTGGCAGCCCCTCGACCTGACAACGGCACCGCCGTGGGTCAAGACCTGGACCGTGAACCTGGACTACTACGGGGCACGCGGCCCCGCAATCGGGACTGAGTTTGAGTACGAGTTCGGCAAGGGCACCTATCCGCGCCATCGAGGCAAGGTGACGGCGTTCTTCATCCGAGACAGTGCAACGACCGACTCTACTGGGGCTCCCGTCACGACGACGAACAGGGGCCGCTTCCACCTTGAGCACCGTTCCGAACTGAGCGCTGACTGGCGCGTGGACGCCGAGTACTACTGGCTCTCCGACGCCGATTTTCTGAGGGAGTTCTTCCGCGCAGACTTCCAGCAGGACAAGACCCCCGAGACCTATCTTCTGGCCCGGTATCTCCACGACTCCACGTATCTGGCCCTCCTCTATAAGTGGCAGGTGAACAAGTTCATCACCGATCTTCAGGAAAAACCGAGCCTGGACCTGGAGATCGTGGGCAAGCCGCTCGGCCGGCTTGTGTACGACGGGTCCGTAGTGGCCGGGCTTTACGACCTTCAGTTCAGCGATCAACTGGTGCCTATACCGCCAGACCCGCCGAGTCTACTGCGCCTGCACACAGACCACGTTCTGTCGCTGCCCTTCAACCTGGGCATATTCCGTTTCGATCCTTTTGTTCGCGCCCTGGCAACCTGGGCCAGCAAGAGCGCCGAGCCCGGCGGCACCTTCGACGGCAGCGTGAGCCGGGCCGGCTTCGGAGGCGGACTGACCGCCAGCACAACGTTCTCCCGGGTTTACGATGTGGTGAGCAAGACTTTCGACCTCAACCGCCTGCGCCACGTAGTCACCCCTTACGCCAGCGTCGAAACGCTCAGCGTGTCCGAGTCGTCAGCGCGCTTCATCCAGATGGACGAACGGGACGCCATCGACAGCGGCACCGAGGTGCGGGTCGGCCTGCGTCAGCGCCTTCAGACGAAGCGCTTCAAGGATGGGGCCTGGCGCCCCATAGATTGGGCAAAGCTCGACGTGGCGCTCGTCGCCCGCACGAGCGATTCCGTGGACCAAAAACTGCACGGGGACTATATCTTTGCCAACTTTAATGTGGAATTGACGGACCATGTCTCGCTGCATTCGCGCGACGACCGCATCGGCATATCGGACCAACCTACGCTGTTGAACGTTGGCGCGACAGTGGATTACTTGCCCCAGTGGGCAGTCGGCGTAGACTTCGACAGCATCTCCAACGGCAGCTCTGCTCTGACGATGGAGTTGATCTACAAGCTAAGCGACCGGTATCAATTGCTCTTCTATGATCAGTACCCGGTGCGGTCTCGCACGACAACGACAACGGCCAAACCAAATTCAGATACCGTGGCTGTGCTGCGCCGTTTCCTGCATGACTGGGTGCTCGACGTGGGCCTTCGCGTGGACAAGGCCACCGGGGGCTTCGGCATCATCTTCGGGTTTGGTCCCCGCGGTTGGGGTGTCTTCCAGAATCCGCACAGCGCTGCGCGAGGGCCGTTCCAGGAGCCGGCCTGGGCGGGCCAGGGCCTCTTCAAAGCCCCGACTTACATCCCCGAAGATTGATCGAGGCCTTGCCCGTTGCTGCCAGGGCTGGTTCCCGGATGGGTGGGGCGCAATATATGACCATACCATCAGTTGATGACGGCCCCCAGGAGCGCGTGCTTACCGTCTCCGAGCTGACGGCTCGCATCAAGGACCGCCTGGAGTCAGCCTTCGCCAGCGTTTACGTGGTGGGCGAGATATCCCGCGTCCAGCGTGCGGCCTCCGGGCACATGTACCTGACGCTGAAGGACGCGAACGCGGTGCTCAATGCGGTCGTGTGGCGCGGGCCGGCGTCGGCTCTGCGTTTCGAGCCCTGCGAGGGTGTCGAAGTGGTCGCGCACGGCAGCCTCGACGTCTACCCGCCGCGCGGCAGCTACCAGCTCGTTATCGTGTGGATGGAGCCCCGAGGGCTCGGGGCTCTGCAGCTGGCGTTCCAGCAACTGCGAGAGAAGCTGGAGAAGGAAGGCTTGTTCCGGAAGGAGTTGAAAAAGCCGCTGCCGCCTTTTCCACGCCGCATCGGCATCGTAACAAGCCCCACAGGCGCAGCGATCCGCGACATCATCAACGTCATCTCTCGGCGCTATCCGCTCGTCGAACTGTACCTTATGCCTTCGCGCGTGCAGGGAGAGGGCGCAGCCCTGGAGATTGCCGCGGCTATTGACGCACTGAACCAGAGGATGCCGGGCCTGGATCTGATCATTGTGGGTCGCGGAGGCGGAAGCCTCGAGGACCTTTGGCCCTTCAACGAAGAGGCCGTGGCCCGCGCGATTCACCGCAGCGCCATCCCCATTGTGAGCGCGGTGGGACACGAGATAGATTTCTCAATATCAGACTTCGCGGCCGATGTCCGTGCCGCCACGCCGACTGAGGCCGGCGAGATTGTGGTGCCCGACGCGGGGGAACTCCGCCAGCGCCTCAAAGAAACGCGGATCCGATTGGCACGCGACTTATCAGCGGTGGTCGAGCGCGGCAGGCGGGAACTTCGGAGCCTCACCTCCAGCTTCGCCTTCCGGCGCCCCGAAGCAGCCTTCCGTCAGAAAGCCCAGGAGGTGGACGACCTGTTAGAGAAGCTGAAGACGCTTTTCGCCCACTGGGTCGGCAGGCTCAGGCAGATGGTGGAGAGCGGGGGCAGCCGAATCGAGGGGCTCAGCCCTCTCCGGGTGCTCGAACGCGGCTACAGCCTGACCTTCGGCGTTGATGGACAGGTCCTGCGCTCCATTGCAGGTCTGTCTGTCGGCGATACAATGAGGACGCGCCTTCACCAGGGAGAGGTCATCTCCGACGTGAAGGCGCTCAGGAATCAGCCGGACCCAAAACCCAGAAAGGCCCACGCGTGAAGCCGAAGTTCTTGAGCATTTTGCTCGTTGTCGCCATGGCGGTGTCGCCCGCACTGCACGCCGCGTCGCCACAGGATACGGGCGCGTCTTCGGCAGCTTCGGACACGCAGGCGCACACGTCGGAGGCCGGTCCCCCACTTGTCCACATCAGAGACCATGAAGACATGGTGGAGTTCAACTTGCCTGCTCCATACTGGAGCTACCATGACAGGCAGAAGCTGGCCGCTCAGGCGCAGGGCGGGTGCATGGGACCACGGACCTCGCCGAACCTGATGTTCGTGCTGGAGGACAAGGATGCCCTGGCGAGGGTCTGGGCAGAGAGAGGCAGCGGTTCGTTTCTGATGCGGGACAAGAGGGACCTGGAAGCTTACGTGAATGCATACGTAGATGCGGTCCAGAAGCAGGCGCGCACGCAGGTGGAAGATACCGAATCCGCTTACAGCGAACGAGGGGGGATGATCGTGCACACGTTCGCATTCACCGTCCTGCCAAGCTCAGGGGGCGGCGGCTGTGCCATGCAAGCGGCCCCCTCCGAGCAACGCCAGATGCGATACGTCTTCGTCCAGTGCTTCGTGCGGCGCAAGGACGCGGAGGCCGTCGAGTTCCGGATGTTCTGCATGGCACCGGCCGACGTTTACACTCAGCTCAGACCGGAGTTCGACTACATCATCGGCAGCTTCCGCTATAGCGGACCGGTTGCTGACGAGTTCTTCGTGCCGAGCGCCCCACAGGACAAGGTGCTCACTCCACGCGACGCAAAGCGTTCCGCGGGCGGGAGCGGAGGCAGCAACTACATCCTTCCGGTCATCATAGCTGTCATGCTTGTCATCTGGTTCGTGATGCGCAAGCGCAAAGCCGCCTCGGCCGGCTGAAGCGGCCGCCCGTATGCATCCCTCGGGGGGACGGAGAAAAGGCCAGATCCGAGCCCCGGCCTTCCTCTCGCGCCCGAGGCAGCGGGCCCGGCGGGTTTCTTGACAAAGCCGCCTGCCTCTATAGAATAGAGGCTTGTGCGGATGTGGCGGAATTGGCAGACGCGCTAGGTTCAGGACCTAGTGGGCCTTATACGCCCTTCGGGGTTCGACTCCCCGCATCCGCACCATTTCTCAGGCCCCCGACAAAGTCCCCCGCCTTCTCTGTACCATCGGCGTGCTTGTCCGCACCAGAGCCGGACGGGGATTGGCCGGGAAGGGCAGCGAAAGCCGAGCAGTGCAGGCCGCCGCTCATTTTTTATCGAGGGTGCCCTGGACCCTCAAGAGGTTGGCCAGGGCGGTGGCGTAGTCCGTGCGCGCCCGCACCTCGTCCCGCTCCGCGCTCGCCGCGTTCCCCTGCGCGATCAGCACGTCCACCCCGTTCGAGCGCCCAAGGCTGAAGCTCCGCTCCTCCAGTTGCAGCAGCCGCTCGTTCAGGTCGTGCGCCTCCTTGGCGCTCACGATCCGCCCCTCCGCCGTCTTCAGGTCCGCCAGAGCGTTGGCCACGTCCTGCACGATCCTCTGTACCACGTTCTGCACCTGCACCTTACTCCGGCGAAGCTCGTTCCGGGCCGCCTCGTAGTTCCCCCGCGCCGCACGGTTCGGTATCGGAAACTCGAACGCCAGCCCCGCCTCCCAACTGTTGAAGTGCCCCTGCTCCGTCATGTCTATGCTCGCCTCAAGCTTGTCCGCAAGCCCCG
>Ga0315282_10004021_pt1 | contig 25937 bp, 14 predicted proteins | sample YL17G07_20_MG_FD_203693 | JGI IMG/M metagenome (GOLD analysis project Ga0315282, IMG submission 203693) | Sediment microbial communities from Yellowstone Lake, YNP, Wyoming, USA - YL17G07_20 | ecosystem: Environmental > Aquatic > Freshwater > Lake > Sediment | place: USA: Wyoming | collected... | reverse complement strand
CTTGTTGAGCAGGTAGTTGTTGTTGAGAACCGCGATCTCAGCCACTTCACGCAAACCATCCGCGCCAAGACTCATGATCCACGCGTAAGCCTTGAGCATGTTCCCTGTCACGCCATACCAGGGACGAATCTTTCCAACGCTCTGTGGGCGGTTGAAATCGAGATAGTATGAAGTCCCGTCGAACTCAATAGTCGGGATCGGCAGGAAGGGAGCCATCTCCTTTTTTACACAGCAGGCGCCCGAGGCCGGTCCGCCGCACCCATGAGGCGTGGAAAAGGTCTTGTGCAGGTTGAAGTGACAGACATCGAAGCCCGCTTCGCGTGCCCGCGTGATTCCCAAAAGACCGTTTGCGTTGGCCTGGTCATACGAGCAGAGTCCGCCCGCTGCGTGGACAAGGTCTACAAATTCCACAATGCGTGAATTGAATATGCCCGTGTCCTCAGGGTTGGTGATGAGCAGCGCGGCGGTCCGCTTCGAGACGGCGGCTTTCAACGCTTCGAAATCGGGATAGCCATCGGCATCGGGAGGCAGCGTGATAATTTTGTATCCCGCCACCTTAGCCGCCGCGGCATTTGACGGATGGGAGAAAGAGGATGTGATGATCTCGTTGCGCTTTCGACCTTCGCCGCGTGATTCGTGAAAGGCGCGAATCATCGCGATGTTGGCGTAGATTGCCGCCGACCCTGCCCCAGGTTGGAGGGTGACGCGGTCCATACCGGAAATTTCCTGGAGCATTTCCTCAAGGCGGTACATCACTTCGAGGATACCCTGCACGGTCGAAAGCGGCTGGAGCGGATGCAGTTCACTCAACTTGTGCGAACGCGCCAATTGATCGTTGACCTTCGGGCTGTACTTCATGGTGCAGGTCCCCTGGCCGACGTCAATGTTCAAGTCCACGCCCAGGTTTTCCTGGGAGAGCCGCATATAATGGCGCAGCACATGCACCTGCGACATCTCCGGCAGGGCGGGTGCGGTTTTGCGTTTCAAACTCGCGGGCAGGTTATCGAACACATCGCCGGCGCCTTGGACGATCGCGGCTTCGGGTTCGGGAGGGAGCACGCCGCGCTGACCCGCAGAACTCAACTCAAAAATTACAGGCTCATCCCAACGGGCCTGATGGAAGCGCCGCAACGCGGGCTTGGGTGCGACGGCCTTCGGCGCGCCGAGTTTCTTTGGTATTGGGTGGGTCATTTCACGGCCTCCTGGATGGCATTCACGAGCACGTCAATATCCGCCTGCGTGTGGACTTCGGTCATGCAATACAAAGCGCTCCGTCCCAATGACGGAAATTCCGCGCTCAAGTCCTTGCCGCCGAAGATCCCCTTTTCGTATAATGCTTGATTGATCTGTCCAACGGTTTTGCCTGTCTTGTCGAAATTGACGACGAACTCTTTGAAGTGCGGCGTGTTGGGAAAATACGTCTTCACACCCGACACCTGATTCAGTTTTCTGATGGCGTATCTCACCCGCTGCATGATGCCCTGTCCGAGCTCCACCATGCCCTGAGGACCCATCAAGGCCATGTACACACCGGCCGTGATGCCCCATAACGCGGCGGCCGTGCCCACCCACTCCTTGCCTTCCTCGCGCACCGCAAACGACGTTCGTTCGTAGGCCACATCGCCAAATCCATACTCACCTTCAACAGATGTCGTCGCCACGCCAAACAAACGGGATGGAAACTCCATTACGAATTTCTCTTCATCACGTGACGCGATGAAGCCCGCGTGTCCGCCGCCATAATTCATGTGGATGCCCAGTGACTGAATATCGCCGCAAACGATGTCGCCGCCATACTCGGCGGGCGGGTTGATGACTCCGAGCGAGATCGGGTCCACACCGACGACGAATATCGCGCCGTTCTCATGGGCCATCCTGCCGATCTCTTCCGCCTGCGTTTCAAGAAAGCCCAAATAGGACGGATTCTCGATAAACACCGCCGCCGCCTGGGCGTTGATCTGCTTGCGTAGCGCGTTCAAGTCCATCAAACCAGTGGATGAGTCGAAGGGAACTAGTTCCACTTCCATATCGGGCCGGATGTAGCCGCGGACCATCGAGAGTTTATCGGGCATCACCGTCGCCGGCAGGAGCGCAACATTTCTGCCGGTGATACGTCCCGCCATCCGGAGGGCCGTCCCCGTCGCCTGAAAACCGTCATAGACAGGCACATTGACCACATCCATGTTCAGCAATTCAGCCATCATGCTTTCATATTCGAACAACGCCTGGAAACGTCCGTGATCTTCGTAGGGCTCGCCTGCATACGCCGTGAGGAACTCACCGCGCGAGTTGACCTCGTCACACACCGCAGGGATATGATGCTGCGCGCACCCCGCGCCGAGAAAACTCAGCATCTCGCGTGTGGATTTATTCTTTGAGAGCAATCCTTCCACGTGGCGCACCAGCGCGGCTTCCGAGAGAAGCGGCTCCGGCAACTTCATTTTGCGTTTCAAGCGGATGGAGTCGGGAATGTCCGCGTAGAATTCCTCGACGCTTTTGGCATTCACCGCCTTCAGCATCGCCTCCTTCGTGGCGGACACGGAATTGGGAATGTAGGGATAGACGATTTTCTTAAGGCTCATGGGATTTCTCCATTTTTGCCCAGACTGTCATGGATTTTTTGCATATTATCATTCAAGCCAGAGGGATGTCAACTCGGGTCTTGATCTAGGAGGGGGGTCTGAACAACACTCGAGTCGACAGCCGTTAGATACCCCATCAAATTCCTTGTCCAGATTCTTTTGCCTCGCGAGTTCAAGACTGGCCGTTAACGTTTCCATCGGTGTGCCGCTTTCCAACCGGAGCTCGGCTCCCGGACGGCAAGATAAGCCAGGACCTCTCGGGTAGAGATCCAGTTCCTTGCTTTTCCGAGATCCCTAAGGAAGCACATGAATTCTTGTTAAAAATATTGTAAGATATGCCGAATAATGGATGATTTACAATAATAAAGGAGAAACCGATGTTAGAAACGAGGAGACCAAAGCTGGACATGCTGTCTGAATCGTTCATCGATCAGATTGTTTCTGAAGCATTGGATGTTCTGGGAAAAACGGGGGTGCTCGTCGAGAACGACGAAGCGTTGCGGCTTCTTGCAGACGCAGGATGCGAATGTAAGGGGCGAACGGTGTTGTTCAAGGAGACCCTTGTCAAAGAATCCCTGAAAACCACGCCTCATTCCATCAAAATGTATGACCGCAGCGGCGATCTGGCCATGATTCTGGAGGGTGATGCGATTCGCTTTGATCCGGGCTCCGGGGCTTTGAGGATTTTGGATCCGGTTACATTGGAAGAAAGAAAGCCGGTAACCAAGGATCTCATCCGTTTTGCGACATTGACCGATGCCCTCCCCAACATTGCGGCACAGAGTACAGAGATGATTTCCTTCGATGTTCCTAATGCCATGCAGGACAGGTATCGGTTATACATCGGACTGCAGTTCTGCAAGAAACCGGTAGTGACAGGTACATTTACCATGGAGAGTTTTGAGATCATGAAAGATACGCTGGTGGCAGTCCGGGGGAGTGAAAGGGCGCTTAGAGAGAAGCCTCTGGCAATTTTTGACTGCTGTCCCTCACCGCCCTTGAAATGGAGCAACCTGACCTGTCAGAATCTCATCGATGCCTCCAAGGCAGGGATTCCTGCTGAACTGATATCCATGCCCCTGACCGGAGCCACGTCTCCGGTTACGCTGGCCGGCGCATTGGTGCAATTGACTGCCGAAAACCTGAGTGGTATTGTCATTCACCAATTAGCCCACCCGGGATCGCCCATCATATTTGGGGGTTCTCCCGCGGCGTTTGATATGCGGAAAGGAACGACGCCCATGGGAGCCGCGGAGACGATAATGATTAATGCTGCTCATGTTCAGATCGGGAAACATCTGGGTCTGCCCACTCATGCCTACATAGGACAGTCCGACGCAAAAATCGTCGACGGACAGGCGGGGTTGGAGACAGGAATGGGAGCTCTCATTGCGGCCCTAGCGGGTGCGAACGTCATATCCGGTCCGGGCATGCTGGATTTTGAGAGCTGTCAGAGTCTGGAAAAACTCGTTCTGGATAACGAGATCTGCGGCATGGCTCTCCGAATGGTCAGGGGTATCGAAGCCCGGGGAGATCGATTGGGTGGCGATCTGTACGGGGATATTTACGATGGTTCACATTTTTTTACTTCGAAAGAGACGCTGCGGTGGTTTCGTGAGGAAATGTATCAGGCCGGTTCGGTGATTGACCGCGATACCTATGATGCCTGGAAGATTCATGGGAAAAAGAGCGCCTGGGATCGGGCATGCGAGGAAGTCGAGAGAGTCATAAGTTCCCACACTGTGGAACCGCTGCCTGACGATTCGCTCAAAGCACTGATGAGCATCATGAAGGACGATGCCCGGCGAATCGGCATCGATTTGCCTCCTTTGGATTGAAGGCAGGCGCCCTTTATTAGTAAATTGATTGAGCTATTTAGAAAACGAAACGAAAACCTAGCTGAGCTCTCCTGGGCAAAACGAAACCTCCTGGTGCCAAGTAGGCGTCGCTTGCTGCATCCAAATATTGCAGGTTCGGATATCTTTTACTGCCTCCTTTCTCCGCTGCTATCGAACGGCGTCCCTGATCCAGCGTTACCGCTATCTCGCGGTTAAACGGTCTTCCTTGCTCATAAGCAAAATAGGCGCTGAGCATTATTCCATAAGGAAAGATATAGGTTCCACTGATCTTGAACCGCCATTCTCGGTCATACGGGCCCGGGGCGAGGTCTTGTGCCCGGTCGTGACGCATGACGGCAAGAAACTCTTTTCCCTGAAAGGGGAGGGAGAGCGGACGATTCCCCACTGGGTCGATGCGTCGTTCGTTGAGGACCTTAGGAAGATCGAGTTGGCTAGGTAATGGTTTCTCCAGACTCCTTTAAACCTGCAGTCACCGTTGTTCGATCCCGAGCAGCTGCATGGCCTTTGCCATGGCGGGGTCCCTGCTGGCTGCCACGTCCTCGTCCGCGAACACGGGCACTGCGACGTCAGGAGGGATACCCGCCCCGTCGAATGTCGTCCCCTCCGGAGTCCGAAAGACTTCGTTGGGCAGCCCGAAGGACCAACCGTTGGGGAGCTGACGTGCGAGGACATCGGAGAAGACGCCCTGGGTGTTCTCGCCAATCCGCGTAATATGCGGGGTCCGGCCCATCAGCGCCTGGGTGAAGGTTTCGCCAGCGCTGATTGTGAGCGGGCCGATCAACTCGACGACAGGCCCACGGAAGCCCGGCCTCGAGCTGGGGCGCACCAGGCTCGGGTCCCCGGGCGTCCACTTGTTTCGGTCGGCCGCGTCGGCGCGGGCCTCCTTTGTGTACGCTAGGTATTCTCCGGTCGCGAGGCGCGATGCGATCGCGAGACCGTAGGGATCGAAGCCGCCGAAGTTGACGCGCACATCGATGACGAGCTGCTTGAGTGCAGGGTCGGAGAAGATCGCGTCGAGCGCCGCCTCCAGCGCCTGCAGGCCGCCCGTAAAGCTGCCCTCTTGGGAATAGCCCGAGAAGGAAAGGATCCGCAGATACCCGGTTGTCTGATCGACGTGGCTGTACTGAATCTGGTCGTTGCACCATTTGTGCGGCGAAGTTTTCAGATACGCTCGATCGGTCACAGCCAGCAGCGCCGGTAACCCTTTGCTCCGGAATTCCGCGAATCCGCCTTTGACCACCCGGTCCGTACCTGGCCTGTGCGTCCGGAACGTCCGTTTGAGCTCGGGAGCCCTGACATACGTATGAGAATCGCCAAATGGCGCGATCATCCCTTCGAGGGTGTCGAACAACTCGGCGGGAGTCGTCTTGGCGGTAATCCTGGGCCGGTTGGCCGCGATGATCTTGTCCCAGTCGGCTTTCTTGAGATCGAACGAAATGTAGTGCTCGGCCCATGTGCGAGTGAAGACCTCGAACACCTCTGGCGGCGTGTTCGGCGTCGGGTGCTCGCACAAGGCCGGGAGCGTCGGCAAGCGATCGATTCTCACATCCGATGCCGAGCCTTCGCTGTGCAGCAGCTTGTGGTCCTTGTCGCCGCCGGCGCGTATGAAAAACACTTCCCCGTCCTTTGACTCGAACGTCGCCTCTCGGCCGGGAACCGCGGTGGCGGTACGCCGCGCGGTGAGTCCGGGCACGCAAGTCGTGGCGGTCACCTCGAACGCCCTCAACTCCGGGCCTTTAATTTCGAACACGTAACCGTACCCCTGGCTGCGCCACACGCCGTCGAGCGAGGGAGATTGCGGAGAGACAACGGAAAAGAAAACTCCAGTAAGGAAAACCGAAAGCCAGAAAGGCATCATTTGGAGCCTCCTTGCTTTACATTTGGTTTCTATGAGGAATTGATCTTCTATCCGTCCAAGATACCATCTCCGACCTAGAATTGGCAATCCATTTCGATTCCGACGACGACAGCCCAAAGTCCAAAGAACTGCGGCAGTCGATGGTCGTTATCGTCTAGATCCATGAAGCGGCTGGCCGGGCTGACGGGCGAACGATCTGATTTACCGAATCTGGCGTGACCCAGGCAGGGGACCGATTTCCTGCTTGCAACATAAGAACTAATGCGACTTCATCGCGGCCATGGGAAGCGGGGGAGCGGCCGTCGAATTGCCAGAGGATTCCTCTAAAATCTCACGGATCATGTCGATCCTATATAATGCCCCTGGATCGAAAGTTCGATAATAATCTCCGCAAGCGCGCTTGTCTAATTTTAGGGCCAGTTTTGCCTCTTCTTCAAGGCCTTGATTAGCCGCTATGGTCTGGCCAAAAATCGAGTTAAATGGTTCATTTAAAACAAAATAGGCGGATTGCCACTTGCTCTTTCTTGAATAAATAAACAGTTCGATAAATCAATTTATTGAGCCTCACCCTATTTTCGGGAGAAGCCGGCGATAGTCAGCGGTCCGACCCATAGGGGGGCCTTATGCTCACCGGTCCGGCTGCAGAACAAAATCGACACCTTCTTCACTTTCCGCGAACCGAGACCCGATAGACCCTGCCTGGGACTGCGTCGAACGCCAAGCCGGACTCCGGGCCGACCGCCTCTCGCTCGAACTTCCCGAGCCTTCGTCCGTCGTGCGTGACGGTCGCCTCTCCGCTCCCTGACGGGAATACGATCCGGAATCGCCGTTCGAAGGCCGTCTTGACTTCGATCACTCCTTCGCTGGGAAAGGCCACCTCGAGCTTGCCGAGCTTCAGGCGCCGGCCGACGCCGTCGGACGGCACGCGGATGGTGCGGTAGTCCTCCTGCACACCGTACCGCGCGTGCACGGCCATGTTCCAGACGAGGGCCGTCCAGCAGTAGTCCCCTACGCCGAGAGGGTCGCCGCTTGTCGCGTCGTAGCGTTCGTTGATCCCTCTTTCCGCCAGCAGAGTCAGCATCCTCTCGGTCAGATCGCGGGCGACGTCATGGTACATGTAGCGCATCAGGCCGAGGGCGACAAGGAAGTTCGTCGGGGGCCACATGTCACCCCGCCAGAATCCGCGCGCCCGAAACGCCGGATCGTCCATCGCGACGGTCGGGATGGGGAACCGGGCCCACCACTGCTTCGGGTCCTTCAACTGTTCGACCAGGGCCCTGGCCTGCTCCGGCGTCGCCGCGCCTGCTGTCAGCGTTAAGAATGCCTGGATGGTTCGCACCCGGATCTTCGCGTGGGTGTCGCGGTTGATGCTGTAGAAGAACTTCGTCTCAGGATCCCACATCCGCGCCTGTATTGCCGCAACGCGGCGGGCGATCGTCCGTTCCGTCTCGCGCGCCACGTCATTGCGCCCCAATTCCCTTGCAATCTCGACCATCGCCCGCTCCGCGACGAGGAGGAAGCACGTCGTATCGACGCCTTCGATATCGCCGTACCACTCCCCGCTCCCCGGCCGCCGGTGATGCCGGGTCAGCTTCATGCCGTCGACGGCGGGATGGAAATCGAACGATTCGTACTTCGCTGTCTGCAGAAGGTTCGCAATCGTCGACGGCTTATAAGCCCCCTGTTCGATCAGCCCGTCGTTGTCCACGTCGCGCTCAGTCGAATACCAGTGGTCGAAGGCGCGGAGGTACGGCAACGACTCTTCGAGCAGGGCGCGATCGTGGGTCTGCCGGTAAACCATCAGCGCGCCCCAGGCCAGGATCGGTATCTGCGAGTACCCGACGGGCGGAAGCGTGGGGTTGATGACGCCAGGGACCATCCCGTATCTGAACGAACCTTTAGGGGCCTCCACGTTGTGGTCGATGGCCGCCCAGTAGTTCCGGAAAACGTCCCGGATGAGGACATCATCGTCCAGGGCGGCGTAGGCGTTGAGGACGAACACGGTGTCCCATACGAGCTGACACTTCCCATAGGCATCGTCGCCTGCCCCGGTGATGGAGACCCACCGGTAGGGCAATCCGGGTGGACTAAGCTCGCAGAGCTTATAGAGGAGGGTCCGCCTCAACAGGTGTCCCGGGCGAAAGCCGTGAAGGCCGGGTTCTCCGTCGCGACATTGGTCAGGAGATTCCGTCCGGCGCGACGGATCGCCTCTTTGGCCGGCTCGAGGCACCGCCCGTCCTGTGCCGCGCCGCCCGTCGGACCTCCCGCAGCCGCCAGCCCGAGCTGAGCGGTCAGCAATACTACGATCGGAACCAGAAATGATTGGGGTTTCATGATGTCACCTCTGACTTTGACCGCAGCCCTATTTTCCGAGCTGTTTCAAGGCCTCCTCGGCCGCGCGCCGGATCATGTTCTGATGCGACGGGATGGCGGCGGACTCGCGGAGGAACGGAGCCAGCGACTCGTCGCCGGTCAGGCCCAAGGCGCGGAGAGCCTCGGCCCGAACGCGGACGCTCCTATCCTTCCGGAAGAGGTCCTTATAGAACGCCGCGAGGCGCTTGTCCTTGGAGGCGCCGAGAGCCTGGACGGCCGAGGCCCGGACGGAGGAGTGCGGGTCCTGACAGGCCTTCCTCAGGATCGCGGGAACCTCGGGGGAAGGCATCTGCGCCAGCGATTCGATGGCCCGCTGGCGGACCGCCCAGAAGGGATCGCTCCGGGCGCTCCACGAAAGGCCGGCGAGGACGCCGGCCTTGTCCTTGACGGTCGCAAGCTCCCCAGCGGCGTCCATCCGGCCGATGACGTCGTCGTTCCGGATCTGATAGAGTAGCTCGGACGTTTCCTTGGGAAATGTCACTTCCTTGATCAGCTCGTTCGTCGCGTCGAACCTGACGAGCAGGGGCTTCGTCTCGGACGGGAATTCGAACATCTCCTCCCGCTCCCGGACCCAGACGCGGCGCGTCTCTGTCCCCCTGGCCGTAACGATCTTGATGGAGACGGGGACGCGGAAGACAGGAACCCCCTTGGAGAAATCCTGGATCTGCGCGACCTTGAGCCGGACGGCTTTGCGGGCCGGGTCCCAATCGCTCCGGACTTCGAACACGGGGTGGCCGGGCTTGAACAGCCACTGGTCGAAGAACCAGTCGAGGTTCTGGCCAGTGACCGTTTTGACAGAGCGGATGAAGTCGGCGGTGTCGACCCCGTCGAACGCGTAGCGGTGGAGGAACTGGCTGAGGGTCTTGAAGAAGATCTCGTCGCCGAGGATCGATCTGAGCATGTGCAGGACGAGTGCCCCCTTGGGGTAGGTGTGGGAATCGAACATGTCCCCTGGCTTGTCGTAGCGGTCCGAGACGATCGGCCGGATGTATCGCGTCTTGGCCTCCCGCAGGTAGTCGTTCAGATAAGCCTGGAGGTAGATGGCGCCTTCATCCTCGCCCTTCTCATAGCGGTGATACAGGTAGTCGGAATACGTCCCGAAGCTCTCGTTGAGCCAGGTGTGGGCCCAGCTTCGAAGAGTGATCAGGTCGCCCCACCACTGATGGGCCAGCTCATGGGAGACGATGTCGATCGACGGGAAATCGGGCTCCGCTATCTCGTCGACCATGATCCGCTGGGTCATGGCCGTAGCCGACGTGCTCTCGGCTCCGCCGCCCGACGGTACGGAGATCTGGTCATATTTTTGCCACGGATAATCGTACCCGAAGGTGGCGTTGAAAAACGCGATCATCTTCGGCGTCTTGCCGTACGTCGGCATGGCCTTTTTCTCGTCCTGCGGATAGACCCAGTAGTTCACGGGCAGGGTTTTATAGAAATCGTGGACGACGACGTAGGGCGCCGCCGCCAGGAAAATGAGATAGGTCGAGTGCGGCAGATCCTGGGACCAGTGATAGGTCACCGTCCCGGCGGACTTGTCCTCGTCGACGCCGACGAGTCGGCCGTTGGCCGCGACCTTGAGCCCGGACGGGACCGTGGCCACGATCTCGCTCGTCGCCTTGTCGTTCGGGTAGTCGAAACAGGGGAACCAATGGTGGACGTTGTCGGGCCAGGAATCGGACCAGACGAGACGGGGGTTGTCGGGCGTCTCGCCCACGAACTTGAGCCCTTTTTGGGGATTCCGGCCGTGGTACACGCAAGTGAAGGTCACGATCTCTCCGAACCTCGCGGGATGGGGGAGGAAGACCTTGAGCTCCTTGTCCGACTGCTCGAATCTCAGGGGTGTCCCGTAGTTGTCGACGACCGAGGTCGCGGCGAATTCCTCGGCATCGAGGACGCAGTCGACGAGGCCGTCGCGGAACGACGACAGCGTGACCGTCGTCGCCCCCTCGAAGGCCTTGTGGTCAAGGTCGAGCTTGAGTCTGATCAGATAATGCAGCGCATCGAAGCTCCGGCTGCGCTCGGATTGGAGAGGTTTCTTGGAGTAGTCGACCGTCTGCCCCGATAGGGCCAGGGCGGAGGCGAGGGCGACGATGGCGATAACGGCGATCGGTTTTCGCATGTTTCCTCCTCTTCTTAGTTGAGCGCCTTCTTCCGGAGGGTCTGGAGGATCCCCTCCCCCTTCATCAGTGCTTCGATCTCAGCGACCGTCCGGGAACGCCAAGAGACAGGCATTCGCAGCCGCTCTCGGTGACGGCGACCGTGTCCTCGATGCGGATGCCGATCTCCTCTTCGAGGCGGAAGAGCTGGATGTCGCAGGAGAAAACCATCCCGGGTGAGAGGAGCGCGTCCGGTCCGGCGAACCGACCGATGACGTCATGGGTGGCCAGGCGGATCATGTGGCTGTAGCCGCCGGCACGGATGATCCCGGCGAAATCCTTGGCGTAGGCCTCCAGGCTCTTCGCCTTGAGCATGGCCGCGACCTGCTCGCCGACCTGTCTAAACGACACCCCGGGATGGTAGTTCGACAGGCAGGTGTCGTGGACGGCCAGGGCGGTTTCGTAGAGCTCCTTCTGGCGAGCTGTGAACGTCCCCGAGGCCGGGAACGAGGTCGAGATATCGACGTGATAATCGCCGTAATCGGGCCCGGCGTCGAGGATGACGAAATCGCCGGCCTTCAAGACGCGGTCGTAGGCGTGATAGTGACCGTAGGCGTGGTTCTTCCCGGACATGATGATCGGGTAGTAAGGCTGGCCGGTGGCGCCTTCAAGCCCGCAGACGAACTCGAACACGGCGGCGAGCGACCTCTCCGACACGCCAGGCCGTGTTGACTGGATCAGGGCGCGGTGGGCTTTGACGTCGATCCGGGCCGCCCGGCGGAGGACGTCGAGCTCGGCGGGCGACTTGATCTGGCGAAGCTCCCAAACGAGAGGGGCGCAGTCCCTGATCTCGACCTGGGGGAACCGGTCGCGAAGCTGCTTGACGAACTGGAGCTCACGGGTGAGCCGTCCGTCCCAGGGGCTCATGGTCATCGTCTTTTGGAGGACGTTGAACTTCTCGTTGGCGTTCTCCGGCCCGATCTCCTCGGGCCTGAACATCGTGTACACAACAGGCGTCCGCTGGCACAGGCCCGCCAGTGTCGGGGCGAACCGGTCGGCCGGGATGACCCGCTCGATGCCCGTGAACGTCTTGGGATCGCTGATCATGTCCTGCGGAACCCCCTCGCCGGCGGCCTCGGCCTTGGTCATGCTGAAGAAGAGGACGCTTTCCTTCCGCAGGCCGTCAACGATGAGATAGGCGTCCGGAAACCGGACCCCTTTGAGATAAAAGAAATCATGGCCCTGCCGGAAGGCGACGTCCGAGGCGGGCGTCGAGGCGCCCAGGAAAACGGCCACGCCGTCGCCGATCTTGTCCATGAGGCGGGCGCGGCGGGCGGTGTATTCCTTCGCGTCGAACGGCCCGGCCGCCAAAATCCGTCCGGCCAATAGCACCAGGCCGGCCACCCAGACGAGATTGCGTCGTATCCACCTCATCGGGTCTCTCCTTTCAACATTCGTTCGGTAGCTGAGATCGAGATCCGCACCGGCGACGTCCATTCGCCGCGGATCCAGAGGACCAGGTCGTCGCCCTCGAGCCGGGGTATCCGACCGACTCGGACGTCCTTGCCCATCACGGCCGCCCGCCCCCCAATCTCGACCCGGGGAACCTCCGCGTCCCAGCGCCGGACCCGGAAAACCGGATTGACGACAGGCGAATCGTTCGAAGCCCGGAGAACGACGGCTACCCGGGCCCGGCCGGCTCCGCCGCTCCGGGCCACGACGAAGGCCCGTTCCGTCGGATCAAACCCCTCACGGGAGAATCCTTCGCCTTCGACGTCCATGACCGGCGGCGACAGCCAGGACTTGGCCAGGGGCAAAAGGGCCTCGGCTGGCTTGTCGGTCAAGCCGTTTAGCATGAGCATCGTCACGCCGTCTGCCGTCTCCTCGTAAGGCCGCCACGACTGGATGTGGGCCAGGGAGCTGTGCGAGACCCGGTCGGGGGCGAGGGCCCAGCGGCCGTTCGAGCGGATCTGCTGGGAGACGGGCCAGTGGTTCCACCAGGGGAAGATCGACCGCTCCCGGATGATCTCCCCGGCGTAGCAATCGATGGCCACGTTCCTCGGGTCGACGACGACGTAAGGGCTGTAGAGGGCCCTCAGGTTGACGCGAAGGATGTTCCCGCCAGCCGGCCGGACCAGCCATTTGTGGCCGGGAGTGTCGAGGTCGCTGATCCGATGGAGCACGGCCAGCGTCTCGTCGTCGAAGTCAGCTTTCTCCCCGGGCGGCCCGTTGGCCCAGGAGTAGGTGTAGGTCTCGCCCTTCATGTTGGCCAGCGTGAGGGCCTCGGTTTTGATATTGTCCTCGGGGCGTGTGCCGGGCGGATTGATGATGATGGCCTCATGGTACTGTCGGAAATTTTCGGGGACCCGCCCCTCGGCCGGATTAACCCGCGGGTTGGACGACCAGACCCTGATCTTGCGGATGCAGGACCCGTCGGGATAGACGGTGTAGGTCTCCTCGACCCAGTCCCCCCAGCCTGTCAGCGGGTCGACGTTGACGAGGTCGTAGTTGACGCTGACCGGTGCATACCGCCAGAGGACGACGACCCGGGCGTCGTTGCTTTCGACGATCCGGGCATGCGAGAACCGGGCCTGCTTGTCGGCCATGGGCTCGGCGCTCGTCGGCATGGCCGGGACCTGCGTTTCGTAGAACTCGTTGGTGTACCAGATGCCGTTCTCGGTGACCCAGGCGGGGATATAGCTTGTGCCGCGCCAGAAGATGAGCCGATTGGGGGTCTCGTCGAAGCGGACGACGACGTCGGCGGCGTCACCGACGCGCCACGGATTCTCCCATTCCTCGGTGTACCGGAGCCGGGTATAAAAGGCCCCGAAACGGCCTGGTCCTTTCGGGCCGGAGGGCAAGACCGGAGGCCGTAGCGGCGGCGGTCCAGACGGCCTCAGGCGGGACGAGGCGGCCGCGGCTTCGCCCGGATTGAGGGAGGCGTCGTAGATCCGGACCTCGTCGATGATCCCGTCGAACGAGAATGCCACCGGGGCGACGACGCGAATCTCCTCGCTGAGATCGAGAGGGGTCTGGTTGCGGCCGATCCAGAGATCGACGTCGGGGGCGAAGCGAGGCGTGGAGGTGACGGCCTTCTCGCCGACCGGCTTGCCGTTCAGGTAGAGCCGAAGCCCGGCGGCCGGATCGAACGTGCCGAGGAGATGGTTCCATGAATAGAGCGGCAGGCCGACGTCCGATCGGCATTCCTGCCATCCTGCGCCTGCGGCGACCTGGAGCCCGAACCGCCCTTCCGGGTCTACGCCGAAGAAATAACCGGCCCGGTGTTCCTTCTCCTGGTTGACGACCGCGCACCACGTCCAGGGATAGGTCTGAAGGGCGACCCAGGCCTCGACCGAGAAGGCCCCTCCGATCCGGGGCATCTTCGCGGCGGCGCGAACGACGGCCGTGGTCTGCCCATCGAAGCGGAGCGCCCGGCCGGCCACTCCGTCGACGAATTTGTAGAAGTCCCGGACCTCGTCCCCGGCGGCGCCCTGATCGAACGACCACGAGGCGACGGGGCGCAGGTCCGCAGCGAACGCGGCGCTGGCTACAAAACCTATCATGATCAGGATCTTGAGTCGCGGCATGGATCCTCCTGGCTTGTGCGTTTCTTGCTTTCGGGTCCGAGTTTCGAAAGAGATATTTTCATAAGGTTCCAAAGTACCACAGGAAGGGTCGGTATTCAAATTGTTGTGACCTCTCAGTGATGTATCGCACTTGAGCCCAATCGTCCAGAAGGCCGGGGCCCGGACAAAGGAGGTCGTCGAACGCTACCTCGATTGTGGCAACCCCCCTGTGGATTTGCACGCCTCAAGTGTCCCGACTGTGGCGAGGAACACCTCCTGATGTTCTCCTGTCGCCCCGGGGTTCTGTCCCTCTTGCCACGCCGAGCGGGTCGAGGAGTGGGGCGAGTGGAGGCGGGGGACACTTCTTCTTGATGTCCCTCGCCTCCAGGGCAATCCTCTTCGATGGCCAGATACCCCGGCCTTTAGGCTGGCTGAGTTTTCATGCGTCTCTCGTTTCAATTGACGAGGATTTGAATTCCTGTGCTAGGTGGCGGAGGCGGAGCCCGGCGCCCTGCCGTGGACGATGCTCAGAACGGCCTTCTTCGATCGATCTTGAAAACGAAGGCATAAGCGCAGGGCTTCGTCTTCGGCGTCTCGATCGATAACCCCTCTGCGCTCATCTCCCAGCGGAGCGGCTTGCCGTCGCCAAGCATGGTGATCGAGACAATCTCCGATGGATAAAGACCGTTATAGAAATCACGCTTCGGATTCGGCCCTCCGGCCAGGCTCTTGATGAATATCTTCTCTCCAGGCCAGCCCAGGACCGTCGCATAAAGCACGTGATCCTTGGCGGTGAAGCGGATATCCTGGGCAGTATATCTCAGGGCGTCGTTCTCGTTGAATGGGCCCATCTTTTCGAGTTTCGTCGGGCCCTCGCCGGGAACCACCCAGGGCATTGTCCCATAGACGGCTTCGCCGTTGACCTCCAGCCACTGGCCCAGGCCCAGCAGCCGCTCTTTAGCTTCGTCCGGGATGCTGCCATCCGCTTTGGGGCCGACGTTCAGAAGGAGATAGCCGTTCTTGCTGACCCTGTCGACCAGATTATGAACCAGGTTCTCGACCGTCTTGTACCCGGCGCCGCGGACGTAGCCCCAGGCGCCCTGATTGTCAACCGACGAGTCGGTGATCCATTCGTGATAGGTCAGGTCGTTCTCCTGCCCGAGTTCCAGGTCGTTGATGCCGATGCCCACAGGCAGGGAGTGATCCTTATAGGTCACGAGGACTTCCTTCTTTTCGGCCGCGGCTTTGTTGTAATAATAAGCCAGGAGGTCTATTTTATACGTCTCGGGGACGAACTCCAGGCCGAAATCGAACCATAGGAAATCGGGGCTGTACTTGTCGATGACTTCCACGACCTTGCCTTCCCAGACATCGAAGAACGCTTTGGTCGGCTGTGCACCTTTCTCATGGATGGGACCGTACAATCCCGAATAGCGGGGCTCGCCGCAGTCAAGGCTTTTGTCCCAGACCGGGAAGAAGAACCAGTTCTCTGCGTGGTGAAACGCGGTGACGAATTTCAGGCCGCGGGCCTTGATAGCCTTGGCCAATTCTCCGACCACGTCGCGCTTAGGCCCCATTTTCGCCGCATTCCAGTCCGTGAGCGCGCTGTCCCACATGGCAAAACCGTCGTGATGCTCGGCCACTGGCCCCGCGAAGCGCGCCCCCGACTTCTTGAACAGGTCCGCCCATTCGTCTGCGTTGAACTTCTCGGCCTTGAACATCGGGATGAATTCTTTATAGCCGAAGGTCTTCAGAGGCCCATAAGTCATCTCGTGGTAGGCCCGCTCTGCTGAGTTCGGATTCATGTAGACATTATGGGAATACCACGTCGCGTTCGGACCCATGGCCGGTACGGCATAGACGCCCCAATGGGTGTAAATGCCGAACTTACCGTCGCGGAGCCACTGCGGCGTGCGATTGTTGCGGAGCGAACTCCAGGTCGGCTGGAAGGGCTGATCGGCGGCAACGCTCCCGCCAGCCGTGGCCGTGATCAACGCGGCTAGGGCCAGGCCCTTCGCGAAGGCATCCATTTTGTCTTTGAGCATGCTTCCTCCTTTTCGGGTTGTCAGTCTCCAAAGACCGCAATCAACTCTTTAGGTCCGTTTCTCGACTCGAATGATCCTCGTTGCCCGAACCAGCTAATTCTCCGACTCTTTTTTTGGCCCGGGTGGGAGATTTTGGTGCAAATAATGCGTCAAGGTCTCATAAAGGTGGAGACTCGTATTTTTGCCCTCGTGGATCCCATGCGAGCGGTTTGGATACACCATCATCGAGAACCACTTGTTGTTCGCGATGAGTTCATTGACCAGTCTCTCGAAGTTCTGATAGTGGACATTATCATCGCCCGTGCCGTGGACGATCAGGAGATTCCCCTTGAGTTGATGAGCAAACGTGATCGGCGACCCATTTTTGTAACCATCTGGGTTATCCGCCGGGAGCCCCATATACCGTTCCTGATAGATCGTGTCGTAGAGCCGCTGGTCGGCCACGAACGCGATGGCCATGCCGGTCCTGTAGAGATCCGGGTGCCGGAACATGGCGTTGAGGGTCATCTGTCCTCCGCCGCTCCAGCCCCAGATTCCGATCCGGGAAGCGTCGAGATAAGTCCAGTTTTGGAGGATGGAACGTGTCGCGGCTGCTTGGTCGGCTGAGGCCAGTATTCCGATCTGCCGGTAGATGCACTTCCTCCAGGCGCGTCCGCGCGGAGCCGGAGTTCCCCGATTGTCGACTGAAGCGACGATGTAGCCCTGCTGGGCCAGCATGAGATGCCAGAGATAGGTGCTCCCGCCCCATTTATCCAGGACGGTCTGGCCCGCAGGCTCTCCGTAGACATAGAAAACCAAGGGATACTTTTTTTGCGGGTCGAAATGCGGCGGTTTGAGGCACCAACCATCCAGGACGACGCCGTCACCGATATCCACCCGGAAAAACTCGGCCGGACCTCTCTTGAGGGAGTTAACCTTCTCGACAAGCGGTCGATTGTCCGCTAAGACTCTGACCTGCCTGTGTTCGGGCAGGCGGACTAGGCTGATTGTGGGCGGAGTGTCGAATGTTGAATAGGTGTGAAAGGCCCATTCGCAAGTCGGCGAGAGATCGTAGGAATGAGTTCCCGGCTGATCCGCGGGGCTCATCCTCTCGGGCCTGCCTCGGTCATCCAGGCGAATGCGATACAAGTAACGCTGGGTCGGATTGTCGGGCGAGGAGACATAATAAAGCCAGTCGCGTTTTTCATCGACGGCCTCGATGCCGAGGACATCGAACTCACCCGGGGTCAGAAGCTGGATCTTTCCGTTTTTGGAGACGGAGTAGACGTGGTTCCATCCGTCCCTCTCGGTCAACCAGGCGAAGCGCTGTCCTTTGTCGAACCAGCGCAACTCCTCCATGAGCTCCACCCAGGCCTCGTCCTGATCGGTGAAGATGACGCGGACCTCGCCGGTCTTTGCGTCGGCGGTCATGACCTCAATCCTATTCTGGAGCCGGTTCAGATGCTGGAAGACGATTTCCCGGGAACCGGGCATCCAGTCCATCCTGGGAATGTAGTTGTCGCGGGAATCCCCGGGCACCTTGATCCAACTCACCTCTCCCCCCGAAGAAGCCACAACGCCGATCCGGCAGGCGGAGTTCCTCGTTCCCGGTTGCGGGTATTTATAAGAAAAAATAGTGGGGTAAAACGAATCCGTGTTGTTGATGAGGGAAAAATCGTTGACGCCCTCGGAGTCGAGCTGCCAGAAGGCGATGGAAGCTCCATCCGGGCTCCAGCGAAACCCATCCCGAAGACCGAATTCTTCTTCATAGACCCAATCGAACGTCCCGTTGATCAAAGTTGGCGAGCCATCTCTCGTCAAGGGCGTGATTTTTTCGGAAGCGAGATCCTCGACGTAGATGTTGTTTTTGCAAACAAAGCCGACCCTGAGCCCGTCGGGAGAAAATTTGGCGAACTGGAGCGTGGACGGCTCGAAGCCGGGCCCGAGTTTTTTGAGTTTTCCTCCAGCCGTGTCCAACACCCAGAAATCGCCGCGCGTGTTCTGCCTCCAGACCCGCTTTGAATTGGTGAAAATGAGGATGAGCTTGCCGTCCGCCGACCAATGATAGTCCTCTATCGAAAGCGGGCTACTCTGTCCGGAGGGGATGAGTCGGTCGGCCCCGACAATAACATTGCGCTTTCCTGTCAGCGCCGAATAAAGGACGATGTCCTGTTTCCCCTTGACGATCTCGGAATCTTCAAGCATTGTATAGGAATTCCCATCCTTCATCCAACGCGCCGGGCCGAAGCGCTGGGGTTCAAACTCCCTCGAGGCGAAGATTCTGTCCAGCCTGAGCAAGGGGTCGGCCGCCTTCTCTTGGCAGCGGATGGCCGGGATCCGGAAAAAGAAAAGGAAAAGCAAGACGGACGCTAGGACGGCGCCTTCTTTTGTTGGTCTCATTTCCATTCTCCTCACTTCGTGGGCGATAGGAAGTAAGTTTTGCCGCGAACCGTCTTGAATTCAAGGACATCCTTCTGAGGCCGATCGCTCCGGATAGGCTTATTCTCGCATTTCACCGTGAGACGAGAGCCGGTCCTGACCCGGCAAACATTTCCCAGCTTAGAATAGATCGATGCCCCGCTCAACTCTCCTTTTTTCCAGATCAGCGAGACCTCAAAACCGCCGCGAGCGCATAGGCCGCGGACGGATCCATCCGGCCAGGAATGCAGCAGGGCGGGAAGAAAGAAGAGTGCATTTTCGTGGGACTGAAGGAGCATCTCGGCGATGGCGGCCGTCATCCCGAGACTTCCGTCGACCTGGAGGTTGCCGGAGCAAATAGAAAACAGGTTGTCACAAGTATAGTGATGGAAGGCATACCCGATGTTCTCCATGGCCTTCGTCGCATCCTGGAGCCGGGCCCAACAGGCGGCTTTCCAAGCGGAAGACCAGCCGTTCCCCTCGAGCCCCCTCTGGTCGAGGACGACGCGGCAGGCTTCCGCGAATTTCGGCGTCCCGACGAGTGAGATCTGGTGTCCCGGGAAGAGGCCGTAAAGATTGGAAATATGGCGGTGGCTCTTTTCCGTCTGTCCCCAGTCCTCAAGCCACTCCTGAAGGTCCCCTCTTTTCCCGACCTGCATGGGAGCGAGCCGCGAACGGGCCTCGAGCACCCTTTTCTTGAAATCCTGATCTACCCCGAGAACGTCCGCCGCTTGAGCGACGTAACCGAAAAGATCATTCAGGATCTGCCTGTCGATCGTCGAACCCGCGCAGATGGTCGTCCCGCGAGTCATCCAGGCCGTGACCTCATCAAAAAAAGGAGGGCTATCAGGCCTCTCCGGCCAATTCTCTGGAGATGTGGAGGGGTTCGTGACCAGCCACTTGTGCTTAGGTTCCTCAACCAAAAAGTCGAGAAAGAACTCGACGCAGCCTTTGAGGACGGGATAGGCCTCCTTTAGGAAAGCCCTATCCCCGGCGAAAAGGAAATGTTCCCAGAGGTGGGTGCAGAGCCAGGCGCCGCCGGTCGTGAACGTGCCCCAATAAACGCCATCCATAGGAGCGGCAACCCGCCAGATATCGGTATTCTGATGAAAAACCCAGCCCTTGGCTCCATAGTGCTCTCTCGCCACATCGCTTCCTTGGTCGGTCAGCTCTCTGATCATCTTGAACAGCGGCTCGGCGCAATCGCTCAAATTTCCGACTTCGGCCGGCCAGTAGTTCATCTCGGTGTTGATATTGGTCGTGTACTTGGAATCCCAGGGTGGATTCTGGTATTCGTTCCATATCCCCTGAAGATTTGCTGGCTGTGTCCCTGGCCGCGAAGAGGAAAAGAGCAGATAACGACCGAACTGAAAACAGAGTGCCGGAAGTGCGGGATCGTCGTCGGGATTGAATCTTCTCAGCCTCTCGTCTGTGGGAAGGCCGGAGTTGGGACCGGAGCCGAGATCCAAAGAAACGCGACGAAAGAGTCTTTGGTGTTCGCGAATGTGAGTTTCTTTAATTTCCTCGTAGCTTTTTCCCCCCACGGCCTTCAAAACGCGCTCGACACGCTCCTCGGGGTCCGCGCTTAGGTCTTTATAATTGACAAAATTGGTCGCTGCGGCAAGGTAGAAGGTCACACTGTGGGCCTGGGCGATGGTGAGATCCTCATCGCGAACGTTCATTGTGCCGCCTTCGGGAATAACCTTGATACGAGCCTGGTAACGGACCTTTCCCGGGACTCCCAGATAGTCGGCTGATTTCCCCGTCAGGATCAAACCATCCTTTCCGTATCCATCCATCCGGAAGTAGTCCGTTCCATAGTTGGAATGGGCCTCATTCCGGCATCCCCTCAACTGGGCTATCAAGGAGATACTGGACGGCCTATCGGCTGTCAGCCGCGCGACAATGACCTGGTCGACCGGGCTTGAAAAAATTTCACGCAAAAAGTGGATGCCGCCCTGCTCATAGCTCACTCTGACGATGGCCTGATCCAGGTCGAGCTCGAGGCGATAGTCCCTGACATCCTCCTTCCTCTCGAAATCGAGGATGAGATTTCCCATGGACTGGTATTTCATCTGCTCGACCGGGTAACCCATCAGATGCCGTCCAAAAAGCCGATGGGCTCTTGTATATCCCCCGGAGAAGACGAGCTTTTGTATCTCGGGAAGGAACTTGGAGCCCCCCTTGACAGTTGTGGAATAAGGGCCTCCCGACCAGTAGGTTTCCTCGTTGAACTGGATCCGCTCCTCGTCCGTTTTTCCAAAGACCATCGCCCCCAGCCGGCCATTCCCGACAGGAAGCGCACTGGTCCATTTGGCAGCGGGGTGTGCATACCACAGGAGAGTCGCGGGGTTAATTTTATTTGAGTTTTCCTCTTGTGACGTTGCACTCCACGTAGCGCCAAGCCCACCAAGGATCATTCCAATCAGAGGGATAAGAAGGGTAACTGATTTTTTCATGCGCATAGACCTCTCACCCGATCTAGAAAAAGCTAGATTATCTTCTTCGTCATCATTCCTCGGAGCGGAATACGGCGATCTCTGCCAAGCCGGCGTCGCTGGTCTCTTTCGAAACAGAATCGACAAGAAAAGCCAGCCAGGTGACCTCTTTGCTTGGAAAAGATATTTCACGAGCCGCCCCAGCATTCTCGGGAAGCTCGCCGACGTGAATCGTGGACCCATCGCTGAAGACGAGCAAGCCTGACGTGATATGGCTCGATCGCGTACCCGGCCTGTCGAATATCCATATCCGATCGATCTTTTCCGGCTTTTCCCAGATCAACCGGATCGAGGCCGAATCTTTTTCGCCGTTAGAGGCCCATTCGTGCTTTGGATCCATCCGATCTCGATCCACGATCCCGTCCACGGCGCCTTCGCCAAAATAGTCCACCAGCTCTGTGAAGGGTTTATGACTCTTTTTGACCGAGGAAACATAGACTCTGGCCCGGAGGGCGATATTTTTCGGGCTTTTGAGAGGATCCGTTTCTTGTCGGGCGGCATTGCTCTTAAACCGCTCAAACTCCGAGGAATCCAGTAATCGGACTTCCTGAAGACAAAGGGCATACTTGCTGCCGATGGGATCTGACACGGTCCGATTGGCAAAGTATCGCTCATGGAAGTTGGCGGAATAGCACAACCAGGCGGTCCGGCCGTCGGCGCCGATGAACTTCGACGGGAAATTGACAAAATAACCCTGCTTCCCGAAGTCCCTCATGTAGGTGACGAGCCTCCACGGCCCCGTCATGCTCCCTGATTCCAAAATATAAGTGTTCATATTCCGAACGCCGGGCCAACCATCGGTAATGCACATCAGGAACTTCCTCAGCGGCGCGTTATAGGTCATGGTCACACAACCCATCCTATTATTCCATTGGATGACAGGCCTGATTTTTGAGAAATCAGAGGACCAGACGGGCCGTTGATTATTGTCAAATCCGCAAAAGAATTCATACTTGGTTATATTGTTGATGTTCTTCGGGCTCGGCTGGACACGGGCAAGATAAATTTCATCGCCCGCAATCCAACTGAGATTGGCCTTCCGGGGTTTGGGGTCGGGGTCATGAGCCCCATGGGCGATCAAGTAGGCCTTGCCGTCAGGAGAATATTTTAGGTTTTGTCCAAAATCGACAAAGTGGGGTGTTCCCATTTTGATCTTCTGTCCATTCTTGCCCGACTCCGGGAAAAGCGAGTGTTCAGGAGACAAAGGGCTGTCCATCCAGGTTTTCCCATAATCATAAGAAATGCGCAAGCCAGGGACCGGGCCAAGCACAGCCCAGCTGTATTCGGGGGCATCAGGCTCAAAGTCAATGCAGTATGTGGCATAGTACCAGATGCCGTTATGAACGAGGTTTGCGCAGGGGTACCGGCCTTGGTAGGGAAGGGCTGAGGCAGGGCAGCTGCCCAAGGAAATAACTTTGAGATTCAGGGGATCATCTCCAACAATCTTTGCATTTCCTGTCCGGGCTTTCTCTCCGCCGCTCGAATAGCAACTTTCCTCTCCGATCTCGCCGTCCGTCCATCCAGAATACATATTGTCATCTGACGCCCAGGAGGGATACCAGGTATCGGCATCAGTATAAGAGGCAAAATGGTGAGTGAAGGCAAGGGCTATAATATCTGAAGATTTTTCAAAGGGGCATTCAGTCGGGACCTCCGACTTCCAGATCTGCGGAAGCCAGGGCTCCGGGCGATAAGAGATAATAGCCTCTTTGGCCCGCGCGCGGCATGAAGAAAGTAAGCACACAAAGCCCACGAATGCAGCGATCATCAGAAAGCTAGGGGGTTGTGTTTTTCTTATGAGCATTTCTAAACCTCAATAAAAACTTTCATGGTCTTGTCTCTATTTTGCTCAATAAACTCATAGGCTTGTCCATACTCCTTGAAAGGAAAATGTTTAGACATGAGCGGATTAAGATTGATTCGCCCGGAGCGGATCAGTCGAATCGCCGTCTGATAGTCCTCTTGTTTATACATCAGAGTCCCGATCAGCCGGAGTTCCTTGTCCTGGACTTGACCAATATCCACCGTCGGTCTCTTGCCAAAGACTCCGACGACGATGATATCCGTCCCTTTCCTGGCCACTTGGATGGCCTGCCCGATGGTTTCCTCGACCCCCACACATTCCATAATGGCATCGGCGTGGCTATCTCCAAATGATGTCTGCAAAGCTTCAAGCAAGCTGCTCCTCGTTGGATTAAGAGCAAAATCTATACCACATTCTTGGGCAATCTTGAGGCGATAATCGCTGACATCGGTAATCATGACAGCTTTTGCGCCCTTTCCTTTGGCTACCTGGGCAGTCAGGTTGCCGATAGGGCCCGCCCCTAGGACAAGGATGTTCAAACCCCTGACGCTTCCCAGCCGGCTGACGGCGTGGGTGCCTACGGCCACCGGCTCAACCATCGCCCCCTCCTCATAGCTCATCCCCCGGGGAAGTTCCACTACCAGGCTCGCTTCTACAGCGATATATTCCTGGGCAGCTCCTTCGGCTTGGCAGCCTATGACCCTGAGTTCATTGCAGATATTGTAATTTCCGTGGCTGCAGGGATAGCAGCGGCCGCAGACAAGCTGAGGCATGACCGTAACATTTTCCCCGACCTTTAGCCCCTTGACACTCTCGCCGATCTCTACGATTTGACCCGAGAATTCATGACCTTGGACGATCGGGCACTTGATGTAGGGATGCTTGCCGTAATAGGCATGAATGTCAGAACCGCATATGCCTATCCGCTTCACCTTGATGAGGACTTTGGACGCGCTTGGCTTCGGTTTATGGACTTCCTTAAAACTGACTTTTTCGGGCTGCTCGAGAACGGCCTGCAACATTCGGACCTCCTTTGTGCAATGATTCTTCATTTGCCCGGGCCTCCTCTTCTATCCTATCAACGCTGTCCAGAACAAAAGCTTGCCCGGATTTCCTGTCTTCTTTGCCTGAATTGCTCGTCTTCGCGGGTTGCGACCTATCATCGAAAACTCCTTTTCAAAAGCTCGCAAACCTCATCCAGGGTCGCAACTCTCGGATGGTTTTTATAATCGGGCAGCACCAAAGAAGCCTCAGCCAGGGTTCTGATCTCTTTTTCCGGGATCTTGAGCTTCTTGAGGCTGATGCCCATTCCGATTTCTCTGTTAAAGGCGCCGATCACATCACAAGATTTTTGAGCGGCCCGTTTGTCTGGAGACGAAATCAAGGAAGGATCGAAGATCCTTGCGACAACAGCGAACTTCCCGGGAGCGGATTGCCAGCTGTACCGCATGACGGCCGGATAGACCGCTGCCAAAGCTTCCCCATGGGCCACATGCGGATAGAGACCGCTCATAGCCATTCCGATTCCGTGGGGCAACGTGACGCCGGCGTTGGCAATGGAAAGTCCAGCCAGGGTATCCGCCCAGGCCATCCAGGTCCTTGCTTCCAGATTCCTCCCGTTGCCCACAGCCATGGGCAGATACGCGGCAACGATGCGCAACGATTCGAGAGCCAGAAGATCCGTATAAGGTGAACCGCCGGGATTGATGTAGCTCTCAAAGGCGTGGGCAAAAACGTCGAATCCTGTTGAGGCGGTGACATGTTTGGGCACGGTGAGCATCAACTCCGGGTCCACGATGCTCACTTTAGGGAAAATGAAGGAGTTATAGATCGCCGACTTGCATCTCTCATCGGTTTCGGTGACGACGGCGACCTGGCTCACGTGGGAGCCTGTCCCCGAGGTCGTTGTCACCGTTATGATGGGCAGTGTCTTTTCCGTAGGTTGAGACTCGCGGAAAAAGAGATAGTCCCAGGAGATCCCCGGATGGGCGGCTTCTACGGCGATCGCCTTGGCCGTGTCCATACTCGAGCCGCCTCCGAGTCCCAGAATAACATCGGCCTCATGCTGCCTGGCCAGGGCTGCTCCCTCAGTCACGATGTCAGTGGTCGGATTGGCCATGACGCGATCAAAATGAGCGAGTTTGATGCCGGAGGATTTTAGGTGTTTCTTTACTTTTTCATAGATTGGAGAAATCGAAGGGAAGGCAGGCATGGTAACGAGCAAACAACGCCTTCCGTAGGTGGCGACGACATCACCGATTTCACTCAAACGTCCGCGGCCGAACCGAATTTCAGTGGGCTGAAAATACCTAAAATTCCTCATGAGTCCCTCTCTTTCAAAGGTCAAAATCTTTGGAATGGCTCTTGGGATACTCGACCCAGGCCCCCTGATGCGCACAGACAAAGCTGGCGATCTTATTGGCTGTGTAATTGATCCGAGAGAGCGGCTTCCTCTTCAAGAGGCCAATCACGAGGGCCGCGGTAAAAGCATCGCCTGCTCCCACGGTATCCACCACCTCGACAGGGAAGCCGGATTGGATCGAATCTTCTTCCCAGGCATAGAGGCGGCTCCCCAATTCTCCCTTTGTCAGAGCGACCAGGGTCAAAGGAAATCGCCTCAGGAGGGAAGCCAGGATTTCCGATTCAGCTCCTTCAAGAGAAAGCATTTTGGAAAGAGCTTTGAGCTCCTCGGTGTTGAGCTTTAACACATGTGAACACTGGAGCAAGTGCCTGATATGATCTTCATCGATGAAAGGGTGCCTCAAATTGATATCTAAGACTCGGATGCAATCCGGCATAGTTTTTTTTAGGAACTGGCGAATCGTCTCACCGGAAACACTCGACCTCTGACCCAACGAA
>Ga0315282_10004020_pt1 | contig 25946 bp, 26 predicted proteins | sample YL17G07_20_MG_FD_203693 | JGI IMG/M metagenome (GOLD analysis project Ga0315282, IMG submission 203693) | Sediment microbial communities from Yellowstone Lake, YNP, Wyoming, USA - YL17G07_20 | ecosystem: Environmental > Aquatic > Freshwater > Lake > Sediment | place: USA: Wyoming | collected... | reverse complement strand
CGCGGTGATCGGTGGCTGGATCTTCGAGCGGCTCGGGGTGGCGTCTTACGGCTTCATCGGCAGCCTCGCCGCCGCTACCGTCGGCGCCGTGCTCCTCGTCGCCATCGCCCGCCTCTTCTCCGGCGGCCACGATCAGTGAACCCCACCCGCGGTTTGTAGGGGGGCATCGCGATGCGCCCTCCCCGTCGCCCCAGCGTGTAGCGCAACCTTCGACTCCCAAACGTTGCGGCATTTCAATCAGGGTGGAAAACCCGCAAGGTCGAAACGCGGACCTTGCGCTACTTGCTTGTCACTCGTCACCGCCTTTTTGTCTCTTGCCTCGTCCCCCCCTCCGGGTGTATAAAGGCGTGGACTTGACGTTTTGGTGACAGCGCGCTCGTGAGCGCATCCATCATCCGACGGACAAAGAGCGCGATGGAATGCACCGTATGCATGGCCAAACCCAGTCTTGAGAAGGAAAGGATTGGTGGTCCGTGACAGTCAAGGAGTTCATCAACCAAGTGTTTCTGGACGAGTACAACAGAATTGTAAATCAGGGCTTCCACTACATTTCATTTGCACTCGTTGGCCTAGGGATTGAGTTTTTGGGAGGTTGCCTTGACCCGTATGATTTCGGCGAGACACGTCTCTCAAAAGCTCGTTTCACCAATGCACTCAAGATGTTGTTTCCACAAGGGTATCAGCAGCATAGCAACGCACTGTATGAAGATCTTCGCAGCGCCCTTGCCCACCAATTCCGTCCGGGCTCCAGATTTTGGCTGACACACAGTGAAGAGAGCCAGAGGGAAAACACGCAACACCTAGGCGCATTCAAGGGGGGAACTGTTCTGATTGCCGAGAACTTCTACCAGGATTTCAGTGACGCCTGTAAGAAGGTGATAGAAATGATCGACAAAGGCACCCTCACGCATCCGAAGTCTTCTGGACAGTTCCTGAAGATCACATGAACGTGAAGGGGTAACGAAGGATCGCTGACCCCAATGGTCTGCCTCAGCGCGCGGTGAATAGAGAAGCCGATCTCGCTTACCTCGCAGGAGTAATCGACTCCGACGGGACCGTCGGAATCAAGAGATCGACGTACCACATGCGCGTACTGCGAGACGCGACGAATCCGTTGTACTCAGAACGTATTGCAGTAAAGCAGGTCGAGCCCCAAGCAGTTCGACTTGCCAAGCGGATGTTCGGAGGATATCTGGGAGTTCAAAGACCGTCGGCGAAAAAGGGCAAGCCGCTTTTTGTTTGGCAGACGACAGACCTCCAGGCGGCCAAGTGTGCCAAGGAAGTTCTTCCTTTCTCTAGGATTAAGCGCCGCCAGCTTGAGCTTCTTGTACGCCTGCGCGAACTCAAGCAGAACACCAAGAAGCAGAGCATTCGGTATTGGTGGGAGCTGGAACATCCTGGGTGGAGGGACGAAGAGAAGTTCGTCACAACACAGGAGGCGTCTGAATTGCTTGGATGGAAGCAACCCCTAATAACACAAGCAGTGCGGAACGGTACCATTCCGGCCAAGCAAGGACCTCCACACGCTGGGCATCACCTCCATCTGATTCCCCTTTCGTTCATCCAGAAGTACGAGATTCGGCGAATGCGTCCGCGCCGACATGCTTCGTGGATCGCCGAGTGCGAGGCGCTGCGTTTGCAAATCATGCGCCTTAACAAAACGGGCGTGTGATGTCCAATCACGGATGGCGCAGACATCGCTTGTTGATGTCTGCGAATCAAGGACGTAGCGCAATGCTCGCCTTTCAGCGTTGCGGCTTTTCTATCACGACGCGCGTTGGGGCGGCGCGACAATTACCTCGCGCCGCTGGTATAGCCGCAGGGTTAGAATGCGAACCCTGCGCTACCTCTTAATGTCGGCGGGTGGCGCATCGCTTCTTGATGTCTGTAAGGTTCTGATGCTGTCACCCTGATCCCGCTCTGCGGGAGAAGGGTCTCTGCATTTGCTTCGCTTAATGCGGGGATTCTTCGTCCGTCAGCCGACGGACTCAGAATGACAGCCGCGGGGGGCATACATCGCGCGGTTTGCGATGTGTGCGATTCCCCGATTTGTCACCCTGAGTGCAACGAAGGGTCTCTGCATTTCCTTCGCTTAATGCGGGGATTCTTCGCTTCGCTCAGAATGACAGCCTGGCGGGTGACACACGCCGCGGGATTCGCGATGTGGGCGATTCCCCGAAGGCCCTGAAGGGGCCGGATGTGAATAGCCGGGGGTGAAACCCCCGGAACCGGGCGGATTCGAAGTTAATTCAGAGAACCCTGGAGGGGTTCCACGTGGAAGGAGATTGATCGACCCTTTCAGGGTCGGTGGATAGAAGAAATCGTCATCTGCGTTCGATCCGTGGGTTGCACCCACGGCTACTCAGGTTGCTCCCCTTCGGGGAGCGGGGAAGTGGCCACGGTTCTGTCGCTGGCCGAGAGGGCGGTTCCGGAGCCGCCCCGACTTGACAGCGCAGTACGCATGATGTAGGCTAGCTAAATGGCCACCGACCCGCTGCCCACCCCTCAGACTGCCTCCCCCGAAACCCCCGCTGGGGAACTCCCGCCACAACGGACATTAACGCCCGAACAGCTTGCCGCAACCGGCGAGGCGCCGCGACGGAAGCGGGCGTACAAGCGCCACAAGCCCTTGCGGATCACCAAGGCGCAGCGGAAAGCCTCGAGCGTAAACCTGGCGAAGGCTCGCGAGGTTCTGCGGGCGCGCGGCTGGCCGCATTCCGATGTCCAGCGTGCCGCGGCGCGCGAGAACATCCGCAAGGCGCAGCAGGCGATTCGCGAGCACGGGCTTCCCTCGACGCCGGCGCGGCGGGCGGCCTTCCTCGCCAATCTGGCCAAGGCCAACGCCGTGCTGCGCGCGCAAGGCTATCCGCGCAACGAGCGGCAAAACGCAGCCTCGCGGCGCAATCTGCTCAAAGCCTGGGCGGTGAGCCACGCGCGCGATCCGATTAGCTATGCGCGCTGCCACGCCCACAAGCTGAAGCACGGCCTGTGCGCGCGGCTGCTGGAGGAGCTGATGATGCAATATGCCGAGCAACGCGAGGCGGCCCGCCGCAAGAAAACGCTCCGACGCTCGTGACCCGCGGCCTCATTCCTTTCCTTTCTCTCCTGACACCTGGCACCTGCCACCTGTTCTTTCAAGCCCGTACAACCAAGCCCAGGCGGCGCGAATCCAAGCGAGGGGAAGAAGGCAGGGCCCTCGCCGAGCAGGACTTCCGAGTGTGGATTTGAGACAATACAGGCCGACCAGTTGTTGTCTGCTGCAGCCCCAGGAGAGCGGCCCGGCGGCAGCGCGGGAAGGATGGTACAAGTTATGAAGCGGACTCTTTCAATCCTGGCGGCTCTCACCTTGGCCGCCTCCTCGATTCCGAGCCTCCGCGCCGCCGAAAGCGTCACGATCCCTCCGGGCACCATCCTGCACATCAAACTCGAAACGACCATCACCTCCAAGACCAACAAGCCGGGCGACCCCTTCACGGGCATGGTGAGCCAAGACGTCCTTTCCGGCACCGAGACGATTGTGCCGCAGGGAAGCCTCGTGACCGGTCACGTGGCGTATTTGAAACATGCGGGACGGATCAAGGCCAAGGCCCAGATGCGCATCGTGCTCGATTCCATTACCACGCCCGAGGAGCAGAACATCCAACTCTCCAGCACGCTGGAAGACAGCAAGGGCGGCGTCTGCGGCAATTCGCCGAGCGATGAGGAAGGCACCATCACCGGCTGCGGCAAAAGCAAGAAGGATGCCGCGAAGGATGCGGCCATGGGCGCGGCCATCGGCGCCGGCGCGGGCGCCTCGGTCGGCATGGGTCACGAGATCGAGTGCCGTTACTACGGCAACTGCGGCGGCCCGAGCATGGGCGGTGATATCCTCTACGGCGCCGGTATCGGCGCGGGCACGGCCTTGCTCTACAACCTCTTCAAGCACCAGAAGGAGATCATCCTCCTCTCCGGTTCGGAATTGACTTTCGTGGTCAACCGCACGCTCAATGCCTCCAACTCCGGCATGCCGCGCGGCGCCTCCGAGCAGCAGTCGAGCGCGCCGACGAACAGTGACAAGTGACGAGCACAGGGCAGAAGTCAGAAGACAGAAGTCAGAATGCTGATTTGTGAGTTCTGAGGTTGTCGCGCAAGATTCGCCGTCGAATCTTGCGGTTTTTGAAAGGCCGCAGGCTCAGAGAGCGGGACTTGCGTTACCTGTTGGCGTTCCCCATCCTTGATCCCGGATGCTTGCCCCTTGATCCTGTCGCCCCGCCTCCTGATTACTGACAACTGACTCGTCCCGACACCCGACCCCTGACACCCGGAACCTGTCCTCAAGGCCCTGCCCTTTTGTCGCTTGCGTGCGTTACCCCGCCGGGTATAAGTGTGGACGTCATCTCTCGATTACGAACCGGTTGGGGTCGCCCGCACCGCACCTTGCGCGGTGTATCGGCCACCCGCGCGACGGCAGGAGATATGGCTGGGAAGAACCAAGAGAATCGGGAAAGCAGCGCGGAACTGCGGGTATTGCGCCGACTGCTGGCTCTTTCCGTCATCGATGGCAAGAAGCAACGGGATCAAATCCGCTTGCTCTCTCTCGCTGGCGTAGATCGACATGAAATAGCACACTTGCTCGGCACGACCCCGCTAACCGTAAGTGTTGAGATATTGAAGATGCGCAAAAAAGGAGTGATCCGTGGCAGGAAACGCAAACGGTAAAGACCTTGCGGGCTAACTCGAGAAGACGATGAAGGCGCTGCTGCTCGCTCAAATTGGAGACTGGAAGCAGCGGGAACAAATCGAACTCCTCGGCAGGGCAGGATTCGGACAGAAAGAGATAGCCCTTATCCTTGGAACCTCGTCGAAGGCCGTCAGCGTGCGGCTGGCAGAAATTAGGAGGGAGGCGCGAACCAGCAGGGGTTGACCCTATAGAGGTGAGCAATCACTATGGCAAAGAAAACAGAGGAACCGACCATGCTCTCGGTGTTGCAGGACCTGCTCGTCTTCCAAATGGCGAACGCGGGAGTTCCGCAGGCCCAGATTCGTGAAGCCGTCGGTCTTCGGATGGATCGCGTCAATCGCATTGCGAAGCTGGCAAAGATGCCAAAGAAGGGCGGCGAGTGATGATCCCAGCCGCGAGACCGGGGGAGCCCTAAGATGGTCCTTCGCGTATCCGACACTACTTCGCATCGGCGCGACCAGATCGCCAATCTCGCGGAGCTACTTCGGAATCGCCCTACTCGTCAGCTTCTCGTGAGTGCAGTGTACTTTGGCAAGAAACGGTTCAAATCTGTGCCGTTTCTCGCCAGAAAGCTCAGTATTCCTGGGAAGCGAAACAAAGAGAAGCGAGTCACAGAGATTGCGAAGCCGCTCGTGAATTCGTTCTTCGCACAGGACCGCACGCGGGAGCAAGGAAGGATAGTAACCGTCTACGTCAAATATGATTCCGTTAGAGATGATCTTCGTGAAATCATGCGCCTCGCCTGCGATAGGCAGAAACTGGAGGCATACCACACGAAGACCAATCCCAAGGTCACGGTCATCGGGAAAACCATCAGGTTGACAGTTCCGTTCAAAGCGAACTCGCGGTCAGTCTCAATTGACGACGTGAAAGAGTTTGTCAAAGTAAAACCTATCAAAAGCGTCCCTGTGAAGTTGAACCCTCCGCGTCTGCCAGAGCGAACGGTCAAGCGCGGCATCGTCAGAATCCTGGGGGAACTAATGGAGGCGAAGGATTGGGGTGGTGAATTCAATGACATCTTCACGACACGAATCACCGTCGGTGGACGCCGCAGGAGGGCAGCGTTCGCGTTGAAGGGACCAGCAAAAACCGGGCCGCTCGTCCCTGGAATGATGGGTAAGAATGGCGACCAGATTCAGCGCCTGTTCGCCAGTCCTGCTCAAGTATTTTTCGTCCAGTACGAGGGAGAGATTAAGGAAAGCATTGTACATCAGATGTCTCAGTTGGCGTTGGCGAAGGCTGTTACGGAACGAGAAGTGTTTTACGGTATCATCGACCTGAAAAATACGTACAGGTTGCGACTGGCATATCCGAGGGCATTCAAAAAGTGAGGTGTTCATGGCTGCCCAAGACCGCACAGAAAAACTCCTGGCCGAGTTGATTGACAGGGTCGACCTTCTGATCAGGGTCACAGGCATTCAAGTTGGAACTGACAAGAGCATGACTGAACGTGCTCGCCTCCTTAAGACGGCGGGTTTGGATAACCAGACCATCGCGGATGTGCTCAACACAACGCCAGGAACGATTCGGGTACTAACATCCAATCTGCGGGCAACGAGGAGGTGAACGTGAAAGCTGAGCAAGGTGATCGAGCGGAGAAGCTGTTGGCACTGCTCCTTCTCCAGAGCATGAAGGGCGCGACCCAAGCGGAGAAGGCTGTTCAATTAAGCGCGGCCGGGTTCACAGCCGTCGAGATCGCCGATCTGTTAGATACCACGGCCGCGGTCATACATCAGCACCTCTACGTGAGACGCAAGAAGAGATCCAAATAGGTATGCCTATCGTCCACGATTTCAGGACCTATTCCTTCGAGCCCGCCCGAATCGACAGGTGCGGCCGGGACATCGGTTCCAAGGTCTATTGGAAGCTGTATGCAATTGAAAACACCGTTAGGATTGTCATTCACTCCGTGCTTTCGGTGCAACTGGGAGGGAACTGGTGGAGTGCCGCCGTTGATGGGAAGATCAGCCGCAGGGTTTCGGACCGGCGTATGAGGTATGCTGCCAAACCCCAGAATGCCAACCCTGGAACAAGTGATATCCACCTCTTGTTGCTCAGCGAGCTGACCGAGGTCTTGCGCGCCAACAGCCACCAGTTCATGCCGGTTGTTCCGGACACGGACGGTTGGATTGCAACGCTGGAGAGCATCCGCGTGCCTTGCAATCTTGTCGGTCACATGAACTTCCCCAACGCGTTCGACCGAGCGGCAATCGACTCTGCGTATTCCCAACTTCCGACCTTGCTTGGGCACCTTTCCACGAACCGCGTTCCACTCCTGGTTCCGAAATAGCTGGCACCGCGACATTCGCCTTTCAATCTTGCGGCTTGTGAAAGGCCGCAGGTCCCGAGAGCGGGACTTGCGACACCTGTTCAAGATCCCGGACTGCTTAATCCTTCATCCCTAATCCTGGATCCTTTCCCCCAGCACCCAGCCCCTGCTTTCAGCATTCTGACTTCTGACTCCTAGTTTTTCCCCTGACACCTGACACCTGACACCTGACACCCAACACCTGACCCCTCTCGTTCCGACCGTTCGGTCGCGGCGGACAGAGTAGCAATTGACTTTGCCTTCTCAGAATTTGATAATTTGGGGGGTAAAGCGGAAGCCGAGTCAGCGACCGAGACAAATCGTAACGACCTCACCTCCAGCGAGGGTCAATGGCCACGATTACGAATCAGGTCCAGAAAGCTGTGAAGCTTTCCCGGGAGTTGCTTGTCGGCGCGTACCGCACGATGTATCTGTCGCGGCAGGTGGACGACAAGGAAATCCAGCTCAAGCGGCAGAACCGCGCCTTTTTCCAGATCAACGGCGTCGGGCACGAGGCCATCGGTGTGGCCGCGGCGCTGCATCTGAAGCCGGGCTACGACTGGTTCTATCCCTACTACCGCGACCGCGCGTTCGCCCTGCAAATCGGCCAGACGCCACTCGACATGTTGCTGCAGGCGGTGGGCTCGAAGGACGATCCTTGCTCCGGCGGGCGGCAGATGCCCTCGCACTGGTGTTCGAAACCGCTGCACATCGTTTCGCAGTCGAGCCCGACGGGGACGCAGATTCTGCAGGCGGTAGGCGCGGCGGATGCCAGCCTCTACTTCTCTGTCGTGCAGGAGGCGGCGCAACTTGCCTCAGGTTTCCACGCCGACGAGCTGGTCTACGTCTCGATGGGCGACGGCTCAACCAGCGAAGGCGAGTTCTGGGAGTCGCTCAACTGGGCGTGCTTGCGCAAGCTGCCGGTGCTTTACATGGTCGAAGATAACGGCTACGCGATTTCGGTTCCTGTGGACGCCCAAACCGCGGGCGGAAGCATTTCGCGAGTCGTGAAGAGTTTTCCCGACCTGCTGGTGCTCGAGTGCGACGGCACGGACTTTATTGAGAGCTATGAGCATTGCCGGCAGGCGGTGGAGTACATCCGCCAGCGGCGCGGCCCCGCGCTTATTCACGCGCATTGCATTCGCCCGTACTCGCATTCGCTTTCCGACGACGAGCGGACCTACAAGCCCGAAGAAGTCCGCCGCCAGGAAGCCAAGCGCGATCCGGTCACACGCCTGGCGAAGTATCTGCTGAGCGAGCGGCTGATCACGGAAAAAGAATTGAAAGACCTGCAGACGTCCGTCGAAAACGAAGTGCGCGAAGCCGCGGATAAGGCGCTAGCCGCCGAGCCGCCTTCGCCCTCGACGGTGATGGCCTATGTCTACTCGCCCAGCGTCGACCCGACCGGCGAGCACTTCGATCATCCGCCCAAGTTCCACGGCGAACCGAAGACGATGGTGGACCTGATCAACGCCTGCCTGCGCGATGAGATGGCGCGCGACCCGCGCGTGGTCGTCTTCGGCGAGGACGTGGCCGATTGCAGCCACGCGGAGGACCTCGCCAAGTTGAAAGGCAAGGGCGGCGTCTTCAAGGTGACGCACGGCTTGCAGCGGCACTTCGGCAGCGCGCGCTGCTATAACGCGCCCATCGCCGAGGCGAGCATCGTCGGGCGCGCCATCGGCATGGCCACGCGCGGGCTGAAGCCGGTGGTCGAAATTCAGTTCTTCGATTACATCTGGCCGGCGATGATGCAGATCCGCGACGAGCTGATCAACGTGCGCTGGCGCTCGAACAACGTCTTCTCCTGCCCGCTGGTGATTCGCGCGCCGATTGGCGGGTATCTGGCCGGCGGCGCGATCTATCACAGCCAGTCCGGCGAGTCGATCTTCACCCACCAGCCCGGCCTGCGCGTGGTGATGCCCGCGACGGCGCTCGATGCGAACGGCCTGTTGCGCACGGCTATTCGGTGCGATGATCCGGTTTTGTTCCTCGAGCCGAAACATCTCTACCGGCAGACCCATAACCGTTCTCCGTATCCGGGACCGGACTACATGATCCCCTTTGGGAAAGCGAAGCTGGTGCGCGAGGGCGCGGACGTGACGATCGTGACTTACGGGTCGCTCGTCGTTCGCTCGGTGCAGGCGGCCAAGACGCTCCAGGAGGAGGGAATCGAGAGCGAAATCCTGGACCTGCGCTCGCTCCAACCTTACGACTGGGAACTGATTTCAGCCTCCGTCAAGAAAACCAATCGCGTGCTGGTGCTTTACGAGGACAGCGTTTCGTGGGGTTACGGTGCCGAAATCGCCGCGCGCATCGGCGATGAGCTGTTCGACTTTCTCGACGCGCCGGTGAAGCGGCTGGCGGGGAAAGACGTCTTCATCCCCTATCATCCCGTCCTTGAAGAGGCCGTGCTGCCCCAGCCGGCCGATATCGTGCGGGTAACAAGAGATTTGCTGAAGTACTGAGTAGCTCCCCTTAGTCCGTGTCAGTTGTCCGTTGGATTTGTAGTCTCGAGTCTGTGGGCGTCAGCTTGCGGCCGGGAACTAACAACCAACAACGAACGCCGTTCATCCAATTCCCATCTCATCCACTTTTTCCAGCGGGGTGCCGCAGCGGCGGCAGATGACGGCGGCGCAGTCGCCGCACACCAGCGGGTCGTAGACTTCCTGTTCGCAGTTCGGGCAGTAGAGGGTAGCCTGTTCCTCGCCTTCGTTATCTCCCATGGCCTCACCTTTGGGCTGCCAGTCCAATCTACTGCAAATTTTGCGCGGGGGCCAAGGCTATGCGTCTTGATGCGGAAGCGCGCGGGTGACTTCTTCCAGGAAGGTCCGAATAGCCTTCTGGATCTCCGCGTGCTTTCCCGTAAAGAAGTGGTCCGCGCCCTCCACCCAATGGAGGCGTTTGGGTTCGGGAAGACTGGAGAAAAGCGCAACGACTTTTTCGCGCGGACCATAGATGTCTTCCGTTCCTTGGACGATCAGAAGCGGTTTGTGGGCCCCGCGCAGGAAATCGAGATCGGACGTCGCGACAGGAATTCCCACCCCGACCAGAGCGGCGACGCGCGGATCTTGTGCCCCCACGGCCAGTCCCACCACGGCGCCGAACGAAAACCCCATCAGGCAGGCCGGCACCTGCGGATATCGCGTGCAGAGAAAATCCAGCGCGGCGCGAACGTCTTCCCGCTCGCCGATTCCGCCGGCGAACCTCCCTTCGCTCCTGCCCACACCGCGGAAATTGAAGCGCAGGGTTGGCAGTCCCGACCGCAGCGCGGCCTTGGCGGCGCGATAGACTACCTTGTTGTGCATCGTCCCGCCAAAGAGCGGATGCGGATGACACACCAGGGCGGTCGCTCGGGGGCGCCACGTCGGGTCGAACTCGAGCAGCGCTTCGAGCCGGCCTGCCGAGCCGGGAATGTAAAGTTGTTCGGCTTTCGTATTTACCTCCCAAACAACAATGCCGGTTCTCGCCGCGCCTTGGGACGTAGCGCCGGGCTTTAGCCCGGCACGGCTGCGGTCAGCCCGGCATGTGCCACCCTGAAGGGCGGCGCTACACATGAAGGGCGCGGAGGCAATTAGTGTAGAATGAAAGTCAAGAGCGGAATTGGTGTGGAGCGGACCCATCAAGCGCCTCGTCATCATCGTCTTGGTTCTGGCTGGGGCTGCCGCGTTGTACTACCGGTTTGTGCGGCGCGGCGCACAACCTGCCCCGACGGAAGTCGCTTACATCCTGCCGGAGTCCGCGGCGGTTTTCGACTCCCCGGCGGAAATCCGTCTTGGCGTCGCGACACTTAGCCACGGCGACCGCGTGGAGATCCTGCAGCGAACGACCAAGTGGGCGCGCGTGCGCATGGCCGACGGACGCTCGGGCTGGGTCGAAGCTGAAGATCTCCTCGATGTGGCCTCCTACGAGAGGGGCCGGCGGCTCTTTCTGGAACTGCAAAAGGAACAGCCGCAGGCGACGGGGCACTCGGCGGGTTTTGCCAACCTGCGCGTGGAGCCGGCGCGGGGCGCAACGCAAATCGGCCAGCTTGCCGCCAATCAAAAGGTTGACGTCTTCGATCGGCAACTCGTGGACCGCCTGCCGCAGTCCGGAGCTCTCTCCGCCGAGCCGGTGCGCGATGCGTGGTATCTGGTGCGGGCGGGCCGGGGGGCTGGCTGGGTTCTCGGCCGGCTGATTTCACTCGACGTGCCCGATGCCCTTGGCCGCTACGCGCAAAGCATCAACATGGTGGGCTGGGTCATTCTCAGCACCCTCCAGGACGGCGACCGCCAGGTTCCGCAATACCTCGTCGCCGATCGCATCGGCACGCAGGAGTCCGACTTCAACCATATCCGCGTGTTCACCTGGTGGAGCAAGCGGCAGGAGTACGTCACCGCGTACGTCGAGAGCAATCTTGACGGCCGCTTTCCCATTCGCGTGAGCGGAATCGACGGTGTGCCGTACTTCCGCCTGCGATTGGTGGATAAGAACGGCCACAAATTTCAGAAGGTCTACCGGCTGGACGATACGATTGTGCATCCACTCGGGACCGTGGAGGGTTGGGAAAGCGATGCGATGCCGGCTGGCCGCGGGCGCGCTCCTGGTGCGCGTCGCGGGCGGGGGCAATCTCATTCTGGAGGAAGATAACCGTCGCACAATCCTCAGACGCTATGAGTGAACAATCCGCAAATTCGAGCAGCTACGTTTTCGCTCGCCCCCTGGTCCGCGCGTGGCTGAGTTGGATTCACGGCAAGATCCGCCTGTTGTGTCCGGAGGCGATGCCCGCCTCCGGCTCGGTTATCCTGGTGGTGAGCGGCCCGGCTGGCCTGCGGCAGGCGCGTCTCCTGGTCGCCGCGCTCGAGCGGCCGGTCAGTTGTCTGGCCGAGAGCGATCAGTTCCGTGGCTTTTTCGCCAGTCTCGTGGGCCGAAACCTGGGGATGATTCCTTACGAGCCCTCAAAGGAAGGCAGGGTTGCCGGGTTGAAAGCTGCCCGCGAACGGCTCGAGCAGGGAGAAGCCGTGGCGATCCTCTGCGGTGAGTCCGCGCGCAACCCGGGCGAACCCTCGATGGGCGCGCAGATGGCCGCAGCGCTCGCCCTCAGCGAGGCGCAGCGCCAAGCTGGAAAACAGCCGCTAACGATTCTGCCCACCCATATCTTGCTCCCCATCGAGCGCTCGCCGCGGCGCGAGGCGCTCATCTACCTGGGCGTACCGCACCTGCTGGACGCCGCTTCCTTGCCGGCAGAGCGCGGCCCGGCTACGCGGCAGATTGCTGTCGAACTTGAGGGAGCTCTTCGCGAAAATCCCTTTCGCCTCCCGCCGAAGGATATCGAGGGCTTTCTGAAAGACCTCGAGCAAATCTTGCGCGCCGAAATCGAAGAGGATTGGGCGGGGCGCCCAGATTGGAAGCAGAAACTCGAAGGCTTCGAGTTGAGTCGATTTGTCGCCGACTGGCTCGAGCAGCTTGGCGCGGCGGACCCGGGCCGCCTGATCGCTCTCCGGCACGAGTTGGATTCGTACCGCGAGGAGCGTCGCCGTTGGTCGCTCCGCGAGGCGGAGGTCGAAGCGGCGGGTGAGTGGTTCCAGGCGCCGCTCGCTCGAGCGTGGTACTGGCTGGAGAGCATTGCCGGACTTCCCGTGGCGATGTATGGCTTGCTCAACCATCTCGTGGCAGGGGCAGTGCTCTTCGTGACCGGGCTGCTCAGGAAGGAGAGCAAACGCGATCAGAGAGTCGAGTGGGGTCTACGTGCGCTGGCCGTCCTGGGCTCTTACCTCGTCCAGGTTCTGCTCTGCGCGCACTGGCTGGGACGCGCGACGGCGGGGTACTACGCTGTCACGCTGCCGGTGAGCGGAGCGTTCCTCTGGCGCTACCAATGGCTTCTGCGGGCGCGGACGAGACTGCTCTTGCTCTCGGTGCGCCGGGCCGCCCAGGCCGCGGCCCTCGGCGAGCGGCGCCGGAGACTGATCGCAGAGCTGAACACCGCGCGCGATCGCTACGCGACAACCCTCGGCGTGGCACACTGAGATTCGAAACGTGAAACTGGAAATTGGAAACTCGAAATTCGCCCGGTGGGGCAGGCATGCCGCGGTTCAGCATGTCCGCGATATCCCGATGGCTACAACGACGACAGAAGCATGTAGTTTGCGCCTCCGGCAACCAACGCCGCGATGAGGATTGCCCACCAGCGAGGCGTAATCAGTTTCCAGCCTTGCAGTCGCGATATATCCTCGCCACGTGCGATTCTTTCTTCTTTGTAGCCTGGAAAGATAATCATCCCCAGGCCGAGAATGAAAACGGCGGGGAAGAGCATGCTTGCTTTGCGATAGAAGTATCCCTGGTATAACGCGGTGTACCAACTCCATCCGGTGAACCCTGCTCCCAGCAGGGCCATAAACAACCCACCAACGCGTTGTTTCCAGCGAGGCACCATTCAACCACCTCCTCGCGTGTTCTAGCGACCCTCTAACAGCAAGCGACGCCCTTTCGGACCGCCGGCGCTGACGCAAACACCACTGATTGATGCCTGCGCCGCCCCCGGGGGGAAGCGCACCCTGCGAACATTATCCTCCCCCCTTGCGCGGGGAGGGCATCTTTCTTCCGCTTTTCCAGACAGGTCGTCGTATAATTCCGCATCAGAGGCTTTGAAGGATGAGGACCGCCAACGACATAACGGAGCGAGAGGTTACAGTCCTCTTCACCGATATATGCGGATATACGGCTTTTGTCGCCAAGAAGGGCAGCGCCGCTGCACATGGCCTTCGTATCTGGCACGATTCCCTCATTAAGCCGATTATCAGCCAGTTCGGCGGAGTATACCTCAAGAGTACCGGAGACGGGTTGATTGCGTACTTCCAGGCACCCATAGGTGCCGTTGATGCGGCCGTAAAGATACAAGAGGCCGTTGACGCGTACGATGTCGGGAAGCCGCAGGGAGATCAGGTTCACATCAGGGTAGGAATTCAGCAGGGGACCGCTGTGATCGAGGAGGGAGAGATAGTCGGTAATGCGGTCAACTTTGCGTCACGATTAGTTGGTGTCTGCAGGCCGGACCAAATCCTCATCGGGAGAGAGGCCTACAGGAAGCTTAAACGAATCCGGCACATTACGCTGAAGAGGATCGGGTCAACCGTGCTGCAAGGGATACCCCAACCGGAGGAAGTCTTCGAAGTAGGTTGGCAGTTCGAAGCGCTGGAGCCCAAGGAGAAGGGGCGATACCTCCCCGAGACCAAGGGGCGATTCTCACGAGGAAAATACGTTTATGCATTGGCTGCGGCCTTTCTGCTTGCAGTCCTCGTCGGATGGCTTATCTTCCGCGGTCGACGAGCCGGCACTCCAAACAGGGCTGGCGCCCTCAGTCCTATCTCCAGTGTCACGACGAGCGTCCCCGAGGAGAGGCGGGTTTACGACCAAGCTCTGCGTTACCTCTCGGAAGGAGATGATGAGAAAGCTCTGAAGACGCTCGACGATGCCATAAACGCCAATCAGCAGTATTTGGAGCCTTACTACGAAGCTGCGTTTGTTACCAGATAGGACAGGACGACAGGGGCCGCACGTACCTTGAGGCAGCCCGGAAGGTGTCAACCGATTGGCCGGCGTCTTTCAAACTGAAAGCCGAAGCCTTGCAACTAGCCTTCGACGACCAGCGGGAGGACGCGCTTGCGAAATATGAGACGCTCGCCAAGCTCTACCCGGATGATCCGGACGCCCAGTACCGCTTGGGTGACTTGGCTTCGGAGATGGGAAGATTCGACAAGGCCTCTCTTGCGCTACGAAAATGTATGGACCTAAGCCCTAGCAATCCGTCTTGCCAGTTTGAGTGGATGCAGCTTATGGTGCGGACGAACCAATTCGAAGCTGGGATCGCGACTTACGACACAATTCGCGGCAGCAGCCTGAACTACCCCTGGTTGGATAAACTTGTTGGCTATGCTTACATCGGGAAAGGGGATTTAGTTGCTGCCCAGAATCGTTTCGAGAATCTAGCACGGGCATCTAGAAAGCTGCATGGCAGAGTCCACTTCGCGACTGCCAAAGACGGCCTCGCAGACGTGAATCTTTACCAGGGTAAAGTGAGGTCGGCTACGGTGCAGATCGAGCAGGCCATGGAGACCTGCGAGTCGGGTACGGAACGTGCCAATTACCTACTTTTTCTTGCGTCAGTTCAGACGCTCATCGGTAACAAGGGCAACGCAGCATCACTGGCTCGGCGGGCGACTAAGGAAAGCACCGATCCCTTAACATTCATCTCGGCCGCTAGATTATTCGCAATGAATGGAGACAAGGCTGCTGCGATTCAAGCTCTAGCCCCCAAAATGCCTGACGGCAAACCTCTGGGCCCCATTGGCCCGGTGACAAAAGCCTTCATAGAAGGATCGCTTGCCCTTGCCGAATCGAACGCACCTAGGGCCATCGACCGCCTCAGGGATAGCTACGAGCTCGACAAAGAGGAAGATCTCGACACTGAGTATATGCTCGCTAGGGCCTACATGTCAGCGCGCCAATGGGATGACGCAATGGCACCCCTGACGAGGATTGTGAGTTCTAAAGGACGCGTCCTCCTCGATGGGGTCCCTTTGCTTTGGCCATTAGCACACTATTACCTGGGCCGTTGTCACGAAGAGCGGCGCGGGCAGAAAGAAGCTATCGGCTATTACTCCCAATTCCTCGAGATTTGGAAGGCTGCTGACCTCGTTTTACCACAGCTCGCAGACGCAAAAACCCGCCTCGCGAGGCTTCAAGCACCCCACTGAACGGCGCAGTCGGCCGCGACAGCCGGAGCAAGATGCGTCATAGCCGCAAGTTGCATAACCATTCGTGGCGCGGACAGGGCGTTTTGGTGTGCATGAGTTCTCGTGGCTACCGTTTCTCGCCTGCTGGTTCCGACTGGATGGTGATTTTTTGCGCGATGATTTCGCCGGATTCGGTCAGGTCGCCGTCGACGTGAATCCGCGCCCCGATTTGCAGGTCCTTTGAAGTCCCCGCGCTCCCATCCTTGCGCTCGATTTCGGTTTTATCGTTGTAGGTCACGTGGAAGATAATGTTCCCTTCAGTGTTCAGGATGAGCTTATTGCCCTCGTGCTTGGTGATCTTGCCCGCGACGGTGAAATTCATGGTTTCCTGAGCAGCCGGGGAGGGAAGAGGCTTCGCGGCGATATCGGGGCGAGCTGCAGGCAGGAAAGCGAACGCTACGGCAAAGGCGAGAAGAATCTTGGCGAATGGCATTGAGGCCTCCCACGAGTGGGCTGCCGATCGTTCAGGCGCGTGGGTCACTCGTGAATTGGTGTGACCTGCTTCTCTTCCTGTTCCAGTTTGATGGCAACGGCATGGTAGAAGCTGTCGCCGGGCTCATCCTGGCGGACGACGCGCGCCTGCACGGGAATCGTCACGTCACCTTCTTTGTAAGGGACAACGACCTCGACCAGCTCGCCTACGTCGTAATTCCGCGTGCTCAGGAAGTACACGCCGTTCCGCGAAACGTTGATGGTCTCGCAGACGTCCTCCAGGATCGTCCCGTATTTTTCGCGCGTCACCCTGATCTTCATATTGATGGGCGCGCGCCCTTTCCGACGTTGATCGCGGCCGGATTTCTTGCCGGCTTCTTCCCCTTGGGCGCCACGAGGCGGCGCGGTCTCTTCCTCGGCCGGGGTGAATCCCCAAACGGTCGTGGCGCGGCAGCTCTCGCAGTCGCGCGAGATCAGGAAGCCGTCACGAATGAACTCGTCCTCGGCTTCCGGAACGGGAGTGAGCTGGCCCTGGTGGCAGCGTTGGCACTGGAGCCAGGCTTGCGCGACGGCCGAATCTGCTTCCGCCTCCGCCGCCGGGAACTCGATGCCCCACAGGTCTCCCGTACTTTCGAGAAGCTCCAGGCCGACGTCGTGCCCGCCGTCGGAACTCTCAACGTTGATCCACGCCACGCGAAACGTCCCGCTGACTTTATTTGTCAGGTTGGTGACGTGCAGTTCGGCTTCGAGCTCGACCGAGGTCTGCAGCCGGGTGATGAGAAGGCGCTCGCCCACCACGTGGGTGTGGGTCTTTTCCTCAAAGAACTTGTTTTCGGCCGACATACCGCGAACCAGAATGGAAATGGCGAGGCGGAGGCGTTGAGTGTTGGGTGGCTCTTCGTTCATGCGCGGGCGGCGAATCTTTCAGTCCGGGAATGCGATGCCGAGGAGGTTCGAGACATTCACATATTCGATGCCAATCTCACCCTCCCGGGGAGATCCGGGGCGGCCTATCCAGACGACCTTGAAAAGGCCTGCCTGTCGGCGACCTTGCGGCTGGACCTTCACCTGCATTCCCACTTTGAGGGGTTGTTGGGTCTTGAGCTTCGCGCCGTACTTGCTGACCGTGATGACGCAGGTCTCCTCCGTGAAGGCTTGGTTGTCGGGGAGCGTTCCGGAGAGCTTCACCAGGATGCGAACGTTGACTCGCGCACTGCGACGCAGCGACGCGCCGCTGTCTTGTTCAGGCATGTTGACGTCACCTCAACAGCGTCGAAGATCCGCCGGTGCTTTGTCCTGCAGGCTGGCCTCGAGTTTTCGCGGGAGCCCGGGCGGCACGATAAGGGTTCCCCCCCTGGAGGAGCCCCGGACAACGCGCGCGGTAGAATAGCACATCTTGCGGAACGGGCAGCAGCGGAGTGCTCCCCTCCGCCTCGTCCTGCTCCAGGCGGCAGGTTAAGTCCGAAGCCATGCCTGATCTGCTAGAACCAGTGTTTTCGCCGGAAGTAGTAAAAGATAACGAGCGCGGAGACGCCCATCGCCGCGACGAGGATTTCCATGATGTAGGGGTGCTCCTGCAAGGGCAGGTTGATATTCATGCCGTAAAAACTGGTCAGGATCAACAGCGGGATGGCGATGGTTCCCCAGATGGTGAGGATCTTCATCACTTCGTTGGTGCGGTTGGCCACGGCGGAAAGGTAGATATCGAGTGAGCCCGTCAGGAGGTCGCGGTAGGTCTCGACGAAATCGATGACGCGGACGATGTGATCGTAGACGTCGCGGTAGTAGATGCGCAGCTCGCGGTCGCCCTGCCGGCTTGGAGAGGCGACCGAGTCGTAGCGGCGAACCAAGCCGTTGACGGCCTCGCGCATGCCGGTGGCCACGCGCCGAAATTCCAGCAGGCCGCGTTTCAGCCGGAAGATTTCGCGCAGCGTGGCGGGCGCGGGATTGCGGATGACCCGGTCTTCGAGTTGATTGATGAAGTCGCCCAGGTGATCGAGCGCGGGCAGGTACTGGTCCACGGCGGCATCGATCAGAGCGTGGGCGATCGAGTCCGGTGTCTGCAGCGAGGGTTCCGCCGCGATGCGGGGCGTGATCGCCGGGATCAGCGTGGAGTCGCCTTCGTCCACGGTGAGGACGTAGTCGGGCCCGAGGAAGATATCGAAGTCTTCGAAGCGCAAACGCGCGGCCGCAGGCGTGGCGTTGCGCTTGTCCACGGGCGATGCGGCGCCTTGACCCTCCGCAGTCTGGCCACTCGGTTCCGCCGCCGGGAGGTTATTGCCACGCCTCCCGGCAAGCACCTTGATGACCACGAACGTATAGCGCTCGTGCTCTTCCAGGCGCGCGGTCTGCCGGCGATGTCGGCAGTCTTCCACTTGCAGCGGGTGGATGCCGAAGTGCGCCGCCAGCTCGTCAAGCGCCGGTGAGGACGGGTCGGCGAGGTGATACCAACGCACTTCTGGTACCACGGTCAACGAACTGAGTAGGGATTGAGTGGCGGGCTGGGTACTCTCGGCCATGGGCGCGGCTTGCCGCCGCCCAATATAGCACGAAGAGGCTTCCCCCTAGCGTCCCTAGAGGTATCGGGGGGTGGGCTACTTTGAAATTCTTGGCTCTTGCCTTCGACTTTGGAAGCGTGGCATACTTGGGCCATGCCAAAGCGATTTAGCAAGGACGATAGACCCCGCGACGTAAACCAGCTTGCTCACCACGTAGTTAGGCTCTCCACAGATCAACGCGTAGCCCCTCTCCCAAGTCAAAGCGAATCGGGGATAGTATCGACATCTGACATTTCGCGCGTAATGGCCGAAATGGGTCGCAGAGGAGGGCAAATCGGAGGGAAGCGCCGCCTAGAGACTATGACCAAAGCAGAACGTCGCAAAGTGGCTGCCAAAGCAGCAAAAGCACGCTGGAAGAAAACTAAGAAGCTGTAGACCTTCGTTCACTTCTTGTGGTATGCTATTGACCATTGCCGCGATGTAGGAGTAATTAACTATGGCTGACGCTGCAGCACCACCTCCGGAACCTCCGAATGCTCCGCCACCTGACCCAAGCAAAAAATACTTACAAACACCCGTTTTCTTGGGAATCATCAACGAGCTCAACCCACATCAAGACCAGCTACAAAAGCGACAGAAACTAATCAGCGAGATTGAAGAAAAACTTACATCCCGTTATGGGGTCAACAATCGTTTGATTAGTTACATATCTCGGTTTGGGCATCCACGCTCAAGTATGAGTGCAAGCGACATCCCCTCATTGGCTGATCTTCTCACTTCCGTTTCTGGAGCTGAACAGATAAACGTTGTGCTGCACAGTCCGGGTGGAGACCCAACGATTGTCGAGAAAATGGTAGACATGTGCCGGTCACATCTGTCTGGCGAGCACCGCATGCTTCGGGTAATAGTACCGAATCTTGCCAAAAGTGCAGCTACCTTGCTTGCCCTCGGAGCCGACAAAATATTAATGGGGTATTGTTCGGAACTGGGTCCAATAGACCCTCAGGTGCTGATCGCAGTGTCAGGCGTGACCCAATCGGTCTCGGCGCTTGCATTTGTAGAGTCGCGCGACAAACTTATGAAAGAGATAAGCGATGCGGTGAAAGAGAAGAAGCCGACAGTTGGCCTACTTCAGCAGCTCGCCGGATTGAATATCCCGTTTACGCAGGAAATGGAAAATTGGATCGGCTTCGCCAAGAAAACGGCGGCAACCCTCCTCGACAAATACATGCTTAGGTCGAAGTTCCCTCTGGCCGAAACACGCAAAACGAAAGCTGATGAAATAGCGGAGAAGTTGCTGTCGAAGCAACTTTTCCCCGTACATGGACAGTTAATTGACGGCGTCACGGCGCAGCGGCTTGAGCTAGAGGTCGAACTGCTCGACAGGGGTGATGAGGTGTGGGAAATGATCTGGAGGTATTACATCAGGTCCGAGGTTCAGATGAACATGCCCCTTCAACCCCCGATGATAAAGGTTAAGGTGTTTGAATCCGGCCAATTGTCTCTGGTGGCACAAGACACTGCGAGTTAGTCGGTATGGCCACGATGTCCGTGGCGAAACCGATGTTGCGAGGAGGCTCCTTTGATTCCGCATCGCGAGCGCGTGCCGCGATTTCGAGGACTAGGCGCACATCGGGATTGGCGTCGAGCGCATCTTTAATCACTTGGGTCGTATCCACGACTCCCTCCTTTCTCGCAATTAGACGCGGAAACCTCTCAATTGGTTTCAACTTATACTCCAACTAGATTTAAAGTGCAACTGCATTCTAACACACCGTTCCATTTTTTGCCTGACAATGCTAAACCGCTTTAGTGTTATATCGCCATGAGAAAACTCGATTCTAAGATTCGCGCGCACGTCGCTGCAGCAACTCGCATACCACTCCATTTTCAAATGACACCACTACCAAGTATCGTCGCATGTCCTCAAGGGCAGAGGTTACATGTTGGTGACGCCCGGCGAGAGCGCATACGCGCCCGTGCCATCGAAGATGAACGTCTGCGCGCTGCAAGTGGAACCCGTTGAACCGACACCCATGCCGCCCTTGACGTTCGACGGCCACGTGAAGGTGTGGCTGCCGGTCGCGTCCTGGCAGATGAGGAAGTGGATCTGCTCGCCGGCGGTGGCGTTCGCGAGTGTCGAGCTGGTGACATTCCCGGTGAGTGTGATCTTCTGCGTATTGCCGAGCTTGGCATCGAAGGTGGGCGTACTGGAGAACGTCACGGTATTCAGTCCTGAGATCACCGGCCCCTCGAATTGAACCGGCGCGGTGCCCTTAGTGTAAATCGCCCAGTTGTTGGTGCCTGCCGTCTGCGTGTCTACAAACAACCCATAGTTGCTGTTGACTGTCCCTGCGGACTTATAGCCGGATGCGGCGTACAGTGCTGCCATTGTTGTGACCGCGCCGCCGTTTCCCGACATCCCGGCACTGCCCAATACCCCAGCAAGTATACTGACCGTACCGGAAGATTCATGGTAAGCATCGCCTTCGAGACCCATCGCGAGGTCTTTAGTGCCCGACGTGTGTTCAGTTGCCACCACTCCGAAGAGGCCGATCTGATAGGCCGTCGAGTTGCTCTGGTTTATGCCCACGAAGGCGGCACTCTGATTGGGATTGAGCGCCGCAGCCCAATTTGCGGAATCATTGAGATAAACCTGCGCGGTGCTTCCGAAGCTGCTACTCGCCGGCCCTGCGGCGAGGCGATTGAGCTGCGCACTGCCGTCGTTGTTGATCGCCCACTTCGTGGCGGAGTCGGCGGCATTGCGGCCTACCAACATCGGCGAGCTATCATCGGCATTGGGGACGAGATAGAGATGGTTTGAGGGTCCGTTGATGTGGATACCGTGGCTGGAGTAACTGTTATCAATCCAGAGGCCGCGCACGAACTCTCCGCCCGCGGAAAGGCTCTGTAGATGGATGCCTACGGCGGGCCGTTTGGAACTCGCAGTCAAAATCCGCAAGGCTTCTTCCACGTCCACGCCAGGCACGGCATCGGCGGACGAGTCGTTGCTGAGGTCGATCTCCAGCCCGACGGCGGGAGAATAGGTACTGCGAGTCTCGTAGCCCACGTTGAAATTCGCGCCCCATATGCCCCGGGTGCCGCCCGTACGCCACGACACCGCCGTCACGCCCACCGACTCGCCCGCACCGGGAGGCGGTGTTCCGCCGCTCACGATGCTATCAATGACCAAACCCAGTTGGGTGATGAAATAGGATGCCGAGCCCGTCCCGCCGGTGCCAGGATAAGGAACCGTGAGCGTCATGTGCGTGTTATCTGTAACGCTCAACACTGGCGCCCAGGCGGTCGAAGCATCGGCGTTGAGTTTGATCGAGCGTCCGATCCGACCGGCGGGGAACTGTGTAAGGAATTGCGTGCCCACCCCCGTCACGGTCGTCGAGCTATTTGTCAAGGTAACAATCCCCGTCACGGGCTTGGTGGTCAAATCTCCCAGACGGTTCTCGAGGAGGAGAAGCGGAGCGCGGTCCGGGTCGCTTTCCCATCCGCCGATAACGTCATAGGTCTGGCGGAAATCGAAGATTGGGATGTCGTTATGGAATGATGTTGGCGAACCAGCACCAATGGCGGGTGTGGCGACGATCATGCCCGGCCCGGATCCGATGTCGGCGATTGCCGCGTCCAACTTGGCGGTAGCGTTGGCGCCCGGGAACTGATCGGCGAAACGAATCCCATTGAGCTTCTTCAGAGAGCCCACGGCGGCACCGGCGGCGTCGGTCGAGATGGGTTGTGGCGTGAACCAGGTTCGTGCGTCGGTGACGCCGGCGATCGTCGATGCGCCCGTGACAACCTTCGCCAGAGGGATATGACCGGGCGCGAATCCGCTGGTGTTCGACGCCGGCGCGCAGTTCGTGACCGGGTCGAGATACACGTAGTTCGTGGCGCTTGGAGCGAGGGTCAGAGTCCCTCCCGCATAGGTGACGAGCGCCGGAGGGTTACCGCAGTACGCCGTGCCGGCGGCGAGGTTGAGCGCAAGGCCCGTCGCGGCGGTGGGCCAATAGCCCGGGCCGACGCCCTGCACGTACTTGGCATTGGCCGCGAAGATCGGCTGGCCGCCCTGGGCTTGCGGTTGCTGCGCGAACAGTCCACCACCAAGACACCAAGGCACCAAGACCAATGAGAGCACTACGCAAGCATAAACACGCGAGAGCGGACTCTTCGATTCTTTGCCGATGATTTTCTGCTTTGTGTCTTTGTGGCTTGGTGGTGAGCTTGTTTTTTTCACCATAGAAGCACCTTCGCGGTGACCCCCGCGTCGGAAGCCACCAGATAGAGGTTGGTTGCGTCGTACATGGCCGACGACTGGAACCAAATCACGCCGGAAGAGGTCATCTGGATGAGCGCGCCGGCGGGAACGCGCCCCAGCCCATGAGCGAGCGCAAAACTTCCTGCTGCTCCGGGAGCCGCCACAACCTGGCCGTACAGTTTCGTGGCGTCGGTCACGGCGGTCACCCGCGTGGCATCGGTGACGACGCGGCCTAGGAAGGCATCCCCGGTGGCGGTGGCGAACCCCGTGAGGTTGTAGTAGAAGCCGCTGGCGCTGTTATAGAAAAGGTACGAGGTGGAGCTGGCCGCGGCGGGGCCGGGGTTGGGGGCCGACGCGGGCGCATACCGTTTGCCCTGCGCGTAGAGCACACCGATGGCCAGCGCCGGCGTCAGCGTCGTGGAAGTCCCCAGGCTGAATCCAGAGACGACTCCGCAGACTCCGCGGTCTTTGAGCCAAGCCTCGACCGTGCCCGCCGCGAGCACCGCCGACTGAACGTCCGTGGCGTCCTGGAGCAGGGAATCAATCACCGTCCAGTTGGTGTCGAGGTCGATCTCGTAGTTGTCGCCGTGCCTCGGCTGGATAATGCCTTTGCGCGGAAGGACCGTTCGGACGACTGCCATTTGAGTTTCCCTCTACCACCCAGGCACCCTTTGGAATCGCGAATTTGAAATTTCACATTCCAGAGGGGTCTCTGTGGTGAATCATCTCGCAGCACGCGCATCTTTCACGTGTTCACGGGCGAGACGCCCGTGCTGCTGGTTTTCAGCCACTCAAACGCGTGGCGATCACGCGCACCTTTACGAACCCGTCGTTGGTTACCGTCTCCGCCCCGCCTTCGATGTAATAGGACACCAGGCAGTGCACCAGGCCGGGGCTCGCCTCGTTTTTCTCTTCCACCCAAAAATCCATCAAGTAGAGGTTGCCAGCGCCGGAGTTCCCGTTGGCGCGTGCGGGCTTTGTCAATGCGCCATTGGTGGCGCCGGCGGGCGAGCGTGAGCACCAGGCCGCCACCTCGTACTCGAGTTCGGCGCGCGTGTAGTGGTATCCGTCCACCGGGCTGGTCGGAAGGGCCACGGTCTCGCCGTCTCGGTACCAGCCGTAGAAGGTCTCGGGCCGCACGGCGGCGAATTTGGCGTTGTTCGAGATCTTGGTGAGTGAGTAGTCGGTGACGGGCTGGTCGGCGGCCAGGTTCGAGTCCGGAATATCGACCGCGCCAGGGATCGTTGCCCAGGTTAGTTGAGCCATAGCCTTGTTACCTCATTTAGTGATTTGGTGATTTAGTGATTGAGTGAATTGCTTCCCAGAGCAAGTTCGGGCAGCCGCCTTCGGCAATCGCCAAATCACCCAATCGCTCAATCACAAAATCACCAGACGGTCTTTCCTGCCGTGCCGTCGCTGTACTGCTTCGTGGTGTCGTCGGCAACGAACATGTATTGATCGCGCTCCGCCTGGGAGGCGCCGGGCCAGGCGGGCGTCCCGTCGGGCGCGATACGCGAGAGTCTTTTCGCACTCACCCAAGAAACGTCGAGAAGCCGAGAAGTCATCGTTCCCTCGTTGAAGTTCGGTTGCTTCTCGACGACCTCGAAGATGCGGCTGAAAATCCCGCGCCGTCCGGTCTCGAAATTCGGCAGCAGCGGATGGGTGAGATAGACGAAGTCCCCGACCTCGACGGTCAAGGTCATGAAGTGGCTCTGAACGGTCAGCACGGTCGCTCCGCCGTTCGGGGCGCCGCTCACCGGGTCCATGCCGCTGTAGCGGCGAAAGATTCGGGAGGCGGTGAGCCCGGCCAGGGATCCGCCTTGGCGGACCAGCTGCATGCCCTTGGATTCGATGGTGTGCTGCCCCGCCAATCCATACTGTTGGAGCGAGGGCGTGTCCAGGAAGAGCAATTCCGTCTGGAAATTGCTCCCGTCGTAATCCATCCGGAACGTCACCTGGTTGATGATGGGGTGGCGCTCGACGCCGGGCAGCACGGTGATGTTCCGCTCGTTGAAGGCGAACAGGCTTCCGAGGGAATAGGGCGGGAAGAAAAAGCGCGGCGAGAGCCGCCCGTCGGCGAGCACGATCAAGTAACCGCCCAAGGCCCTGAAGACTTCGTACTCCAGAAATTGCTTGGCCTCGACCGGCTGGTCAAAACTGAATTCCATCATGTAGCCGGCGAAAATCCCGTTGCGGTAAAAGAGGAACTGGTCGAGGTCGAGGTAGAGGTTCGGATAGATCAGCGTGGCATTCTCCGAGCCTGCCCACTGGGCGGGATCGTAAAGTAGCCAATCGGCCTGCGGCGTGCCGGGGATCTGCCCCACGCCGAGCTCGTTTTGAAAGACCAGGATGGCAACGTCCATCGGATTGGCGGTCACGGTGCGCGGGTGGTCCCGGGAGATCACTTGGCCATCGTCGCCTTTCAGGAAGACTTTGCTCTTGGCGCTGCGCTTTAGGTCCCGGCACTCGAGGACAAAACCCGTCAGATCGGGCAGCGGCCTCACGGACTCGATTTCCTGCGTGGCGACGGTGACGAATTCCGAAGAGGTCATGCCCGGGTAGCCCACCTTGAGGGTGACCTTGCGCCCTTCGAGTTTTCCGCCGCTGGCGAGCGCCGTCATGTAGCCGGCCCCGTCGATCGCCTCAAGTTCGAGCGCGCCGATTGATCCTCGGCCCTCAAGCTGGCTGATCGACTGCTGCACACCTTGCGGGACTTTCAGCAGCGGCTTGGATTCAAACGACACGGGCATCACCCCTTCTTTGCGGCTGGCGACGAGCCAAAACCATGCGGTCGCTGCAATCGTCTTGCGCACGGAAAATTCCCAGGGGAGAAAGCGCGCGGCCAGCGAGAAATCGAGCAGGCCGTAGCCGCCGGTGGCCGTGCTCACCACCTGCATGCTGTGGATGGCGCGGCGCAGGAAGGCGTCGAGCCCGCCCTCATAGTGCTGGCTGAAAT
>Ga0315282_10004019_pt1 | contig 25951 bp, 22 predicted proteins | sample YL17G07_20_MG_FD_203693 | JGI IMG/M metagenome (GOLD analysis project Ga0315282, IMG submission 203693) | Sediment microbial communities from Yellowstone Lake, YNP, Wyoming, USA - YL17G07_20 | ecosystem: Environmental > Aquatic > Freshwater > Lake > Sediment | place: USA: Wyoming | collected... | reverse complement strand
CCAACCCCCAAAACTCCCTTCCCGGGCAGCCTTGCAGGAGTCAAAAGGTCAGAGTCCTACTCTCCAAGAACAACGGGTACCTCAGAAGGTAGATTTCGGAAACCGTATCTCCGACAGGCTCCTAGGAGGCGGTAACAGGCTACGAACTCCCCGGCCTTGTCATTCCGAGCGAAGCCCTGGACCGTACGGTCCAGGGTGAAGCGAAGAATCCCCGCCGTCTTAGAATCGAGCAACTACAGAGATCCTTCGTCGTCCCGATCAGATCGGGACTCCTCAGGATGACAGCCCGATGGGGTTTTCACTGTGCGGGCAAGCTGTAGACTGTCGAGTGTCAACTGCTTTTCTCAGTCCATCAGCATCCCACCGTTGACTTCGATGGTTTCGCCGGTGATATAGCGCGCGGCGGGCGAGGCTAGAAACACGATGACGTCCGCGATCTCCTCCGCCGTACCCGCTCGACCCAGGGGAATTGAGGCGATGAATCTCTGAAAGACTTCGCCGGGGCTGTAGCGTTCATGATAGGGCGTGGCAATCACACCCGGAGCGATCCCATTCACCCGGATGCCGTACGGCGCCAGCTCCTTGGCAAGGCCCTTGGTGTACGTCAAGAGTCCTCCTTTGGCAGCGGCATAAGCGGCGGCGCCGGCCCCCCCGCCGTTCCTCCCGGCGATGGAGGAAACGTTGATGATGCATCCGCTTTTGCGGGCCGCCATCTCCTCCCACACGGCTCGGACGCACAGGAAGACGCTCTTCAGGTTGAGCGCCATGATCTGGTCCCAGTATTCTTCAGTCATATCGGCAAGCATATGCCGCGCCAGCAGATCCCCGGCATTGTTCACCAGGATATCGATTTGCCCCCACTGCTTGCGCACAGCTTCCACCAGGGCGAGCACCTCGGCATGGCGGGTGACGTCGGCGCGAATCACCAGCGCCTCGCTTCCTGCTTTGCGAATGGCTTCCGCGGCTTGTTCCGCCCCGGCCTGATTCTTGCAATAGTTGACTCCGACGCGCGCGCCCTGCCTTGCCATGGCTTCTGCCGTCGCCCGGCCAATGCCGCTCGAGGCGCCGGTAACGAGCGCCACTTGATTTTTGAAAAGCATGCCAACCTCCGGATTCTTTGCGTTTTCAACAACCCGCCGTCTCGCTGCCTCAAATGATAACCCATCAGCCACAGAGTGGATATATAAAACAGCCCTTACGGAGCCGGCGTAGTGCCATGGTAGTTCAAATTGCCCTCGATCCGTCCGGCAACGACTTGCGGCTTCGCTGTCCGTCAGCCGACGGATGCGGGGAGGCTCTGCCTTCCCGTGGAGTGTGCGTGCTCAAGAAGCTCCCCCGAGCGGGCTGGAAGGCTCAGCCTTCCAGTCTGCGAGGAGAAGGGTGCTCAGGTCGGACGTTTTCGGAAAGGCAAAGCCTTTCCGCAAGTCTGGCGGCAGAGCCGCAGGTCGTGGCCAGGGGTAACGAGCGTAATTTGGACAAGCGCAGTCAATGACTGCCGCCTCAAGTTTCCACATTTTTTGTCCTTGGTACAGCCTCGCGCCGGCAGGATGCCTGTCCCGCAGGTGCGGGAGGCGAGACGCGCGCGCTACTTGCAGTCTTGTGCACTCTTTGATATTCGTTATATATTTAGAGTCTTCGGGCTGTGTCTTCAGACTAGCTGGAGCAGGCTGGTGAGCCGAGGTTTTGCGACGGCACCGGTCACAACAATATTCCAGGGGCCCAAGGCAATGGCAGGCGCCCGTGCATCATGAAGGTCAGCATGGGTGAGGCAATCATCTGGTGTGAGGTTGTGGGGGCGCGAGGCCCTGCGAGGAAGGATCTCCTATGATCGAAGTTGAAAACTTGACGAAGCGCTACGGGCCGACTTTGGCCGTTTCCGACGTAAGTTTCGCCGCCCAGAAAGGCGAGGTTCTGGGCTTTTTGGGCCCCAATGGAGCGGGCAAGACGACGACCATGCGCGTCATCACGGGCTATCTTCCGCCGAGCGAAGGCCGGGTGCGCGTGGCCGGATACGACGTGGTGGAAGAAGCGCTGGAGTCCAAGCGCCGCACGGGCTATCTGCCGGAGGCCCCTCCCGTCTATCCGGATATGAGCGTGGACGAGTACCTCGCCTTCGTGGGGCGGATCAAAGGTGTGGCGCGCCGCGAGCTAAAGTCCCGCCTGGACGACGTCGCGCAGAGATGCGCGATCACCGACGTGCGTCATCGGCAGATTGGCAAGCTATCCAAGGGGTATCGGCAGCGCGTGGGCTTGGCGCAGGCGCTGATCCACAACCCCGAGGTTCTGGTTCTCGACGAGCCGACGGCGGGTCTTGATCCCAAACAGATCATCGAAACGCGCCAGCTCATCAAAGGGCTGGCGGGTCTGCATACCGTCATCCTCAGTACACATATTCTTCCCGAGGCCTCCAAGACGTGCCAACGCGTGGTGGTGATCAATGCCGGCAAGATTGTGGCGGCGGGAACCCCGGACGAGCTCACACGCCGTCTGCAAGGGTTCGAAACCATCCTGCTGACCGTCGAGGGTGCGGCGGCGGAAGTCAGGGAAAAGCTGCAACGGGTCGCGGGCGTGACTCAGGTGGAAGCGCACGATGCCTCCGACGGACGAGCGACCTACGAGGTGCACGCGGAGAAAGGCAAGGATGTGCGAGCCGAGTTGGCGCGCGCCGTGGTGGAATCCCAACGGAAGCTTTATGAGCTCAAGACCAGCGGGCTGAGCTTGGAGGACATCTTCCTGAAACTCACGACCAAAGATCTCAGTGAGGAGCAGCCCGCAAGTAGTCAGTAGTCCGTGGTCCGTTGTCAGTTGCGCTCCGTTGGCTAGTGTTGTTTAGGGTGCGAAAAAGGCCACGGACGACGGACCATGGACAACTGAGAGTCGAAAGGAATATTGCACATGCGCAACACATTGGCCGTTGCAGGCAAGGAGCTGCGAGCTTATTTCCACTCCCCCATTGCGTACCTGGTCATGACCGTTTATGCCCTGATCTGCGGTTATGTTTTCTACAGTTCAACGGCATTCTACGTGGTGCAATCGTTTCGCATGCAGGCGATGGGAGGCATGGGCGCGCCGCCCATGAGCCTGAATGAGAACATCATTCGCCCCATCCTGGCGGGCGTCATGACGGTGGTGCTGCTTTTCCTGATACCCCTCATTGCCATGCGGCTCTATGCGGAGGAGAAGCGGTCCGGCACTATTGAATTGCTGCTCACTTCTCCGCTCACCGACCTCGAGATCATCCTGGGGAAGTTCCTGGGGGCGCTAGCCCTCTTCGCCGTGCTCGAAGCCATCACTTTCATTTACTTCGGGGTGCTGTTCATCTATGGCAACCCTAACGCCAAGCCGCTCATTGCCGGCGCCCTGGGCTATCTCCTTTACGGGGCCGCCTTGTTGGCCCTGGGCATGTGGTTCTCGACCTTCACCAAGAATCAGATTATTGCTGGGGCCGTCGGGCTGGCGGCTTTCCTTCTGCTCTTCCTGCTGGACTGGGTCACGGCCTACTCGAGCGGCCCGGTTGGCCGCGTGATGTCTTACCTGGCGCTGACCACGCATTTTGAAAATTTCTCGAAGGGTGTCATCAACCTGGGCGATCTGGTCTATTACCTCTCCGTTGTGGTTTTCGGAATTTTCATGACGGCACGCTCGGTCGAAGCCCTGAAAGGGAGGCCGTAACCATGGCTTTCAAAGATTATTTCGGAGCGCGCAGCGGGCGGCGAGCCTTGGAAGGCGCGAATGTCGCCGTTTATACACTGATCGTCATCGCCATTCTCGGCCTCGGCAACTGGTATGTGAGCCGTCACGATCACAGTTGGGACCTGACGCCGAACAAGAAATACAGCCTGGCGCCGCAGACCGTGAAGCTGCTGAAGAACCTGAACCAGGATGTCACCATTTTTGTGTTCGACCGGGAGCGCAGCTTCGGGCAACAGCGGGACCTGCTGAACATGTTCTCCTCGGCCTCGCGGCACGTCAACGTCCGGTACGTCGACGTTGACCGCCAGCCCTCCCTCGCCAAGCAATACGCCGTGCGCAGCTATGGAACCATTGTGGTGGCGGCGGGTGACCGCCACTTCGAGGCCCAGAGCGACAGCGAGGATGCTATCAGCAACGCTTTGATTCGATTATTCAAGGGACAACGTACCGCCTGCTTTATCGAGGGTCACGGCGAGCGGGACCTGGAGAGCACTGACCGGACCGGCTACTCGAAGGTCAAGAAGGAATTTGAGAACGAGAGCTACCTGACCAAATCAGTGACCCTGCTGCAAAAGATGGAGATTCCGTCGGACTGCTCGATGGTGATCGTCGCCGGGCCTAAGAACGACTACCTTCCACAGGAAGTCGATGCCATCCGCAAGTACGTGGCCGGAGGCGGCAGGGCCATGTTCATGCTCGACCCGGGCGTGGAGTTGCCCGAGCTATCGAAGCTCTTGGCTGGCTGGAATGTGACCGTACGGAACGATCTGGTGATCGATGAGAATCCGGTGGCGCAGATTTTCGGGGCGGAACCCACCATGCCACTGATCCTCAAGTATGGCTCCAGCCCGATCGTGCAGCCAATCGCCCGCGAGGCATCTCTGTTTCCTTTTACCAGGTCCTTCAGTGTGGGCAAGGACTACAAAGCGGGGGTGACCACCGATTCTTTCTGTGAGACTTCGGATGCCAGCTTTGGCGTGGCTGATTTCAATCCCAACATGCACCAAGTTCGATTCCGCGCAGGAAAGGACTACAAGGGTCCACTGACTGTGGCGGTTTCGGGCGCCTCAAGCGGAGAGGGGGAGAAAAAGGCGGAAGGGCGCTTTATCGCCCTGGGCACATCCAGGCTGCCCGCCAATGCCTTTCTGGGATTCCAGGCCAACCGCGACCTTTTCATGAATATGGTGAACTGGCTTTCGGCAGACGTGGATATGATTTCCATTCGGCCCAAGCCTCCGGAATCTCAGCACCTGACGATGACCGCCGCGCAGATGAGCAAGCTCCTGTGGCTGGGGGTGATCGGATTGCCCCTCCTGATCGTCGTGGCGGGCACGCTGGTTTGGTGGGAACGGCGATGAAAAAGAGATACTTGAATACGCTGATCGCCTTGGTGATCTTTGCCGCACTCTGGGGAACCATTAGCTATTTGGACAGGCGCGCCAGTCGTCAAGCCTCGAAGCTTGGAACTCCGAAAGAGGAGAAAATCTTCACGCTGGAGAGCAAGCACATAACCTCCCTCACCTTTCATCCCCGCGCGGGCGAAGCCGTGACCTGCCGACACGAAGGGGACACCTGGGTGATTGCGGAACCCAGGAAGCTTTCCGCCGACCAGGGCACCCTCTCGACGGTTCTCAACAATCTGACCACAGCTACGGTGGACGAGACTGTGGATGCGCACCCTTCAGACCTGAAACAATTCGGCCTGGATCCACCCACTTATTCCCTGGAAGTCTCGACGGACTCCACCCCCCCCAAGTTCACCCTATTGCTTGGTGATGGCACACCGACGAGCGGCGGAATCTACGCGCAGGTGGCAGGTAATCCGCGCGTGGTCACGCTGGCAAGCTACTTGAAATCCAACTTCGAGAAGACCCTTTTTGATCTCCGCGACCGGCGCGCCCTGACCCTCGATGCCGACCAGCTTCGCAAGATTGAAGTGAATTCCAAGGGGAAAAAGTGGACGCTGGAGAAGAATCCTGAAGGCGTGTGGGATCTGGTTCTGCCGCCCCCGGTGCGCGCCGACCGCTTCTCCGTAGATGGCCTGATCAGCCAGTTGCGCGGCCTCACCATGCAATCCATCACCGCAGAGGATAAGAAGGGTCAAGCGGCTTACGGATTGGGCTCCCCGGAATTGCGGCTCCAGTTGACAGGCCCCGGCGGCACGCAGACGCTCGAGCTCGGAAAGAAGGATAAGCAGGGCGATCGCTACTTTGCCGTCAATTCCGCTCTTGCGCCCGTCTTCACGCTCAGTTCGACTTTCCTCACCGAATTCCAAAAAGACCCTGCGGATCTTCGCTCGAAGGATTTGTTCTCCTACTCGAGCTTCGACGCCAAGCGCCTCGAGATCGACTCGCCCAAAGGCCACAGCCTTTTCGAGTTCCAAAAAGATAATCAGTGGAAGCAGACTGAAGGAGGGTCCAGGACCATTTCGTCCGCCAGGATGGATACTTTGCTCACCCGCCTTCGGGACCTTCGGGCCTCCACGTTCCCCAAAGGGTCCGACCTTGCGCCTTTGGGGCTGACCAAGCCTGCGTATCGGTTCACCGTGCAGTTCGGCGAAAAGAAGCAGACGGAGACGGTGGAAGTCTCGAAAGTCGGGGAGCATGTTTACGTGCGGCTTTCCACAGACCCTTTGGCCTGCGAGGTGTCGAAATCAGCCTTTGATGACGTGGAAAAGGCCCTCACTGACCTTTGATGGCGCCTGTAATCCCTCCAAATCCGTGAAGAAACAAAAAGCCTCACGATCGGGATAGGGGGAGCGGTTGCCCGCTCACCCCTCCCACACCACCGTACGTACGGAGCGCGTATACGGCGGTTCCGTGACTTGAGCCCGGGAGGGCCGGAGGTTCGATACGCGGATCGCCAGGGAGGCTTCGCCGCTCCCAGTTTCCTTTCGGGCTTCACCCGATCCGTCCCTGGGTAGCTCAGCCGAAGCTGATGGGCTGGCGCATGGCCGTCCCTGAGAAACGCGCACTACTAATCACGATCACGGTTCGGGCCTTCGTCCCGATGAGCCGGGACTAATATGCCCTAGGCTGACTTCTGCCGCAGGATCAGGATGATTTGCATCACCCTCAGTCACGACTTCGTGACCTACGACAGATCTCCCGAGGTAAGCTCGACCGCCTTCCGTGCATCGCCGCCGAATCTACGTTCTGCGCCCTTGATGGAAATGGGCTTCGCGAAACCCGGCCCGCTCGCCCAGCGCTCACGCCTTCTATTCGGTTTTTGTCCATCGGCTCGCACTTTTGCTCCACGCTTCCTTCAGACCCCGCCTCACGACGACGCCCTTGCGCTTCGCTAACCCTTCACCTCCGTCAGGTTGGGTAGAGGACTTTCACCTCCAAGCTGTCGAACATGCTCGGCACACCTGGCTGGCGCAGAGCGAAGCTCTGCGCTGCGCCGAGTTTTGGGAATTGCCCCCCAAAAGCGCGGTGATTATAATTAACGGGGACAGGTGGCGGCAGGGTGCATTGCCAACCCTGCCGCCGTAGGTAAGGGAGGATACCAACGTGGCGCTTCTCTTCTGCGAATCAATTTTCTATCGGTCTGCCATCCTGCTCTGGCTTTTTGTGAGCTTCGCTGCACAGATGCCGGACGCCCCTCGCTTCCTCTCTGCAACTGCGGCCATATCGCCTCCCCAGGTGGGACATGCAAAACGGGACGCGGATATGCAGACTATTTTCAGGGGAGAAACCGCTGAGGGGACTCACGAGCCGCAATCCATCGTGCCATCCGCACAATCACCTCTCACCGCAAAACAGAAGCGCAAACTCCTGAAGTCTAATTTCGAAAAGATGAAGCGCGATGCCGGGCAGCTTGCTGATCTTGCAAAGGCCCTCCAGGAAGAGCTCAACAAGTCCAACGAGAACGTCCTCTCATTGGAAATTGTCGATAAGGCGGACAAGATTGAAAAGTTGGCAAGGAAAATTAAGGGAACCGCAAGGGGGTACTAGGGAATAGGGAACACAGGACAGTCAATTATGAATAATGAATGAGGAAATCTCGAAACCAAACCGCAACCTATTCCCTGTTTCCTATTCCCCGTTTATTATTCACAATCCACTATTCTCTGTTCACTCTTCCCCGCTGTCTATTCCCTGTTCCCTATACCCTACTCCCTTCCTGGCCTCCGCGAATTCGCATTCCGTAGAACGACCGGTATATGAAGAAATACGACACCAGGAAGAATGCCGCCGCCAAGATGTGCGCCAGTTGACCGCCGCTGGTCGCGGTCAGCTTCACTCCCAACTCCACAGCTAGCAATCCGAAGAGCGTGGTGAACTTGATGATGGGGTTTAGGGCCACGGAACAAGTGTCTTTGAACGGATCGCCTACCGTATCCCCGACCACGGTGGCGTCGTGGAGCTCGGTGCCTCTCAGCTTCAGCTCCACCTCGACTATCTTCTTGGCGTTGTCCCAAGCGGCTCCCGCGTTCGCCATGAATATGGCCTGGTACAGCCCGAAGGCTGCGATCGAAATCAGGTAGCCGATGAAAAAGAACGGGTCGATGAACGCGAAGGACAGCGTGGCAAAGAACACCGCGACGAAGATGTTCAACATGCCCCTCTGCGCGTACTGCGTGCAGATTCCCACCACCCTCTTGCTGTCGGCAACCGAGGCCTTCTCTGTGCTCTCGAGTTTGATATGCGCCTTGATGAATTCTACGGCGCGGAACGCGCCCGTGGTGACCGCTTGGGCCGAGGCCCCGGTGAACCAATAGATAATGGCGCCGCCGGTGACCAACCCCAGGAAGAACGGCGCGTGCAACAGTGAGAGCTTATCCACGTTTGCCGTGAGGCCCAGCGTGAGCGCCATGATAATTGAGAAGATCATGGTGGTGGCGCCCACCACTGCCGTGCCGATCAGCACCGGCTTGGCCGTGGCCTTGAACGTGTTGCCCGCCCCGTCGCTGGCTTCCAGCATCTCCTTGGCGCGCTCGAAGTTCACATCCACGTTGAAATCCCTCTTGATCTCCTGCGCCGCGCCCGGCGTTTGCTCAATGAGGGAGAGCTCATAGATCGATTGGGCGTTGTCCGCCACCGGGCCGTAGGAATCCACCGCAATGGTCACCGGGCCCATGCCCAGAAAACCAAACGCCACCAGACCGAAGGCAAAGACGGGCGCGGCCAGCATGAACTGTCCCAGCCCCGCCAGACTTACCCGGGAACCGATGGCCATCAGCACCACCATGGTCAGCCCCAAGTAGTAGGCGGAGAAATTCCCGGCCACAAACCCGGATAGGATGTCCAATGAAGCGCCGCCTTCCTGCGCCCCCGCCACCACCTCCCTGACGTGCCTCGACTCGGTCGAGGTGAACACCTTCACCAGCTCCGGGATGAGGGCCCCGGCCAGGGTGCCGCAGGAAATAATTGTCGAGAGCTTCCACCACATTGAAGTGTCGCCGCCCAGACTGGGAATGACCAGCGCCGAGGTCAAGTAAGTCAGCCCGATTGAAACCAGGGAGGTGATCCAAACCAGCGAAGTCAGCGGGGACTCGAAGTTAAACTTCTCCGCTTTGCCGTAGCGAGCCTTGGCGATGACGTGGTTAATGAAGTAGGCCGCGGCAGCAGCCACCAGCATGATGACGCGGATTACGAAGATCCACACCAGCAACTGAACCTGGACGACCGGGTCCTTCACCCCCAGCAGGATGAAAGTAATCAGCGCTACGCCCGTTACGCCGTAAGTCTCGAAGCCATCGGCGGTGGGTCCCACCGAATCGCCCGCGTTGTCGCCCGTGCAGTCGGCAATGACGCCCGGGTTGCGCGCATCGTCTTCCTTGATCTTGAAGACGATTTTCATGAGGTCCGAGCCGATGTCGGCAATCTTGGTGAAGATGCCGCCCGCGATGCGCAACGCGGCCGCGCCCAGGGACTCGCCAATGGCGAAGCCGATGAAGCACGGCCCCGCATAGTCTCCCGGAATGTAGAGCAGAATGATCAGCATCATCAGGAGTTCGACCGAGATCAGCATCATGCCCACACTCATTCCGGACTGGATAGGGATCCGGTAAACGGGAAACGCCTTGCCACGCAGGCTGGCGAATGCCGTGCGGGAATTGGCCAGAGTGTTGACGCGCATGCCGAACCACGCCACCCCGTAACTCCCGCAAATCCCCACCACACTGAACGCCAGGATGATGACCACGCGCAGCGCTTCATATTTCAGTAGCACGCCGAAGTACAGCAGAATGATGACGGCGATGAAAGACCAGAGCAGCAGAAGGAACTTGCCCTGCTGGATAATGTAGGTTTTGCAAGTTTCCCAGATCAACTGGGACATCTCTCCCATCGCGCGATGGACCGGCAGGTTCTTCAAGCGGCTGTAGATGACCAGGCCAAACAACAGCCCGAAAATGCAAAACAGGATGCCGACCGTCAGCAAGCTGTGACCGCTGACGCCAAGGAATTGCACTTGATGGAGGTCTGGAAGCTTCAGGGTGGCTTCCCCAGTGGTCGCTTCCCCAGGAGGCCTGGCAGCAGCTCCGGCTGCCCCTGCCAGCGTCACGGCTACGCTGGCAAGGAATGTCATCGCCGTTCTGATACTCAGCATTCGAGAAACGTACATCGTTTTTCCTCCGGCTGAATCTCCTTTACTGCTTGCCCCTTGCGGGGGCGGGAACGAATTCTCCAAGAGTGTTCTTCGGGAAAACTTCCTTAAGAAGAGCCTAAAGTCCACTTGCAATAGTCAACTATTGTACCATCGGCAAAGATATGGTCAAGAAGAGAACAAGATGGAAATGCAGGTATAATTGCCTTCCGACTCGAGGAGGTGCGGAGCGACTTCGAATTACCATCTTTCGTCCTGTCACGCTCGTTCACTGACAAGCTGATCTTGTCGGACCCTCTCCCCCGGCCCGCCCTCCCCCGAAGGGGAGAGGAGGTGTGAAAAAATCCCCGTAGGGGCACGCCATGGCGTGCCCCTACATGAGTCCTTAATGGGATATACCAGCCGAAATTGCGCTATGCCAAATTCTTCACACTTTCAGAGGGGGAGTAGGTCTGGGAGAAGCTCATTGGGGGGACCGCCAACCAACCCTGACGACCCATCGAATGGAGGTGAACAATCCATGAAGCCGAGATGCGAGGTGTTCTGCGCCGGGAATGCTGTGGTGGATGTGCTGGCGCGGCCGGTGGACGGAATACCCGCCCCGGGCGCCAGCCAGCGGCTGGAAGAAGTGGTCCTGGGTCCCGGGGGCAACGGCGTCAGCACCGCCATGGCGCTGGCGCGGCTAGGGATTTGCGTGACCTTGGCCGCGCCTCTGGGCGAAGACCGGCTGGGAGAAATCCTTCGCCAGTCGGTGCGCGCCGAAGGAGTAGATGACTCCAACCTGATCACGGTCAAGGAGGCCCGGACCTCCGTGAGTATGGTGCTCGTCGATTCGAGCGGGGAGCGGCGCCTGCTGCACTTTCGTGGCGCAAATGCGCATTTTTCCGCCCACCACTTGAACTGGGACTTGGTGAAGGGAGCGCGCGTCTTTCACTACGCCAGCGCCTTCTCCCTCCCCAGCTTCGATGGCGCTCCCCTCGCGGAAGCTATGGGGCGCGCCCGGGAGCTTGGTTGCCTGACCTCTATGAATCCCTGTTGGGACACGTGGGGTCGCTGGCTGCCTTTGATCGAGCCGGCGTTAGCATATGTGGATTATTTCTACCCCAATCAGGAGGAAGGCCGGCAGCTCACGGGCGAGAGGGAGCCCAGGGCCATTGCGCGCCGCCTCCACCAGGCGGGGGTGAAGACGGTCATCGTCAAGCTGGGGCGGGCGGGGTGTTACGTGGACGGTCCTGAGGGCTCGTTCTCTTCTCCGGGGTTCGCAGTTCGCGCCCGCGATACCACGGGGGCCGGGGATTGCTTTGCGGCGGCCTTTCTCGCCGCCCTCTGCCGCGGCAACAACCTCCAGCACGCGGCTCGCTTCGCCAACGCTGCGGCTGCGCTTTCAACCTTGGGCATGGGTGGGGGCGATTCGGCTCCCACTCTTCAGCAGGTGGAAGAGTTTCTTAAAAGCAGGGGCTAGGGGCCAAAGAAATTCAAAATTCAAATGGCAAAGGGCAAATGGAAAGCCATTTGAAATTTGCCATTTGCATTTTGATCTGCTCATCCTCAAGATCCCATCTGGGAATTGGTTGAGTACGCGGAGAGCGGAAAATCTAGAGTTGCCCCACAGCCCCCAGGCCCTAGCAACGAACGCCAAGGCAGCGAGCAATCATCAATCGGCAATCGACAATCGCCAATTCCAGCCCCTAGCCCCTTGCCTTTCTTCGCCCACTTCCCAATAATGGAATTATGCTTACACGCAACAATATTCGTCTGACACTGGAAGGAGCGCGCGCCATCCTGGCCGCTGCTGAAACCCAAGCCCGGGAAATCGAGGTCCCGCAGAATATAGCCATTGTGGATGAGGGCGGCCATCTGCTTGCCTTCGCTCGCATGGACGGGGCCAAGCTGTCCTCCGTCGAGGTGGCGCTCACCAAGGCCCGTGCGGCCGCCCTGCGCCGGGCACCCACAGGTCCCTCGCCCTCGTCAGCCGAACCCAGTGTTTTTCTTTCTCTGGGGTTGCCGCTGGCGACCGGAGGAAAGCTCACTTGCATTCGGGGCGGTCTGCCGCTAATGGTCGACGGCCAATGCGTGGGTGGAATCGGAGTGAGCGCAGGCACCGAGGAAGAGGACGTGAAAGTGGCGCAAGCGGGCCTGGAGGCTTTGGCCAAACTCCGATGACCCAGGCTGCCCAATTCGCCACGCTTTCCCGGCTTGATTACTCCCGCGGAAAACAACTGGCCATGCAGATCTTTCTGGACGCCGTGGCCTCCTTGGACCTGCGCTCCGCTATGTTGGCCAACCTCCAACGCCAGGGTGAGCTGCTCAAAGCCGGTGACATCTTGCTTTCCTTGAAGCGCCTCCCCCGCGTGGTAGCCTTCGGCAAAGCCGCCAACCGGATGACGGCGGTGCTGGATGAAATCTTGGGCGGCAGGTATGAAGCGGGCATCTGCGTCTCGCCCGGAGAGCCGGCAAAGAAGCTGGATCGTTTCCGCTATTTCTTGGGAGGCCATCCTTACCCGCAGGCGGGAACACTCGCGGGAGCACGCGCCGCGCTGGAGCTGGTTTCGAACCGGACTCCGGAGGACGCCGTCATCTACCTTGTTTCAGGCGGTGGTTCAGCCATCTTTGAGCAACCTTTTGATTCCGCTGTCTCGCTTTCTGACTTGCAGGAGTTCAACCACGTGTTGGTGACTTGCGGTTTGCCCATCGAACAGATCAACGTCCTCCGCAAGCACACTTCCGCCGTGAAAGGCGGGCGCCTCGCCGTTCGGGCCTATCCCGCGCAGCAGCTAACGATTTACATTTCCGACGTGCCGGAGCAACTTTTCTCAATGGTCGCCTCGGGCCCCACCCTTCCCGATGAGTCAACGGTGGAGCAGGCCTACGCGCTGGCGGAGCAAAACAGGCTGGTGTCCCGTTTCCCGCCCAGCATCCGCAAACGCTTCCTCGAGCACACCCTCGAAGAGACTCCCAAACCAGGTGATGAGCGCTTGGCGAATTCCCACAACCTCTGCCTGCTCTCGAACTGCAACGCCGTGGAGGCGGCCAAGGCCGCAGGGGAAAAGTTGGGATTCGTGAGCGAGATTGATTCCACCCCGTGGGACGCGGACTATCAGCAGGTGGCCCAGGCGAACCTCAGGTCGCTCAAAGCGCTGGCGGAGGCGCACCGGGGACACCCGGTGTGCCTCATTGCGGGCGGCGAAGTCATTTGCCGCGTCACGGGACCTGGAGTGGGAGGAAGGAACCAAGCCTACGTGCTTTACGCCGCCCAGTCTATTGCCGGACAGCCTCGGGTGGTTTTGAGCGCCGGCACGGACGGGCGCGACGGCAACAGCCCAACCAGCGGCGCCGTTGCGGATGGCCAGACGATTTCCCGCGCCTTGGCTCTGGGAATGGACCCCGCGCAGTACCTCGCGGAATGTGACTCCTATTCGTTCTTCCGAGCGCTCGGAGACACCGTGGATATCGGCTACATGGACAACAACCTGCGCGATTTGCGGGTCTGGCTGGAATTTGGGGGCTAGGAACCGGGGGCTAGGGGTTGGGGTAATTCTAAATTGTGAATTATGAATAGTGATTTGCCGTTTGCCTGTCATTCTGAGCGAAGCGAAGAATCTCAGTAGTTCCGGAACTTATCAACTACAGAGATTCTTCGCTTCGCTCAGAATGACAGGGCCGATACCACGCCTTTTTTTGGAGGAGGTAGCACATGCCGCACACGATTGGTTTCATCGGGCTCGGGATCATGGGCCAGCCCATGGCACTGAACCTGCTCAAGGCCGGACACAAGCTTACGGTCTATAACCGCACCGCGGCCAAGGCGGAACCCCTAAAGCAGGCTGGGGCGCAAGTTGCCTCGACTCCCGCCGCGGCAGCGAAGGGCGCCGACTTCGTCATCCTCATCGTGACTGACACTGCGGCGGTGGAAGAGGTTGTCGTTGGCAAAGACGGCATCCTCGGGGCCGTCGCTTCCGACGCTATTGTCATCGACTCGAGCACCATCAGCCCCACGGTCAGCCGCAAGATGGCCTGCCAGATCGCCGGAAAAGGCGCCAGTTGGTTGGATGCCGCAGTAACCGGCAGCAAACACGGCGCGGAAAAAGGCGAGCTGACTTTTATGGTCGGCGGCGACCGCCAAACGTTTGAGCGCGCCTTGCCAATCCTCCAGGTGCTGGGAAAGAAGCACATTTACTGCGGCCTAAATGGCATGGGGCTCTCCGCCAAGCTGGCCCAGAACACTATCCAGGCCACTATGCTCGAGGTCTTCAGCGAGGGTCTGGTCCTGGCCACCAAGGCGGGCGTGGCCCCGGAAACTATGCTCGAGATCCTCCAGTCCAGCCTGGCCCGCGCGGCCCTCACGGATTTCAAGGCCCCGTTCATCTTCAAGGGCGATTTTACTCCCTACTTCCCGCTTAAGCTGATGCACAAGGACCTCGAACTGGCCATGGAAGCCGGGTTCGCGCTCAATGTGCCCATGCCCACCCTGGCGGCAGTCAAAGAGGTGTATAGCGCCGCCAAAGCCCAGGGAAAAGGCGAGCTTGACTATGCCGCCATCATCACCTTCCTGGAAGATTTGGCCGGCGTGAAGGTGCGCTCGAAGTAGGAGAACCAGGGAGCGCGGGCCCCCCGGTTTGGGGATTCGCGGCATTTTCTCAGGCCTGCGGACAAGCCGCAGACCCCAAATCCGTCGGCCGACGGACCGCCCTACAGCGAGACGACGATACCAGCGTATCCCACCACGGCGCTCCGGTCGCCGCTGGTATCGGCGGAAGTGGCGTACTTGATGAGTTGCGCACGCTGGGCGCCAAGGTCTTTCGCCGCCGTCAGCATGGCGATGGCAGGGCCATAGCCACACATCGAGATGTCCTCGCGGCGCAGCACCTCGTAAAGGCCCGGGGGGTCGAGGGCCAAGATTTTGTCAATCGCCTTATGGTCCTTCTGACGGGTCAAGCCGTCCGGTTCGTAATGGTTCATATCGCTGGAAGCGACGACCATGGCGGCGCCGGCGTTGGGTTTCACCGCCTGGGCGATGCTGTGGCCGAGAGTTTCCAGCCCGGAATACCCGCCCACCCCGATGGCAATAGGGACGAATTTGAAGTCTCCCACGCTACGCTGAAGGAAGGGAAGCTGAACCTCGAGGGAGTGCTCTTCTTCGTGCGCCTCGGCGTCTTCCATGAGCAAGTGGCAAGTGTGACTCAGCAGGCGTGCCAGGGCGGAATCGACCGGTACCCTTCCTAAGGGGGTCAACCACTCGCCGCTGGAAATGATGGCCAGGGGTGCGCCTCGGCCGGTATGGTTAGGGCAGAGGATGATGTAGGTGGAGCGCTTGGGCAACTTGCCGAAAACCGCCCCCGCCACGTGCCCCGAATACATATAGCCGGCGTGGGGCACCACACATCCCAACGCGCCTTCGATCTTCTCCGGTTCGTTACCGAGGTATTGATCGACTTGACGACCCAGAGACTCGGGCCGCCCGGGATAAAACCGGCCCGCCACCGCAGGCGGTCGTAGGGCGGGAGCTGACATGGATGAATCCTATTCCCCGATTTCGGTCGATGTCAAGCGAGTTGCTGGTCGGTGCAATTGTAGCGGCGGCTTTATCCGTCAGCCGACGGACCAGGTGGTCCGTCAGTCGACGGATAAAGCCGCCTCTACAAGCGCTTAGGAATCTTCGCTCTCGACAGTGATTCTGAGAGCCCTTAAAAATTGAGCGTCTTGCGACGTCAGCCGGAAAACGGGTTCCGGACGCAAGTCGGCGTTGAGTTTTTGACGGTGGATGAGATTGGCTTCGCCCCTCTTGTTGAATCCGATGGTCACTTCCAGGACGAGGAAAAGATCGTATCCAGAGGCGCGAATGCGCCCCAAGACGTCTGAAATCTTATCCGATTCAGACAAGGATTCGTTGATCGCGTCGCCCAACTCTTTGATCAAACGTTTGAAGTTATCGTCCAGTTCCAAGGGGCACCAGACCTTCCACCTGCCTCATTGTATGATTCGGTGCAAAACCGTGTCAAGGTGCAAAGTTTTGAGTTAGGATAGCGAATGTGATATTTGAGCCGCTGTTCAAAGTTGCAGGATAAAGGATTGAGTAAACTCGGATACCTATTTTCGCAGTTCTTTCGCAATGCTCGACGTCTGTTCCACGTGCTGGTGGGACTGGCGTTCCTGGCGCTGTCCGTAGCCGGAGTGACCGTATCCTTCTCGGAATGGCAATACTACCTCAAGTCTCCCTCGGAGGGTTTGGTCCGTTTCGTTCTCTTCTCGAGTTTCACGGTGCTTTTGATTATTTTCTGCCTCTATTCCTTTGCCAAGGCCCGAAGCATCCGATGAAGAGCACTTACACGCCCGAAGACCTGGCCGATTGGGACTATGATCGTGAAGCCGGCTACCCAGGCCAATTTCCTTACACGCGCGGAATCTATCCCAGCTTGTACCGCAGCCGGCTCTGGACCATGCGCCAATACGCGGGCTTTGGAACGGCAGCGGAGTCCAATGCGCGCTTCCGTTATCTCTTGGAGCGGGGGCAGACCGGCCTCTCGGTGGCGTTCGACCTTCCCACCCAGATTGGTTTGGACTCCGACCACCCTCTTTCCCTCGGCGAGGTGGGCCGCGTGGGCGTGGCCATTGATTCGCTCGAGGATATGGAAGCCCTTTTCAAGGACATCCCGCTGGAACGTGTTTCCACCTCCATGACCATCAATGCCACCGCGGCTATCCTGCTGGCGCTCTACTTCGCGGTGGCGGAAAAACAGGGCGCGGACCTCCGCAAGCTCTCGGGGACTGTTCAGAACGATATCCTGAAGGAATATATCGCGCGTGGGACGTACATCTTTCCCCTCGACCCTGCCATGCGGATTGTGACGGATATCTTTGCCTTCTGCCACGATTCTGCGCCGGAATGGAACACAATCTCCATCAGCGGTTATCACATCCGGGAGGCGGGCGCGACGGCGGTCCAGGAAGTAGCTTTCACACTGGCCAATGCCGCCGCTTATGTTGAGGCCGCCGTGGCGCGCGGGCTCGAGGTGGACGACTTTGCCCCTCGCCTTTCTTTCTTCTTGAATGCTCACAACGATTTGTTGGAGGAAGTCGCGAAATTCCGCGCCGCGCGCCGCCTGTGGGCGCGCTTAATGCGCGAGCGCTTCCACGCCCGAAATCCTCGCTCCTGGATGTTCCGTTTCCACACCCAAACCGCAGGCTCCACCTTGACCGCGCAGCAGCCGGACGTGAACATCGTGCGCGTGACGCTTCAGGCCCTGGCGGCCGTGCTGGGTGGGACGCAATCCCTTCACACCAACGCCCGCGATGAAGCTCTGGCCTTGCCTACGGAGACTTCGGCGCTCATCGCTCTTCGCACCCAGCAGACCATCGCCGCCGAGAGCGGAGTGACGAATACCGTTGACCCGCTGGCGGGCTCTTATGCCATCGAGGCGCTCACTTCCCAGGTCGAAGAGGGCGCCAAGGAATACCTGCGAAAGATCGAGGCGATGGGCGGTACGCTCCGCGCCATCGAGAATGGCTACATCCAGCGGGAAATCCAGCAGGCCGCCTACGAGTATCAGAAGTCCATCGAGAGCGGCGATCGGGTGATTGTGGGCGTGAACCGCTTCCAGGATGAGCGCGCTACGCCATTGCCCATGCTTCGTATTGACCCGGAAGCGGAACGCGCCCAGGTGGAGCGACTCCAAAAACTTCGTGCCCGCCGCAACATCTCGCGCGTTCAGGCGGCGCTACGCCAAGTCGAGGAAACCGCGCGCTCCGAGCAAAACCTGATGCCCGCCATCCTCGAGGCTGTTAAGGTTTATACCACAGTCGGTGAAATCTCCAACGCCCTGCGCAAGGCGTTTGGGGAGTACCATGAGTCGGTAGTGATTTAATGAAAGTTGCGACGCGAGGCTGACGAGGCCTCCAGGCAGCGCCTCCGGCCAGAGCGCTGATGACGGAGTCGAGGAGTCGACAGGTCTAAGAGCCAAGGTATCCCATTCTTCGACTCTCGACTTCCCGACTTAGGACTGACCATCATGGCAACTCTAACTTTTCTTGGCGCCACCGGCACGGTAACCGGCTCGAAGTATTTGCTCGAAGCCGGGGGCGAGCGTCTGCTGATTGATTGCGGGCTCTTCCAGGGTGAAAAAGAGCTTCGCCTGCGCAACTGGAACCCTTTGCCTATTCCTCCTTCCAGCATTCAATGGCTGGTCCTGACGCACGCACACCTCGATCACACGGGCTACATCCCTCGTCTAGTGAAAGACGGATTTAAAGGGCAAGTCTATGCTTCGCCCGCCAGCGTGGATTTATCCAGGCTCGTCCTGCCGGACTCGGGCCACCTCCAGGAAGAAGACGCGGCTTACGCCAATAAGAAGGGATTCAGCAAACACGATCCCGCCCTGCCTCTTTACACCCATGAAGAAGCTGTGAGATCGCTCGAGTCGTTCCGCGCCATCGACGAATCGAAGCCTCTCGAACTCTCTTCGCACTTCACGCTGCGTTGCTTCTCCGCCGGGCACATCCTGGGCGCGCGGATGATCGAGGTCACTGTGAGTGAGAACGGAAGCGTGAAGAGAGTCCTTTTTTCCGGCGACCTAGGCCGTTTCCCGCAGCTCATTCTGCGCGAGCCCGAGGTGCCAGATGATGGGTCCAATTACCTGCTGCTCGAGTCCACTTACGGCGACCGCCTGCACCCGCGGGATGATGTCGGTGCGCGCCTTACCTCCATAGTGGAAGGGACGGCCCAGCGTGGCGGCACCGTGCTGATTCCCTCCTTTGCAGTGGGGCGGACGCAGGAACTGCTTTACCTTTTCCGCGAGCTCATCGAGCAGCGGAAAATGCATTCTCTTCCCATTCACGTGGACAGCCCCATGGCCATCGACGTGACCGACCTTTACCGACGCCACCAAGAAGACCATGACCTTGAAACGGAAGCGATGGAAGCGCAGGGCATCAGACCATTCTCGCCGCCCGACCTGCACTTTGACAAAAGCGTGGAAGAATCCAAAGCTTTGAATGATGCGCGGTATCCGATGGTCATCATCTCGGCGAGCGGCATGGCCACCGGCGGACGCGTCGTTCATCACCTGGAGCGCTGCCTCCCCGACCATCGCGCCACCATCCTCTTCGTAGGTTTTCAGGCAGCCGGTACGCGCGGCAGACTCATCCAGGCCGGCCAGCCCGTCAAGATGCACGGCCAGTACGTTCACGTCCGGGCGCGGATTGAAACTCTTGAACACCTGAGCGGTCACGCGGATTACCGAGAGATTTTGGGCTGGCTGCACGAATTCCGCAAACCTCCCGGTAAGACGTTTCTGGTCCACGGAGAGCCCAAGGCTGCCGAAGCGCTCCACCAGAAGATCAGCCAAGAACTGCAATGGCATGTGTCCGTCGCTTCGTACCTTCAGAAAGTGCAACTCTGACGTGGCGCAGGCGTCTCCCCATGAGTGGGTGAAGAGGGAGAGGCAAGCTTCGAGGCAGCACGTGGAGAAGCAAATGAAACGCCGTGACCTTATCAAAGCGGTAGTCGCTGTGGCTCCTTTCCTGACAAAGGTAAGGGCTGAGGGGGTACCGGGCACGCTTAGCTTTGAACAGTACCTTAAGGAGAGCGTTGTCCCGCGGGAAGTGATTGACAGATTTCTGCGCGGTCCGAGCTGGGCGCAGTTTGACCCCGAAGTGGGCTACATTTTGGGGAATTATCTCCCATCCGATGGGATGGATGGCAGCGCAACCATTTCCACTGTCCAATCCAATGGCGCCCGCACATCCTTCATGTATGCCGGCAGAAAATGCCGCATCAACACCTACGGCGACAGCTTCACTCAGTGCCACCAGGTCAGCGACGGTGAGACTTGGCAGGAATATCTGGCCGGTCATTTGGGCGAGCCCATCAGAAACTTCGGGATGGGCGGGTTCGGAGTCTATCAGGCTTACCGCCGGATGCTCAGGGAGGAACGGACCGAGCACGGGGCGGAGTACCTTATATTCTACATTTGGGGCGACGACCACATCCGGAGCCTGCTGCGCTGCCGCCATGCTATCACCTATAGAGGCTGGAAGCCCCAAGGCGGAAGAATGTTCCACGGCAACTTCTGGTCCAACTTGGAGATGGACTTGGAAACCGGGCGCTTTGTTGAGAAGGCGAGCCTGCTTTCGACCCCCTCGGCGCTGTATCGCATGACCGACCCGCAATTCATGGTGGACCATCTCAAAGACGACTTGGCTCTCCAACTTTATGCCTTCAAGTTGGGGTACATCCGCGTACTTGACCGGCAACCCCTCACCAAGCTGGCGGCGCGTTTGAACTATTCCCTGGATTGGAGTCGGGAAGCGGCCCTCGACCAACAGGTGAGCGAACTCCTCGACAGATATTCGCTCCGCGCCACCCAATTTATCTTGGGAAAGGTCCGGGAATTCTCCAGCCAGAACCGGAAGAAGCTGTTGGTTATCCTCTTCGATCCCTATCGTGCCATGACCGAAATGCTGAAAAGCGGTACGCGATACGACCAGGAGATTGTCGACTACCTCGTGAAAGAGAAGTTCGATTACTTCGACATGAACGAAGTCCATCTCCAGGATTTCAAGAAGTACAACATCCCTTTTGATGAATACCGTAAACTATACTTCATCGGCCACTACAATCCGCATGGGAACCACTTCTTCGCTTATTCGATCAAAGATACGGCAGTGAAATGGCTCGACCCGAAACCGATCACGTACAGCAAGCCCAACCCGGAAGCCGTGGATTTCAAAGGCTATCTGACGGGCTATCATTGAAACGCCCATTCAATTGATCGTTCAAAGGAAAGCGTCCGTCTATCATTCCGCGTCCACGACGCAGCGGAAGCCGAGGGCGCCGGAGCGATCTTTGCTCGGCGCCATCAGCAAATACTTGCCGTGCTCGGTGAGCCGGTAGGCTTGGGGGAAGTACCAGAGCGAGCCCTGCGGCTGGTAGAAGCTGCCCCCCTTCAGGATGCCGGCGCGCGTGTGCTCGTCCGTGAATTCGTCCGTCCACTGCCAGACGTTTCCCACCAAATCCATCACCCCGAAGGGGCTGGCGCCCTTGGGATAGGCATCGACGTCGGTAGGCTCGCGCATCTCGCGGCGCTTGTCAGGCGTCGGGATGGCGGCGGGGTCCCACTTGTTGCCCCAGGGATATGCGCGGCCATCGCTCCCCCGCGCTGCGTACTGCCATTCCCATTCGTGCGGCAGGCGTTTGCCGGCCCAAGCGGCGTATGCGCGCGCGTCTTCGATCGAGACCCACGTCACCGGCTTGTTGCCCCAGCCGTCCGGGTAGGTTCCGTTTTTCCAGTCTCGCAGAAAGTTGTGATCATCCTTGGGATGATAATGACCGGCATCCAGGAATCTCTTGTATTCGGCATTCGTCACTGGATATTTATCAATATAGAACGGCTTGACATGCATTTTATGCAAATGGTAGCGGCGGGGCGCGTCCTCCCATGGATATTGCACGTCTACGCCAACATCATTGCCACCCTCGATCATGATGCCGGCGGCGTGGAACTCGAAATCGGCTTCGGAGATCTTTACCATGCCCGTGGGCGCTGCCTGGGCGCGCTTGGTCGGCGCTATCTCGACGAGTTGCTGCGGGAGAACCTTCCATTCATGGGAAAACGCCGCCAGCCGCGTGCGCGCGAGTTCGTGCATTTCGGAGAGCAGGTTCTGCGTGGCGCTCGAGGCCGGCGCTCCCTCCGTGGCCAAGACTGCGCCAAAGCCGTACGCCTCGAGCTCGAAGCTGAGCGTGGCGGTCGAGCCGCTCACCTCAGGCCTCAATTCCTCTCCGTGCCAAAGGTCGTAAAAATGCCTTGCACTCTTGTAAGGGACCATGATCTGTCGGCCTGCCACAGCGTACTGATTGCGGTTGACCATCGCCCAGAGGGTTTGCTCTGGGCCGGGGAACTTGCTGGCAAATACGCCCTGGCGGAGGGTGGGGGTGTGCGGCTCCCAGCCGGGGCTGATGAGGAGGTTCGCAAAGGCGCGCTCGATCTTCGCGATTCGCCGCAGCGCTTCGGCGTCGCGGGGAGTGATCTGGTTCCAGATGCTCCAGATGTTCTCCCAACTTTCATAGCCCACGCCGTTGAAGAAAGCGTACTGAAGATTGTCAGTCTTGTCGCGGTTCCAGCGGTCGCAGACGTTCACCATGTGGCGGGGTTCAAGCCACTTGTAGCGGCTAATCATGGGCACAAAGGGATATTTCCAGTAGCCCCAGGTAAGGTTGTTCCACGCGAGGGCCTCGTCGGCGGGACCGCCTTCGGGCTCGAGGGCGATGGGGTGGCCAGTCTTTTCGGAGGCAGTGCGGAAGGCGCGCGGCACTCCATCCAGCGTGTCGCCATTGATTCCGTCGGCGCCGATCTCTGCCATGGCGTTGGCGGTCGCTTCCCAATTGGGGATGCCGATATCGCGCGTGCCCTGGTCCCAAAGCATCACGGGAAAGAGCACGCGGACGCCGCGGCGGTGGAAGTCGCTGATCATTTGTCTCAACCCCTCCACACCGCCGGGCATGTCATGGAGCAGATCATACTGGTTGCGATTATCAATGCCGATGTTCGGATAAGTGTGCCAAATCAAGACCGAGTCAATGCCGCCATAGCGCTTCTCGAGGTCGTCAAGGTAGCGGTCCACGGTATATTTGCCGGCGACGGGATCGTAGAAGTACCGCTCCTCGATCATCATCTGCGGCTGGATGAAGCTGGACTGCGTCCACTTCAATTCAGGCCGCTCATACTCGGAGCCGTTGTAACCCATTCGAATCAAGCGCTCGCGGCGCCAGTGGCGGACGTCCTCGATCCACGTTTTGAAGGCTGGGGCGGAATCCTTGATCTCGTCACTGCGATAGCAGCATTGGTCGGCGATGGTGGCGGCGTTGTCCGGCCCGGGGATCTGCTCGCCTTGAGGCGGGAACTTGGTATCCTGGGCGAAGAGAGAGCCCGCAAAGAGCAAGACTAAAATTCCCAGAGTGCATGAACGGTCCATAAGGGGACCTCCCAATGGTGTGACTGCAGAGTTATGCAAATTGTCATCCTGAGCGTAGCGAAGGATCTCTGTAGTTGCTTTTCGGACCCGTAGCGCAGCACAAACTGCCGAGATCCTTCGCTACGCTCAGGATGACAATGGATGGGCTCAGGATGATGCGACTCCATCTTATCTGTTGTACTTGGGCGTGATACCTCTTAGCCGTTTCCAGACGCCATCGCAGCGGGCCAAGAGAGATTCATCGAGTCCCCCGCCCTGGCAGGCTTCCAGGTTTTCTTCGAGCTGTTTAAGGTTCGAGGCGCCCAGGATGATCGAGTCCACCTGCGGCTGGGCGAGCAGCCATTGAAAGGCGAGTTCGACAGGAGCTTTCCCCGCGGCGCGCGCGATGCCGAGCAGTTCTTCTACGGCGGCAAAGTAGTCGTCGTGCCAGTAGCGGTTCATATATATCATATTTCCATCAAAGCGTGTTCCCGGCATGGGCCCGCGCGGCTTGGACTGCTTGCCGGTCAGCAGTCCCCCGGCCAGGGGATTATACGTCACCACGGCGACGTTGAACCGCTTGCAGAATGCCAGGTACTCATCTTCGATGGCGCGGGTCAGTACATTGTACATTGGCTGCGAAATGCAGGGCGGCTTGAACCCGTTCTTCTCTGCGATCCAGTGGATTTCACAAATCTGCCAGGCGGCGAAGTTCGACACCGCCGGATAGCGCACTTTTCCCGCCCGGACCGCCTCATCCATGGCGGCAAGCGTCTCCTCGATCGGCACGGTGTAATCCGGCAGGTGGAGGTAATAGACATCCAGATAATCGGTTTGCAGGCGTCGTAGGCTTGCCTCGAGCGCTTTGTGAAGGGCGGCGCGTGAAAGTCCGCTTTCGTCTCGACCTTCCCCTACTTTGAGACCGACCTTGCTGGCCACAATCACGTTTTGGCGTTTGCCGGACAGAGCCCTGCCAAGCATAGTCTCCGCCGCGCCCTTGTTGTAGGCGTTGGCGGTGTCGAAGAAATTGATTCCCGCCTCGAGGCATCGGTCCACGATGCTCAACGCCTCAGCCTCGTCTGCTTGCAAGCCGAAGGTCAAAGTCCCCATGCAGACCCGCGAAACCGTTAAACCTGTTGCGGGGAGAGTTCGGTATTCCATTTTGACCTCACATAGTGCGATCGTAGTTCAGGACGACCTGAACGCAGAAGTCAGAAGGTGCGTGACAGGCAGGGGGAATCAAAAGTCCAAAAAGTCTTTCATCCGGCTTTTTCAACTGAGAACTGAAGACTGATGACTGATAACTGACTGATAACTGATGACTTCCCCTCGTACCGCCATTAGAATAAAGTGTTATGGATGGACCTAGACTTCTTCATCTTGCACAAGATCTGGAGTGGCTGGGATGCGAACTCGAACACTTCGGCCACCAGCACGCCCTCGAGGGCTACCCGGAATCCGGGCCCACCTGGGACTTGTTTTGCGAGAAACAACGAGGCGTCCTAACCACCACCGACAAAATCGAGCGCGAGCTGAAAAACTTGGTGCGGTTCAATCCCAGCGGCCTGGTCGGAGTGGAATATCCCATCGATGAAACCCTGGACTCTATCACCGACCTCCTCGGGGCCGTCGAGACCATCAAGCAGGCGGCAGTCTTTGCGGTGCAGGATCTTCCCCCCCTTGTCCGCAACTTCACCAAGATGGTGGAACGCTACCTCCAGGTAGTGGGAACCGCCAAGGGCTAAGACAGGCGGCGGAACAACCCCTGGAGGATGGCATCCTGTTTCATTTCCGAGGCACCTGGACTGTCGCGGCGCCGCCGGGAGCGCCGAAGGGCATTTGCTCGTAATCGAGGATGGCGCCGCTGAGCAATTCATTGCTGGCGAAAAAGAGGGCGGCGTTGGCAATGTCCGCGGGCAGCAGCATGCGCCCAAAGGGGCGAGTCTTGAGAGCCTCCTCCAGCCAATTCTCGCCCAAGCCTTCCAGCACCGATTTCGTATGATGTTCGCCCTCGGTCAGAACCCAGCCCGGGTTAATCTGGTTCACTCGAATCCGGTATTGCTTGAGGTAGTCGCCCAGGTTTTTAGTGAAAGTCATCATCCCGCCCTTGGCCACGCAATAAGCCAGAATGTTCGGGTAGCCAATATAGGCTACGACGGACCCGATGTTGATGATGCACCCGCTCGCGCGCAGCTTCATGTACTTGACCGCCTCCTGGCAAAGGATGAAGGGGGCGCGAAGGTTGGTGGCAAAGATATCATCCCACATCGCCACGGAGGTGGTTTCGAGACTCCCGCGGGGGTAAATGGCGGCATTGTTTACCAGGATGTCGAGTTGGCCGAAGCGCTCTACCGCCCCCCGGATGAGGGCGCGGCAATGGGTCTCCTGTTTCAGGTCGCCGACCACCAGGAACGCCTCGCCCCCGGAGCCCCCGATTTCTTTGACTAGCTTCTCTCCCTGGGGCTGGTGGCTTTCCAGACCGTGTACGACGACTCGAGCGCCTGCTTCCGCAAACCGCCGCGCGATTCCCGCTCCAATGCCCTGCGTCGAGCCTGTGACCACAGCCACTTGTCCCGCCAATGCTTGTCTCTTTGAGTCCATTTGGTCCATAGATCTCCTTTGCGAGCAGCGCCCCTAGTGTAGTGCGTCCAACGCTTCTTTACATTTGGCGACCTTCGTGAGGATGCGTTCGACGGGTGCGCTCCAGACGAAGACGCGCGGGTTTTGGTTATGGTTGCTGATGTAGTCGCCGATGGCCTGG
>Ga0315282_10004018_pt1 | contig 25952 bp, 19 predicted proteins | sample YL17G07_20_MG_FD_203693 | JGI IMG/M metagenome (GOLD analysis project Ga0315282, IMG submission 203693) | Sediment microbial communities from Yellowstone Lake, YNP, Wyoming, USA - YL17G07_20 | ecosystem: Environmental > Aquatic > Freshwater > Lake > Sediment | place: USA: Wyoming | collected... | reverse complement strand
TGGGTTGATGTCAGAACGGAGAATTTGGTAGTTAATTCAATTTATGATTCTGAGGTCGTCTGAATGAGTACTGACAGAGCCCACGTCAGATATGAAATGCTGAAAGGAATAAGAAATCTATTCACTGTAGCAGATTACCTAACCTATGAAAAGGTGATAAATTATCTTAAATATTTGAATGATTTCAGAAAAAGGAAGATAGTAACCTCTTCATTTCCTCCTATGATTACTTTTCAAGCTTCCGCATATTGTAATAGCAATTGCAGATTGTGCCCAGTGGGTTTAGAGATAAGGGGTCCGGAAAAGGGCTTCTTGAAGTTTGATGTTTTTTCTAAAGTAATTGATGAGGCAAAAAAATGCTTGATTACAGTGTTTTTTGGTGATTGGGGCGAACCTTTCCTAAACCCAGATATTTTCAATATGATAAAATATGCTGAAGCGAAGAGAATAATAGCTCGTGCTTCAACCAATCTGCATCGATTCAGGAACGAAGATGATCTGAAAGAATTGCTCGATTGCGGATTGTCTTTCTTGACCATATCTCTCCACGGAGTATCCCAAGAAACGTATGATGCTTATCAACCAAACAAAAGCTTTCAAGTAACTGTTGAGAAAATAAAGACTTTGGTTAACATAAAGAAAGAGCTCAAAAGAAAAAAGCCGATTATTGATTTGGCCTTTGCTATTACGAGAAAGAATCAGCATGAAATAGAGAAAATGCAATGTTTTGCGAGGGAATTGAAGTTGAATAGTAACATATACACAGCTTCATTAAACTTGAGATTTCATCTTAAGGACCCCAACGCAATGACTAGTATGGTCAGAGAATGGGCTCAAAACGATAAAATTAACTCACGCAGTAATGATGAGCGTAATAAGCAGAAAATCAACGAACTTTATGAAGCCATAAGGAAGGACAATCAGATAAATCTCGATGCATTAGAAAGACTTCGCCTCACTACTAGGCATTTTTGCGTAGATCCTTGGGAAGGGTTAACGGTTAATTGGAATGGAACTGTTTCCTTGTGTTGCACTGACTATAGTAAATATGTAATGGGTAATGTTTGTAAAGAGTCAATAGCAAAAATATGGAACAATGAAAAATATAGGCATGTGAGAGAATTTCTATTGGGCAGATTCGCTATTAATGACGCAGATTTTCCGTGTAGGTATTGCATAAGATATTAGAAACAAGCTAGGCGTTACTGCTCATTCAAGCCAAATCAATGAATCTCACGCGACAGAGTACCAATCATAGAAAAGGAAAGAAGAATGAACAAGTTGCAGAGACGAATTATCTGGATAAATTCCATACCTTTCGAAGCACTTCATCAATCTTCTAGCATAGAGCTTCTGAGACATATGGAAGAAAGAGGATTCGCTTCAATTGTAATCACGGTGAGGTCAAAAGGGTCATTTCAGATTGAGGATTCAAAGGTGCGCATGATCTCTGTTCCCCTGAAATTTGTGCGCTTTCTCTCTTCTTTCATGTTTGCTATTTGTGTATCCATTCTTCTACCCATCTGCATTCTCGTCTCGGCACCACAGTTTGTTATCGTTAATCAACCAGATATATCCGTTCTTGGCTTGATCCCCAATCTTCTTTTTTCCAAACTCAAGAGGATTAAGTTTGTCTTGGACATAAGAAGCGTACCTGTTGAGACTGAAGGGCTTGCGGGGTTTCAGCAGAAACTGTGGTTCAACATATCCGTCTTAGTGGCCAAAAAGCTCTTTGATGGGATGACGATCATTACTCCACTGATGAGGAAAGATATCTGCAACACCTTTGGAATAGACTCTTGCGATATCGGAACTTGGTCGTCAGGAGTCAACACTGAACTGTTTGATCCTAAGAACTATACTTCTGAAAGTGCAAGACTAAGGAAAAAACTTGGATTGACCGGCAAATTTGTTGTTTTTTATCACGGGGTTTTCACTGCCACCAGAGGATTGAAAGAAACGGTAGAGAGTATGAAGATACTTAGAATTGAGTGCCCCAATGTTGTCATGTTTCTCCTCGGAAGAGGACCTATAGTTCCAATATTGACAGATATGGTTCAGCAAGAGTGTCTTCAGGAACATGTAATTCTTCACGATTCCGTAGACTATGGAGAGGTCCCCAAGTTTATTGGAATGTCTGACGTGTGTATCGTTCCTTTGCCAGATCATCCCTATTGGAGGTCTCAATGCCCCTTGAAGTTGCTTGAATATCTGGCTATGGAGAAGTCTGTTATTGTAACAGACATTCCTGCTCACAGATTGATAATAGGTGAAGAGAAGTGTGGCATCTATATCTCATCGGTAACCCCGATGGAAATAGCAAAATCAGTAGTTTACGCATATCATAACAAGGAGAAACTTCCTGAGTGGGGAAAATCTGGCCGAGCGATCGTCGAAGAAAAATATACATGGGAAAAAGTTGCAGAGGATTTGGAGAACTATCTTTTGTCGATTAACAAAACGATCGGTTAGGTGAGAGTTTTGGAAAAGAATAAGTTTCTACTGTTTCCGCTTATCACGGGCATTATGCTCATTGTTTATTCTTGGTTCTTGAGTTATCCCTTATCGATTGATTTTTCAGGCGACTTTGTTTTCAACCATATTTCAGTTCTATACTGGTTTGGATTAGCGTTGACTTTAGCGTCAATGTACATTATAGCTGTCGCTTCTAAGCGCAACTCCGTGAAGTGGATAATGACCGTAGGTATTGTTATGACCATGTATTCATTATCCTATTTCTATTACATGTTGCCGGGTTCAGATTCGTCTCATACCAGGGGGCTGACGGAATCTTTCATCAAGACCCAAAATCTGAACTCAACGCAACCAAGTCATAATTATTTTCAGTGGCCATCGTTCTTCATCTTTGCCAACACTATGACTTCTGTCACCGGGTTGGGGGAGGCGACTATCGAATTTCTTGGCTATGCGATCATAGGTTTTCTGATGGCTACGGCACTGTATGTCTATGCTTCTAGAGCCTCCAAGAATGGTGGTTTCCTAGCGGTAATAGCATTTTTCGTTGTGATGTTCAGCACTTTCTTGGACTATCAATTTGTCCCATTTTCACTCGCTTTTGGTCTTCTACTTCTTCTTTTCATGCTTGAGAGCCGACAGCCGAGCTCGGGCGTGATAATAGCAATGCTGGTTCTATTTGTGGGCATTACACTCACGCATGTTTTTGTTCCTCTCTTTTTCGTTCTTTACCTACTGATCCGGTCAGTTCTGACTAGAAACAGGCAATATGGCAAGCTCTTTTTGCTGACTTTGATTATTTATCTCGCGGTTGAATTTGCCTTAGCTTCTACTGGATTCGCAAGTAGTATTTTGAGCATTATGACCTTACCTACGGAATACTCTCACTTAGCTACAATTAGAACAGCTGCTTCCGTCCCAATTGATGCCATCGCCCAAGCGCTCAACGGAATCGTAGAAATCGCATTTGGTATTGCATGCCTTGCAGGTTTTATTTTATTGTTAGTTAGAAGGAAAATGAGAAGCCTGGACAAGGCCATTTTTCTTACTGGCCTAGGTTATTCAAGTGTCGGTGCCGTGCTTTATACTCTCGGCTCCCGCGCAATTCCAATAGCTTTCATCCCCATTTCTTTAGGAGCAGTCTATCTATTTGAAAGCAGATTTAGACCATATGTGGCATCCTTTGTTTTGGTTTTGTTGATGTTATTTGCTTTTATTCCGCTTCACGCTTCATTTCAAAACTCCCTGATAATGTTCCAGACAAAAGAGGAACACATAACGGCAAACTTCATTATTGAGAAATACCCTTGGAATCTTGCTAACACAGTAATCTCGGATGTTGGTGAAGCTTGGTATATTTATCCACAATTTCAAGGAAACACCGAAATAGACACTGCCTATTCAGCACGTTTCTCTGCATCAAACATTACAACCTATGATTGCATAATCTATTCAGTCGGTTTAGAAAAGACCCTTCAATCGAGCAACGTTTCCATCGAAGAAACGTCCCAACGGATACTAGACGGATTTAACGTGATTTACAATTCAGGTTTGTCTTATGTAGCCGAGAAAAATAGGTAAGTCTAAGGCGCGCAATCTACATACTCAACCTGAAGCGCGCGCTATTCTCCTAACTTGTCGTGGTTGGGTTCAGATATAGCGTTGCGTCGGCGAACCATGCGTTGCCTATCGCAGTTCCATCATTTACTTGGCAACCTTGCATCCACATTACAAATTGAGTTATCTGCGTGGAAGGAATTGACTGCCCAGACGAATCAACTGTGTACACGGCGCGCGCGCATAGCTGACCGTGCCTGAAGACGGAATGGTTAAACTCGACGTTGCGAAAAAACACCTTGAAGAGTCAACGTCATAAGCAACAAAACAGTGACCCCGAACATAGCGCCCTTCGTCCTGCGTTTCATAATCCTCGTCACCGTATCCTAGCGGATTCCAAAGTTACTCCAGTGTGTTCTTCAATGGTCATTGGCGAAGACACAGAAGGACCATATGTTATGGAAGACGAGCCTATGGTCGCAAAAGATAAAACTGCATTAGACGCGAGGGACAAAAATAAGTAAGCGCATGCAGTACGGGAAAGGTTTTCTGTGATTTATGATTCAAGCTTCTCTTACATCGCGCGCGTTATTCTCTATAAATGAGGTGGCTTGGATGGGAAAACCCACAGTTGTTTTGATCAAATCTGGTCCATGGAAGTCAGAGTCTCAATTCAGGAACCATCCTGAGTTTTCAGCTATCTCTAAGATGATTCTGCGTTGCCAATCAGAATTTCGCTTTGTATTGGTTGGAACTTCAAATGAACCCACAAGATATTACCTAATGAGAGACAATGTTATTGCATGGGACATAAAAGCGGCTGATACCTTCTCAAACATCACCTACAATGTTGATCTCATGAAAATCCTCATTAAATACAGGCCGAAACTTGTGATTGTGCTCGGAATCCTTAATGTCATACCGGTAGCCATATGTTCACTTCTTTCAAGCAGATTGAGATACGTCCCTATATTCATTGGGGAATTTGGGTACTACGGAAGAAAAAGAGTAGGTCAAATCCTGTTCAAGATAGGTTTTAAGACTCTTGGAGTAGCCCTTAGATTGTCAACTGGAAGGGCCTCCAGAATGTTTACGCTTTCAAATTCCACGAAGGAGCAGATCGAAAAACTTGTTCCGACTCTAGTTGACAGGATTAAGCTGATATATTATCCCATTTCACCAAAGTTTGGCTCTGTCCCAGAACGTTCTGTTCTTGAGCGAAATGATGAATTGACAGTTTTGACAGTCGCAGCGATTGAACCAAGGAAAGGTTTGGATGTGCTTCTTGTTGCGATTTCCCTTCTACCAAACAAGTTCAAGACCGTCATAAAGGGGTCAGTAAGGGATAGCGTTTACATGGAAAAATTAAGAGTTATGCTAAAAATGTTGAAGATTGAGGACCGGGTAAATATAGTTACAGAAATGGTAGACTATGACGCGCTAGTCTCATACTATGACTCTGCTACGTTGTTCGTTTTCCCTACGAGAGAAGACTGTTTGGGTGTGGTTGTTTTGGAAGCGCTCCATTCAGGTCTGCCTGTGATTGCCACATCCGTCGGAGGAATTCCGGACATGGTTGAAGACGGAGTAAATGGCCTTCTAGTGAAGGCCAATGATCCACATGAGTTGGCGAATGCTATCTCATTGCTACTAAGCGACAAAATTCTGAGAAGAAGACTCGCCGAAAACACAAGAAAAGTACTGCATGATCGGTACTACAGAGGCAGAGTTTCTTTAGAAGACGCGTTGATCAATTCTATCGAAGAAGGATAATCATCGTCTATTGCTTTGCAGACTAACGCGCAACAGCAGCGAGTTTGCTAGGAAAACATATCATTCAATGGGCAAGAACTCATAAGCGTGCGCTAAGAGAATCACGGTAAACAAGATCGCCCAACTTCTGAAAAGGGTAACGAACAAGGAAAATCTGGAAAACGTCTACGTTGATCCTAGAGCGCGCGCGCTTTGTCGAGTTTACACCTCGTTTTTCGCTCGCCCTACAAGGCTCTTGTCAACAGGACACTGGACAAGACTCTCCACTTTGTAAAGAGGCTTCATCGCTTGTTGCATGGGAAAGCAAGAAATAAAGTGGACAGCTAGACGTCCACCTTTTAAGGCTCCACAGGCGTATTAAGAGACTAGAGGCTGACAAGAATGGAAAAGACTGGAAAATTGCATATTTTGGCTATCCTCGAGAACGGCATGTGGATGGACCTTAGCCAGATCAGGATTATGCTGCAGAAAGATTTTGGCCTGAAACCAAACGTGGATCTTTATGGAAGAATCTTCAGAGATGCACGAAACCATTTCAGTTGAAAAGAGGACGCAACAAGTTCTGCAGGATAAAAGAGAAGGGAAAGAAGAGACGCAGAATAATTGCCGCAAGAAAAGAAGCAGAGTTTAAGGAGTGGCTTGCTGGAACTTTCAGAAAAGATCAGGCAAAAGAAGTTCAGGTTGTTGAGCAAAAGCCAACTACACCCGCGTTGATGAATAGGGCAGTTGAGGTTTGTTCTTCTTTGGTGCTCTGCGACGCAGTGCTGAGTGGCAGTTATGATCAGAACACATTGGATCTTGCGAGATGGGCCAAGATGTACTGGCAAATGGAAAAAAGCGAACTGATTCCACACGTTGCTGAGGCGGGAGCCAACGCAGTTGACAGGCTTTCCCGGCGAGTTGCAGAGTCACTGGAGAAGATGTTCAAGTGAGCAGGTTCCGGAACGAATTCTAGCGCGCGCGCTTCTACATCTCCCCGGAAGTTGAAGGTCACACCGTAATCAAGCGCGCATTTTTCTCAATTTCAGGGTTCAATAATTATCATTGGGTGGTTGGCTCAGTAGGTCTTGCAAGGAACCCCCAATGCTACGATGCTTGCCACGAGGCGCGCGCGCTAGGAACACGCATGCGCGCTGTAATTGCTGAATTATGGATTTATGTATAGTTCTGCGTCAGCAAACCATGCTTGCGTCGTGGCAGGGGTTGAACCTGGCCACTGACACAGCTGAAGCCACAGAACGAAAGAGCATATCTGTACTGGATTAATAGTGTTGCCCGTACCTAAGTCTTGAGTGTAGTACGTGGCTGGAACAATAATATCCCAAGTTCTCAGCGTCCAGTTTGAAGTGCCAAACCTGACCATAGTAGCTACATGCTCATCGTAAGTGTTGGGTTTGTTGTCCACTATGCAGATGTCGCCGGGGTAATTGCTGTCCACACCATACAAGTCCATGCCTAAACGAGCCCCACTAAGAGGGTCAGCAGCTTCCTGTGGCGTTCCTGAACTAGTCTTTATCCAAACCTTCGCAACAATGTGGTCTCCGGGCTTAACACTATACCATGTACCATCACATTCACTGGCAGTGTTAACGTCGTTGCTAGTATGGGGATCAAGTCGAATGGAAACATTTCCGTTATGGGTAACATTATAATCTAAGTGAATAATCTGTGGTCCGTCGCCATAAGTTAAACTCCAGTCGTCAGGAATTAAGGCCAAGTTAGGCGTTGCATTGTACGCCGGGTAGCTTATCGTTCCAATAGTCGAAATATTCTGCGTTGAAGCCGAAGATACCGAGTTGGCGAGACCAACGTGATATCCATGTGCGGTAAAGCCTAAGATAGCGAGACTAAGGAGCACAAGAGATGAGACTAGATATTTCCTTTTCCTCATCTAATGCAAGTCACCGTTTTTCTTTTTAACACGGGCATGCTTATGATCCTCAGTAAACTATCATACACCAGTTGTGAGACATTAACAGCGCACGAGTACTATTTATTTTGTAGTAAGACTTAATAAATATTCTTGCAATTGTGTCGAACAGAGATACAATAATAATCGACCTTTCCAGACGACAACTAATTAATATGTTTGCGGGCGCAAGACTCACGACTGCCGAGTACTAAGAAGGATACTCGCGAACGCCTACACAAAACGTTGTTTTCCAATAGCTCGAAGGAAACTCCATGATCGAAACTGGTTATTAGTCGCTTTTTCTTGAAAGGGAACATGGAAGCAACCCACGCTAATACTAGACTCTTCGATGGCGAAGAAGACTATTCTGATATGCAGAAGACGGACTCTATGTTGGCAACCATCTCATTTGCATTTCGATGCTCTTGAGTAGTTTTCAAAATGCCTGAACAAATCTCAGCGGCAATCGTCCTGCTTGAGAAAAAAAACACAAAATTGGAGAGTTGATTAAAGTGAATGTCCTCTACTACCAAGAACAATTATACCCATTCTCCGGCGGCGTCGCCAACGTTGCCTATCACCTAACGCGAGCCCTAAGAGACAAGGCAAGAATTACCTACTATCCTAGGCTTATTCCACGAAGAAGCTATGCTGTTGAACTTCTCAACGTCTACAGCAGTCTTGCAATGAAGGACTTTGACATCGTTCACTTCAACGTTACTCCCATCTGGATTAGTGGGAGTTACATGCTGGTTGGGTTAGCAAAGATTACGGATGCCACAACCGTTTTGAACATTCATGGAATTGTCCAGGTGGAGAACATAATCGAAAATCCAACAAACAGAGGAGTTCGGTCAACTTCATACAAAGGCTTGTCGAGCGCTCTAAGGTTCTGCAAACTTGTAGACAAGATAGTAACATACTCACAGTTCATGCGGAATAATATAGCGACTTGGTATGGAGTGAACCGCGACAAAATTGCGGTTATACCTAACGGGGTAGACCTTAGAAAATTCAGTGAATATACTTCTGAACGATTTTTGGAAGGCAACCCTGCTATTCTGTATTTGGGCGCTCTATCAAATTTCAAAAGCCCTGATCTCTTAATTCACGCTATCGCTAACCTTCGGTCAGAGCTCCCAAATATGAAATTACACCTTGTGGGACCTGGCGATAAGACTCCATTAGAATTGTTGGCAAAGAAGAAAGATGTTAAAAGGCACGTGGTTTTCCATGGGTATGCTGGCCCAGCGACGACTCCCGGATATTACAAATCTGCGGATTTCTGCGTTTTTCCATCGAGACGCGATTCCTTCGGCATAACTCTTCTCGAGGCGATGGCTTCAGGAACGCCTGTGATAGCATCTAACAGAGGTGGCACTCCAGAAATTATATCTTCCGGCGAAAACGGTATACTTTTTGCACCTGAGAATGCTGACGCGTTACCAAAAGCGATTCTGGCTTTGAGCCAGGATTCAGACCTAAGGAAAAGAATATCGCATAACGCATTGAAAACAGTAGCAAAATACAGTTGGGAGAATATTGCCGACAAATATGTTTCCTTGTACAAATACTTGCGTGAAACGCGCGCTAGGCAAGTGTAAGCAACCGGTCGAGTTACAGACTGACCAGACGAAGAAAGAAATAGAACTATCTTCTACATAAGCATATTACGTTGCGTTGAATCTAATGTTGGCAAGGCCAGACGCGGACATGTTGAACAGAAAACAAATAGCGAGCTCTTTCAAGGAGGCAAAAGCCATGAACTACAAGTTAATTGGTAGCATCTTAATCCTGATGCTCTTGTTTTCATCGTCGATATTCTTCATGAGGCCAGTGCCAGCCTCGGCCTCTACGTTCAACCCATCTTGGACAAGAAGGAGAGCAATAACAATCAATAACACCTTGAATACTAACAATCTGAATGGTTATCAAGTGAATATTAATGTAACCTATACTCCTAGTATGAAGAGCGATTTTTCTGATTTGCGATTCACAGATAGCGACGGTTTGACTTTAATTCCTTACTGGGTCGAAAGCTATGTCTCTCAGGTTTCTGCTGTAGTTTGGGTGAAGGTTCCAAGCATACCGGCATCAAGTACAACAACAATTTACATGTACTATGGAAACCCTGATGCGAGCAGCGCAAGTAATGGAACAGCAACATTCGAATTTTTCGATGATTTCGAAACTCCTCTTATTTCAGGATGGGCAGACGCACAATCGATTCCAGCGAACAAGGCAGATGCTACAGCTGCAGTTTATAATAACGGGCTGTATGTTTTCGGGGGATACAATAGTACTTCAAATGACATTTTACAACAGAGTTTTGAATACGACCCGGTACTGAACACATGGACACAGAAAGCCGATATGCCCACCCCACGTTGGGGACCAATAGCAGTTCAATATGATGGGAAGATTTACGTTTTAGGTGGCCAAACTAACGCGCGCGCTTACGTCTACAAATACCCTAAAAATCCTCTGACTACGATTCCTCAATACAATGCTGATGGCGTTGTGCATCCTGATGTTGTGTATTTTCCAGATGGAAAAGACGGATACAAGTATTGGATGGTGTACACACCTTTCCCTCCCAATTCGGAAGAAAATCCAAGTATTGTCAGAAGCAATGACGGGATAAATTGGACGGATGCTGGAATATCCAATCCAGTTATCAAGCCAGGGCTTTCGGGCACGTTCAATGACCTCGAAAATCCTGACCCTGACTTCGTATACGTGTCCGACTATAACAAATGGTTCATGGTCTGGGATCCAGGAGACCAAGCCACTAACAGTAGGAAAATAGCTCTTGCTTATTCTTCAGATGGAAAGACTTGGACTCAGTATCAAGGTGCGAGTATTAATGGAAATACTGATCCAATAATACTGTCTGGAGACGACGTAAACGGGCAGTCTTGGGAACGGCTTGGAACAACATCCAAGCTGAGCTGCCCAACGCTACTATATGAAAACGGCATTTTCTATCTTTATTACGTAGAAGAAGCAAGTGGCAACAACCGTGGAAAGGCGGGATTAGCTACTTTCACGTGGGACAACGTCGCAAATAGTATTGTAAACTTCACACGCAACCTAGGCAACCCCATAATCGATTTGCCTCAAGATAGCGAGTTTATGAGTGGTATCGGACATTTGAATGTCGCGATAAGCCCAACGAACAGTGGTTATTACATGTATGGCGTAAGACAACTCGTAGACTCCTCCTATGAACTCGTTCTCTTGATTTCAACCGACAAGGTATCTTGGACAAACGAAGGCGTAGTCTTGGAAACGGGCCCATCTGGCACATGGGACAGCCAGTATGTTTACCGTTCAAGTCCGACGGTTGATCAAACTGGGAAAATAGTTCTCTTTAACAATACAATCCAACTCTTTTACAGTGGAGTTGCAGACAATTGGCGCATAGGCGTCGCCTATGTTTCGCCAATTCCTCATACCAATGAAGTCTATGACCCAACGAAAGATATTTGGGCAACGGGGGCAGATGTCCCCTCTGAAATAGCGAACCAGGGCTTGATGGGCGTATTATTCGGGAACGAGATACAATTATTCTACAAAAATTACCACTATGTCTACGATCCTTCTACAGATACTTACACACGAAAGGCAGATGTTCCTACACCGAGAACCTGGGCCACGTGTGCCGTCGTGAATAATAAAATATACGTTATCGGCGGCTATTCATATGGCTCTCCAACTGGTGCGACGAACGTAAACGAGGTTTATGATCCACTGACGGATACGTGGCAGACAAAAAGCCCACTTCCAATTGCATTGTATGGAATCCCAAGGGAAGACCCCGTAATCGACGGCAAAATCTTTGTAACACATGGACTTGGCGACCAAGGTTTTTCTGCTTCAACCTTTATGTATGACTCCTCAGTTGACACCTGGAATCAAATGTCAGCAGTGTCCCATCCAAGAGACGGCGTAGCATCAAGAGTCATCTCGGGCAAATTGTATGTTGTAGGTGGAAGAGCGGACTTTGTTGGTCCATATGGACTCAACTTCAACGAGGTATACGATCCCACGCTTGACGCGAATTCTTCATGGACTTTCTCAGATCCAACCGTTGTTTACAAAGACACAACGGCCAGACAAGAAGGCAACTATGGATTGTTAATAAACGACAATAATACGGCAAGCTCAGAGTACGCAGAGCATGCTGTTAATCTTCCTCAAATGGTGGTTGACTTGGATTGGGATATGACAAGCGCACTGGGCATGGCTAATAAGCAACCACAGGGACGCATCTTGTTAGTCAACCCATCGTTGGCACAATATGGAACATTGTATTATTATAATGACGGCGGCACTCCTATGTTCAAATGGTACACAGGCACCTTTACAGCACTGCAGAGCGGAAGCTGGAACGAATGGTATCACATAACAATAGTCTGGGCTGGGTCAAAAAGCAACGTAGTAATAAATGGAACGAACCATCCAGTGTCAGCAACTCGAATAGGATCGGACAGAATTAGGTTAGACACCAGTATGACTGAAGTATCACGATCTTTCTTTGACACTGTCAGGATTCGCAAGTACGCATCTCCACAACCTACTTTGTCCACAGGCCTTGAAGAATCATTGATGCCTCAAGGGCAACTCTCCATCGACACAACTCCAGTTAAGGGCGCCGTTTTTGTCAACGGCTCTTTTTGGGGACCTGCACCAGTGAGTCGTCAAGTTGATACGGCAACGTACACAATTAGCTTTGGTGCTCTGCCAGGCTATATTTCTCCAGCAGACCAAGTAATTGCCGTTCTGCAAAACACGACTACAGCTGCTACGGGAGTTTACACGCAGATTCCGTCGTACAACGTGACTGTGAATTCGGGACCGATAGCTGGAGTCAGCTTCACCATTGATGGCGCACTGTATCAGACGAATTGGGAAGGCAGTTTGATGGATGGTTCTCACACTATAATCATGCCTTCGTTATGGATTGTGGGCACACAAGCGTACAGCTTTGAGCATTGGGAAGATGGCAACACCGACCCGTCTCGAACACTGTCTCTATCAGCCGATACAACTATCAATGCCACTTACGGATCGTACCTAGGCCCGGTTGGGACAGTCAACGGAACGGTCATAGACTCTAATAGTGGAGAACCAATTGCCGGCGCCCTGTTGACCGCCGAAGGTTATTCCACAAGAACTGCCACAAACGGAACTTACGGCCTCGACGTTGCCGTTGGAACCTATAATGTTACTGTCTCCGCTACAGGGTACATAGGTGACACAGCGACTGGTATAGTCGTGAATGCCCAAACAACTACGACTGTGAGTTTTACGTTGCACCTGAACCTTCTATATTGGACCCAGACTACAGCGGCCGACTTCAATACTGGAAATATGAGCAATGTGACGGTACAATCTGACGGAGGTGTTGTGTTAGCACAAACCTCTGGTGAAGGTGTCGTATTTAGCGACGATTTTAACAACGGGACGCTTGATTCCGGATGGACAGTCGACACGCCAAAGACAGCTCAGTGGGTCACGATAGATTTAGGCTCGACCTACAGCGTGGATACAGTTAACGTCTACCAAAGCAACTTTCCACTTTACTTTACCAAGGACTATCAGATTCAGGTCAGCGTAGATAACGTCACCTATACGACTGTTGGAAACAACACGCTCCTAAACAGCATAGATGATTTAGAGACCAGTATTTTCACGGCTACCCCTGCCCGATACGTTAGAATCCTAATTCTGTCCTATTATACTGCAGGCATATCCCAAGGCCTAAATGAGGTTGAGGTCTTTCAGGCAGGAGATCCAAACACCAATATTGCACTCAACAAGCCCGCAACAGCGTCAAGCCAATGGCCCTCCTCAAACTACGCTCCTACTAAGGTGGTGGATGGTTTGAAGGGAGCCACAATTAACTCGTCACCCTATCCGTGGCTTTGCGCAGATGATGCCAAAGCCGATACTAGCATTGATGTCACTGAAACTAATGGCTCACTTGTGATTACTGCTCCGAATAACGATTATGCACATATAGAACGGACTCTTGGCTTGACATCAGATGTACAGAACCTAACTGTGACTGCAAGAATTGACGTTCGGGGAGATGCAGGCCTCTCTTGGCGTCCGCAAATAGCGTTGTACTGGGCGTCTGGCGACTGGTGCGGAATTGGAATCTCAAATTATGACTTTATTACTAGCGCGAATGTATATGCATCTCAAACTGAAGGTTTCGTTTCCTACGGTGGCGCTGCCCCAAATGTTTTCTTCTATGTCAAGATAGTGTTAACTTCCACGTCCATTGAGTTTAGCGAGTCAGAAGATGGTGTAAGCTGGACTACGTTAAGAACTATGTTGCGCCCTTCCAGTTACAGTGGGCAACCGACATTACTGATCGTTGGGAAAGGATATGGCAACGGAGGTTTCAGCCAAGGGAGCTATACCTATTCAAACCCCAATCTGGACAATAATTATCTGCTGTCCGAGGGAAGTCTTATGACTTCCTACATAGATGATGTGGCAGTTACAGCATCGCGCACGCGCATGCATATACCCTCCGGAGTCTTTACATCAAGCATCTGGGACGCTAATTTCACTGCGACGTGGAAGAATATCAACTGGACAGCCACGTTGCCTCAGGCAACGAGTATTACTTTGCAAACTCGAACAGGCAACACTTCAACACCCGATGCCTCATGGAGCAACTGGTCAAATATCTACACGAATTCGGGCGAATCAATCACAAGTCCAAATGGAAGATATATTCAATATAGTGCTCTACTTGAGACAACAGATGCAACAGTTACCCCTATCTTACAAGACGTTACTATTACCTATGTCGAGAGATAGCGCGGGCCCATTATAGGAACAGGTCTTCAACAACAGCTGGCCGAAGCTGAGGAACCCATACCTTGGCATCTTGACTGTTCGTTCTCCCGAGCACTGAAATGTGCGCAGCTAGAAGTGTCCATAATATTGTTGAACCAACCCTGACATTACACACTCCGAAGGAACGTATTTTGAACAGACTCAATGTTCTTCTTTACGCGGCAACGGGTTCTCCTTCCGACGGTCCATCGAATGTTGGCTATTTCCTTTCAAATGCCTTGGCGAAACAGACGAATCTAACCTCTTTTCCATTTTTCAAGCCAGCGCGAAAGGTATACCTAGGAGATGTTCTCACTGTGTGCAAGGATATCGTTTTGAAGGAGTTTGATATCTTCCACTTCCTATTGACTCCCACGTTGGTCAATGGAAGCTATGCCGCACTGCAATTTGCGAAGAGAAGAGGCTGTCCTACAGTCTTGAACGCACATGGCGTTCTTCAGCTTGAGCGGATGGTTGATGATACGCGGCGGATACCGCTTACGAGTCCGGTGTACGCCATGGGGGCATGCAAAGCTGTGGACAAACTAGTAGTGAATTCGCGTTACATGCGTGACGCCGTGAGTGCATGGTATGGTGTTGATCTGAACAAGACCGTCGTCATACCTAATGGTGTGGATTTGAAGAGATTCAGTCAATGCAACGATGAGATCAAACTGGATGGTGATCCTAGAATTCTGTTCATTGGTCGTTTGTCATACGCAAAAGGCGTCGATATTCTTATCCGAGCTCTCGCGAAGGTTCGACCAGAGATGCCCAACATGAGACTGCATTTGGTGGGATCATTGAAGGGGGCGCCAGCGTACTCATATCAAAGTCTTGCGAGGAAGCTGGGAGTTGAAGATAAGGTAGTTTTCCATCAGTGGGCTTCGCCGGAAAATGTTCCTCGTTACTACAAGGCTGCAGATATCTGTGTATTCCCTTCAAGACTTGAGAGCTTTGGACTAATGATTCTTGAAGCGATGGCTTCAGGAGTTCCAATGGTTGCATCCGACATCGCAAGTTTTAAGGAGATACTACTCGATGGCAAGTGTGGCTTGCTGTTTAAGTCTGGAGATGATGAGGCTTTGTCCAAAGCAATACGCAAACTTGTTGGTGACCCAGTTCTTGGAAGGAAACTGTCACAGGCTGCTTTCCAAGTTGTCCAGAAATACAGCTGGGAGAATATTACCCAGCGATATCTTTCCTTATACAATCAATTGCGAGAAGCGCACGTATGACAGCGTGAAGGTGGGTTGCGTACGGTTCACATACGCCACATACCTCATGGCTTTGAGTTGAGATTATTTATTTTGCCTCTGTATTGACAAAACACACCTCATTTGCGGCAATACAAACAAGCAAATGAGTGATCCGCTTGAATTGAAATCCTTGTAGTTGGGTATCAAAACAGCGTGCATGCCTTTTCCGAAAATGGTCAAAATTCGACTTTCGCGTTTGAAAGTAGGACTGCTCTTACGAAACAACACTGAAGGCCGGGAGATTCAAACCTGCTCTCAAAGCTCTAAAAAGAATGAAAACCATTTCTGGACAAATTTAGGAACACACATACGCGCGTGTGTTGTTGAGTTGATTTGATGGGACTTGATGTCAGCATAATAATTCCCGTAAAAGACGCAGGCGATTACATCGAGAATTGCCTTAGGTCTCTTCTGTTTCAGACATTTAGTGACTTTGAAATATTGATCATAGAGGATGGCCTTGATCCCCAAACCAGACACGTGGTTCGGAAACTTGCGAATTCTCGAATCAGATATTACAGAAACAAGTTACGTGTTGGGATTTCCAGGAGCAGAAACAAGGGACTGAAACTCTGCAACGGTAACTTCGTTTTTTTCACCGATGGTGACTATATTCTTTCTAGGAACTGGTTAGAGCAAGGTTTGAAAGTACTGAGGGATCAGAAATACGCAGGTGTAGAAGGCAGAACCTATTATGTTTCTGAAGACTATGTGTCGACTTTTTCAGATCACGTTTGTGAGAGTAAATTCCCTGGGAATTTTATGACAGGTAACATGGCATACAAACGTGATGCCTTAGAAAGTGTCGGCGGTTTCGATCAGAGATACACCTATTTTGAAGATAGAGATCTTGGTCTGAGAATTCTTAGGAAAAACAAAATCGCATTCAATCCACGCATGATTGCTTATGCTCAAAAGCAGACTCTGACCTACAGAGATCTCCTTCGCCGAAAAGGAGAAGCTAGCAACAGAGTGTACCTTTACAAGAGATTTGGTGAAAGAGAATCGATGCTCTGGCGCATTTTGTATCCATGGAACTTGGCAAAAATGATCTATCCTCCTATTGTCTTTTCCAGTTTGCTTCTTTCAAGGTTCGAGTCAAAGTCAGATTTCGAACTGTTGCCTTTCAAGTACGTTCAAGCTGTTCTCGAACGACTGGACCTATGGAAGACGTGCGCGAAAGAAAGAGTGTTTCTGATTTGAGATCAACCCATGATAGCGCGCATGGTTGTTCCTAAATTGTCAAAGGATGATGGTTTTTCTGGAAAAAAGAATCGTTTCTTGTACATTCAGCTTGAATAGGGCTTTAGTAGAGGCTCAGCTCTTTAAACAGCGTCTCACGGAACCGTCTTGAGACCTCGAGCCTAGTCTTGCTTGCAGGGCCCTTGTCGAGTGACACTGCAATTTCGGAACACGCATGCACGCTAATTTCTGGAGGTTAAACATGCCTATCGAACGAAGTAAAATCCATCCATCAGTCAAGATTTGGCATCCTGAACTCGTCAACATCTACGACAGCGAAATAGGTGAAGGCACAAAAATCGCAAGTTTTGTCGAGATAGGCGGGGCCAAGATTGGCAAGAACTGCAAAATAGAAGCCTTCGCGTTCATTCCGCCTGGCGTAACCATCGGCGACAACGTGTTCATCGGTCCCCACGTGGTTTTCACTAACGACAAATATCCCAAAGCGACAGGCGAATGGACCAAGTCCCCCACGATAGTGTGCAACGGAGTAAGCATCGGAGCCAACAGCACAATCCTAAGCGGCTTAACCATAGGCGAAAAATCGATGATCGGTGCAGGTTCAGTTGTCTGTGAAAATGTGAAGCCTCACCATGTTATGTTTGGAGAGAAGGCGGTAGAAAGAGGAACTATCCATTGAAGCCTATTGGAAACAGAGTTCATTTAGGGTTTAGAGCGCGCGCTACAAATAGACACCGATGGGTACTTCTTTGCCGCTTGGCTTATAGAGTAAGCGTTGAACCACCTTGTCTCGTTGTTTGAGTTTAATGTCATAGCTGGGAGTGGGTCATTTTGGGAAGAGAAAATGTGGTGATGCTTCTGAACCTTCCAAGTCCTCCGTATTCGGATGTGTGTCGAGACTGGGCTGGGGGGTTTGGCACCGCGATGCCAGCTAAGCGACGAGACGAATACGGGCAAAGTGGTGACCCCTTTTTCTATCCTTTTCTTGCCTATGGTTCTGCGGTCTTGAACAAGCAAAACTGCGACTACACTGTGCTGGATGGTCAGAAGTCGAAATTGAACAAACCCCAGATCCTGAAGGCTGTGGAGAAAAAGAGCCCTGACGTCATTCTTTCTCTTCTAGGGCTTCCCTCTTTGAGGGGGGACCTCGCTCTGCTTAATGCAATCAAAGAGACTGTTCCCAACGCCATAATTGTGTGCGTAGGAACCTCCTGCAAGGTCCTGAAGCAGGAAATCTTTGACAAAGCCAAAGTCGACGTTATATCAACAAGTGCGTATCCATATGTCTCTAACCTAGCACTCTTGATCGAAGCCCTGAGGCAGAAACAGGATTTGAGCAGAGTGCCTTCTCTATCCTATGTCAAAGACGGAAAGGTTTTCTCAAGCGCCAAAGTCTCACCCCAAGGCCTCGACAGTCTGTTTCCTCCTAACTATGAGGGGCTGGATTTGGATGGATATGAGCATTTCGGGGATTATGACGGCAATCGCTACAGGTACATTTCTATCCTTGGAAGCACAGGCTGTTCAAATGCTTGTTATTACTGTCCCTATCCCTTAGGTTTCGGAACTAGATGGAGTGGTCGTTCGCCTGAGGACATAGCTACTGAGATAGAGTACTTGTCTTCAAGAGGTGTCAAAGGAGTGATGTTCAGAGACCAGTCCTTCCCGTTTAACGAGAGCCGTGCAACGAGGATATGTGACTTGATTATCGAAAGAAAACTTGATGTGGCATGGTCCTGCGAAGCGAGAGTAGACCATCTCAGCAGGAGGGTTCTTGAGGTAATGAAGAAAGCAGGTTGCAGAATGATTCAACTCGGTGTCGAAACGGGTGATGAGAGGCTAATCGGAGAAGCAAAACCCGGAGTCAATCTGGACATTATCAGGAAGGCTTTTCGCCTAATGAAGGAATATCGTCTGTGTTCCATGGCCCACGTCATTTTTGGTTGGCCTGAAGAGAGTGCAGAGAGCATGGAAAGAACTGGAAGGTTTGTTGCTGAACTAGCTCCCGACAGGGTCAACTGGAACTTCCTGACACCTTACCCAGGGACACAGCTTCAAGAAATCGCTAAATCTCGTAACCTGATCCTGACATATGACTGGTCCAAGTATACCTCGCATACAGTAGTTATGGGAACAAGATGGTTAAGTGGCAGTCAGATCTGGCGAAAAGGAAACGAAATAATGCGTAACCATCGAAGAAACGAGATAGTCAAGCTCCTATTGTCTATAGATAAGCGCACGCCACGACTTGTGCTTGAGGAAATAGTGGCTACGCTTAAGAGCGTTCTTCCGTAACTACGTTTTCTTTCCGTTATGTGAGCGCGCGCGAGTCCAAGGTCACTGAGCACTTATTGTATGACAGATTGAAGAATCATGGGCGGATCTGTCCTAGATGGTGAAGCAAAACGGTGCATCCCTTCTTATGATCGCGTTGGACGCTGCTGAACCGAATATAGTGGAACGGTGGATGGACTCTGGCCTTCTGCCGAACCTCAGGCGTCTCCGTTCAAATGGGTCATTCGGGCGACTGGCGTCAACGGCGGATTGGCTGGCAGGTTCTCCGTGGCCGACGTTCTACACTGGAACAACACCAGCTGAACACGGTTTGTACCACTCCATGCAATGGCGGGCCGACGAGATGAGAATGGCCCGACCTACGCCGGGTCGATTGCCAATCCGCCCGTTCTGGCTTGACCTAGTCAAGGACAGGAACCTTCGTGTCGTGGCCATGGACTTGCCCATGAAGTATCCACCTGAACCCTTCAACGGTCTAGAGATAAACAACTGGGCTACCCACGACCAGATGGGGCCGCCGTCCTCGACTCCCTCGTCTCTCCTGAAGTGGGTCAGCCAAGAGTTCGGCCCTCCACCGTTACCAGATGAAGTATGGGGACCTCAGAGGGTCAAAGAACTCCTCACGTTGCGGAACCAGCTTATCCGTGCTACACACGTAGTGGCACGCGTTGCAGAGGCTCTCATGAAACGTGAAGAATGGGACGTTTTCATGGTTGGTTTCGGAGCTACTCACCGCGGGGGTCACAAGTTGTTGGACCTCTCATCCACTTGGGGCCCCGTCGGCGCTAGTGACCGCGCGAGGTTCTCAACAGCCCTGCAAAATGTTTACGTTGCCTGTGACGCGGCAGTCGGGCAGTTGGTCAAAGCTGCAGGTGACAGGGTTACAGTGATCATTTTTTCATTGCATGGAATGAGACCTAACACTAGCCGAAGCTATATCCTGCCTATAGCGCTGAATCGAATTCTGTGCAAAATGCCCAAGTATTCGGGACAATGTAGAACTCAAGGGTTCTCCCAACGCCTGTCAGGGCTTAGAGGAGTCGTACCTCTTGCTTGGCGATATGCAATCGCGCGCAAGCTGCCGATGCCGTTGCAAAAAAGATTAGGCGAACGGCAGGCTGGGGACCGTGCTAACTGGAAAAGGAGTCCTGTCATCAGTCTACCCTCCGACTTGCAGGGCTACATCCGCATCAATCTGCGGGGGCGCGAGTCAGAAGGTATCGTTGAGCCCGGCGAAGACTACGACGAGATGTGTTCTGTGATTGAAGAAGGCCTTCTCACGTTTGTCGACGCCGACACCGACGGGTCAATAGTCGAAAAAGTAATGCGCAGGAAGAACCTCTTTCCTCAAGGATTGCATGCAGACGAACTGCCCGACTTGATCGTGAAATGGACGTCCAGCCCCGGATCCAACCATCGCGCAATCGTATCATCCAAGTATGGACCAGTTCCATGGCCGGGACGGGGACATAACCCTGACGGCCGAAGCGGCAATCATGGTCCTGAAGGCTTCTTGATTGCCACAGGCGATAACATACGCTCAAATTCACGTATAAGGAACGCGCATATATTGGACCTGGCGCCAACCATACTTGCCTTGCTCAACACACCCAAACCTCACCATATGTCAGGCAAAGTGTTACCGATAACCGAATAAGTAGTGCGTGTAACGCAAGAGAATCAAGATGTCAGTCCGCCAGAATCTATGTGATAGGCAAGAGCTTTGAAAAATGCTTCTCAGGCATCGCAAGGGCGAGCAACAAATGAATAGAACCAGGAAGAACTCAACCCACAAGAGCAAGAAATCACGGACAGAAGTCGATCCATGTCAGTATTATTACGGTGACTTAGCCCTGGGGACATTGCCTGACAACCGCTTAGCCTTGCCATTGCGGAGATACTGGTGGAATCTGAAGAGACATGTTTGGTATGTACGTATTCTTGGATTTTCCCGTTTTGTTTCAAGAATGCTTCCCTCAACGAAGTTGTACATGTACATATCTGGAAAAAGACCGAACACAATAGATGGCAGAGCAAAAGGCGAGAAGCTGGACTTAAAACCAGGCGAATGGGTTGAAGTACGTTCAGAAAAAGAAATTTTCAACACGTTAGACCCCCAAGGCAAACTCAGGGGACTGCGTTTCACACCAGAGATGGCAAAGTTCTGCGGAAAGAGATTCAGAGTATACAAGAGACTTGACAAGATACTGCTGGAGGCAACAGGAGAGCTTCGAAGAATAAAGACCCCTACCGTGACATTGGAAGGAGTCTTTTGTGACGGTAGTTTCCATGGAGGATGTGACAGATCCTGCTTCTGCTTCTGGAGAGAAGAATGGCTCAAACGTGCCGAAGCAAGTACCTAAAACTAGCGCGCGCGCTGAAGTGCGTGAACTGAGATGACTGTTTATTCGAGGATAGTCGTAACCGGCGGGGCTGGCTTCATAGGAAGCCATCTCGTGGATCGACTTCTGACCGAAGGCTTCGAAGTGACTATCATCGACAACTTTGACACTGGACAACCTGACAATGTATCCAGCCACAAAAACTTGCAAATAGTAAGGGGCGACATTCGAGACCGTACCCTCGTCAGGCGAACAGTGAAAGGTGCTGATGCTGTTTTTCACGAGGCAGCCTTCGCAAGCGTTGTTCTTTCAAATCGAGATCCCCTCGTAGCCAATGAGATAAATGTCGCTGGGACACTCAACCTTTTAAAAGCATCATCAGACCTTGGCGTGAAACGCTTCATATATGCTTCTTCAGCTGCGGTCTATGGAAATGCACGTGTGATGCAAAAGAGAGAAGATATGGCCTTAGATCCTAACTCACCTTACGGAGTCTCAAAGCTTGCCGCGGAAAAGTACGTAAAAGTCTTCAACGATTTGTATGGCCTTGAAACTGTCTCGTTGCGTTACTTCAACGTTTACGGTCCAAGACAACGTCTTGACGAAAAATGGGCCTATGGCGGCGTGATAAACATATTCCTAGACAGACTTCTAAGGAACATGCCACCAGTGATACATGGAGACGGACAGCAGACAAGAGATTTCGTCTACGTCAAAGACGTGGTTGAGGCAAACGTGTTGGCTCTGAAAAATAACAGAGCTGCCGGAGAAGCTTTCAACATTGGAACCGGGAAAAAGGTCACCGTGAACAAGGTGGCGAGACTTCTAAAAAAGATTACAAAAAAGAGCAGTCTGCAAGACGTTTACAGTGATCCAAGACCAGGCGACGTCAGACATGGTTACGCAGACATAACGAAGGCAGGAAGGATCTTGGCTTACAAACCAAAATTCTCGTTGGAACAAGGGCTAACAGAACTTGTCGATTGGTACGTTCAACGCAGGTCAAATAAACAGTAGTGAGGATTAGAACACGATAATAACGCATTCGAGGCCGACGATAAATCAGGATGATAAGGAGGCCGTTGCCAGAGTTCTAGAATCGGGCAACATCGCGCAAGGCAAAAAAGTCAAGGAATTTGAACACAGAATAGCGATTTTTCAAGGTGTCAAATACGCCGTGGCCTGTTCCTCTGGCACAACGGCACTTCATCTCGCCCTGATAGGGCTCAACGTGAGATCTTGTGATGAAGTCATTATGCCCAGTTATGTGTGTTCGTCGCCTTTCTTTGCAACTTTGCAAGCAGGTGCCAAACCAAAAATAGTCGACATCAACCGCCAAGATCTGAATATCAGTAATGAGGCGTGCAAGAATCACGTGTCCACCAAAACAAAAGCAATCGTAGTTCCTCACATGTTTGGCAACCCAGCTGGAATGGTTAAGTTCCAAGAGCTTGGAGTTCCAGTGATCGAAGACTGCGCCCAGTCGTTGGGAGCTGATTACAAGAGCAAAAAAGTCGGCAACTTCGGGGACCTGTCTGTTTTTTCATTCTACGCTACGAAGATGATCACTACAGGCGAAGGCGGGATGGTTCTGACGAGCAATGAAGAATACTACTCAAGAATCATCGAAGCCAGAGACTACGACAAGAAACCTCTGACCCCACCAAAATACAACTACAAGATGACTGACTTCCAAGCAGCGCTTGGTCTAAGTCAACTCGATAAACTGCCGCGATTTATCAGTCGCAGAAGGAAGATCGCCTCAATCTACTCTGATGAATTCGCCCAGTGCGAGATCAGTTTGCAACGGGTGAGCCGTGACAGCAAGCCGGTGTATTTTAGGTACGTTGTACTGACCGAAAAGGAGAAGCTCATACGAGAAGAAGCCAGAAAAAACGGGGTCATGTGCGAAAAGCCCGTCTGGAAGCCCCTCCACAAAGACTTGCGTAACTTGAAGTGTCCAAATTCAGATTATGCACACGCCCATGCACTTTCTATTCCCATCTACCCAAGCCTCAGAGAAGAAGAGATCGAACACGTGACAAGATCTCTCAAGGCAGCGTTCAAGAAGCATTTGTCTTCCTGAGCCATCACAAATTCATCATTTACTAGTTTTCGCGCGTAGGGCGCACGAATTGTCTTTGTGAGATTATGCCGGCCAGTCCAAATACTCGTTTAGGAATATCGAAGGCAATTCGCGAAAGCCCAGCTTCTAGAATAAGCTGGGTTCTCCGTGTACTGCCAACTAATCGTTTTGCGCCAGAATACATCCAGCTTGAGTCTACGACGAAGTGCAACATGAAGTGCAAGACGTGCATAAGGTCGGAAAAAGACAACTACGACATGGATTTGGACTTCTTCAAGTCCATCATTGACCAGCTACACTGGTCAAGATTCGGAACTCTGCAAGTCGACCTCACAGGAGTCGGAGAGCCTCTTCTAAACCCTAATCTAGTTTCAATGGTAGAATATGCCAAGAGAGGCGGCTTCAAAGTTGGCTTCACTAGTAACCTGACAACTCTGAATGAAATCATGGCTGAAGAACTCGTCAACACGAACCTTGACTATCTGTATGTTTCATTCGACGGCGCAACAAAAGAAACGTTTGAGAAACTGAGAGTCGGCGCAGACTTTGAAAAAGTAGTCTCCAACATAGAGATGTTCTTGAAGAAGAGAAGCGAGAGAAAAAGATCACGACCGTTAGTGAAGCTCACAGCCACCATTTCCTACGACAACTCTAATGAAATCCTAGGCCTAATCAAGATCGCCGGAGATCTCAAGGTGAACAGCATCAACTTCAACAGGCAAATCATACCTGGAAAAGAACACTGGAAACACGACTTTCATCCTGTTACGGTATGGAAACATAGACCAAGAACAAGCGTTGAAATAGGCAGAATGGCCATTCCGCTCAGGAGGCCTCAGCCATGCGTGGCCCTCAAAGGATGCTATGTAACTTATGACGGAAGAGTTTTACCGTGTAACAGTCTCATCCAAATCCTTGCGCGGAAAGAATACCATCGCGTGCAAGTAGGAGACCTGAAACAAAACACCCTAGACGAAATATGGTTCTCCAAGAATTACCGACTTTTCCGCACGCATCTCGCACTCGGCAGGCGCCCATTCTATTGCAACTACTGCCCACGACCCTACCAAATGTAGTCTCGCTGAGGAACCTAACTCTTGAGAGCAATTGCCGAAATCGAATGCGCACTCGAGCTATGGCCCTCTCGAGAGAAGATTGCTCTGAATACACGGGAAATTGTGCCTCCGTCCACGCGGTTATTCCCCCAAGCATGTTATAGACGTGCAGAAAACTGTTGCGCGCTAGAATCTGGCTTGCCCTCCTGCTCCTCACGCCCAGCCGGCAGTACACCAAGATTGTTTCGGACTTGTTCAATTCATTCTGCCTCTTCACAAGCTCACCCACAGGAATAAGCTTCGCGCTTCGGAGATGCGCTAAGCCATACTCGGCCGGGGTTCTAACGTCCAAGACTACTAAGTGAAGATCAGAGTCTATCATAGCTTTGGCCTCAGCAACCGTCACGTCAGCATAGTCATTTAACACAACAGACTGTCTTCCATTGATCTCTTCAGGCGAACGCGAACTCATGCCGTAGAAGTATAGTAGTTCCTCGGTTTCCACTTTGTCTAGCGCACGCCACACATAGCGGAAGAGTTAAGGTGTGACTGTCTCCTTTTGCTGACTACGAGTGCTATTAGTGTTCCGGTAATGAGTAACAAAACGTTTAGGCATGTTGGGAACTCTGGGATGAAAACATCAGTGGCAGTTATCTCAACGGTATGTGTGCCTTCGGGAAAAGCAAGGTAAAGATATGACTGGTTGATCAGGTCAGCTTCAACCGTGTTGACTGCCTGCGTGTCCACGGAAACATTGTATGGGCCCTTTAGAAAGTCTTGTTTGAGTATGAAATCGGCAAAGCCTGTTGTTCCAGAAGGCACCGTTATGCTCAGGCTAATTTTCTTCTGCGAATAATCAAGCGTAGCGGCGTTGATTGAAACGTTTGTGAAGGCTTCCACATTGAATGTTTTGTTCCCGGAGGCTAGGTTTAACTCTTGTATGGGCGGCGTTATTGATGGCAGAACCGTGCTGTCGGACCTGTTTGCTTCATCGGATTGTCCGTTGCTTTCATATGTTCCCTTGTAATCGTAGTCTACGACCTCAATCTCTGTAAGGTTTCCAACCCATTTGTAGCCCCATTTACACGGTACAACGAGGCGGTAGAGTCCTTTAATCCCGCTTATTTCAGGCAGATC
>Ga0315282_10004017_pt1 | contig 25958 bp, 15 predicted proteins | sample YL17G07_20_MG_FD_203693 | JGI IMG/M metagenome (GOLD analysis project Ga0315282, IMG submission 203693) | Sediment microbial communities from Yellowstone Lake, YNP, Wyoming, USA - YL17G07_20 | ecosystem: Environmental > Aquatic > Freshwater > Lake > Sediment | place: USA: Wyoming | collected... | reverse complement strand
TGACGGGTGAGGATGCGGAGGTGGTGTGCGCCGAGAGCGTGCGAGGCGAGGACGAACTCGGAGGTCTTGAGCGTGAGCACCTGTCCGCGGACCAGCTGGGCGACGGGCGCCCAGTTGACGAGCGCGAGAGCCAGGAAGACGGCGGTCAGCGACTGTCCGAACGCCGCGGCGAGGATGATGATGAGGAGCAGGCTGGGAAAGGCGAGCGTCACGTCGATGATGCGAGAGACGGCGAGGTCCGTGCGGCCGCCGACGTACCCGGCGAGCGTCCCGGCCGCCAGTCCCAGCGCCACCGTCAGTGCACTCGCGCCCAAACCGATCCCCAGACTGATCCGCGTCCCCATGATGATCCGACTGAGGACGTCCACGCCGAGGTGGTCGGTGCCGAGCGGATGCGTGCGGCTGGGGGACTGCCAGCGCTCTTCGAGCTTCTGGACGGAGGTGTCGTAGGGGGCGAGGGCGGGTGCGAAGATCGCGACGACGATGAGGACGAGGACCAGGCCTGAGCCGATGATCCCGAGCGGCTGTCTGAAGAATCGTCGTATCGTTTTCATGCGGTTGATTCCTCGAAGGCGACGCGCGGGTCGGCCCATGCATAGGCGACGTCAATCGAGAGGTTGACGAGGACGAACACCACCGCCCAGAGGAGCGTCACGCCCATGACGGCGTCGTACCAGCGGTTGAGGACCGCGTCCACCGCGAACCGTCCGACGCCGTTAAAGCTGAACAACTTCTCGGTGATCATGGTTCCGCCGAGGAGGTTTCCGAGGTCGCCCCCGATGATGGTCACGAGCGGGATCGCGATGTTGCGCAGGACGTGTCGGAGCGTGACGGTCCACTCGGAGAGTCCCTTCGCCCGTGCGGTGACGACGTAGTTCTTCGGGAGTTCATCGAGGAAGCCGGAGCGGGTGACGCGTGCGATGAAGGCGGCGGGCCGGAGTCCCAGGGCGACGACGGGAAGGACGAACGCCCTCCATCCGCCCTCCCCCGTCGCGGAGGCCGGGAGCCACCCCAGGAGATACGCGAAGAGGAAGATGAGCATGATGCCGAACCAGAAGATCGGCGTCGAGATGAAGCAGAACGTGATGAAGCGAATGGCCAGGTCGAGCACGGAATCGCGTCGGAGGGCCGAGAGGATTCCCGAGGCGATCCCGACGACGGTCGCGAGCAGCATCGCCAGGACCGCTAGGAGTGCCGTGTTCGGGAGCCGCCGCGCAATCTCCCGCGCCACCGGCGCCTGCGTGCTGACGATGGTCCCCATGTCGCCCCGGAAGAGCCGCTCGAAATAGGCGGCAAATTGGACGTGGAGCGGGCGGTCGAGTCCCAACTCGTGTTCGAGTCTCGCACGCTCCTCGCGCGTCCCTCCCTTCTCCCCCAGCATCTCGTCCACCGGGCTCCCCGACGCCCTCAGCAGAAAGAACGTGAGCACGAGCACCGCTAGGGTGGTGGGGACGACGAGCGACAGACGTTTGATGAAGTAGGTGAGCATGGGGAGATTATATGTGACGGAGCACTGGCGGACAAGCCGCCAGTGGCACAAAGCAAAAGGGACAGTAAGGTCCAAGGTCGAAGTTTACCCGCTATGCTTTTGGCGGGCTTGCCCGCCGCAACCTTGCGGAGGCAGGGTCGAAGGAAGACGCCACTGGAGGCGGAGCGGCGGCGTCCGCCCGGGATATCCCTCGACCTTCGAGTCCGCACCTATTATAGCGCCCGCCCCCGCCCGTTTTCACAGGGATTTCGTGAAATCGCGCGACACCGGAATTGTGGAAAACACCCGCGGCGCCCGGGTGGAGTCTCCTCTCTCCCTTGGAGGGCGAGGGGACGCCGCGTACAAAGAGAAACCCCTCCGAATGGCTCGGAGGGGTTTCGTGTGAAGCGTTGCGCCACCAGGACGTTTACGACATGCGACGACGACGGAAGTATCCGATCAACCCAACCGCGCCCGTCCCGAGCAAGAGGAGCGTCGCCGGCTCGGGGATGACACCGGTAATCAACTGCACCTTCCCGCCTCCTGTCACAAGCGAGTACGGGATGCCTCCGGGTATCCCCGTAACATCGAGCCCGAGGTCTGTCAGCGTCCCGCTCCCGTAGTCGATGAGGGTGTAAGTCCTGGGCGCGTTGTCGAGGACGATCTGAGGCGTGACGACGAGCGTCCCGTCGAGCGTCAGGTTACTCTGGAGAACGATGGTATCGTACGTGGTGCCGGGCGTGGTAGACTCGCCTATGTCGAAGGCGAGATTGGCCAGCGAATGCAGCAGAAGGTCGCCGTCGATGGTCAGCGTGCCCACTGCGCTCGTCGGAGGCTTTAAATTCCCCATGTCCCCCGGGCTGAGAATGCCGCCGTCAGCGATCTCGACCTTCTTGGTGTCGGCCAGACCGATGGTACCAAACCCGGCAAGGGTGGCGGTGGACGCCACCACATAATCACCCTGCCCGGACGTGGTGTTGTCTATGACCAGGGTCCCTGCGTTCACTAACGTCCTGCCCAGGTAGGTGTTCTTTCCGTAGAACCAGGTGACGCCTGTGCCGTCCTTCGTGACGCCCTTGGCGCCTGAGATTACCCCGGTGAAGACCTGCCGCTGAATTTGCGTTGCATGGGTCCCCAGGGAATTCGAAACGGTCACGTTGTCGTTGAGAAGGATATTGCCCTTCCAGGTGGCCACGCTCGCGTTATTCCTGTTGACAAGGCCTATGCGCTTGGTTCCCGAGCTTCCGGGTCGTACGGTGATGTTCGCCCAGATTGTATTAGTTCCGCCGCCTAAATCCTCCACACACGCGTTTAAGGTCCCCGAGGTGTCCCCGAGAATGACACCGTAGGTCACTGCGGCGGCGGTGCCTAAACCGGCGACGTTACCCGAGCGGATCTCCAAGTTGCCGGTTATATTGATCGGGCGGCCGGCGAAATCTACACAGTTCGAGGTGGCGTCCCAGTTTTGGTTCGGCCCGGAGAGCAGGATGCTGGTGTTGGGGACGGTCTGATTTACGCTGGAAAGTGGTCCAGGATATGAGATACCCGCGTCCCAAAACTGTATGGCATAACCGGTGTTCATGTGTTTCCAAATAGCCACGTTATCCCCAAGGTAGATGGGACAATTGAGTACCAACCTCCCTGATGCGCTGGCTTGGGTGATGTCCCCGCTGTTGATGGTGAGGGTGTAGAGGGGGTCGGCGGATACGCGCTTGGTGTTAATGTGCGCCCTTCCCGCTGTCTGAGTTAAATTGTCAATCGTCTGGTCGGCATCGAGGAAGACGTTCCTTGTGGGCAAGCTCGGGGTCGTGCTGAAGACCGCCGTGTCGCCCGAAACGGGTTTGGTGTCCGAGGACCAGTTGACGGGGTTATTCCAACTGTTGTTGTCGAGGGCACCGCCGTCCCACGTGTACTGCGTCGCCTGGCTCATCCCCGCGATCGCCAACACAACCGCTATTGCCAATCCAAACTCCCTCATTGCCGCTCCTCCCAAAAAGAGATCATGAGAACTTGAAAACGCGTCGAAATCCCGACTTCCCCGCCTGTTTTCGGGAATGCTGCAAACTGTTCCCATGTGTTCATGCAGCAAAAGGCGTGCCAAAAGTGCAGAATTCCTGCGGGTGCACAGGGTTAGTTACCGTAAGTTGCCTCGACGCAAGAGGAAGCGACCATATTAAAAGTGCTAAAAAGTTCATCGAGAAAGCCTGGACCGGGTGGAGTGTTCAAAAATATCAACACGCTGGAGGGGCGATTTCGGAGGGTTTGCCGTAAGGCATTGCCGATTCAGGGGTTGCGGTGTTCAATTTTTTAAACACGGTTTTCGCGTTTTTACAACGTTTTTGCGGCGTCCCGGTGAGCGCCCGGAGCGGCGGCGCCCGCCTGGGACATCCCTCGACCTTCGAGTCGGCACCTGTCATAGCGCTCGCCCCCGCCGTTTGCAGTCGGATTCCCAGGGAACTCCGCGGAACGGATCCGTCCGGGTCCCCGTCCGCCGCGAACCCCGCAATGGAAATACTTGAAAGGATCACAACACCGGATATAACTCATAGGATAAGGTTTCGCCTTTCGTGCGGAGGGCGTGTTCCACGGTCGTGACGGAGGGATGACTCATGAAGACGATCCGGACTGCCGTGTGGTGTGGCGGGCTTCTGGCGGCCGCGGTGCTTTCTCTTTGCGGACGGGCAGGCGCCGACCCCGGCTCGGTGATATGGTCGGGCGGGTCGGTGCGGTTGGTGGCCGAGCACCCGAGCATCGCGCTCGTCTCCGAGAAGATCGTCATGGACGTGGACATCGGCAACACCGAGGTCACGGTGGTGCTCAACTTCCGCAACGAGGGCGACGAGTGCGTCGCGCAGATGGGGTTCCCGACGCTGGTCCTGCGGAGGGACCACTCCAATCACTTCGTGAGCGATTTCGCCGTGGAGGTGGACGGACAGCCCCTCGAGGTGACGAAGGCCGACGGCAAGCTGAAGCTGCTCGACACGGAGGGGGACTGCACGTGGCACCTGTTCAAGGTCCCTTTCAAGACGGGCGAGTCGCGACAGATGCGCGTGCGCTACGACCAGCGGGTGCCCTACGCCAATTACGACATGGAGGCGCGGGTGCCGTATATCCTCTCGACCGGCGGCACTTGGCGCGGGCCCATCGGCGAGGTGCAGCTCGAGGTGAAGCTCGGCGACCGGCTCAACTACCACAAGCTCGCGCTCAAGGGCGACGGCAAGCCGCTGACGTTCAAGGAGCAGGACGACGCGCTCACCTGGAGCGCGAAGGACTATAACGGCGAGCCGGGGCTGCTGGAGTTCGAGGCTGCGCGAGGGCCTGCGGTCCTGCAGACGGACGGCGGCGGAGGCGAGGCCCGGGGGATCGAGGCCGTGCGCTGGCGCCACGGACGGCTTTACGTGCAGGCGGATTTCCTGGCCGACCTGCTCTGCGTGCCCGAGGCGCAGACCTGGGCCTTCCGCAAGGAGGGCCAGACGGTCGAGCTGGAGGGCCGCCCGCTCGATGCGTTCGCCAGTTACAGCGTCATCCCGCAGTTCAAGTTCTACGTCGACCCGAAGCCGGCGCTCGAGGCCTTCGATGCGGCGATGAACGTCACGCGCGACAAGGGCGGCGACGCCTGCGTGGAGTTCAAGCTCTACGTGCAAAAGGGCGCCGACACCGCGCGCGCGACGGCCGAAAGCTCGGGGCAGAAGCCGGAATGCCGCCTGCGATGCCTCGGCGTCCTCGACGGGCGCTTCCCGGACAGGTGCGCCGAAACCTGCGAGACGATCTGCTGGCGCACCGCGGACGACCCGGACGTGATGCAGAAGGCCCTGCAGCTCCTGAGCGAGCGCAAGGAAGGGTCATGCCGGAGGCTGTGCCGGGAGATCCTTGCGCGCAAGGACGAGCATCCCGCGGTGATGCTGTGGGCGCTCGGGTACCTGGCCGACGAGAAACCGGACGACGCCGCGGTCGAGCGCGCCCTCGCGCGCGTCCCGGGCGCCGACGTTCAGGAGAGGACGAAGGCCCTCGCGGAGATGGTGCTGTCGAGCCGCTACGATCCGCCGGTGCGCGGCGGCGCGACGGCGCTCGCCAGGCTCGACCCGCCCACGGCGCGTCAGCACCTTGTGACCGGCATATCCAAGTGCCCGAACTGGATGGACGGGATTCACCGGGGCCGGAACGCGGGCCTTGCGCTGCGCCTGATGCGCATGGACGGGGCGCGCGAGATGCTGGTCGAGGCGATCAAGGGCTACAAGGGCCAGCAGGCCGTCGAGGATGCGTTGATCGCGATCGGTTTCCTGGGTGACGACACGGCCATCCCGTACCTGGTGGAGACGGCGCTGGATCCGAAGCCTTCTTTCCCGTGCGCGGCCGCCCGCGCCCTCGCGCGCATGGGAACGCCGAGATCGCTCGAGGCCTGCGCGCAGGTGATGGAGCGCTCACGCGACAGCGAGGTCATTCGCCGCGCCCTGACGGGTTTCGACATCGCAACCGCCTATCAGGCCTACCCGGGGAAGGCGATATGTTATTGGTTTGACCCGAGACCGGCGCCCGACTGGGCGCGGACGGTGTCCGTCGAGGAAGGCTGCCGCGTCGCGGCGCCGCTCCTCGAGCGCCTCGCCGCCATGGAGCACCTGAAGGACTGCCGTCTCGACCAGCGCCTCGCCTACGTGCGCACGAAGCCCGCGGCACCCGCCGGCCAGACCGCGGAGAAGCCGAAGTAGCCGCTCGGGGCGCGGCTCAGAACTTCTCGCCGAAGAGGAACGCCAGGGCGTCCGACGGGGACATCCCTCGACCTTCGAGTCCGCACCTGTTATAGCGCTCGCCCCGCCTGTTTTCACAGGGATCTCGTGAAATCGCGCGACACCGGAATTTACCAAATCGTTACAGTCCTCGCGCTAGGCAGCGGATATACTCCCAGCAGGCGGGCCCCGAGAAACTCCGCTGGGGTCCCCAGTCGGCGAGTCGCTGGAGCAGAGGAGAGCCGTGGAAACGATGCCGAAACGGACGTTTCTCGTAGCTACTTTCTGTGTGTTTTTCGCCTGTGTCCGTGCGTCGGCCGGCGCGGAGGTGCCGACTTCGCGCACGGACCCCTTCCTCAAGGTCCTTCGGGAAACCCTCTCGCCGGAGGTCGCAGATTTTGCGGAGATCAAGGGCAAGATTGACTGGGCGAGTCTCCAGAAGGTGGTGGAGAAGGCGGCGGACGCCGGCGAGCGGAGGAGGCGGCAGGAATACGTGGACCTGTGGAAGGCCGTCGCGGAGCTGCACGATTTCGGCCGCATGTGCGAGAGGCCCTATGTCTTTGAGGACGGAGTGCTCTACCTTCTCGGGGGTTCGGGGCTCGTTCCCCAGATGGCTGCGACGTTCAGGAAGCGCGTCACACCGCTCCCGTTTGACCCCGCTAGTTATCGGCGCTACCTGATGACCGAGGAGATGCCCCGCTGGGCCGGGAGTGTGCGTTACGTTGCCGCCGGGCTCCTAGCGGGAGAGGGCGACCGGGAGGGGATGGAGGTCCTCCTTGTCGGGACGTTCCGCGCTGGCGACTCTCAGAGAGCACGCGCCGGCGCGATGGGCGCTCGGACCGGGAAGGCCCTACCGCTCTGGGAGCCGCTCCTCAAGCACGAAAACCCGAAGGTCCGTCAGTGGGCCGTGACGAACGTCGCCGCGATCCCCGGAACCAACGCGGAGGACATGCTCGCGGGATCGAGCCTCAAGGACGCCGACTACAAGATCCGGAAGGACGCCGCCCTGGGCCTGATGCGAAGGGACCGCCGGGAGGCCATCCCCGTGCTCCAGGAAATCCTCAAGCACGAACTCGTTCCCAACTCAAGTTCCGCCCTGGAACTTGTGCCCATCTGCTGCAAACTCCAGGAGTGGAACGTCCCCGACCTGCCCTGGACGACGATCGAAGCGCAGTTGAGAAAGATCCCCGGAGACGACGGGCACGATTACTGGCGTGCGATCCAGCTCGCGAGCTGGTGCGTCTCGGCGGGTCGGGAGAAACTCGCGATGGCTTTCCTCAAGGAGGCGATGGACGATCCGAGGGAGTGGGCGTCTCTGGGGGCGGCGCGACTCCTCCTCAAGAACGGAAAGGCCGTCGGGATCGAGACGGTCAGGAGGCATATCTCCACGGCGAAAGGCGATGGGCCCGAGGCGTACCAGAGTCTCTGCGCGCTGGGAGAGTTTCTGTCGCGCGGGAGTTTCACGGTGGAGGAGAAGGCGGCGGTCATGGAGATCGCCCGCACGGCGGACAAGAGGCACACGGAACTCTTCGGCAACGCCTACCAGGTGCTGGTCGAAGGGCTCGGGGAGATGGGGGCGCTCTGCCGGGTGACAAGAGAGAAGGACGCGCTCAAGCTCACGAGCGTGGTCGAGATCCCCTACGAAGGCACGGAGGTCGCGGACCGGTGGTTTGGGATTGTGGCGCTCTACAAGGCCCGGCTGCGCTCGCTCGCGGCGTCCGCACGCCAGGAAAAAATCGAGCTCGCCGCGGGGTTCCTGGAAGAGTTCCGGAAGTCGGAGATCGAAGCGATTACGCGACTGGCACACGCCGGGAAGAGTGCTTCAGCCGAGAATGCGGCGAGGGCGCTCAAGGAAATCCTCCCGGAAACGGACACCGAACCCCCGCGTCCATGACTCCGCCCGCGGACGTCCCTACCCTCACCTCTGGCAGGACGCTAAAAAAGTCGGGTCGCCTCCTGGTTCGCTTGTAGTGCGCCCCCCTTGTGGGGCGCCATGAGGGATTGGCCGGCCCACGAGGGGATCGGACTACACTTTTTTAGCGTCCTGCTAGAGTTCCCTGCAGGCTTCGAGGAATTCTTCCGGCGTATTCAGCTCTTCGAGGAAGCGGATGTAGCGGCGGTGGAGTTTCTGGACGATGTCCCGGCGTTTGGTCGCGAGGTTCCGCCGCTGGGACGGATCGCTCTTCAGGTCGTAGAGCTCGATCTGCGGGAAAAGCCGGTCCAGCGACTTCCGCGCGATGCTGTCCACCGCGCTCGTCCGGCTGCGGGCGCGGGCACGTCGCGCCGGTGAACTGTAGATAAGCGACCACCGCGCGGTCGTGACGGTGCTCGGCTGGTAGGTCTTTCCGCCGCCGATGATCGTGGGGGAAGTCACCGCGAAATCCCGGAGCGCACGTTTCCGCCCGGCAAGGAGCGGGATGAGCGACTCTCCCTCGATCACGTCCGGCGCGTCGAGTCCGGCATAGTCGAGGATCGTCGGGGCGAAGTCGGGCGGCTGGACGAAGGCCCCGATGCGCCGGCCCCCACGCATCCGCGGATGCCTCACGATGAGCGGAATGCGTGCGATCTCCTCATACAGCGGACAATACCCGAACCGCTCCCCGCGGATCATCGCCTTCCCGATGATGCCGTGTTCCCCGTGCAGGAACCCGTGGTCGCTGGTGAAAAGGACGAGCGTGTTCTCGCCCAGTCCCAGCTCGTCGAGCTTCGCCAGGAGTTTCCCCACCCAGCGGTCGACCATGGTGCATTCGCCCGCGTAGAGCGCCCGGCAGTGCTTCAGCTCTTCCTTCGTGAGGTAATCGCAGAAGTCGTAGCGCGGGTAGGTGACCTCGTCGCCCCGATATCCGGGGTCGTAGATCTCGGTGTAATGCGTCGGCGGGTCCCACGGCTCGTGCGGGTCGAAGGTGTCGACGTAGAGGAAGAACTTGCCGCTCTTGTGGTTGCGCTCGAGCCAGTCGCAGGCCGCCTGCATGGTGCGCGGGGCGAAATAGTCCGCTTCGCTCCGTCGGTTGGCGGTGTTGCGCAGGTGCTGCGTCAGGGTCGAGCGCCCGGCACGCACCTTCCTCACGTCGCACGGGAACTTCACCTCTTTCGGGTCCGTGCGCCAGGCGTCGTTCTCCTGCCCCCGAATCCACTCGAACGCCGTGAAGTCCCGCTGGAAATTGTACCCCCTCTGCAGGATGTGAGGCGTGTCCGCGATCATCATCGTGACGTACCCCGCCTCGTTCAGGAGCTTCGGAAAACAGAGGGCGTCCTCGGGGAGCGGCGCCCAGGCGGAATAGGTGAACGTCCACCGCCCGGTCAGGACGTCGAGACGATTGGGGACGGTGGGAAAACTCGCGGCGTAGGCGCGATCGAAGACGACGGACTCGGCGGCGAAGCGGTCGAGGTTCGGCGTGCGGATCCACCGGTTCCCGTACGCTCCGAGGTGGTCTCGTCGGAACGTGTCCGAGTTGATGAAGATGGCGTTCATCCAAGTCCTCCGAATCCAATCCGCCCTCTCCCCGAGTCGATCCCAAGTCGCCGGAAGGAGAAGGTCGGAACGGCGAGATCGAGAAGAATTCCATGCCGATATGTCACTGCCTTGGGGGCTCGAGGCCGTTCGACCAATCGAGGTTCTTCGGCCAGTCGACCTCCATCAATCGCACGCGGCCGTCCTCAACGACCCTGTAACGCACCCCATTCGCGTCGACTCTGACGAGTTCCTGGCGGACGTTCCCCACGTGCGTCGGGCCTTCCAGCCCGTCGCAGACCATGAACCGCTTTTCTCCCTGCCGCGCCCAGTAAGAGAGGTGCTCGCCGTCGGGAGAGAAATGAGGGGCAGAGGTGCTGTCATATGTGGCTCCCTCTAGAGTATCGCACACGATGGACTCTCTATTGTCATCGAGTCGCATCCAGTAGGCCATGTGCCGACCGTCGGGCGAGAACTCGACGAACCCTGCGGCCTTGTAGCGCGGCCCTTCCTTTCCATCACAGACGATGAACCGTGCGCGGTCACGCTGGGCCCAGCAGGCAAGCCTGCCGTCCGGCGAGAAGACAAGACCGTCAACTATTTCGTATGCTTCCAGTTCCCTGCCATCGAGGACAGCGAACTGCTTGCCGGCGCGCGTTGCCGCCCAGGCCACGTGCCGGCTGTCAGGGGAGAACGCCACTCGCCCGACACCGTCGCAGATGACTTCCTCCTTGCCGTCCACGATGACCAGGCTCTTCCGGTCCCGGTTCGCCACAAAGGCATGCCGCCTGCCGTCCGGCGAGAAGAACGGCTCTCTCGCACTGTCGTAGGGGCCTGACTCCTCGCCGTTGACGACGACAACGGTCTTCCCGTTCACGGAGTTCCGAAAGGTCAGGAGGTCCCCCGTTGGACTCAGCCCACGGTACTCCAACTTCGCAGGCAGTTTTCCCAAGGACCCGAGGCGTCTCTCGACCAGCCCATCCGGCCTGGGCTCTCTCGCCGGCGCATAATCCATCTCGATAAGAAATGCTTCCGCGGCGTCCACGGCTGCGTAACGTACTTTCGCAGCGGTCTGGGCAAGCCAGACCTGGTCATGGGGAGGACCTTCGAGCCCGTCGATCACAAGGAAGTACTTTTCGCCGCGCCGGGCCACACAGAGCAGGTTTCTGCCGTCGGGCGAGAACCCGGCGAGATAGGCGTCGTCGTACGCTTTCCCTTCCCTGCCGTCACGGACGATGCGCCACTGCCGCTCCTGCCGGGCAGGATAGGCGACGTGTCCACCGTCGGGTGAGAAGCGCGGCACCCCCACGGAGTCGTAATCGGGGCCTTCGACGCCGTCCACGACGATACGCCACCTGTCGGCCTTCCTGGCTGCATAAGCGACGCGACTTCCGTCCGGCGACAAGTGGGCATTCCCGCCCACTTTGTCATATTCCGGGCCCCGCTTTCCGTTGTGCATCACCAGCCACTTGCCGTCGCGGATGAGCACCTGGGCCATCCCCTCGCCGTTCGGGCTGAAAGAACGGGCCGGGAAGTCGCTCAATCTGGAAATGCCAGCGGTCTTACGCGACTCGACGTCATAGTCATATATGCCCGGTATTTCCGGCCCCAGATCCTTGATGCACCTGGCGACCAGCCTCCGCTCACCGGACTGTTTCTCCCTCGTGCCCTTGATGACCATCTCGCAGCGGAGTTTGACCTCGGCGTCCTTGGTCTCGGCGAGGGTTTTCCGGACGAGCGGGAGCACCTCCGGGCCCATCTCGATGAACTTTTCCACCGCCTGCTGACGCGCCGCGAACTCGCGGGCCTCGAATTGCTTGATGAGGGCTTCGGCTTGCTTCTGCTGTTCCGGCGTCAGCTCGGCACGAGCAACACCGCCGAATCCCAGAAGCAAAATCACCGGTAACATCACAAGAAGAACGTTTCGGTTCATGGCTCACTCCTCCTGTGCACGCCCGATCGGCTCAAGCCCGTGGGTCCAGTCCAGGTCCTTCGGCCAGTCGACCTCCACGAGGCCTTCGCGGTTGTCGTCGACCACGATGTAACGGAGGGTCTTTCCAGGATATATCCCGGTCTTCCCTGAGTGCGCGATCTCGTCATGCGAAGGTCCCTCGATCCCGTCACAGATCATGACGCCTGCGTTCGCGACGTAACACAGGTGGCTGCCGTCGGGCGAGAAGACCACGCCTCGCACCTGCTGATACGCCCGCCCTTCCTGACCGTCACAGACAACGAACGCCCTTGGCCCGCGCTTCGCGACAAAAGCCAGGTGATTGCCGTCCGGTGAGAAGGTCAACTCCCGGGCATCGTCGTATTTCCCCAACTCCTTCCCGTCGCACATGACGAGCTTCTCACCCGCACGCCTGCCCACGCAGGCCAGGCGTCGGCTGTCCGACGAGAAGGTGATGTCTTGGACGGCGTCACAGGCGGGACCCTCCCTTCCGTCCCGGACAACGAACCACTTGCCTTCGCGACTCGCATAGTAAGCCAGGTGATTGCCGTCCGGTGAGAAGCACATCCTGGAGTGAATCTGCTCGTAGACTCCCAGTTCTCTGTCGCGGAAGATCACGGCGGTCTTGTCGCCGCGTTTCACGACAATCGCGTAGGCCTCATGCTGTCCGTAGGGCGAGAACTGGAGCGAGCCCGTGTCGTGATGCACATCACCGCCCTCGCCCCAGGTCACGGGACCATACGTTGTATACAGTTCCGCTTCCCCCGTTCGGGGCGCATAGGAGCTGGTCAAGGGATTCACGATCCGCAGCGTCGACGGTGGAAAGCGCTTCCAGACAACCTCCGTGACCTGGTCTTCTCCGTCGGCAGGCCAGGTTGCTTCCATGAGACACAGCCGGTCCTCGTCGAAAGCGATGTAGTGCAGTCTGTTCCGCAGGACCCCGCGCAGCCAGATGGAATCGTGCAGGGCCCCGGCCTTGTCGTCGATGGCGACGAACGACTTCTTTCCGCGGCCGCCCATCCCGTAGAGGTGCTTTCCGTCCGGCGAGAAGCGCGGGCGGACATCCTTCCACTCCCTCGCGTCGCAAACCACGAAATATTCCTTCGCCCGTCGCGCAATATAGGCCAGCCGCTTGCCGTCGGGTGAGAACTCGGGATTGTAAACGCCGTCGTAGGCGGGACCCTCCACGCCGTCGCACACGATGAACCCGTTCTCACCCCGCTTGGCGATGTAGGCCAGCCGCTTGCCGTCGGGCGAGAAGGCGATGTGTCCCCACGCCCCGGCGAGATCGTACTCCGGTTCTTCCTTTCCGTCGTGGATGACCCGCATCTTCCCGTCGCGGGTGACGGCGTAAGCCGTGCTCTCGCCGTTCGCGCTGCGTCGCGGGCCATACTGCTCGGAGGGCGGCTTGGTGGGTCCGAGGTCCTTGAGACGTCTTTCGACGAGTCGTCGAGCAGCGGGGATCCCGTTGATGACCATCCCGCAGCGGAGTTTGACCTCGGCGTCCTTGGTCTCGGCGAACGTCTTCTGGACGAGCGGGAGGACGCCCGGACCCATTTGGATGAGTTGCTCCACTGCTTTCTGCCGGACCGCAAACTCGCGAGCGGAGAACTGCTCGATGAGTGCTTCGGCCTGCTTCTGCTGTTCCGGCGTCAACTGGGCAAGAGCGACCCCGCAGAACCCGGATAGCAAGATCGTGAGTCCGACGAAGTGCAGGGTCTGTCGCTTCATGACGCGTTCCTTCCAACTATCGTATCGGACAACCGCCAGAGGCAATAGGTTCCCTGGAATTATGTTCGAAAAACTCCATCGCGGTTGTAACCAGGATGTAACAATGACACCCGCCGGCGCCGCTCACGGCTTCGCGGGATCGAGGCCGTTGGTCCAGTCGAGTTCCTTCGGCCGGTCCACTTCGACCAGCCAGGCTACTTTTTCGTCAGCCGCCAGGTATCGGAATTTTCCACTGGCCCGGGTGCACTGGTCGGGCACGGCCGCGCACGTCCGACGCGGAAGTTCAACCCCGTCCGGGACGATGAACGTCCTGTCTGGGCGAGCGGCCGCTAGGACATCGCGTCCCGAAGGATCGTCATGAGGTCCGTACGGAGTTCCACGGGGACGGTTGCGGGCGGATAGAGCTTCAGGAATTTTGCGAGGAGCTCTTGCTTCGAGAATTTTCCGGCAAAGCGGGCCTTGAAGCGGTCGATGAGGGGGCCCGAAAGCCCGTGCTCGATCGCGAGCAGGAAGCAGAGGGCCTGCTCCTCGCGGGCTTCGGCGCTGCGCTCGTAGTTGTCGGTGCGTACGCCGCCCAGGACGGCGTAGAGCGGAGCGTCCGCCAGGCCCATCATCTCGCTCCGGATGCCGACCGCACGCGGGTCGCCGCCGAGTGCACGCATGAGGAGCGCCAGCGTCGCGCACTTCGAGCACTCCTGACACCACCGAGGCTCGACGCAAGCGTCCAGGCTGTCGCACGAGACGAGCAGCTCGACCAGCTCTGGGTACCGCTCGAGGAGCAACTTCATGACGCCGACGTTGGTCAGGGGCTCGATGAGACTCATCACCCTCACGCCGCCACCCGTGAACGCCCGCACCATCGCGTCCACCTGCATCGTCCAGGAGCTTGTCTGGTCGAAGGAGGGGTAGGTGTAGAAGCCGTCCTTGTTGACGAAGGGGAAATTCATGTCCTGCTGGTTGCCAAGGATGACGTACCGCGCCTGGAAGGCATAGGCGATGGGGAGTGCGAGAAAGGCGAAGGCGGTCACCATGTGCATGTAGCCGAGACAGGTCTCGTCGCGCTTCCAGTGCTTGAAGTCGTTGAGCCGTTCGACCTCGTTCGTGACGAGCTCGACCGGGAAGCCCATCCGTGCGAGCTTCCCGAGGTGGCTCCGCTTGATGCGGTTCTCGCTCGGCGAGACCGTATCGTCGACGTAGACCGCCACGGGGTCGAGTCCCATCTCGCGCGCTAGTCCCAGCGAGACGAGACTGTCCTTCCCGGAGGAGAAGAGCACGACCGCCCGGGGTTTCGTCTTCCAGGTTCTGCGGGGCGGGACGACCGGCACGTCGGTCGTGAAGAGGTAGCGGATGCCGCGGAAGGTCTCGAGCACCCGGGTGGTCCGCGGCGGATAGATTTCCACCGCCTGGGGGATGCTCCCGAGCACGCAGGTCTTGAACTCTCCCCAGAAGCAGGGTCTCGCCCGGTTGAGCTGGACGCCGTCGGCCTCGGCGACGAGCGGCAGGTCGATCGTGAGCAGGTGGGCGAGGTTGTCGGTGAGGACGTCACGGAACCGCTTTGGGAGTTTCCTCCACACCCCGCGCGGCCAGCGAACCGCGTAACGCGTTCGACCGTGTCGGAAGACCAGACCCCGGGCGTTCTCTTCGACCCTGACTTTGAGCATAGAGTCCCCCCTTGTGGAAAAGCACTCAAGACAGTGTAGGAAGTGCCCAGGCGGATGTCAACGGCAGAAAGGGGCTCACTCGCGCCCGAGGGTGCGGTAGTATCGCAAGCCCTCGACAAGCGTCTCGATGTTCTCCCACGGCACGCCCGGGGTGACGGAGCTGGATGCTCCGAGGAAAAGCCCGGTCCGCGGACCCTTCTCCACGAGCCATGTCATCTCGTGCCGGACGTCCTCGGGCGTCCCTCCGGGCAGCGTGCGGCTGACGGAAACCCCGCCGACAATGATGAGCTCGCGTCCGTCCCGTGCCTTCATCCGGCAGATCTTCTCATAGTCCATCCCGTCCTCATACTGGAACCCCTGGAACCCGCTGATCCCGAGTTCGATCAGTCGCGGGACCATCTGCATCAGGTTCCCGTCACAGTGCCAGATCATGCGGACCGGCGTCTTGAGCATCGGCTCGAGACACCGCGCGACGTGCGGGAACCAGAGCCTGTCGAGCGACCGGACGCTGACGAGGGTTCCGCGCGAGTCGGCCATGTCGTGGTCGAGACGGTGGAGCGGCGGCAGGTTCGCTTCCCGGTATGCCCGTGCGGCGGCGCGGTTGTTCCGGAGCGCGAGGTCCGCCTGGAGCGCGAAATGCCTCTCCATCACCTCCGGGTAGAGCCCGTAGGCCAGGAAATAATTCACGTAACCGTACGTCCCGTAGGCGAAACAGGGAAACGTGATGAAGCCGTAGCCGGTTTTGAGGATGTCCGGGCCCAACTCGGCCTGGAGCGCGGCCTCCTCATCCATGATTTCCCGGAGCCGCTTCTCCTCGTCGAACTCGGCGATGCGTTTCCTCAGCGCGGGGAAAGCGAAGCGCTCGAGGTGCTCCACAGCGGCTTCGGGGGAGTCGATGACCATGCCGTCGAGGACGACTTCTTCCGCGCCGGTGGTCGCGGTCCTCTCCTTCCCTTCGAAACCCTCCTTCCCCATGGTGAGCGGATTCTCGGGGATCCACTGGTCAAGGGCGCACACGCCCATCGTGCGCTGCATGGCCAGATAGACGCGCTTCGGGTCGAGGACGTATTCACCCGGCTTCACCCCCGCCAGCCGCTCGATCTGGGAATGCTCCATGAGATTGACCCAGAACGCGGGGATGCCCTTCGTCGGCCTCTGGAGGATGGTGTCGAGTGCGAGCTGGGCGGAATCGGCGAGATGCAAGGATACTCCTCCGCGTCTCAAGGTGCCGCGACGGGTTGGTCCAGCCCGAGCTTCCGCCAGACCTTCCGAGCGTAGGCAAGCTGCCCGCGGGTCGGGGTGATCTTTCCCAGGACGCTCGGGAAGGGGTCGGTCTTCCGGCGGCGAGTCGGATCGGGATTCGAGTCGTCCCGTCGGTACCTCTCCCGCTCGGACGGCCTCCGGAAATCCGGCACCTCAACCGTGTTCGAGTCGTTGAGTGCACTGCGGTAGGCGAGGATCCCGACGATGCTCATCGCGACGCCGCGGTAGACGTCCATCCACGGCTGGACGTTTCGGCGGATGGCCCGGGCGAAGTGATAGTTCATGAAGAAGTCGCCGCCCCCGTGCCCGGCGTGCACGGCCTCGTCGTGGTGCTCGGGGAAGTCCGGGAGGTAGATCCGCTCGACGGGGCCGGAGCGGTTCTCGTGGTACTGTTCGCGGCGGACGCGGAGCATGTGGGTATCGCCCACGCGCAGGTTCTCCATCTGTCCCCGGCTCCCATGGATTCGCACCCAGCTGTTGTGTCCGCGCAGGAAATACTGGATGAGTTTCACCACCGCGCCGCCGGTCATGCGGCAGAGGATGACGGAGGCCGCGTCGTTCCGCAGCGGCCGACGCCGCCAGACCGGGTCGTCCCTGCGATACGGCATCACGAAGCCGTTCACCTTGACGGGCCAGGCGTCGGTGATGAACATCATCGGCCCCAGCGAGTGTGTGCAGTAATAGGTCGCCGGGAGCCAGTTGCGCCAGTGGTCGACGCCGGGCGAGATGCCGTTCCAGAAGTCCGCCGAGTCCGGGTGGACGTATTCCCCCTCGCCGTAGACGAACTCGCCGAGCCGGCCGCTCCGGAAGACCCGGCGCATCTCCTGGCTCGCCGCGGTGTACGGGTAATTCTCTGCGAACATGTAGATGAGTCCGCTCTTTTCGACCGCCTCGACGAGCGCGACTCCCTGGGCCAGCGTGAAGCACGCCGAGGTCTCCGACATCACGTGTTTTCCGGCGGCGAGCGCCTGGAGGGCGAAAGGCGCGTGCTCGTGGAAAAAATTCGCCAGGATCACCGCGTCCATGTCGTGTTCGAGAAAGCGGTCGTAGTCGGAGTAGACGGAAACCTTCCGGCCCCCGGCCGCGAAGGCCGCCCTCGCCTCGGCCAGCCTGTCCTTCCGCGCGTCGCAAAGGGCCACCAGCTCCATCCCGACGCTTTCATTTGCCGCGCGGGCGAATCCCACCCCGCGACGCACGCCCACCACTCCCACGCGGATCTTCTTCGCTCTCGATCTTCCCACGACCGACTCCTCCGGATGATTTCGGTGTTCCGCTTGAGACGCTCCGGCCGGCGGAATGGGAATCGCCGGAGCCGCCGGGCTTTCTCGTAAGCACCGACGCGAGCAGTGTAGAGGGTGACCCCGGGGAAGTCAACGGAAGAGGCGAGTCGAACGCGGAAGAGCTCCGTGAGGATGCATCCAGGTCGTGCTCCCGGGATGACCCCAGTACGGTGTCACACGCACTTCCTGGCAGTTGGATGTAGTGCGCCGCCCTTGCCGCCTCGACCCCGACGGGGTCTTCCCTCGGACCCCGAGTCCATCGGGACGAGAGGCGGGGTCGCGGAAGGGCGGGGCGCCCCTTTCCGGCAATCGGGCCGGCCCACGAGAGAGCCGGACTACATCACGGAAAGAGGCCGTTGCCAAATCGTCGTGTGACAACGTACCAGGCCCCCGGTACGATGACGTTCGCCGAGGCCGCTCTCGGAAGCAGCGAAGTGCCGTCGCCATGCAGCAGGAGTCACCAGCCACGGGGGACGCTGTCCGGCGTGGCTTGGCGACGACGCACGTACAGGATGACCTTGGTCAAGAGCCAGGACGCGACGAGGGCGCACACGGCGACGAACGACCAATAGCCGATGTCGGCGAGGTTCCGGTTGCCTCCGGCGTCAGGTCCGGTGGGTTGGCGAGCGGGGAGCGACGAGACCGGTCCGCCGGGTCCGCTCAGCGACTGACTCACCACACGCCCGTCGTAGAGGTCATACTTTCTCCGCAGCAGCTCATCGGCGTCGACCCGTCTCGGCTGGTGCTGGGCGGCGGAGAGAAGACCTCCCTTCGGACGGTACTCCGAGGGGTCCCTCGGGACGACGATCAGCTCCGGGGGCGCCACATCCTGAGGCCGGTGGAGAAGTCCCGGAGGGACATCCTCTTCGCCGGACGCTGCCTGCTGGTCGGCGGCGAGCACGGCACAGGCGACCAGCCACGCCACGGTCGGGACAATGATTTTCAGATGCCTCATGTCGCTCCCTCTCAGTCTGCCTTCCAGAACACAAGCTCCACCGGCCTCCACACCTTCGGGAGATAGAATCCGAACGACTCGCCTTCATCGAGGAGCCGGTAGTCGTAGTTGAGGATCAGGCGGTTCGTCGCATAAATGATAGACTCGTTCCGCGAGACGATGCAGCCGTTAAAGACCATGTCCTGCCCGGTCGCCGTGGTGAGCATGGCGATGTGGTGATTGGTGTAGAAAGCCGCGTCGAGCCGGGTCAAACCGCTCGTGGTCGAGATGCTGGAATACGAGGGGGTGCCCGAGGGTACGTTCCCGGCCCAGTTCGTCGAAGTGAGCGACGCCGGTATGTTGAACTCGCTCATCGCACACCTCGGGGTATAGAGTCCGTCGCCGTTGATGTCCTCCCCGGTGCCCGCTATGGCATCCCCCACGTTCTTGCCCGGCGGAATGACTCCCTGCGACTGGTGGGACGTGGTGTAGCGCTCCGTGGTCCAGGCGCCGTCGTTTTCGAGGACGTCATCGTCGGCGGTGTGGAGGATGCCGTCCCGACCCTTCCTGGTGTTCGGGATGCCGTCCTGACCCGCATCCTCCTTCGACTCGTTGCGAGAGTCGTTCACCCAGCTCGAGACGTAGGACTGCCAGCTGCTGTTGGTGTAGTCGCCGACGACGACGTGCTTGCGGGCGAAGAGTCCGAGGGCGTCCGCACTGCCGTTCGAGGTGATCCACGACTCCATCTGCGTCTTGGTCGGGTCGGTGGGGGTCGCCGAAGGCGGGGTCTTGTACGTCAGGTTCTTCGGGACGTACACGTTTCCGCCCGAGTAGATGGACCCCTGTCCCTTGACCACCCCCGAGATGATGACACTTCCCCGGACGACGACGGGTCCGTGGACCTCGATCGGGGCCGACGTGGTCCCGGACAGGTAGAGGTTCTGCTTCTCACCCGCGTCGTCCCCCAGAACCGAATTCGCGACCACCGTGCTCCCGACCTTGATATACGACCCCTTCGCCTTCGCCAGGCTCTCGTACATGGTGAGGTCGGTGAGGTTCGGCATCGGGATTGGCTGCTGATAGGAGTGGATGCTCTTCTTCTGCCCGACCTCCTCCTGTGGGCATTTCCCGGCGTCGGCGTCCGCCTGGGTCCAGAGGGCGTTCACGTCCCCGCGCATGTTCGAGGTCTGGATGACGTTCCACCCGGAGAAGATCCCTCCGTCGTCGCGGTAGCCCGTGAACTCGCTGCCCGAGAGCTTCTCGAACCGCGGGATGGCGTTGAGCGTGGCGGAGTAGTTTCCGCCGTCGAACTGCCCGTTGCTCCGGACGTTCCCGTTGGCGAGGATCGTCGCGCCGTAATACCATCCCCAGTTGTTGATGAAGTAGACGTAGTCGAAGACTTCGCTGCGTCCGACCGAGACGCGGACCACCGCGTCGATGGTCCGTGCGGCGACCCGGGCATCCGCCTCGGACGAGACGTAACCCGACGCCCGGAGGAGGACGTCCCGCGTCCATTGGTCCACGGCGTTGACCTGCGTGACGTTGACGTCGTACTGTCCGACGGAGACGCCGTCCTTGGTCAGCCATGAGCCGCTGCGCAGGGCCTGCCCGGCAAGCGTGTCATACCACGCGAAGGGGTTGTCCAGGCGGCTCACACTGCGCATGCTGGTCAGCTCGCGTATCACGTCCTCGATCCCGGCCTGTGCGACGTAGAGCGCCTGCGTGCGGTGCACCAGAAAGTCGGCCTGTCGCATGTCGGAGTGCGTCACCAGAACCGACGCCAGACACAGCGACGCCACGATGACCACCATGATCAATGCGATGATCAGAATGCCGCCCCGCTCGTTTCCCGTCCGCTCTCTCATGGCTTCGACCTCCAGCCGGTCTCCTCGAGTGCCGCCTGAGCGGCCCGCTCATCGTCCGGCACGGTACGTCAGCAGACGCACCTGGGAGCCCGGCGCCGCCCGCAGGTTCTTGAACTGTGTCATCGTCAGACCCCCGAGTTCCAGCAGCGTCACGTTCTCGGCCGGCCGACACGCGTACACCTCGATCAGAATCATCCCCACCATGGCCTCGGAGACGGAGACCTTGACGGCGACGCTCTGTGAGGTGAGCATGGCGTCACCGTCACAGGCCAGGACATCGTCGTAGTCGAGCTCCTGAAGTTCCTCCAGGACCTGCTGGCAGGCGTTGGCAGAAGCGGCCGAGCTGTGTGCCACGGCGTCCGCCATGAACGCGGATCCCATGCTGCTGGCAAGCCCCATCACCAGGATGACCACGACCGCGGTGGCGATCATCACTTCGAGCAGCGAAGTGGCTCTGTCACGTCTCTCGGCTCCCATCTCTTCCGCCTTTGCCAGCGGACCCGTCGGGCCCGCGCAATGCCTCAAGAAAAAATGCCCGTTCCCTCGCTGCCGAAGGAACGGGCATCATGCAATGTCCGTACAAAATCCAAGTCCCTTCGGCAGCCAGGCTGTCCCGCGTCAAGCGGGACCCTCAGCTTTGCGTCCCCCGGTTACCCGGGGTTTGCCAGTATCGAGGACTCCCTGCTTCTTATCGGACTGTTACGCTCTTATTATGAGCAACTCCTCCGCAAAATCACCCCTCCTCATCCTTTCCATACCCTACATCAGGCGGTTTGTCAAAGGGATAGGCTTCGTTTAGCGGTACAAATCTTTTGCACCCCGCGCGGGCGAAGAGGTTATTCGCGAATGCGCGCCTCATCCCAGGCACAAACCGATCTCGCACGTCCTCATGCGGACCGCGGCCGAAGAAGTCCGACGAGAAAGTCGCCAGTACGCTGTCACACGCCTTCTTGACAGTTGGATGTAGTGCGCCGCCTTTGTGGGGCGCCCTTTTCGGGCAATCGGGCCGGTCCACGAGGGAGCCGGACTACATCACTGAAAAAGGTCGGTGCCAAATCGTCGTGTGACAGCGTACTAGAGACGGGTTCCTCGTCCCGCCGGGAGGGTGCTATCACAGAGAGCGGATTCTGCGGAAAATCTAAAGTGACCCTGGTGAGCGGCCGATAAGACCACTGCAGCAGATATCCTCGAAAAAGGTAAACCCCGGGTAACCGGGGGGCGCAAAGCCAAGGGACCCAAGAACTTGGGTTCGCCTGGCTGCCGAAGGGATAACCAGCTTCAGGCCTCCTCTAGCGGCCATTCCTTCGGCAAGAAGGAATGGCCGTTTTTTTGCGTCCAAGAGACGCACCTCGGAAGCTTGGCAAGAAAGATGAGAGCAGTCGCGGCCGGAAACCGCGGACCCACCAGCCGCACCGGCCAGGGAGGATTCCAAAAGAGAGGTGGCCGGGCAGACTGCCTCACCGGTGTGGCTGGCGTCTCCGGTGAAACGCGACCGTGGACGGTCATCCGAACCGGTCACTCCGGCGAGAGCCGGAGTGAGATCAGGTTGTCCGGTGCGGACGACGACCGGGTGATCCGACATTAGCCCTGGAGAGGGCAAGGCAGCGGACAGAGAGCGAAATCCGTCCCCTGTTTCGGTTCCTCTGTCCGCGGCTGAAAAAATTCGCGGCCTGTCGCCGCGTGAGCGATAGCTGCTCCTTGACAGAAAACGATTTTGCCTGGTTCATCGGCGGGAGCCTACCCACAACCCCCCGCTGCGTGAAAACGCAGTTTCTACCGTTGGTGGGCCAGGCAGAAATTCCCGTCGCACCCACCCCGGAGTGGACTGCGACGAAGATTGGCCGGGCCGGGAGAGGCGGAGCCTACCCACAACCCCCCGCTGCGTGAAAACGCAGTTTACGTCTCTCTTGGCTCGGCTTTTTTTGTACCCATTCGCCGGTAATTGCTTGCACCGCTCGCAACTTCCTGCAAGATTACACTGCACGCCGGGCGCCCGTCACGACGGGTGCCGGATCATCCCCTCTCTCTCGTACGTGTTCAGCCTGTGCGGGCGGCCGAGGGAACAGGGATAACTCGGGCTCCCTGTCTCCTCTGGCTCCGGGAGAGGAGTAAGCCTGCCCTGTGCGAAGCCGAAGGGGTGAGGGAAGCACGGAAAAATCATGCCTTTCGCGATTCAAGGAGGTCGCCATGAGATTCGGTTTCTGTGGAAACCTTGACGAGAAGGAGTTGGCGTTTGCGCGCGACGCCGGTTTCGACGGGATCGAGATGTTCGTCCCCAATGCGGTCGTCCCCGATCCGGCGAAAATCAAACCCGACACGGTCCGTCGCATCCGCGAAGTCTTCGACCGCGCTCACACCCGCGCGCTCACGGTCTTCCACTTCGCCAACTACGCCGACAGGGACGCCGCCAAGGCGAAGGCCGCCGTGAGCGGAATGAAGAAGACCATGGACCTCGCCGAAGGACTCGGCACCCGCATCGTCACCTGTAACGCCTGGGTTCCCCCCGGCGTCCCGTTCGCCGAGCAACTCAAGTTCTACAGGAAGACGTTCGGACGCTTCGCGAAGATGTTCGAGGATCGCAGGATGCTGCTTGCGATCGAGAACTGCCCCCACGGGGGAAAGAACATCGGCTACAGTCCCTGGGCCTGGGCCCAGATGTTCGAGAGCGTCCCCTCGAAGGCGATCGGACTCGAGTTCGACCCCAGTCACCTCGTGTTTCAATTCATCAACGTCGAGCGGGCGATCTACGAGTTCGCCGAGTGGATCTACGTCTTCCACGCCAAGGACACGCAGATTTACCCGCATGTCCTGGAGCGGACGGGCGTGCTCGGACGCGGGTGGTGGAAGTTCCGCATCCCGGGCTACGGCGACGTCCAGTGGACGAAGGTCTTCCGGGCACTCACCGAGATCGGTTTCACCGGCGACATGATCATCGAGCACGAGGATCCGATCTTCCGCGGCGACCGGCGAGAGGAAGGTCTGCGGCTGGGATTGAAACTCCTCAAGTCGTTTGTGGTGTGAACTGCGTCCGACCGCGGATGTTCGGAGAGTGCGGGGGCCGATAAGCCCGGGCGCCGGCCGTGAGGTTGTGGGGAACGACCTATTCCGCCTTCGGGACTTCGCGTCCCTGTGGCTTCTCAGGCTGTGCTTCCGTCGGTTCGGGCCGCTTCGGCTGAGGACCTTTGATCGCTATGTCCCCCACCTTCGGCAGGAGTGCCTCGTCCTCCCGATCGAGAACCCGCCCGTAGAACGTCTGTTCCTTCACCTCAAGTGCCTCGATGGTATTGATGGGCGTCCCGTCACGCTCGAGGATCAGGATGTCTCCCTTCTTGAGACCGTCTTTCGCTCCCAGGTAGGCCATCATCTCGCCCTGGTCGTAGTGCCAGACACGGAAGATCTGCCCCTTGGCCCAGGTCTTTGGGTTGACGTCGAAAACCGGTTGCACCTCCGGCACCGCCTCTGGAGGCGACTCCGTCTTCTGGACCGGCTGACAGCCAAGCACCGCGGCCGTCGCCACGCCCAACAGCACCACCGGGAGAAAGCGTTTCATGCATATCCCCTTTCGAGTGTACCGTCCTCCTGCGCTTGTGACTATTCGCTCCGCACAAGACATATCAGGATAGTCAGGCTCAGCCTCCGCGTCAACACTCATCCCTGCGGGTTCTGGGATCCGGAAGGAACATCGTTACTCCCCGTACCTTTGGGGGAGCGAGGTGCAGGGGGTAACGATCTACCGTCCTATCCCCTCATCCCTGCGGGTTCCGGGGGACTGTCCGCTCTCGCAGGGGTCTCGCTAAATCCCCGCTGGCAGCCTGCGAGATTGCATTGCATTCCCCCTGCTTCGGTATGCGGCGTGCCAACTTGTCGGGATTGCCCAGCTCTTGGACGAGAAGGTTCCTTTCAGGGGCGCGAAAGCCTTCCTCCACACGCGTCCCCCGCAAATGGTTGCTAATTACAAAGTTCACTCACAACCCTCATGCCCAGGCACGGTGTGGCGCCATGGTTGGAAATGGATTCCGGGTGATGCAATTACCAAGTGCCGATCCGCCGGTCTCCCTATTCGCGCAAAAATAAGCACCAATGCCCCACAAATAGGGGGTAACCCGGACCAAAGCCCCGGCAATTACGCTCTTCATACGCGTGATCGAGACAATACCTGGCCCAGAACGCCTATTTCTTGTTGCCCTAACTGCGTTGGTGGGCCTGGGAGCAGTCTGTCGGGGCAAATCCTCACGAAAATCGAGCCAGCCCACCCTCGGTATTGCTGTAACGCGGCGTGGGACGGCATTTGTCCGCCATTAACGAAGCAAGCTGCCATTTCGGCGATTCTTCGACGAAAGTGGCGAGTTTTCGACAGTTGCCGGGTCGGACAGGGTTTTTTGCACTTTGGGTCACTCTATTTGTAAGGAATTTTTTCCTCACATAACCCTCGCAGTTCCAAGCACTAAGGACGGACCGGGTTGCTCTTGTCGCAGGAAATTCCGGGGAATTTCGCTGATTGGCACGGCATTTGCTGTAGCAGAGAGTGGACATCTGATTGCTTACTTGCGCAGGCAATCGGAAAGAGCGGCGAATGGATGCCCCTGCGGCGGACTGCCCCTGATGCGAGGTATCCATTCGTCGGCTCGCTGGGTTTTTCGAGAGCAAGGCTGGGTGAGACATTAATCTGCTTTCGAGCTTAAGCTTGCGAAGGAAACTCCCAAACTGAGGCGGATGGGCCCCCGGGAGCTTCCTTCGCGGCTGTGTTTATGGACCCTGTCCGAACCTCCCCGAGACCTGCCTATCCCCCGAGACGAAACCGGGCTGAAAGAGACTTTCGCCTCCTTTTTGGCCCCACAACCGGGCGGCATTGACCTCGTCCATCACCTCTTTACTGTCGTGAGGTGTCCTCATGGGTATCTCGACCATGATGATGTTTGAGGACTCTACGCCCGGCAGTTTCTGCAGAGCACAGGGCATCGTGTAGATAAGGTCAGTCGCGATACGCCTGCTTTGCCTGATACAGCTTGAGTCTCGCCTCGAGCGCCGTCAGGACGAGAGGAGGAGCGGGCATGGGATTGCCCTTCTTGGCGTCCTCTATGGCCTCGGTTACCTGCTTGACGGCTTCGTCGAACCGACCGTTTTCGGCGAACGCGGCGGCGAGTGTGTCCTTGTAGCTCCACGGATCCTCGGCCTTCGACATGGCACCCAACTCCGCCGCGGCCTCGGCAAGGGCCAGAGCCTTTCTGCCGCTGCGGAAGGCGTCGTCCTTGGCCGTGGCGTACTGCCACGCCATCTCCCTCTCGGTCTCGCCGATGAGGAGACGGTTTCCGACTTCACTGGCCTTCTGCATGGCTTCCTTGTATTGCTTCATCGCCGGGGCGAAGAGTTTCGCGCCCCTCTGGCCGTTTGCAACGGTCAGGAGAGCGCGGACCGGTGCACCCTGGGGTCCCTTGGCCAGTTCCTGGTCAATGGTGCCACCGTACAGGACCTTTCTCGTGAGACTGTTCGCGTAACAGACCCTCTTATTGTCCCAGTAGACCATGCCCGTGCCGTAAGGGCTCATGCCTTCCTGGAGGTTGAACTCCTTCAGTTCGTGCTCTGTTCCGGGCAGGACGCGGAGCTTCATCGGCATCGGGTCGAAGGGCCCG
>Ga0315282_10004016_pt1 | contig 25959 bp, 19 predicted proteins | sample YL17G07_20_MG_FD_203693 | JGI IMG/M metagenome (GOLD analysis project Ga0315282, IMG submission 203693) | Sediment microbial communities from Yellowstone Lake, YNP, Wyoming, USA - YL17G07_20 | ecosystem: Environmental > Aquatic > Freshwater > Lake > Sediment | place: USA: Wyoming | collected... | reverse complement strand
CATAATGGCATCAATTAGTTCCATCATCATACTTGCGAGGCCTATCTTAGAAATATTTTTCCTAATCATATCAAAATTATTTTTTATATCGCATTGAGAAATTAGATGCAGTGAAGAATCTCTTTTTTTATAAAATATAATATCGTTTAAAGAAAATAGCTCCAGCGTGCTGGCAAATTTAGTCGGCTCTTCCTTTATTCCCTTCAATATACCGGAAAGTTTACCAAAATCCCGGCTATAGAAATTAACAATCATAGATGTCTCGCGAAAATCGCGCCTATTTAGGACTATTGCTTCGGCTTTATGTATTGACATAGAAAAATATTTTTTAACGCAGATAATCGCAGATTATCCCGAATGTAGTTTTTGATTCTGTGTTTCTTCGGGATCCCGAGGATTTACTTCGTAGAGTCACTTCATTCGGGACACGCAAATGGTCGCAGATTAGAAAATTTTATCTGCGAAAATTTGCGTTTAATATGTTATTTGCCTTATTTTGCATTATTTTTCTTCCTTTAGCGGTTTTATCATCATAACCTAAAAGGTGCAGAATACCGTGGATAACATATAGATTTAGCTCGTAAAAAGGAGTGGTTTTGAAAGATTTTGCATTCTGAATTGCAGCATCAGTAGATACAACTATATCCGCCAATGTAGTCCCACTCGAGGCTTTAAGCCCATAGGTTCCTTGGGACGGAATCCCGACCTCCGACGCTCGGCTTCGCCTTCGGTCGGAGCGTCGGGATAAGTTTTTTTTATCACTAAGATCAAATGTCAAAACATCAGTAGGGGCGTTTTTGTTGTGATATTTTAAATTTAGTTTCTTAATTTTTCTTTCATTAACAAAACAGACAGTTATAGCTCCAGATTTCTTTAATCCTTCTTTTGATAAGATTTTAAGAATTGTCTTTTTTATCCTTTTGGGATAGACGGGAATCTTCTTTTGAAAACTTTTTATAGTTATTTGCACCCCGTTAGAAATCCTCTCTCTACGGGGGCATTTGATATTTCTAACGGGGTGCACTTCTTAACTCTTCGGGATAGGTTACGCGGCTATGGTAAATGCCGCTTAATATTTTGATGAAGGCGGAGGAAATTTCTTCTAAATCCTTTAGCGTTAAATCGCATTCATCAAGTTGGCCATCGATAAACTTATTGTTGATAATTTTATGCACCACTTCTTCAATTTTTGCCGGCAGAGGATCTTTTAATGTCCGGGTTGCTGCCTCTACAGAATCTGCCAATAACACAATAGCTGTTTCTTTTGTATTAGGTTTTGGTCCGGGATAGCGAAAGCCTTCTTCTTTGATATCCTGGTCTTCTTCTAAACCTTCCAAAGCTCGACGATAAAAATAGTAAACTAAACTTGTTCCGTGATGCTGTTGTATAAAATTTATTAGAACAGGATTGAGTTTATACTTCCTGGCCAGTTCTACTCCTTCTTTAATATGGTTCATGATTACGAGCTTACTCATTGCAGGTGATAGTGTATTGTGCTTATTCTCGTTTATATTCTGGTTCTCGCTAAAATATTCTGGCTTCTGGGTCTTTCCTATATCATGGTAATAAGCACCTATTCGTGCTAATAATGCATTTGCACCCACTAGCCTACAAGCACTTTCGGAAAGATTACCGGCTAGGAGGCTATGATGATACGTTCCTGGCGCTTCTTGAATCAGGCGTTGTAAAAGCGGATGATTAAAATCCGCTAATTCCAATAGGCTAATATTTGTGACTGTCTTAAAGAGATATTCAAATACAGGTAATACCCCTAAAACAATGATACTTGATATCAAACCATTAAGTAAAAGAATTAAGTATCTAAAGGGTTGAGCCATCCAGAAACGGTCAATAAAAATCAATGTGATTAATTGTACAATACCCACAATAAAGCCGGCTTGGATTACAGTGGTGCGTTTACGCGCGTCTTTTACAAGTATGCTTGATAATATCCCGCTTATTGAAGATAGCATTCCTATTTGAAAAGGATTATTTAAAACGGATGCTATGGAAAACGAAGCCGCCAAAGTAATCAGAAAAGATATTTCTAAATCGTTAAATAGCAGAGTAGTCAGCATAGGAATAAAAGAAAATGGTATGCAGAATACCAACCACGCCCATTCTGGTTTTAGTCCTTGTTTTATAATATAGTAACCGCTTACAAAACTAATTAAAAACAATAATGAAATATTAAGCAGAGTATAATTTGACTTCGCTCCTTTAAACTTAAGATAGAATAATAAAGAAGTCAAAAATAGAGGGATAATTAAATTTATCTGTGCAATTAAGCTAATTAAAAAAACCAGCGTAATTCCTAAAATGGAGCTTAATTTAACTTTGGCGATTTGTTTTATCATAAGCTTCAATAACCTTCTGCACAAGCGCGTGCCTAACCACATCAGAACCTGTAAAATAAATAAATTTTATTCCTCCGATATCCTTTAATATTTCCTGCGCCTGAAGAAGCCCTGCAGGCTTTCCATCAGGTAAATCGCTTTGGGTTATATCTCCGGTGATAACTGCCTTGGAATCAAAACCCAGCCGGGTTAAAAACATTTTCACCTGTTCACGGGTAGCGTTCTGAGCCTCATCCAAAATAATAAAAGCATCGTTTAAAGTCCTCCCTCTCATATAAGCCAGCGGCGCCACTTCAATAATTCCGGTTTCTAAATACTTCTCAATGCGCTCTGCTTCCATCATATCATGAAGGGCATCGTAAAGCGGCCGAAGATACGGAGAAATCTTTTCGTACATATCGCCGGGCAAAAACCCTAAAGATTCACCCGCTTCTATTGCCGGCCTGGTAAGTATGATCCTGCGCACCTCCTGTTTCTTTAAAGCCTCCACCGCGCAGGCCATAGCCAGATAAGTCTTGCCTGTGCCTGCAGGGCCAATACCAAATACAATATCAAATCTCTTTATTGCCTCCACATATTCCTGCTGCCCTTTGGTGCGCGGACCTATTTGCTTGCCAGTAGAAGTGCGAAAAACACCTGAGTCTACGATTTCAGGAACTCCAATCTTTTTCTCATTTTTGAAATTATTTATTAGGTAAAGTAAATCTGCTCTGCCTAACTCTGCCTGACCTGCGCGCAAGGCACCTAATATATATTCAATAAGATTTGTGGCTTTTTTAATATTAGTAGCTGTGCCACTTATCTTAAGGTGTTCTCCCCGTACAACTATTTTAACCTTAAATTCTCTTTCTATTAACTGGATATTTTCATCGTGAGGCCCAAAAAGAACCTGGGCCTCTTGATGGGTCTGGAGCCTAATTATTTTTTCCATTATTAATGAGCAGATCCTTGACACATAGTGTCAAGGATGCCCTCACTTATTTTAGGTTTTCTTTGGGTTCTTTTAATGGCTCAACAGGTATATTTATCACTTGACCGGGATAAACTTTATCTGGGCTTTTGAGAGCATCTTGATTGGCTTGGAAAATCTTTTTCCATTTTTTGGTTGTGCCATAGAATTTTTGAGAAATTTTTTGCAATGTATCATTTTTTCCAACAGTGTATTTTTCAAATGCCACAGCTTGCGGTCCAACTATCTCCGGCGCAACGCTCTGGGTAATGTAACCCCGGTTACCTTCAAGAGACTTATCCCCGCTCTCAAAGGGCCTTGCTTCTACCGGCTTTATTTTCGGGCTCTTTTCAAATTTTATAGGCGAATGTAATTCTACTTCCACAATTTGAGTAGTCCGCGTAGCCTTTCTTTCCATTCCACTAGAAGGTGCCTGGCCTTTTAAATACCCGCGATTGCCGGTGGCTAAACCCTGGTCAACTCTGTCTTTGGTTATGGAATATGTCCTCACTACACAACCGGATAGCACAAAGACTAAAAAAATAGCAAATAGCATATAGCATATAGCATATAGTTTTTTCATTTTTTCTCCCTCCCTTTTTTAACGGTTATACCCAATTCCTTTAACTGTCTTTCCTCTACATCTGAAGGCGCGCTGGTTAACGGACAAATTCCTTGACTTGTTTTAGGAAATGTAATCACCTCCCTGATGCTTTCCTCCTTTGCTAAAATCACAAGGAGCCTATCCAAACCAAAGGCAATGCCAGCGTGTGGCGGCGCACCGAATTGAAAAGCCTCTAAAAGAAAACCAAAACGTTTTTGCGCCTGGTCTTTATTTATACCGATGAGCTTAAAAATCTTTTCCTGCAATTCTTGGTTGTGAATTCTTATAGAGCCTGAGCCTATCTCCATACCGTTCAAGACTAAGTCATAAGACCGGGCCTTTACTTTCTCCGGATTGCTTTCAAGAATTTCAAAATCTTGCTGACGCGGGGCAGTAAAAGGATGATGCTCGCTCTCCCAGCGCTTTTCTTCCTCATTATACTTAAATAAAGGAAAATCTATGAGCCAGGTAAAGGCAAATTCGGTTTTAGTTTCAGGCCGTAAATCAGGTTTATCAGTCTTGTATCTCTTTTGCGCTTCATCAAAGCTGAGGCGCGGAAAGGGAATCTTTATATCTTTTCCCTTTAGTTCTTTTAAAATCAATTGGATGAGTTTTTCAGACAAAGAAAAGATGTCTTCCTCATTTACAAAAGACATCTCTAAATCTAATTGCGTAAATTCAGGTTGACGGTCAGCGCGCAAATCCTCATCGCGGAAACATTTGGCTATCTGATAATATTTTTCAATTCCTGCAACCATCAAAATCTGCTTGAATAATTGCGGCGACTGTGGAAGTGCATAGAAAGAGCCGGGATTGAGCCTGGAAGGCACTAAATAATCTCTCGCTCCTTCAGGCGTAGATTTAGTTAGAATCGGGGTCTCGCATTCAATAAATCCCTGGCTATCTAAAAATTTACGGATAATTTTATAAAGATTGCTTCTTAATACTAAATTATCAAATATTTTTCTCCTTCTTAAATCCAGATACCTGTATTTTAAGCGCATCTCCTCACTAACATTGAGCTCCTCTTCAATTTCAAAAGGCGGAGTATTGCTCGCATTCAAAATAAGCAATTCACCTGCTAAAATTTCTATTTCTCCAGTTGGTAACTTTGGATTTACAGTGCCTTCTGGCCGCTTATTTACTATTCCTTTAACTTTGAGCACAAATTCATTCCTTAAGTGCCCTGCCTTTTTATAGATATCAGCAGGGCATTCTTTAGGATTAAAAACAATTTGGGTAAGACCGCACCTATCGCGCAGGTCAATAAATATTAGTTTGCCATGATCCCGACGTTTAGCTACCCAACCACAAAGCGTAACCTCGTTACCCACGTGATTTGCGTTCAATTCACCACAAGTATGTGTTCTTAGCATCTTAATCTACTGATTAGTTCTTCGGGTCTAATTTCTTCCTGTTTACCAGAACTCATATCCTTTAGGGTTATGACATTCTTTTTTAACTCATCTTCTCCAATGAGCAAAACAAATCCTGCGCCTAAATCATTTGCCTTTCGCATCGCACTTTTAAGCGATTTTCCTTCATAATCTGTGTCACAGATAATTCTTTCTTTACGTAGTTTATCCAATAATTTTAGGCCCTGTATTTTTGCCTCTTCTCCTAACGTTACAAGATAAACTAAGTTTTTACTATGGACTATGGACTGCCGGACACTATGGACTAATAATAGCCTTTCTACTCCGAAAGCAAATCCCATTGCTCCCAGCTCTGGCCCGCCTAATTCCTTTACCAAATTATCATACCTGCCTCCTGCTCCTAAGGCATCCTGAGCGCCTAAACCCTGATGTGTGAGCTCAAAAACAGTGCGGGTATAATAATCCAAACCCCGCACAAGATAAGATGAAACCTCATAATTTATTTTTAAAGAATCTAAGCCCGCTCTAACCCGCGCAAAATGCGCCTTACATTCAGGGCAAAGATGGAAATCTTGGATATCCAACTTTCTTACCACGCCCCGGCAGGATTCCTTTTTGCAATCCAAGATTCTTAAAGTATTCTTTTTAAATCTAATTTTACAGTCAGCGCAAAGTTTATACAGTTTATCTCCAAGGGCCTGATGCAATCTTGAAGTTAATTCTTTTTTATCTTTTGCACAACCTAAACTATTGAGCTTTATTTTATAGTTATCTACGGAAAATTCTCTAAGCAGATGGTCTGCCAGAGAAATAATCTCTATATCCAAACTCGGATCTATTGAGCCAATTGCCTCAGCTCCAATATGATGAAATTGCCTGAGTCTTCCCTTTTGTGGCCGTTCCAGCCTGAACATCGGGCCGATATAATAAAGTTTTATAAATCCGGTTGTCTTATCTAGATTATTCTCAATATAGGCGCGCACAATAGAAGCTGTGCCTTCCGGGCGCAATGCATAGATATCTTCTTTACTCTTAATAATAAACATCTGCTTTTGAATAATTTCTGCAGATTCACCTAAAGAGCGATTAAATAAAGCTGCTTCTTCAATTAAGGGGACTCGTATCTCTTTATAATTATAAAGAGAAAAAACATTGCGGCTGAGCTCTTCTATTTTTTGCCAAAAAGGCGACTCCTGCGGTAGGATATCTTTTGTGCCGCCAACTCTCTTAAACATAATTGAGGTATTTTATTTTACCCTTTGCTTCATCTCTAAGCCGGCTCTGAAGACTACCACTTTTCTGGGTGGGACAGGGATGACCTGATTGGTGCGCGGATTTCTACCGATGCGGCTCTTTCTTTGCTTAATTTTAAAGACGCCGAAATTGCGTAACTCAATTTTCTCTCCTCTTACCAAAGCCTCCACAATTGTATCAAAGGTCTTCTGCACAACCCTCTTTACATCTATCTGCTTTAAATTAGTCTCATCAGAAACCTTCAAGATTATATCTTTTTTAGTCATTGCACACCCTCCTTCATTTGTAACTACAATAACAGCAAAAAGTTATGATGTCAAGAAAAAATTACCCCTCCGCACCGCATCGCACCGCGTAGGTGTGTAAAGGGTAAGTTAAATAACTAGTGACAACCTCTCCTCTCCCAAAAGACCCTCGATGTCTTCAATCAATTTTTCAGAAGGCAAAACATAAAGGCTCTCTCCTACCACGAGCTGCTAAATTAATTTAATAAAAAATACCCCCTAAATTAATAAAAAATAGAACCGTCCCCTAATTTGCCCTAATTTGCTAATTTGCCTTGCTGAGCAATGTCGGAAGAGTTAACTTTCAATTCGGTCGGGCTCAATTCCGGCAGATTAACCACTCGTTACCGCCTCCCAAGCTGTCGTATAAACATTTAACTTGTTGGTCGTTGTATTGTAGATTACCATTCCAGCAGTCGGGCTGGCTACGGCATCTCTTTGCGTTGTAGTCATCCTTGGCGGCATAAACGCCTTGGTGGTACTGGATACATCAAGGAGCGCATTGGCGTTTGGACTCGTCGTCCCGATGCCGACGTTGCCAGCGCTTGTTATTCTTACCCGTTCAGCAACTATTTCAGAGTCTCGGGTTGAGAAAGTCATGTATGCATTTGCCCCAGTGCTTGCATTTTGCAAAAATGATCCGATTTCACCAAACGGGCGGTCGTCAGATCCTCCATGAAATAGAAGTCTTGGCCCATTACCAACATTCCAATTAGTTAAAATACTACTAAGTCTTAAAACTGCGTTAGCACCATCTCCATCAACTCTTACTGACAATTTAGTTCCCGGCCCCGTCGTCCCGATGCCGACATTGCCACTGTTATTAATATACATAGCGTTCGTCCAAGTAATATTATTGCCCGCCGTTCCCGATGGAGCCACATACCACCCAAAAATCCCTGCGCTTGTCAAATATCTATTTGAGGCTTCGCCAGTAACCTGATATTTATGCGCAGCTGCGGCACTATCATAATAAGCATTCCAATATTGGTTAACACGCCCTGTGCCGTCCTGTAATGAAGTGCGAAAATCAGCAGTTAAGCCTTTGCCTACCAGATTCCCTTGGGCGGCTGCTGGGGGGCTGGGATAAGTAAGAGCATTGTTTCCCCAATATAAGGTTTCCCCCCCTGCCCTGACATCAAGTTTTGCCCCCGGCCCCGTCGTCCCGATGCCGACGTTGCCTTGAACGACTAAATCTACGAGATCCTCATCAGGAAAACTATCATACGAACTATCGCCATCGAGGTCAGTATAAATTTGATTGGCACAGGTCTCTCCTGGCCAACAGTACTGGCCTCCTTGAATATAACCATCTCCTATTGCCATTCTCTGCGCGCGCATCTCCCGATACACCCCATAAGGCGAAGGATAATAGGTGGTGATGGTGAGGGTCTCTTGGGCAAAGGCAAAAGAGACCAGACACAATAAAATTCCTAAACCTAAAATCTTCTTAAGCATCGGACACCTCCTTTAATTACTTACTAAATTAGTATACCCCCCCAAGCGATGTAGTCAACAAAAATAACCGTTTTTAAAACGCAGATATACGCAGATTGCACGCGGATTTACGCAGATAAATCTGCGACCATTTGCGTTAGATTTGCGTAAATCTGCGTTAAAATTATTTTTAGAATCTATATAACTAGTGACAACCTCTCCTCTCCCAAAAGACCCTCGATGTCTTCAATCAATTTTTCAGAGGCAGATACATAAAGGCTTTCTCCCACAACTAACTGAATTTTGGATTTAGCGGGCGTGTTTAAATGCAGGTATATAGGGACATTACCGCCAGAGGCGGCTAATAATTCCTTTAAACTCTCAAATATATTTTCTCGCAATCCGGAAAGATTAATATTTACAGCACTAATCAATTTATAAACTTCGTCAAATGGGAATAAATCATTAATAATTATCTTGGGAGTTTCTTCTCTGAGATTTAAAACCCCCCTGATCATAACAACTGTATTGGGCTGGATGTAGCGCGCCACTTTTTGATAAACACGCGGAAAAACTAATGCCTCTACCACCCCATCCAAATCCTCCAATTTCAGAATTGCCATCTTTTCCTGCTTTTTCCGGGTAATGGTATGCTTAATCTTGGCAATAAACCCTACTATTTTTATTTCATCTTGATCCTTATGTTCTAATAGATTACTGATGGAAGAAGCAGTAAAACGCTTCAGTTGTTTGGCATAACGTGCCAAGGGATGGCCGCTGATATAAAAACCAAGCATCTCCTTCTCAAAAACAAGTAGCTGCGGCTGCGGCCACTCCTTTACCTGAGGCAGATTATTTGTTACTTGATCAAAAAAGGATAGTTGGCCCTTAGCTTTTTCTTTTTGTGTTTTGGAAGCAGATTCTAAGAGCATCTCTAAACCTGCAAACATCTGAGCCCGGCTCATCGCAAAACAATCCAATGCGCCGCATTTTATCAGGCTTTCTAAAACCTTTTTGTTAACCAGCCTTAAATCAATACGCTGGCATAAATCCTCCAATGAACTAAATTTTCCAGTTTTCCCTGCCTCAATTATAGATTCAGCTGCGCCCATTCCTACATTTTTTATTGCCAACAAACCAAACCTGATAGTATTCTTATCTACTACCTTAAATAACGCGCCGCTTTCGTTTATATCCGGAGGCAAAACTTTTATAGCCATGCGCGTTGCCTCATTAACATATTCTACTATTTTATCGGTATTATCGCGTTCAGAGGTCAACAAGGCACTCATAAATTCTACAGGGAAATTTGCTTTTAAATATGCAGTGCGATAAGAAATTAAGGCATAGGCGGTACTATGACTCCTGTTAAAACCATAACCCGAAAAATACTCAATCTGGTCAAATATCTTATTTGCCACAGAACTACTTATACCATTTTTAGCACAACCCGAAACAAAATTACTCCTCTGTTTTTCCATAACCTCAGGGATTTTTTTGCTCATTGCCCGGCGTAAAAGGTCGGCTTGTGCCAAACTAAAACCTGCTAAATCTGAAGCAACCTGCATAATCTGCTCTTGGTAAACCATAATCCCGTAAGTTTCTCTTAAAATTACCTCCAATCTTTTATGGTCATATTTTATGGGAACGCGATTGTGTTTGCGCTGCATAAAGTCATCTAACATGCCTGAACCAATCGGGCCCGGACGGTATAAAGCTAAAAGCGCAATTAAATCTTCAAAACGGTTGGGTTCTAACTTTTTTAATAAATCGCGCATGCCTGAACTCTCTACCTGAAAGACGCCGATAGTTTTAGCTTGAGCTAATAACCGATAGGTCTTTGAGTCATCAAGAGAAATTTTTTCTATGTCAATATCTTTACCTTGAGTCTCTTTGACTAATTTTAAAGCCTGATCAATAACCGTTAGGGTCCTTAAACCCAAAAAATCAACTTTTAATAAGCCGATTTTTTCCAGAATGCCCATGCTATAGCCTGTAGTGATCTGCCCCTCATTGGTCCTAAATAAAGGCATATAATTATCCAGCGGCTTATCTGCAATCACCACACCTGCGGCATGAACAGAGGCGTGACGATTAAGCCCTTCTAAGGATAAAGCGGTATCAATGAGTTTAGTAATTTGAGGGTCATTCTTATACAGGTTATTTAATTCTGGTTCGTTTTCTAAGGCCTCTTTTAAATTGATGTTAGGATCAGGCGGTATCATCTTGGCAATGCGGTCAACATCAGCGTAACTCATAGCCATAACTCTACCCACATCCCTAACCACTGCACGCGCCTGCATAGTCCCAAAGGTGATAATCTGGGCTACATTTTCTCGGCCGTATTTTTTAGTAACATAATCAATGACCTCTTGTCTTCTTTCATAACAAAAATCTATATCAATATCTGGAAGTCCGAGGCGCTCAGGATTAAGAAAACGCTCAAAAAGCAGGCCGTATTTCAAGGGGTCAATATCAGTAATGCCAAGCAGGTAACTTACCAGGCTCCCGGCGGCACTTCCCCTGCCAGGACCCACAGGAATTCCGTGGCTTTTGGCATAATGGATAAAATCCCAGACAATCAAAAAATAGCTGGCAAATCCAGTGTCTTTAATAATTTCTAGTTCGTGTTCTAAGCGCTCTTTTATAGTTGGGGCTGTCTTCTGGAATCTTTCACCAAGACCCTGCTGGCAAAGTTGCCTTAAGAATTCATCTTTAGTTTGCCCAGAAGGAGGCTCGTATTTAGGAAGATGCACTTTAGAAAAGTCTAATTCCAAGTTACAACGGCTGGCGATTTCTAAGGTATTAGTAATAGCTTCAGGGTTATCCTTAAAAAGCTCCTTCATCTCTTCTGGTGAGGTAAAGTAGAACTCATCGGTTTGAAAACGCATTCTCTTAGGATCATCCAGCGTGGTTTGCGTTTGAATGCAAAGAAGCGCCTCATGACTGGCTGCCTTATTACGAATTAAATAATGCACATCATTGGTAGCCACCAGTGGAATATTTAATTCCTTTGATATTTTAATTAGCCCTTCGTTAACTATTTTTTGTTCCGGAATGGAATTACCCTGCAGCTCTAAATAAAAATTATCCTTGCCAAAAATATTAAAATATGTGTCTGCTGCTTTTAAGGCATCATTGAAACGCCTCTGTTGTAATAATACGGGAATCTCTCCTTTTAAACAGGCAGTTAAAGCAATCAGGCCTTTAGAATATAGGGCTAAAATTTCCTTATCAACGCGCGGCCGATAATAAAAACCTTCGAGGTACCCGATAGAAACTAATTTCATCAAGTTTTGATATCCGGTTTCATCGCGGCAGAGAAGTATTAAATGATATGCCGCCTCTTCAATACCGCCAGAATTTTTATCCAAACGGCTTGCCGGCGCAACGTAGGCCTCGCAGCCAATAATAGGTTTTATCCCTGCTTTTTGCGCCTCTAAATAGAAATCTATGGCACCAAACATATTGCCATGGTCGGTGATAGCCAGAGAATCCATTTTATACTGATTAGCCAGATTTAGGATTTCTGGTATACGGCAGGCACCATCCAAGAGGCTGTATTGGGTGTGTAAATGAAGGTGGATAAATTCGCTTCGCGGCATAATTGTTAGCCGGTTAGCCGGTTTGCCGGTTTGCCGGTTCAACAGGCTAACTCGTTAACTGGCTAACTGGCTCACAGATTTATTCCCACTCAATCGTTGCCGGGGGTTTGGAAGAGATATCGTAAACAACGCGATTCACGCCTTTTACTTCATTAATAATGCGATTTGAGATGTTTTCTAAAACTTCATAGGGAAGTTTTACCCAATCTGCAGTCATTCCATCAATACTAGAAACACAACGTAACGCCACTACATTTTCATAGGTTCGTTCATCTCCCATAATTCCTACGCTTTTAATGGGAAGTAGAATTGCAAAAGACTGCCAGATTTGCTCATAGAGGCCGGCCTTTTTGATTTCTTCCAAGACTTTGTGGTCAACTTCACGCAGTATTTGCAGGCGCTGGGCAGTAACTTCACCGATAATCCTGATTGCCAAACCCGGACCGGGGAAAGGCTGACGGTAAATTATAGTATCGGGTAACTCTAACTCTTTGGCAATCAGGCGCACTTCATCCTTAAATAATTCGCGCAAAGGCTCAATAAGTTTTAATTTCATATGTTCAGGCAAACCACCAACATTATGATGGCTCTTAATGCGCCTTGAAGGTGCGCCGCTCGCCGATATAGACTCAATTACATCCGGATAAAGCGTTCCTTGGCCTAAAAATTTTACACCTTTAGTTTTAGCTGCTTCTTCTTCAAAAACTTTTATAAACTCATCACCGATAATTTTACGTTTCTCTTCCGGCTCAGTTACTCCTTTTAAGCGGGCTAAAAATCTTTTGCTTCTATCCACATAGCGCAAATTAAGACGATACATATCCCTAAAGACTCTTTTAATCTGCTGCGGCTCATCCTTACGCAGTAAACCATTATCAATAAAAATACACCTTAAGTCCTTACGTATAGCTTTATGAATTAATAATGCCGCTACTGAAGAATCTACGCCGCCGCTTATGCCCATAATCACCTTATCGCGGCCAACTGTCTTTTTAATAAATTCTTGTGATTCTTTAATAAATGACTCCATTGTCCAGCGGCCAACGCAGCCACAGATTTTAAATAAGAAATTGCCTAAGATCTGATTTCCGCGTTCTGTGTGCGTAACCTCGGGATGAAACTGCACAGCAAAAATTTTGCGTTTTTTATTTCCCATACTAGCTATGGGCGTGTTTAGGGTGTGCGCATAAATAGAAAAACCAAGAGGTAATTTTGTGACATAATCGCCATGGCTTGCCCAACAAGTAAAATTACCGGGAATGTGACTAAGAAGGCCGCGATTATCATCGACGAATAACTCTACCTTTCCATATTCCCGGTCCCTCGTATGCTTGACTCTGCCGCCTAACATCTCAGCAATAACCTGCATCCCATAACAGATACCTAATATGGGAATACCCAATTTAAATATTCCTTTATCCGGATAAGGACTCTTTTTTTCTACAACCGAAGCCGGACCACCGGAAATGATCAGGCCTTTTGGCTGCATAGCGGCTATCTCTTTTGCCGGGGTATTATAAGGGATAATCTTAGAAAATACTTTATTCTCTCTTACCCTTCGTGCAATTAATTGAGTATATTGAGAACCAAAATCTAATATTAATACCGTTTGTCTGGTCACTTTCCCATCCCCACTCTCTGATTAGCTTGAAAGATTTTTCCTTCTGTCTGAATTGAAGGCGCTATAATAATTTCTACATCATGCATTTCCTTCATATCCTTGGCACCAAGTGAGCCCATGGAAGTTTTTAGCGCGCCCATTAAATTCTGCGAACCATCATCAACTTTTGCCGGGCCAAAAAGAATCTCTTTTAAACTACCGGTTGCGCCTACATAGATACGTGTGCCGCGCGGAAGATTTATATGCGAAGTTGCCATACCCCAGTGATAACCTCTTCCCGGAGCTTCCTTTGCCCGGGCAAAACTTGAACCAATCATTACTGCATCTGCTCCACAAGCAAAGGCCTTACAAATATCTCCGCCCCGGCTCATTCCTCCATCTGTAATTATAGGTATATATTTACCCGTCTTTTTATGATAAAAATCTCTGGCAGCCGCCGCATCTACGGTTGCCGTAACTTGCGGCACCCCAATACCTAAAACACCCCTGGTTGTGCAAGCAGCACCCGGGCCTACGCCGATTAATAAAGCAGCCGCGCCGGTTTCCATAAGCTCTAAGGTAGTTTCATATGTAACGCAATTACCGATAACTACTGGAATTTTTGTGGATTTACAAAACTTATATAAATCCAGACTCCTGTATTCCCGGGAAATATGTTTCCTCGTAGTCACTGTTGATTGAACCACAAAGATATCTGCGCCACTTGAGATAGCTATTTTAGAAAATTTTTCTGCATAGCTAGGTATACAACTTACCACCGCTGTTCCTTTTTGTTTCTTAATTTCACTAACTCTTTTAGAAATGAGTTTTTCTTTGATGGGCTGTGCATAAATTGACTGGATTAGTTCTGTAGCCTTCTGGGGTTTGGCTTTGGCAATTTTTTCTAGGACTATATCTGGATTCTCATAGCGGGTTTGCACACCATCTAAATTCAGTACTGCAATACCGCCTAAGCGCGACATCTCTATGGCAAATTCAACATCCACTACCCCATCCATAGCTGCTGCCAAAATAGGAACTTTGAATTTTTTACCCGCAATTTCAAAAGTAGTATCTACTTCGTTGGGATTTACCGTCTGGCTTCCCGGAACCAGCGCAATTTCATCAAAACCATAACAGCGCCTGGAGCGCCTGCCTATGCCAATCCACTCTGCCATATCAACCTCACTTTATATAAGTTCTTATTTTTCAATGGGTTATGATTTAAAAGCATTTTGAAAGGTTTAAATGGAGTCCCACGCGGGGCTTTAGCCCAAGGTTTCCTGGGACGGAATCCCGACCCTCGACTTTACGTCGGGGCGTCGGGATAAAGAAATGATTGAAGAGAATTTTACTATAATAAGCCTTTTTTGTCAAGGGATTTAATTCGCACAAGCGACTTACGTCGGATACAGAAGATAATACTCCATAAGTCGCGTGCTCATCAAGAAAATCGCTTCGCGATAACTTCAAGGCGATTTTCAGTGGTTAGGAAAGTGTTTTATACTTTCCTAACCATAAAAAAGGGCGAAGTTTTTCTTCGCCCTTTGGCTAACACCTAAAACCTAATACCGATAACCTAAATTAATACATCCCTCCGCCGCCCATTCCTCCGGGTGGCATAGCCGGCATCCTTTCTTCCCTTTCCGGCTTATCCGTAACCACTGCCTCGGTCATCAGCAATAATGCTGCAACACTGGCAGCATTTTGTAAAGCAGAGCGAGCAACCTTAGTAGGGTCAATTACGCCTGCCTCAATCATATCTACATAGGCGTCTTGATTCACATCGAACCCCACGTTGCCCTTCTCCTGTTTTACGCGCTGCACAACGACAGAGCCTTCTAATCCTGCATTTTCTGCTAACTGCCTGATTGGCTCTTCGAGTGAGCGCTTGACAATCTCCGCGCCTATTTTTTCATCACCTTCGAGCTTAAGCTTGTCCAGCGCCGGGATGCTGCGGATTAATCCTACCCCGCCCCCGGGAATTATACCCTCTTCCACTGCTGCGCGGGTAGCATGCAGCGCATCCTCAACGCGCGCCTTTTTTTCTTTCATTTCTGTTTCAGTAGCAGCACCCACATTAATTACTGCCACTCCGCCAGATAGTTTTGCTAAGCGCTCTTGAAGCTTTTCTTTATCATAATCTGAATCTATGTCATCAATCTGTTTCTTGAGCTGGGCAATTCTGCCATTAATGGCTGTGCTCTTACCGGCTCCTTCTACAATAGTTGTATTTTCCTTATCAACTTTTACTCTTTTTGCACGGCCTAACTCATCAATATCTACGTTCTCAAGCTTAATGCCTAAATCTTCAGTTATGGCTTTGCCGCTAGTCAAAGTCGCAATATCTTCAAGCATGGCTTTTCGCCTATCGCCATAACCAGGGGCTTTTACCGCGCAGGAAATAAATGAACCTTTAAGTTTATTTACTACTAAAGTCGCTAATGCCTCTCCTTCTACTTCCTCGGCAATAATTAAAAGCGGCTTTCCTGTGCGGGCAATCTTTTCTAATAAAGGTAATATATCCTTTACGGAGGATATCTTCTTCTCATAAATTAGAATATACGGATCCTCTAAAATACACTCCATTCTCTCGGCATCAGTGACAAAATAAGGCGAAAGATATCCCTGGTCAAACTGCATTCCTTCCACTACCTCTAAAGTAGTGGCGGTTGACTTTGCTTCCTCTACGGTAATTACACCATCCTTGCCTACCTTATCCATTGCCTCAGCAATTAAATCGCCTATGGCAGTGTCGCAGTTAGCAGCAATTGAAGCAACCTGGGCTACCTCTTTTTTGTCTTTAATGGGCGTAGAAAGCTTCTTTAACTCTTCTACTACTTTTTCTACTGCCTTCTCAATCCCGCGCCTTAAAGCTGTCGGATTAGCACCTGCAGTCACATTCTTTAAACCCTCACGATAAATTGCTTCAGCTAAAATTGTAGCAGTGGTTGTCCCATCTCCGGCTATATCTGAGGTCTTCTCTGCTACTTCTTTAACCATCTGGGCACCCATATTTTCAAAGGGGTCTTCCAGTTCAATCTCTTTTGCCACCGTAACACCGTCTTTGGTTATGGTGGGTGAACCGAATTTCTTATCTATCACAACGTTGCGGCCTTTAGGCCCTAAAGTAACCTTAACTGCCCTCGCTAACTGCTCAATGCCGCTTAAAATCTTCCTGCGGCCTTCGTCTTCGTACAATAATTGCTTTGCCATCTCTAAAACCTCCTTCGTCGGTTTTTAGTCTATAGTCAATAGTCTATAGTCCATAGAAAAGCTGCTGTGGACTGTCGACTGTAGACTGTCGACTTATTTTCTATTTAATAATGGCCAAGATATCCTCTTCGCGCATAATCAAAAGCTCCTCGCCATCCTTAGTGGTAATTTCATTGCCAGAATATTTTGCATATAAGACCTTGTCTCCTACTTTTACTTCCAATGGTTGAACAGCGCCGTTTTCTAAAACTTTCCCCTTTCCCACTGCCATCACTTTACCTTCTTGCGGCTTTTCTTTAGCTGTATCAGGTAGCACTATCCCGCCCTTAGTCTTATTTTCCGCCTCTAAAGGCTTGATTACCACGCGGTCACCTAATGGTTGCATATTCATACCTCACACCTCCTTAAAATAGTTCAATTTAGTCCCTTCGACGTCAAACCATTAGCACTCTTAACTTCAGAGTGCTAATTATAAATAAAAAAAATTTTTTGTCAAGGAAAATTTTCATTAATGAATGTGGGGTTTATAGACATGGGTAACACTTTTGCTTTTTTAGCAAGGCCCTTCGCTACGCTCAGGGTTAAATTTCGAATAGATAATATGGGGGAAATTTAAGTGGCTTGGCTGATTTCGAGCCGCGTGATGCGGCGAGAAACAGCCAAGACAGGGCCCGCTAACTGTAATTATTATTATAAATCAAATTCAAACCCTTTAACGTTAAGTCCTTATCTATTTTATCGATACTACGGCAATATCTGCCGATTAAGCCGATGTTTCCGCCTGTGCCGATAACCTTTGCTCTTCTTCCTATTTTCTCTTTTATTCTTTTAGATAAATCATCGGTTAGCGCAGCAAAGCCATAAACAAGCCCGCTAAGCATACTACTTTTTGTATCGCGGCCGATAAATTCTCCGGGAGCGCTTAAATTTATTTTTGGTAAAAGCGCTGTCTTCTCAAAAAGCGCATCCAAAGAAATACGCAAACCCGGTAAAATCATTCCCCCTAAATATTCCTTATTCGTTGAGAGCACATCAAAAGTTACGGCAGTGCCAAAATCAACCACAATCAATGGTGGGCCATAAAGCTCAATGCCGGCATAGGCATTTACTAATCTATCCTGACCTACCTGTTTGGGTTTACGGTAAAGGTTCTTTATAGGGACCTTAATATTCTTACCTAATATATAGGGTTTCAAAGAAAATAATCTTCCGATATCCTTTTCTAATATATTGGTTACTTTCGGCACCACGCTACAGATAATAACATCGTTTATCTTGGCTGTGCCTAAAAGTTTTTTAAACTTGCCCCGATTATATTCTTCTGTGGGAATATCAAGCTTTTTTATTATTTTTCCCTCTTCAAATACCCCAAAACTAATATTAGTATTACCTATATCAATGGCTAATAGCATCTTGGTTTGTCATCTTCCTGCCTGCCGGCAGGCAGGGATATCTGACCTTAATTCCTTTATCTTATCTCTTAAAGCCGCCGCTTTTTCAAACTGTAAATTCCTGGCTGCTAATTCCATTTCATATTGTAGTTCGGCCACGTATTTATTCAATTCGTATTCGTCCTTTGCCTGGCCAGTTAAATCCTGCATAAACTCCTCTGCCTCATCTAAGCCTTCGATTCCTTCTTTTATCGCCTTTTTAATTGAACGCGGTGTAATCTTATTCTTTTTATTAAACTCCAACTGGATTCTTCTTCTGCGTCCACTTTCTAAAATTGCTCTTTTCATTGAGCCGGTTATAGTATCTGCATACATGATTACCGTTCCATTTATGTTACGGGCAGCTCTTCCTGCCACCTGAATCAGGCTGGTTTGGGAGCGCAAAAATCCTTCTTTATCTGCATCCAGAATTACAACCAGTGAAACTTCAGGCAAATCCAGGCCTTCTCTTAATAAATTTATTCCCACAAGGCAATCAAATTTCCTTTGTCTTAATTCCTTTAAGATTTTTACCCGTTCAATGGTCTGGATTTCTGAATGTAAATATTTTACTTTTAATCCCTTCTCTTGTAAATAACTAGTTAAATCCTCAGCCATCCTTTTAGTTAAGGTAGTTACTAAAACGCGCTCATTCTTTTTTGCGCGCTTATTTACCTCTTCAATTAAAACCCCGATTTGGCCCTCGGTAGGTTTTATAATAATCTCGGGGTCTACTAAGCCGGTAGGCCGAATGATTTGTTCAATAACCCTACCTTTGCTTTTTTCGAGCTCATATTCATCGGGTGTAGCAGAAACAAATATCGCCCGCTTTGCTAAATCCTCAAATTCATCAAATTCCAAAGGCCTGTTATCTAAACAAGAGGGAAGCCTGAAACCATATTCTACCAAAACCTTTTTTCTCGCCCGGTCCCCTTCATACATACTGTGCAGTTGCGGGACGGTTACATGCGATTCATCAATAATAGTTAAGAAATCCTGCGGAAAATAGTCAATCAAACAGTATGGCCGACAGCCCGAAGGCCTTGCCGACAGATGCCGGGAATAATTTTCAATACCATGGCAATAACCAATCTCTCTTAACATCTCCATATCATAGCGTGTGCGAGATTCCAGGCGCTGCGCTTCTAATAACTTATTTTCTCTCTTTAGAAAATTAACTCTATCTTGTAGTTCCCATTCAATGGATTTAAGTGCGCTTTCTATTTTATCGCCTGAGACAATGAAATGTTTGGCAGGATATATTGCTATTTTATCCAAAGTATTTAAAACCTCGCCTGATACAGGATTTATTTCAGAAATCTTTTCTATTCTATCGCCAAAAAATTCAACCCGCAGGGCCTTCTCCTGATAAGAAGGAAAGACCTCTAAGACGTCTCCCCTTACCCTCAACCTCCCCCGCACAAATTCATAATCATTTCTCTCATATTGAATCTGAATAAGTCTTGAAATAAGCGTATCGCGGGATACTACCTGGCCCTTTTCCATAAAAACCAATAGTCCCTGATAGTCATCAGGAGAGCCTAAATTATAGATGCAGGATACTGAGGCAACAATCAAGACATCCCGGCGCGACATAAGGCTTGAGGTGGCAGAAAGCCTTAAACGGTCCAATCTATCATTAATGGAGGCATCTTTTTCTATATATGTATCTGTGGAAGGGATATAGGCTTCGGGTTGATAATAATCGTAGTAGCTGACAAAGTACTCCACCGCGTTATGGGGAAAAAATTCTTTGAATTCCGAATACAACTGGGCTGCCAAGGTTTTATTATGAGATATTACTAATGTGGGTAGATTTACATTGGCAATAACATTGGCCAAGCTAAAGGTTTTTCCGGAACCAGTAACTCCCAACAATGTCTGAAATCTCTCTTTAGATAACACAGACTCAGTTAATTCCTTGATTGCCTTTGGCTGGTCGCCGCAAGGTTTATAATCCGAAACCAGTTTAAACCTTTCCATAAATAATTTCTAAACTTATATTAATAGAATTTACGGAATGGGTCAAATCTCCCACAGAAATCATATCTACGCCTGTGGAAGCAACCTTTTCGAGATTTTTGAGGGTGATGCCACCTGAGGCCTCTAATTTAGTTCTTGAGTTCTCTGGTTCGCAGGTTCGCAGGTTATTCTTGAGTTGAACGGCCTTTTTCATATCGCCTATTTTCATATTATCTAACATGATGATATCCGGCTCTGCCTTTAACGCTTCTTTAAACTCTCTTAAGTTTTTTACTTCTATTTCTATCTTTACATTTTTTGGTTTTTTCTTTTTAATGGTCTCTATAATCTTTTTAACGCACGACGCACGACGCACGACGCACGACGCAGCCAGATGATTATCCTTAACCAAAACCATCTCATCTAATCTAAATCTATGATTATACCCTCCTCCTACCCTTACTGCATATTTCTCTAATTCTCTTAATCCGGGTATAGTCTTTCTTGTATCCATTATTTTTACCCCGTTAGAAAAGCTTCTTCTTCTCTTGCCACTTTTTCTAACGGGGTTTGCCTTATAAGGCTTGGCTAAATTTACATACGACCTTGTTTTTGTAGCAATGCCGGAAAGTAAACCCAGAAAATTTAACGCCACCCTTTCTGCAGTTAAGATAGGCGAGGCCTTACCCTGAACTTGAGCAAGGATTTTACCCCTTTTTACAAACTGGCCGTCTAAAACTTTAGTCTTAAATTGTAATTTTTTATCTTTTGTTTTAAATACTAACTCAGCTACTTTCAAACCGCAAACTACGCAATCCTCTTTTGCTAATATAATTGCTCTGGCAAATTTTTCTCGGGGGATAACTAATTCTGTAGTAATATCTCTTTTACCTATATCCTCTTTTAGCGCTTGTTTTACTAGTTTTCTTACAACAAGGCTATTGTAATTCATGCAACATCTTCTCCAGGCGTTTTAATTCGCTGTTTAACCTGTCAATGTCCTGCTTCTCTTTTTGCACAACTTCTTGGGGTGCTTTCCTGGCGAACTCAGGATTCTTAAAATGCGCCTCTTTAGATTTCACAATCAACTCAAGATTTTTCATTTTCTCATTTATTTTTTCCTGCTCTTTGGCAATATCTAATAGGCCGGTAAAATGTAGATATATATCAACATCCTCAACAATAGCGCTGATTGTTGCCTGAGGCCTTTTTTGAGAGCTAAGGATATCTAATTTTTCTAATTTAGCAAGATTGATAATTAAATCGCCGTTTTCTTGAATAAACTGTTTTTTGATTTTGGCGTGCGGATAAACAGAAACCTCTACTTTCTGTTCGGGTTTGATCTCAAGATAACTACGCAAATTTCTAATCTGGGTAATTAATTCAAATAAAAACTGGGTTTGTTTTTCTATCTTCTTATCAATCATCTGCTCTTGGATGTGCGGCCAAGGTTGAATCATAATACTAGTTCGTAAGTTCGTAAGTTCGCGAGTTCGTAAGTTCAGCCCTTGCCAAATCTCCTCGGTGATAAAAGGCATAAAAGGATGTAATACCCTTAAGCTTTTCTCTAAAACTTTATACATCACTACTTGGTTTTGACTATTTTTAATATCCGCTTTAATCAGTTCCAAATACCAATCGCAGAACTCGTGCCAAAAGAAACCGTATAGTATATTCGCTGCTTCATTAAAGCGATATGCCGCAAGCATCTTGTTTACTTCTTTTAAGGCCGAATAGAACCTGCTTAATATCCAGCGGTTGACTATATCTAAATTTTCTTTCTTAAAAAACACGCACAAATCTACATTTATATTTGCCGGTTCTAAATTCATAAGGATAAACCTTGAGGCATTCCAGATTTTATTAGCAAAGTTCCTGCCCATTTGGAACTTTTCCTCAGATAAAAAAACATCTTGGCCTTGGGCTGTGACAGAAATCAGGCTGAACCGTAAAGCATCAGCTCCCACATAGTCAATTATTTCTAAAGGGTCGATAATATTACCCAGAGATTTTGACATCTTCCTTCCTTCAATATCCCGCACTGTGCCGTGGATATACACATCCTTAAAAGGTATATCCTTCATAAATTCTAATCCCGCCATAATCATACGTGCAACCCAGAAGAAAATTATTTCCGGTGCAGTAACTAGAACAGAGGTCGGGTAGAAATAGTCTAAATCAGTTTTTAGTTTTCGGTTTTTAGTTTTCAGATTTTTTCTATCTGACAACTGACAACTGACAACTGACAACTGATTAGGCCAACCAAATGTCGCAAATGGCCACAACCAACTAGAAAACCAAGTGTCTAATACGTCTTCGTCTTGGTAAATATCGGCCGAACCGCATTTAGGGCACTTTTCAGGTCTAAGTCGAGAGACGACCAAACCCATTTGGTCCATAGTCCATAGTCCATGGTCCATAGTTTTTGTCTTATCTCTTGACTGTTGACTGTTGACTGTTGACTCGCTTGCCTGTTTCTGACAATCTTTACAGTAGTAAACAGGCAAGCGATGCCCCCACCAAATTTGCCGGGAAATACACCAATCCTGAATATTCTCCATCCAGTTTAGATAAACCTTTGTCCAGCGCGGGGGATAAAATTTTATTTTTCCTTTTTTTACTACTTCGATTGCTGGCTTTGCTAAAGGCTTCATCTTAACAAACCACTGTTTTGAGAGGCATGGCTCAATTATAGTATGGCAACGGTAACAATGTCCTGCAGAAAAAGTATGCGGCTCGACTTTCTCTAGCAACCCCTTTTCTTTTAGAGCTTCTAAAATAACCTCTCTTGCCGCAAATCTATCCATACCACTGTAATTACCTGCATTTTCATTCATCCGGCCATCTGGATGCATTACATTTACAAATTCCAGCTCATGCTTCTTACCTAAAATATAGTCATTGGGATCATGCGCAGGAGTTACTTTAACTGCGCCGGTGCCAAACTTCATATCCACCATATTGTCGGCAATTACTTTTATCTCTCGGTTAATCAGAGGTAAAATTAAAGTCTTACCGATAAACTTTTTGTAGCGTTTATCTTTCGGGTTAACTGCTACTGCAGTATCGCCTAACATTGTTTCAGGTCGGGTTGTAGCTACTACAATATAGTCCATAGTCCGTAGTCCATAGTCCATAGATTTTGCTTTGTCTATTGACTGTCGACTATTGACTATTGACTCTTCAAGAGGGTATTTTATATAATAAAGGTGTCCCTGAATCTCTCTATGCGGTGCTTCTTCGTCAGAAAGCGCAGTTTGGCAGCGCGGGCACCAGTTAATGATGTAATTACCTTGATAAATTAAACCTTTTTCATATAACCTTACAAAAACCTCAATAACCGCTTTTGAGTATTCCTCATCCATGGTAAAGCGCGTCCTTGACCAATCGCAGGATGCGCCCATTTTTTTTAGCTGTTTTATAATAGTTGAACCATATTGCTCTTTCCATTGCCAAACCCTTTCTAAAAACTTCTCTCTGCCTAAATCCTGGCGCTCAAGGCCCTCTTTAGCAATTGCCTTTTCAACTACATTCTGGGTGGCAATACCTGCGTGGTCTGTCCCCGGCATCCAAAGCGATTCCTCGCCTTTCATACGATGGTATCTGATGAGGATATCCTGAATAGTATTATTCAAGGCATGGCCCATATGAAGAATTCCAGTAACATTAGGTGGAGGGATAACTATGCAGAATGGTTTTTTGCCTGCCTGCCGGCCAGGCAGGGCAGGATTTGGTTTTGCAGCAAATAAATTCTTTTCTTCCCAAAATCTATACCACTTATCTTCAGTTTCTTTAGGATTATAACGGCTAGGTATTTCATTCATCAGTAAATTCTAGCTAACTTTATCCTTCAACAACTTATATTCAACGCTATCCACTAAAGCTTGCCAGCTGGCCTCAATAATATTTTCAGAAACGCCGATTGTGCTCCAGGAATCTTTTTCATCCTGAGATTGAATAAGAACCCTTACCTTTGCAGCAGTGCCTGCTTTTTCATCCAGGACGCGTACTTTAAAATCTGAGAGATGCATTTTGGATAGGGTGGGGTAAAAATCTTTGAGCGCTTTTCTAAGCGCATTATCCAAGGCATTTACCGGGCCATCGCCCTCAGCAGCAGTATGCTCTTTAATGCCTTTTACCTTTAATTTAATAATTGCCTCTGAAGTAATCTTTTTATCAGAAAGTTTCTCCACAACTACGCGAAAACCCTCTAATTCAAAAAATTTCTTATAAATCTTGAGTGCCTTTTTCATTAATAATTCAAAGGAGCCTTCCGCTGCCTCAAAATGATACCCTTGATGCTCAAGGGATTGGATAAGTTTCAAAATCCTCTTTGTCTTGGGATCTTCTTTACTTAAATCTAATTCCAAGTCTTTGGCACGCAGTAATATCCCGGTCTTTCCTGCTAATTCGGAGACTAAAATTCTGCGCCTATTACCTACAAGGCTCGGCTCAATATGTTCGTAAGTTTTAGGGTTCTTCATTACTGCATTAATGTGCACACCGCCTTTATGAGCAAAGCTGGACGCGCCCACATAGGGCTGGTCATTTCTCTGCGCCATATTACTTATCTCACTAACAAAATGTGAAACGCGGGTTAATTCTTTTAATTTCTCATCCGGAATACAATCAATACCCATTTTTAATTTAAGATTTGCAATAATGGGGATTAAATCTGCATTACCGCAACGCTCGCCATAACCGTTGATTGTGCCTTGAACCATATCAGCGCCTGCTTGGACTGCGGCAAGAGAATTAGCTACTGCCAGGTCCGCATCATTATGGCAGTGGATACCTAACCAGACACTTATTTTTGGCCGGATTTCGCGAATAACCCTTGAAATCTCAGAAGTAATTGTTCCGCCATTTGTATCGCATAAAACAATCGCCTTCACCCCTGCCTCCTGCGCAGTTAACAGACACTTTAAACTATATTCTTTATTTGCCTTGTAGGCATCAAAAAAATGTTCTGCGTCATAGAACACGGTAAGGCCGCGAAAAACCAGAAAACTTACCGTGTCTTCAATCATATGCAAATTTTCCTCAAGCGTAGTTTTTAAGACATCCCTAATATGTAAGTCCCAAGTCTTTCCAAAAATAGCGACAATCGGGTTTTTGGCTCTTAAAATGGCCTTTAAGTTATGGTCCTCTGCTGCTTTAGTATGGGGCCTGCGGGTTGAACCAAAAGCTACTAATTGAGAATTCTTAAATCGCTTTTTAGCCATTTTTAAATAAAACTCCATATCTTTAGGATTAGAGCCTGGCCAACCGCCTTCAATATAATTAATACCCAAAAGGTCTAATTCCTGGGCAATGCGAACCTTATCCATTACCGAATAAGAAATCCCTTCTCCTTGCGCTCCGTCGCGCAAAGTCGTATCGTATAATTTTAATATTTTAGACATCTTTAACCTCACCTAAACCTTCCCCACCTACGCGGTGTGGGAATTGGGTTGTTATTTTGAAAGGCCAAATTTCCCATGTAATGCCCTAACTGCGGTCTCGGCAAATTTCTTGTGGATAATACATGAAATACTAATATCTGAAGTAGAAATCATTTCGATATTAATTTTATTTTGAGCTAGGGCCTCGAAACACTTGGCAGCCGCTCCCGGATGCGACTTCATACCTACCCCCACAATAGATACGCGCACAATATCCTGGTCTTCTAAAACCTCTCCGGCCTTTATAGTTTTAGCGACTTTCTTGGTGATTTTTAAAGTCTTATGCACATCTGCCTTATTTACTGTAAAAGATATGTCAGTCTGGCGCAAGTGGCTCACATTTTGCACAATCATATCCACATTTATTCCGTTGCTGGCTAATTCTTTAAATATCTTTGCTGCCACACCCGGCCGATCAGGGACATTACAAATGGTTATCTT
>Ga0315282_10004015_pt1 | contig 25963 bp, 23 predicted proteins | sample YL17G07_20_MG_FD_203693 | JGI IMG/M metagenome (GOLD analysis project Ga0315282, IMG submission 203693) | Sediment microbial communities from Yellowstone Lake, YNP, Wyoming, USA - YL17G07_20 | ecosystem: Environmental > Aquatic > Freshwater > Lake > Sediment | place: USA: Wyoming | collected... | reverse complement strand
TTCCGGTGCCTGTGCCGTTCTTCAGGTTCGAGGCGGGCCTGTGCGAGTGCGAGTGGTTCATCGACCGGGTGAGGAAGCACCCGGCGAAATTCATCGTGACGCGGGCCGGATGGTGCGGCCATTGGACACGGGAGCAGAAGGAGTGGGCGCATGGCCCTCGCTAAGTTGACGGACACGCGGACGGACGCCGAGAAACTCGCCGACAACCTTCGGGCCGAGGTGGGCCGGATGGCCACCCAGGTTCACCTGTCGCTGGCGGCGATCCGGGACATCGTGGGCCGGGAGGGAAAGGCTAACATCGCCGGTGCCCTCGGCGCCGGTGACGCGGCGACCCTGCGGGCGGTTTACGCCAAGGGCCAGGAACTCCTGGCCGCCGCCACGGACGTGACGGCCGAGGACCTGCCGGCCTGAACGCGCGGCGCATGAGGAGAACTAGTCATGGCAATCAAACTCGGCCTGGATGCGAAGTTGTACTACTGCGCGGCAGGCATCGGCGGAACGCCTACATGGACGGAGGTCACGGCCGCCAAGGACGTAACGTGCACCATCAACAAGGGCGAGGCCGACGTCTCCACGCGCGGCGGGGGCGGCTGGAAGGCGGTCATCGGCACCATCAAGGACGCCAGCATCGAGTTCGAACTGGTCTACGACTCGGAGGATGCAGGCGTCCAGGCGATCCTCGATGCGTTCCTGGCCGGGAGCATCATCGGCCTGGCGGTCGCCAAGGGCGGCATCACCGTGAACGGCACGAAGGCGTTCATGGCCGATTGCGCGATCCTCAAATTCGACGAGAAGGAACCGCTGGAGAACGCCATCACCATCTCGGTGACCGCGAAGCCGACGTTCTCGGCCAACCAGCCGCAGTTTGTGATCATCGGATCGCCGTAACGCACCCGCCTTCGCCCAAGGCTTCGGCGGGCAAGCCGCGGGGTAGGCAAGTGGCAAGCCGCGAAAGTCTGAATCTCGCCATCGCGGGTTCGATTCCCGCCCCCGCTACCGCTTTTCGGGAGGCAACATGAAAACGTTTGTGGATGCGACCGGGAAGACCTGGACCGTCACCATCAACACGAGCGCCGTCAAGCGCGCCAAGGAGACGGCTGGGGTGTACCTCGTGGACGTGGTCAAGGAAGAGAGCGACCTGTACGGCCGGCTGCTCCTCGACCCGGTCCTCGTGTGTGACATTGCCTACGGCGTGTGCAAGCCCGAGGCCGAGGCCCGCAAGTTCACCCGCGACGACTTCAACGCGGTCCTCGTGGGCGACGCCATCGCCGCAGCGCGGGAGGCCATTTTGGGGGACCTCGTGGATTTTTTCCCGAACCCCATCCGGAGCATCTTCAGGAAGGCGCTGGCCGGGCCCCCGGATGGGACGGGGCCCGCATCTGGCGGTTCCTCTGGGAACTCGCCGGCGCCGTTGGCGTCGACCCCGGCGACCTGACCCTGCGGGAACTCGTGTGGATGGCCGAGGCCCGTAGCCGCGAGGCGTGGGCGCATACCTCGTCGCTCCTGGCGCTTCTTGCGAACGTGAACCGGGACCCGAAGAAGCACGGGCCGTTCAAGCCCAGCGACTTCGACCCGCACAAGAGAAACGAAAAGGACCTCATCTTGCCGCATTGCGACATCGAGGTCCTGAAACAGGTCTTCATTGACGGAAAGGGAGGTTAGCCGTGACGCATCGCAAACTGATGGTGTGCCTCATCGTTGCCCTGGCCGTTGCCGTTGTTCTCGCCTCCGGCTACATCGCCGGATGCCACAAGCCCGCGTTGCCGGCGCAGCCGCCGCGGCTCGTGGAGACCGCCGCCAAGGCGAGCGATGCTGGCGCCGCGATCGCGCGGGCCGCCGACACGGCCGCCGTGAACATCGACGGTGCCGCCGTGAAGGTCAACGAGGTGGCCGGCGTGGTCGGCGCCCAGGCACAGGCCCTTCGTCAGGCGACGCCTGTCGCCGAGCCGGTCGCCAAGGTCCTTGACGCCCAGACTGATGTGCTCCAGTCGGACGTGACGCCGAAACTCCATGTCGCCCGCGAGGCCGTCGCCGAAATCTCCAAGGAATCGAGGGTGGTGGTCCAGGTGGTCGTGCCGGAACTCCGCCAGGCCGATGCTGCCGCGCAGGCCCTCGCCAAGGAGCGCGACGCCTGGCAGGCCAAGGCCGCAGCCGCCGAGAAACGCATCGCGGAAGAGCGGGCCAAGGCCGACGGCGCGGTGCGGGCGGTCCTCAAGTGGTTGATTGTGGCCGGCGTCGGCGTCCTGGCGGTCGGGGTGTTCGTGGCGCTCAAGGTGGACCTGAAGGCGGGCCTGGCCGTCTCGGCAGGCGCGCTGCTCTTGATCGGCGCAGCCACGCTCGTCCACCAGTACCTTGAGTGGATCGCCATCGGCGCCGCCGTCCTCATCGCCGCGGCCATCGGGGGGACCGTCTGGATGCTCTGGCGCTCGCGCCAGGCGTTCTTCCAGACGGGGAACCTCGTCGAGGCCATCAAGCAGCAGATGGACCCGGAGAGCCTCAAGGCCGTCTTCGGCGACGGGGCCGTGCCGGGCCTGGTCCACCAGATCGTCGATGACGCGCAGTCGGCCCTCTACAAACTCGGTGTGCGGACGGGTGTCATCAAGACCAAGGAACCGGAGGCACCCGTAGCGCCCGTGGCCGCGGCAGTGACCCCGGCTGCGGCGGCCCCCGCGCCGGCGGGCCTGTCCGCCGAAGCCTTGGCGAAGGCAGGCGGATAACGGCATGGCCATCACGTTTGCTGTCAAGAAGTGGTTCTTCAGCGAGAAGATCGTCCGGGCGATGGTGGACCAGAAGACCGGCCGCGCGCTCGCCGCGGCCGGCCAGTGGATTCGCAACGCCGCCAAGTGGAGCATGGCCGAGCGGGCGAACCCCGACCTCCACTCGCCGCCGGGGACGCCGCCGTACGCGCACCCGAAGACCGGCAAGGCCCTGAAGAAGCACATCTACTACCACTATTCGCCGACGCTGCAGACCGTGGTGGTCGGCCCGGTGCCCCTGGGGTACGTAGGCGACGTGCCGCGCATCCACGAGTTCGGGTTCACCGGCACCCGGCGCCTGCGCAACCGCCGCCGTCGCATCCGTAAACTCGGTGGCGTGGGCGAGATTCGCTTGGTGACGACCACCAGGTCCGTCATGGCCGATTCGCCCACGGGCCGCGACGCGGTGTCGTATCGGGACACCTCCACAAAGGCCGTCTACGTGCACCTCCGCACGCCCGCGCAGGTCCGGCGCTCGAACGAACTCAACGAGGCGCTGTACGGCCCTCTGTGGATGCTGAAGCCCGTAAACTTTCCGCCGCGCCCGTACATGCGGCCGGCCCTGGCGTCGGCCAAGTCGATGCTGCCCAAGTTCTGGGCCACGTCGGTGGCGGCCCCGGCGGCCGCGTAAGGAGGCTCTCGTGCCCGATGCCGGCGCAATCCGGATGGGCGGGGCCTACGTCGAAATCTCCGCCGACGATGCGCCGATGCTGCGCCGGCTGCGCGAGAGCCAGGCCCGCCTCAGGCAGTGGGTGGCCGAGAATAGCGGCCCCGCCCTCACGCGCGGCTCAGAGGCGTCGGTCCTTGCCCAGGGGCAGGACACGAAGGGGTTCCTCTCCGGCGGCTTCAAGGGGATGCAGATCGCCGAGACGGGCCTCAAGTTCGCCACGGCCATCGCCGCGGCGAAGGTGGCCATCAAGGATGTCCAGATGTTCTCGGCCCTGTTCCGGGGCGACATGGAGGGTGCCCGCAAGGCCGCCGAGGCGCTGCCGTTCGGCTTGGGCGAGATCGTCAAAGAACTTTCCGGCCCGGTCGATTCGGCGATGAAGTGGTTCGTGTTCCGCATCAAGGGGATCACCGAGGACGGGTCTGACCGCGCAGCCGCCGCGAAGGCGAAACGCGACCGCGACGAGGGCGTGGCCGCCTGGAACCGCTACGTCAATGCCGTTCATTCCGTTGACCGCGCCCTCGCGCAGGCCACCCAGACGTCCGAGGAGTTCGCCCGGTATGAGGTTGACGGCCTGCGCCTGGCACAGACTGAGGCCGAGGCCCTTCTTGCCAAGAAACTCCGCCTGATCCAGATTGAGCAGCAGCGGAAGGCCTACGAGAAGTTCCAGGAAACCCGCGCCCGCGGCGAGAACCTGATCGGCCAGGCGATGGACCAGTATGCCAAGGCGACGATGTCAGAACGGGAGTTCCTGGCCTACGAGGTCCGACACCTGGGTCTCGCAGCCAACCAGGCCGAGACGCTGCTCAACTGGCGCCTCGCCATCCTCGATGTGACCGAGAAACAGCACGCCGCCGAAAAGCGGAAGGACTTCGACACCGGTGTTGCCGCGAACCTTCGGAATCTGGAACTCGAAGCGGGGGTCCTGCGCGGCACGTTCGACGCCTTCGACGTGGAGGTGACCAAGGCCGCCAAGCCCCTCGGCGAAGCGATGGACGCGGGCGTCATCGACTTCGGCGAGTACACCGAGCGCCTCGAGAAGTTGAAGGCCGCGATGGCGGAACTCCGCGCCGCCCGCGAGGCCGATGCCGCCAAGCGCGAGGGCCAGTCCCTCACCGATGCGATGCAGACGCCCGAGGAACGGGCGAAGGCACAAATCGAGAAATATAAGAAGTTGCTCACAGGCGGCGACATCGCGGGCGAGACCTACCAGCGCGCCGTCCGCAAGGCCCTCGAAGACGCCGCGGCCGCCATGCCGGACGCCATGAAGCGGACCATCGGCGTGCGCGGCACCTTCAGCGCAATCGAAGCCGCCGGCATGGGTGCGGGCGGCGTCAGCGACCGCATCGCAAGCGCCACCGAAGCGACTGCCAAGAACACCGAGAAGATCGCCCAAACTCGCCGCGAACCTGGGCGTGAACTTCGGGTAACAAGCCCCCGCCACCGGCGGGGGATTTACAGGTGCATCCATGCCCATCGCCGTAGCCGAACGTGTTGAGAGCCGCCAGGTCGGAAGCGGCGACAACCCGAGCGCTGAGTTCCAGTATGTTATCCGGGGGACCGGCGACGAGCAGGCCGCGCTGGACGCGCTGGAGGCCGAGGCGCCGCTTGCCTACAACGGCCTGGTGCGCCAGGCCTGCAACATAAAGCCCCTGTCCGACGGGTCGGATTTCTGGGAGGGCACCGCCCGCTACGGCCTCATGTCGTCGAAGCCCAAGGAGGTGGGCGAATCGACCTACCAGTTCGACACCGGCGGCGGGTCGATGCACATCACGCAGGCGCGCGAGCACGTCGCCAGTTACGGTGCAGGCGGGGCCACGCCGCCGGACCTGGGCGGGGCAATAGGTGTCACGCACGATTCCGTCGAAGGCTGCGACATCACCGTCCCGGTCTACAACTTCTCCGAGACGCATTACTTCGACGCCGAGTACGTCACGGGGTCATACAAGGCGGCGCTCTTCTCGCTGACCGGCAAGACGAACAACGGGGCGTTCAAGGGCTTTGCCGCCGGCGAAGTGCTGTTCCTGGGCGCATCCGGGTCCCAGCGGGGCGACGGGGCGTGGGAGATCACGTTCCGCTTCGCCGCCAGCCCGAACGTCACGGGTCTTGTGATCGGCGGCATCACGGGCATCGCCAAAAAGGGCTGGGAGTACCTGTGGGTCCAGTACCAGGACGCCGAGGACACGGGCGCCAAATGCATCGTCAAGAAGCCGAAGTTCGTGCACATCGAGCGGGTCTGTGACGCGGGCAACTTTGCTGGCATGGGCATCGGAACGTAGGGCCAAGGGGGGAGAGGCGCGCCGCAACGTGGCGAAGGCGGGTGGGCCAGTTGGGAGGGCAGCGATGGGCTGTCCCCACTGTCCGCATTGCGAGGAGTGGCAGCGCTGCTTCGACGGCCTCGCGGCCACGCTGAAGTGCCTGCTCATGCTCGCGCGGCAGGGCCACGATGAGAGGGAGCAAGTATCGGCCGTCCTGCATGAATTGTGGCTCCTCTACGAGCGCGTGCGGGACGGACAGCCGAGGTAATGCTGATGGGCGACACGCTCAAGAAAGTCCAGCCGGGGCAGCGGCTGAACATCCCGGCCCAGACCTTCAACACGTTCATCGACGCTGCGCGTGATTACCTCCAGCGCCGGCAGAACACCGGCGGCGACGCCTTGGCCGAGACGCGCCAGATGGGCGTCGTTCTCGTCAAGAACACCACGGGCGAGGACCGCGGCCTGTTTGAAATCCTTGCGCTCGATGGGCCGGTCTATACGCCCGATGACAACGAGGAAGGCTTCAAGTTCCGCTTCGCCCTCAAGGGCATCAAGCCCGACACTGACCACTTCGGCAACTTCGCCATCCTGCTGGAACCTGGGAAGGATGGTGAGATCGGCCGGGCTCTGGTCGAGGGCATCACGCCCGTCAAGGTCCAGGTAGAGACCGAGGGCTATGGTTACGCCGACGTTTGCACCGATGAGGGGAGCGAGTATCTGCACCTTAAGAGCGGCCCCACGGGGGCGGCCTACATCCTGTGGATCGAGAGCGGCACCGGGGAGAAGTGGGCCATCGTCCGCGTGGCCAACCTGACGGCGACCGCGCAAGAGGCCGCCATCCACGGCCTCAAGGTCACCGGCGTCTGGAAGGCGTGGGGCGTCCCGTGGAGCGGCTTCGAGGCCGACGGCTACATCACCTTCGTCTCGGGCCAGTTCGCCTTCCTCGACAAGTCGTGGGTGGACCCCGACCCGGATAACGAACTCTACATCAAGGTCACCGGCCCGCGCGGCAAGAACGCGCCCATCGGCTATCGAGGCATCGCCGAGGGCGACTTCATCGGGTGGGTGGCAGGCGACCACTTCGAGCCGATCCCCGGCAGCGACCCCGCCGAGTGCTACGACGGCGAGGTCGTGCCGTTCGTCGGTCCCGAGGGGGCGCTGCCCGACTGGGGGATCGTCGCCGGCAAGGGCCTCAAACTCGAAGACCCGGTGCCCTATGACCGCAAACTCCATGTCGAGTTGGACGACGTGAGGCCCGGCCTGGAGTTCGACGTTGACACGGACGATGGCAGACTCCGCGTTAAGCCTAATGAGGAGCGCGGCATCAAGGTCACGGTGTCGGGCGTCGAGGTCATTCCCGACACGAATCAGGGCATCGACGTTGCGGCATCGGGTATCTACGCCAAACTGGCCCAGGACCCCGGCCTGGAGTTCGATAGCGGCGGCCTCAAAGTGAAGCCGAACGGCAATGAGGCCGTCCATGTTGACGCGGACGGCGTGGGGGTGTCTCTGGAGAACCCCGGCGGCCTGGAGTTCGGCGGCGGCGGGGGCCTCAAGGTCAGGCCCGATACGACGCGGGGCCTGGACCTCGACGCCAGCGGCGTTTTCGTCAAGATTGACCCGAATTACGGGCTTCAATTTGACGGCGGCGGCACCATTCAGGTCAAGACCTGCTGCAACCGCGCCGTCGACCTCGATGCGGAAAGCGGGGCCGTCCAACTCCTGATCGCCGGCGGCGCGGGGCACGAGGTGAACGAGTCGGGCCTCCAGTTCGACGGTACGAACGGCGTCCAGTTGACGCGGGCATGGGTCTGCCCCACCGATCCGCACATCTACTATCAGCCAGGCGTCTACTGGAAATGGGTCGGGAACCCCGTGAACGGCTGGGTCGCGGGGACATGCCCGTCCTATGGGAAGGACTTCTGCTTGACCTTGACGGGGAACTGCGATGGACGAATCGTCTCCTGGTGTGACCACTAGTCCGCCGGCAGCCAAGACCGACATCGCTCTCATCGCCTACGGCGGCTTCGTGTCAGCGGAACTGGCCATCTGGCTCGCCGCGCATGGGAAGCGGGCGGTGAACGTGTTTGCCGTTAACCGCCGGGACGTGCGGTGTGCGCGGAACGAGGCGTGCGCCCGATTCCTTTCAGCCGGCTCGGAGGTCCTCGTGATGATCAATCATGACCTCGTGCTGCCGCCGGATTTCCTCGGCCCGTTCGAGGTCGGCTCGGCCGACGTGGTGACCGGGCACGTCGGCGGCCCCGACGGCGAGTATCATCCCGGCGGCCACGGGACGGGCATCATCGCCATCCGGCGGCGCGTCCTCGTGGCGCTGGAGTCGCCGTGGTTCCGGCCGCCCCAGTATTCGCCGAGCGGCGTCGAGTGGACGGCGTGCGAGTGCCAGGAGTTCGAGGCCCGGGCCAAGGCCAAGGGATTCCTGTTCGCCTGGTGGAAGCAGGGCCTCGGGCACCGCCACGTGCACGACTGGCCGGCGCCAGTGCCGGCCGACCCGCCACCGCCCGCGCCTGTTTCGTGATGCCAGCTGCCGCACGATGGGCACATCTGCAAGCCCCAGCCGCTCCCTGGTTCCGCTTCCCCACCAATGCCGCCGGCACGGTGCGCACCACTTGCGAATGCGCCTACTTCCACGCCCGCGCCGTCCCGCGCTTCCCCATCCGTATGGTCGGCATTGTCGGGCATCTTCAGCCGATGGTCCTTGTACCCAGCCCCACTGGCCGGCGGGCGATTTCGCCACTGAGCGCAAGTGGGAGTTCGTGAGGGTGAAAGCGCCGGGGCGGGGAACCCCTCCATGTCGGCCTCATCGGCCGCCGCTCCGAACTGGTCCTCATCCCCTCCGGCCAGGGCCGCATGCGGGTTGTACCGCCACACGAACTGCCACCCGGCGTCTGACACCCGCTTCCTACTCAATCTGCAAGTCCTGAATGTTCGCTTCGTCCAGCGGTTCCTGCACTGCGTTCCGCAACCAGTTCGGGTCGTAACCATCGGCGGCCGATCCCTGGACTCGGATGGAGACCTTCCCGCCATCCGACTTATCAGCCAGGTTGGCAACTGCACTGAACGACTTGAACACCTCGTCACGCGATGCGCTGAAGGCGATCTTGACGTTCGTGCGAACCACCGCCGGAGTGCCTTCAGTCGGTCGTGTACCCGTCGGAACAGCCGGGGCCTGCCCCGGAGGCAGCGGTCCGCCTGCCGGCGCTGTTGCGGGGGCTGCCGCCGGCCCCGTCGGCACAGCGGGTGTCGGCACAGCCGACGGCAGCATCAGGAAACCAGAATCCAGATCAACCTCATCTTCGCTGAGCCCCGGTCCAGCTGAAGCCTTCGACGGCGAGACCTGATACTTGCCGTCCAGCCCAAGTGTGGGGGCACCCGTAGTGTACGCAAGCATCCCCTCCGTCACACCGCGGACAATCGCCTTCCGCAGGACCACGGCTGATGTGATGCGCGGCGGCTCCAGGAATCCGAAGAACGCGTCTCGTACGTCACGGGCGGGGATGCCTAACCGCGGCGGCTCGCCTGGCGATAGTGGCTCTCCGAGTCTCAGGCGTTCCACGATCTTCCGCGGGTGGAGCGATCCATGCACCTTCGGCGAACCCACCGCCGTGAGCAATTCCATGACCCGCTCGTGCACGCCGGTCGCTTGAAGGGGCCGTCCGCCCACCTCCACCTTCTCCAAATCCACCGTGCCGCCCGTACCGGTGCGAGGCAGCCAGACGGCGGCGTAGAGTTGCCGGAAGGCGGTCTCGGCCGCGGCCTCTTCTGTTCTCCGCCGTTCCTTCAACTGGTCGAGTTGATCCTTGCTTAGCCGATGCTGGCCCTTCTTGGTCTCCACGCGGCCGATGGCCATCAGGTACCGCACCGCACGCCGCAGACCCTCGATGGGCTTCTTGTCTGGGATTGCCAGCGCCGCCCCGTTGCGGTACCGGCGCGGCCCGTCGCCGCACTTCGACAGCATGTTCTTGGCCGCGTCTTCCTGTTGGGCCGCGCTCTTCGCGGCAAACTCCGGCGGCATGTACCCGATGAGGAACAACGGTTCGTTGTCCGGAAGGTCCCGCGAAGTCGCCGGCCACACAAACGCCTCGTTTCGCCCCGCCAGACGCTCTTCCAGCATCTCCTTGATCCGCTCACGGACGCCATCCGGATCGCGGGCCACCTCCTGCTCGGCGTCCTCAATGAGTTTCGTGACGTTCGGATCCTTCTTGAAGCAGTAGTGCACGCCATCGTAGTGGAGGTACAGGCAGGTGTTCCGTAGTTCGCCAAGGACGGCCGAGGCCGTGATGCTGTCGAGGTCCGGCCCGATGCACGCCGCCAGCAACTCGGTCTCGGTAACACCCGGCGGCAGCGTCTCGCTCTCCCCTGCACTCGCATCGCGTTTCAGTCCACCGAACGAATACGCCAGAATCGCCGTCGCTATCCGTAGCGCCGGCCGAACGTTCGCCAGCGCCGGCGTCTCCCTGGCCAGCCGCTCGTCGATTCGCTTGGCCCGCGCGTTTGGGCCGACGAGATCATGCGTCAGAACAGGCGCGTAATCCTGGCGCGGGTCGAGGTCCTTGAGCATCGCCCGGGCCACTTCGGGGTCGGCCAGGGGCACTTCCGCGGGACCCAATAGCGGCTTGGCCCCGCCCTTCGTCTTGAGCGAATGCAGGCAGGTGGCCAGGAACCGAAGCGCCCCGCGCGTCCTCTGATACCCGTCCACGCCCGTCCAGCGGCCGACCATCACGTCGATCAGGGCCGGGTTGAAAGGATACGCCGCCTGCACGCGGCTCCGAAGTTGCACCGCCTGCTCGTCGGCGTCCTGCTTGGCCGATGGCGTCTCGGCCCGCGCCCGCCACATTCCGCCGACCGTGTCCGAGTAAGCCGCCGCAATGCTCCGCGCCGCATCTTCCGGCGGATCAGCGCTCAGCAGCCGCCGCTTCACCACAGCCAGGACCTCGTCCCCCGCGACAGGCTCGCGGACTTGGTCAACTCGGCTGGTCAACGTGTCCAGCGTTTGCAGAAGCGCGATATTCCCCATCGCCTGCCGGGAACTCCATTGCAGCGAGTAAACCAAGACGGCCTGCCGAGTGTTGGCGACCTCCACTGTCAAGTTCTGCAGGAAGTTGAGGGCCTGGCGCTGGAGCGTTGAATCGCCCAGTAGCACTGGGCCTGTGGCCTCCATGTACTTCAGTACTTCATCCAGCAGGAGCAGCACGGGGCGTCCCTCTGCCGTCAGCATCGCCCGGATTTCCTCGCCCTGCGGCGATACGCGCATCTGGTCATGCTGGGCGACCACCCGGTAGGCTTTCTGTCCCAGTTGCCAGCCCAGCCAGCCCCACATCGTGTTGACGGTCTTTCCGCCGCCGACATCCTTGCCGCCGGTGGCCGTGAACTTCTCGCCGTCGAACACTGCAACGGCCACGGGTCCCGGATCGGGCAGTTTCGCACATTCGGGCAGTTGGTTGCAGGACTTGCGCGACCGCGCTGCGTGAAGGAGCGCCGCCAGCGTGTGGCTCTTGCCGCCGCCGAAGGGGCTCCGCAACTTAAGCACGCGGTTGAAGGCCCCCTGGCCGGCCAGGCTCGCCAGGACCTCTTCCAGCAGCCGCCTGAGGTCCGTCGTAACGTAGGTGGCCGCGAAGAACGCGTCGGGATCCAAGTACACCTTCGGAACCGACTTGTCGCCAGCGGCCACTGCCCCCAAGTCGATGGCGAAGACCGCCTCGGCAAGCGAGCCGGTCTCCACGTCTGGGTGCAGCCTCACCAGTTCCGTCCAAGGTTTCAATGTGTGGATTGACATGCCTTTCATCCTTCCCTAGCTCGACGCCGGGTTATCGCCATCCGATACTGAACCTTCCTTGGCGACACATGAGCGGGCATCAGCGTATGCCTGCCGCAAGAAGCCCGTCAGCAGGTCCAGTTGGCTTTCCTTGGACCGGGCGAAGAAATGGACCGCCTCTGACGAGAGGTCCAGCACAAACCTGGGCCGCCCGTCATTCCACTCCCCCCTCCCCAACGCGTTAAACGCTTTTCTGTCGGGGGTGGCCGACCCGAACGCCAGGCTCACTACAGCAGGTGAGCCGTGCCTGATACCCACCCACAAGCCCGTGTCGCTACCAAGGTAGTACCCAATCCAGTCCCAGCCAGACCTCCTCGAGTAGATCGGAATCGGCACTGCTTCCAGTGCGACGCCCAGCATCTGGATCAGGTTACGCATCGCGGCAATCCCATCCGGCAGTTGCCAGCCCACGTGTTCAATGGTCATGATCTGCTCCCGAAGAAAGGTGACGAACTCACTGGTCAGAAATAACGCGACAGGGCTCTTCAACGGCAGATTCTGCAGCCGATCCGCCACCTCGTGCCAGCGCAGACAACGCACATCCGTATTGCTGACGTCGTCTGCACGACCGACGGTCAGCAGCACGAGCCGTTTGCGTCGACATCCTCCCTCGGACTGAAGCAACCGGCAATATCGTTCCACCTGCGTTTCGCCGAACCCGCTGCCGACCTTTACCTCGACGAATACCAGAATCTCCTGCGACTTAATGGTCATGTCTGGCGTGCCCTCATCTGTTGTGGCCTGAGTCGTGATTTTGGGCACGGTGCAAAGCGTGAACTGCTGATCGCCGAAACACAACCACGACACGAAGCCAATCGCGGCAGTAGCGTCTTCTTGTGCCAGGAGCCCAATCAGGCCGGCGAACGCATCGGTGGTGAAGTTCTCCCCTTGCCGGTAACTCCACCGGTATAGCCTTGAGAAGATGTTCACTCGCGGCACGTTCATGTCAATTCACGATCATGGCCTGTGTGTATAGCGCTGATCATAAAGCGCTTCGGGGACAAGGCTCTTCCAGTTGGCCAGCAATTTACTCAGCGCGGCCTGTTCGGCCGAGGTGGTGCTGAGGAGCCGCGCGGCGTCCTTCTCGCTCTTGCCGGAAAGGCCGGGGCCGGCCAGGGCCTGTGCGAGGACCCGCAGCCGCTCGCGGTCGGGCCGGGCATCGTCGAGGAACGCCCCGAGTTTGCGCGGCTCGTTTTCCATGAGCCAGAGGACGCGGTGCAGAGCGTCAACCAGCGGGGCCGGCTGGCCATCATCGCGCGGCAGACCGAGTTTCTCGTACTTGCCGCGCTCGGTGAAGTCCAGGGCGCGGTACTTGGACTTCTTCTTTTCGACCAGGGCGTCTTTGCCGGCCGAGAGGCCCTGCGGCCCATCAAGTTCCACGTGCTGGCTGTAGGTAAAGACGATGGCCTCGCCGGCGTCGATCTCGGCGGCCTTATAGACGTACCGCCAGAGGGTGTAGAAGCGGCTGGGCGGGTCCACGGCGCTGACGCTGCCGCCCGTGGCCCTGATGAGTTTGGCCATCATCGCGTCGAGGACGACGCCCTCGACCTCGGCCAGGAACTTCTCGGCGGGCACCTCCTCGCCGTTCGCGTACTCGACCTTGTCGTACTTCGTGAACGCCCGCAGGCCCGCGCCCACGGCCGCGATCACAAGGTCCGCCCCGGAGATGCCCATCTCCCACAGGGTGTCTACCCGCTCCCGGACGATCTGAGCCAGTTCCGGCCGAACAGTCTCCTCGTAGTTACCCACGGCGGATGCGCCTTCGCGCTTTCGGCCCACCAGAAAGATGCTGGAAGCCAGGGCAGACGCATCCAGGGCGATGAGCCGTCCGCCGAACTCGGTGTCGAGCGGCCATGCCTCCGTTATGACGAATCCTGCCTTCCGCAGCGCATCCACCAGCGTGGCCCAGCCAAGGGTTGTCTTGTGTGCATAAACGATGGCCAATTCGCCAGTGTCCTTCAGCACCCGATGGCTTTCCTTGAACGCCGAAAGCATCATCTCCTCGTAGGCGGCGCTGGCCGCGGCCATGTCCCCTTTGTGCCGCGAAGAAAGGGCCGTCGCTTCGTTCTTCTTCGGAGTCAGGTCTGTGGCGAAATGCTCCGCGTAGAGATGGCCGATTGTCCGCTTCAGCCAGACGTAGAAGAAGTCCGATACGTCGGCATACGGCACGTTGTCGTAGTACGGCGGGTCCGTGACCACCGCGTCAATGCTCCCGTCCTTGCGCGGCAGGGCCAGCGCCGAGCCACGCTCCACTTCGGCAAAGGAAGGGATGGCGCCAACCTCGCTGATCACCCGGCACACCCACTCAATAGCCTGCGACATGTCGCCGGAAGCATCGCCGAAGGGATTGGCTTCCGAGAAGTCCCAGACGAAGGCTACGGCGGGTCTCCCAAAAGCCGATTGCGTCAGCAAGCGCCCGGGGTCCCAGCGGCAAAGGGAATTTCCCCGGTCTGCCATGCGGTCCACGATGATGCCAAGATAGGTGGCAATGGCCTTCGTCCTTTCCTTGGGAAGGCCCTGCCGGCTCATTGTCTCGAAAGCACTCTGCACAGCCTCACACTGTACAAGCAGAGACAGCAATTGGCGCGGATGGAAAAGGTCTGCAAACGCCGTGAGACCATGCCGCGTCGGGGCGGTCATCCCCCGCGCATTCGGCGATGGCCTGGTGGGGTTGATCGCCTCACCGGGCAGCGTAATCCCAGAGCGCTCTTGGACGGCACGGATTCTCTTGCGGACGGAGTCATCCGAAGGCAGCAGGTCCTCCGGCAAACTCGTGGGCGACAGGAATGACGTTCCGGCGCTATCGGACTTGCGGCAGACCACTGCTAGCAACTGCGCGCCAACTTGGCGCCCGACGCCCTTGGCTTGTGTGTACCCCGCGTCTGCAACTGTTCCGCAGAAGGGGCATGTGGCGTTTCCCGCCTCGGACAGGTCCGCAGGATCAAAACCAAAACCATCTTCACCTTCCGCCTCCACGACCTCGAAGCGGACCTGCTTGGTGCCCCTCGGGGCAATCATCTTCAGGGCAACGTAGTGGCCCTTCTTCTTGCACAGCCACGTCTGTTTAACCAGCGGCACTGTGGCGCCGCAGGCGGGGTTCTTGCAGCGGACTGTCCGCGTCCAGAGGCAGGCTACGGGCGTAAGGTAGCCGATTGGCGTATTGATGTGCAGTTCCTGCTGGCCGGGCCGGTCGAACCCCTTGCCCGCGAACTTCATCTGCGGCGTGGTGAGCGTGCGCCGGGCCTTGCCCGCCTTGGGGTCAGGGATGTGCGGATAGAGGTCGCCGATCTCGGCCCGCACCTTCTCAAGCACCCAGTTCCCCCAATAGCGGACCTCCTCGGCCAGGCCGCCCCAGGTAGGCTTGCCGTCTTTGCCTGGCGGCCCCGTCATGCCGCGTGCGTTTGGGTCGGGGCGGCCGTACTTCTGCGGATAGACCAGCGTGCAGAGTTCAATGATGTGGGCGACGGGATTCAGGTCCAGGGCATACGCTTCGCATCCGAGGCGCAGGGCCTCCAAGGGAATGGCCCCGCCGCCGGCAAACATGTCGAGGACCCGCGGCCGCGGCGCCCGGCCGGCCTCGATGTCTTTCACCGTGACCTTGTCGCCGGCGAACTTGAACTCCGCGACCCACGCGGGCATGCGGCCGGTCTTTCGACCTTCGGCCAGTTCGGCCGTCAGACGCTCGGCGTGGGCTTCCAGGATATGCTCCTGGGCCTGGGCGATGGCCTTCTCGGTGTCGCGCTTCTTGTCTGGTTCAGCGTCGGATGGGTAGCGGCACAGGCGGGTAACAAACTCGCCGGCCGCCTTGCGGTTGAGGCCGCGCTTGGTGCCGTTCTTGAAGGCTTCGAGTTTGGCCGGGTCCTTGGGCGGATTCTTGACCTCAACGTCCTTGACCCACCGGTCGGCGGGTACGAGTGCCCCATACACGGCCGCGCGGCACGCCACCAGCGGCCTCCGCGCCCACCACAGGTGCAGCGTCGAGATGTGCCCCTTGCGGATGCTCTTCTCGCGCGAAGCCTCGGCGCTGATGGCCTCGATAGGCAGGTAGTCTTCGATGAGGCGCTTGTCTTCGTTATTGGCAGGCTTTCCCGTCATTGCTTCTGCTTCTCCGCCCACCAGGGCCTGTGAATGCACTCGTTATAGAGAACCCGGAAAACATCCCAGCACTGCCGGACAAAGTCCAAAGCAATGGCAGGTATCCGCTCGCGCAAACCCGCGGGCCAAAACACCTCCAGCGTCACGCCTCTGTGGAGGATCTGGTTCCGCCACCAGTGTATGTTGTCGCGGTTCTGGACGAAAGACCTAACGTCCCCACAGTGCCTGGCAAGAAGGCCGTCGAAGCAGGTGCCGAAGACTGTGGCGCAGAGGTCATTGAGTCTGCGGTGCCACCCTTTATGCTTGTGGAAGAGATCCTCAATCACCTGTTCCCTGCGCCGGATTTCCTTCTGCTCCGCCACAAACCGGTTGCCAGCGTCCTCTATGTCAGGCCGGTCGCAGCGCCCAGGAACCCTCGTGGGCTCGTGCAGGAAGTACAGGCCGTCATAGAGGAATGTGTGTAGCAGGCACTCGAAGTACGCCGCGACAGCAATCGTAAGAAGTTCGAGTTTCTTGTGTTCGGCCAGGAAGGCGATGTCTTCGGCTGCGCCGATCCACTGCACCTGAGGCCATATCTGGGCTATGCGGCCCTTCCCGCACGCGGGACAGACGGCGCCGTCGCCTTGGCGCTCGCCCACGTAAAGGCACTCGCCGCACTGTGCGAACGGGCACTTGAGTTCAGGTTGGCCGGTCGGGTCAGTCACCGAGCACCCCCCGATGTTGGTTGATGGCCTCAGCGGGTATGGCGAACATCCTAGCGACTACGACTTCCTTCTTCGCGTGGTCCAGTGTCTCTGCCGGATTGTGGACGCGAACCAGTTCGTGGTTCTCCTCCAGCGGGTCCCAGACGACGTAGAGCCAGTACGTGGGACCGAGTTGCTGGGCCTTGTACCACTCGTTGACGGTGAGTTGGATGTCACTGCCGCGGGCGTAGCCCTTGACTTCCACGCGCCGGACTTCGGTCTGGCCGGTCGCCGGGTCGGTCACGCGCTGAGCGCGGATGTCGAAACCACGTTTCTGCGACCCGACGCGCTCGATGGACTCGCGCGGGAACCCCTCGGCAACTAGGTGGTCGATAACGATTTCTTCGGCGCGAAGTTCTTTCTTCTTACGCAGGACCACATCAGGCTCGCGGCCGAGCACGCCCAGTTGGCCGGCCACCTCACCTTCGGGCGTGAGAACGATGGCCGTGGCCAGGTACTTCGGCGGGACGGTCCGTGCGACCTGGAGGCGCTCCAAGCCCGCCATGCGGTCGCGCTTGGTGCGTTCCAGGTCGTCGAGGTACTTCTTGGCCTCGTCGGCGGCGAGTTTGTACTCCGGCCGCATGCCCAGTTCGGCCATGAGGGACATGTAGCGTTCCTGGGCCTTGCGGATTCGGGCGGCAAAGGATTTCTCCAGGTAGTCCCGCACGACGGCCGCAAAGCGCTGCCGATCCTGCTGGCACTGCTGGCGGCGCTCAAGTTGGTAGGTGCTCTTGAGGAAGTCGGCGGCGGGCACCGGGTCAATCGGCTCGGGCGGGGCCGCCTGGTGCGGATGGGGCGGCAGGTCGAGGAGTATGTCGGCCGGGAGGACCGTGAACTGCCCGTCTTCCTCGCGGACGGCGACAACCTCCTTGTAGAGGTCCTCGTCGTTGCCGTTGGTCTTCTTGCCCTTGACGCCCATCTCGAAGAAGTGCAGCCGGTAGGGGGCGATGGCCTGGGGGTCGAGAAACAGGGCCGTGCCGCCCTTGGCCGGGGCCAGCACTTCGCTGAGTTTCTCATCCACGGCCGCATAGAGGGCGTGGCCGGGGCCCATCAGCACGGCATCAAGATGCTGGTCCTGGTCAAGGACCGCCTTGTCGAAGGTGACCTTGCGGTACTCGGTTTCGGGCTTGCCGAGGCGGCGGATGGCTGCCAGACGTTCGGACCGGAGATCAGCCAGGACGTGCTCGACGCGCCAAAGGCCGTCGGCGCGAGGTTCGACCCGCAGACCGACCCTCTTGGAGGCCGCGAGGAATTGCTCGCAAACATAGCGCGGCATGAGGCGTCGCTCCTCGGCCTCAAGGTTGCGCCGCTGGAAGCCGGAGAAGTCCACGTGACTGCGGGCCAGGGCAATGCCGGTGGCCCGCTCGTAGGACTTGAGCCTCTCGGGGTCGATGCGGTCGATCTGGTCGAGATAGTCTTCCAGACGGCCGGGATCGACGGCGGCCTCGCGGAGCATGTCGGGCAGGTTGATGTCGTTCAGGGAAAGGACCTCGCCGATCACGTCGAACACGCGGCCGGCGAGGGAGGCTTTCATTGTCTCCAGTTTGTAGAGGACGCGCTCAAGGATACGCCCTTCGACGATGCTGTCGCCGCCTTCACTTTCGGTGGCGACGAAGTTGAAGGCGTAGCACTCGTCTCGCTGGCCGATGCGGTGGATACGTCCAAGGCGCTGCTCCAGCCGCGTGGGGTTCCACGGCATGTCATAGTTGATTATGAGGTGGCAGAACTGGAGGTTGATGCCTTCGCCTGCCGCCTCGGTGGCCACGCATATCTGGGCGTGGGTACGGAACTCCTCCTGGGCCCGCCTGCGCTCGTGGGGATTCATGCCGCCGTGGATCTCACAGGTGGTGTAGCGCCAACGGCCCAGATGCTCGCGGACGTAGTTGAGGGTGTCGCGGTGCTCGGTGAACACGATGAGTTTGCCGCGGCCATCCTGTAGTTCGGCAAACTGCGCCCGCTCAAGACACTGCCTGAGGGCCTTTAGTTTAGAGTCGGTGGCAGCCTCACGAACACGGCGGGCCTGTTCCACGAGGTCCTTGAGGGCGGCGATTTCGGCCCGGAGTTGGTCGAGTTCTTCGGCAACGGTGAATGCGTCGACGAGCACGTCGCGCTCGGCCTCGTCGAGGTCATCCTCTTCCTGTTCGGCATCGGCCAGGCGGCCCTGAAGGGCTGCCAGGCGGCGCGCCCGCTGGGCCGGGGAGAGGGATTCCAGTTCCTCAAGGAGTTCGGTCTGCTTTCGCAGGCGGCGCTTCAGCGACTCGTGGATGGCGCAGGCGGAACTGGCCAGGCGGCGTTGGAGCACGGTGCGCGCCAGGGCGGCCGAAGTGCGGCGCTGGCCGGTCTGCTGGGGAATGAACTCGTTAATGTAGGCCGTGACGGCCTTGTAAAGGGCGAACTCGTCGGCGTTGAGCGCGAAGGGCACGGTGACGGCGTGACGGTCCGGAAAGAGCCGCCCGCCGTTCATGTCCTTTAAGTCCTCCTTGAGCCGCCGCAACGCCCAGGGGCAATCATCGCCAAGGCGGAAAACGTCGTTCCGCACCTCAGAGGCCTGGTCGCCGACCTTGTGGGGCTCGGGGAAGAGGTCGGGGTCAAGAAGCCGAAGGAAATGGGCGAACCTGTCCTCGTCTCCGTGGTGCGGCGTGGCCGTGAGCAGCACCACATGGTCGGATCGCTCGGCCAGTTTTGCGGCCAGTTCGTACCGCTTGGTGGCGACGACGCGAGGCTCGCGGTCGGCCCCCGCGCTGCCGGTTCGGGCGCTGCACTTATGCGCCTCGTCGATAATCAGGAGGTCCCACTGCTGCTGCCAGACGCGCTCGCGGACATCGGGTTGCTTGGCATAGTCAAGGGAGGCAACGATCTGGTTGCAGCGCTGCCAAGGGTTCGACAACTGCTGCTGGTCCACGGCGGCGAAAATGATGTCGAACGTCTCACCAAACCACCGCTGCATTTCGTCCTGCCACTGAATGGTTAGCGGTGCCGGGCAGAGCACCAGGACGCGGCCCACGGCCTCGCGGAGTTTGAGTTCCTTCACGAGCAGCCCGGCCATGATGGTCTTGCCAGCGCCGGGGTCATCGGCCAGAAGGAACCGAAGGCAAGGCTGCGGGAGCATTTTCTGGTAGACGGCCTCGATCTGATGTGGAAGCGTGCGGATGCCGGAAAGGCTGACGGCGAACTGCGGGTCGTGGGCGTAGGCGAGACGGATGCGCGCCGACTCAACCAGCAACTGGAGGTCCTTCGGGTCAATAGGCCGAGGCCGCTGTTCCACGCCCGCCATTGCAGCCAGTGCTGCGGCCTCCTCAGCGGAAATCACCACCTCGTCGATGCCACCATCGGGGAGGCGAACGCGGCACTCGTAACCTGAACCCAGTCGGCGGACTTCCTCCAGGACAACAGGCCCATCGAAGTGCCCCGGAAGGCTGACCTGCTGGCCAATTGGGAACCTGATGTCAGTCATTGCCGTAGAACCCCCCGGCTGCTATCCTATGCCATGCTGCAACGGACGACGGACATGATTATGCCATTTTCAACTGCAAACGGCAACCGCTTTTGCTTTCGCTCTCCTTTCAAGCAGAACGAGGGTGTGAGGTTGAGTCCAGAGCCAAATCATGGGGGACTTTATGCCCAAGAGGAAGGATGAGGCGTTCGCACTATTGCTGAAGGCCATGGGCAGCTGTCTCCGGGGAGTAGCCCCGGGGGTCCTCAAGGCGGCAGCCCATGTGAGCGAGGATGCATTCGTGGTGGCCGCCTCGGCCTTCCTGTGCAGCTTCGAACCGAGCCAGCCGGGCGATCCACAGGTGATCCGGGCTTGTCTAGATGCCTTGGCCGCCTCCCGGCACCCAGCCGCCGTGGTGGTACTCATGCATGTAGCGCAGAGCGCCGTGATAGGCCGGATCAAGGTCGAGGCAATCCGGCGACTCGGGAGGGTTCGCCTCAGTAGGGATGCAGCGGGCCTGCTACACACGCTTGCCAAGGAGGGGTTCAGGCCACCGCATCAGTTTGCGAATGACGCCGTGAGCACCGAGGAGTTCCGCGTTGCGGCCATTGAGGCCATAGGGAAGGCTGCGAAGCCAGACACCAGCGACGTCGAGACGATCCGGGACATTCTTCTTGCCGAGGCCGATGGGCGTCAAGAGACGCGGGTTTTCGCCGCGGCCGTCGAGGCCGTGTACGCGATGGGTGAGGCGTTCCCGCCTAAGACGCTCATGGAGATTATCGGTAAGTGCCACGTCGGGCTGATGCGTCTTCGCATGTTGGCGGCGTGCAGCGCCCAAGGTGCTAGGGCTTTGCGAGCAAGTGCCCCAGCTATAGCTAGCCTGCTGTGCGAAGCATTGTCGGCACTCAGCAACGAGCAAGCCTTGCGAGAAAGGTTGGAAGTGCTTGTCGTCGGGGTTGCCGGCCCGGAACTAATCACCAGCCTCTCAGAGCGATACTGTAATGATTCCCTGGGCAATGGGCGGGGGGCGATCTGCCTGGCTGCGCTCCAGGCGTACAAGAAAACCGAACCTGTGCTGATGAAAGCATATCTGGCGTTTGCGCGGGCCCCAGCCAACGCTTACACCGGTGCGGCGTGCCTTCAAGGCCTTGGTGTCTGTGCTGCTGCTGGAATGTCCGATACGATTGTCAGACCCCTCATACAGCAAGACCATCCTGGGTACATGCAGTTGGTACGATGCGGGCTGCTCCTGGAGGTTCTGGGCAGCGTGGACGCTGTCGTGGATAAGGTGTGCGACGCGCTGGATGCCGAAGAGAACACCCACAGGCGGGCGCAGTGCACCGAGAGGTGCTGTGAGGCCATCCTGGCCGTGTCCCTGTTGAGCGAGCCGGGGGCCTCCAAGGACCACGGATTCGAGTGGGTCAAACGCACGCCGGAATGGCTGCGCCAGTGCGAGCCCAACCGGATGAACGAGATGGTTGCGGCCTTGGGCCGTTGCCCGCCCGACTGCAATGGGGTGATGCGGTTGGCAGCAAGGCTGGTCTCGCCGGGCCCGCTGGCCGGCACCAGAGCGATTGCAGAGTGGTTTGCCCGACGCCAGGACGCCCTGGGCGAGTACTTCGTTGAGACGACCCTGAAAGCAGCAGGGAATGTCTCGTTCAGTCCACCACAGGGCCTGCCGGAGGAATGCGGGCTTCTGCAGATCGAAGACTTGATCGTCCGTCAGCACCAGCCGAAACTGCGGGAGTTGTTGCCACGCCTCGTGCATGCGGGAAGCAAACTCAACCGGTTTGCGTTCGATCTCATGCGGCGCCGCAGAATCGGATTCCCCCAAGCCGCACAGGTGATCCTGCAGGGCTGCCCTGCAGCCGAAGACGTGGCGTTTCTCCTAGAGTCATTGGCATTGGAGACGGACGACTCCTCCGCCGTGACCATTGCTGGGGCTACGGAGTTCAACTCGCCGGACAAGAAGGCTGCTGCAATGGTGCGGGAGAAGGCTATCGCACTCGCATGCGAGGCGGTTGGAAAGCGGCCCGCGGCCGCAAGGCCTGCATTAGTTAGAACGATCCTGGAGAAGCTCCACGGCCGATTCCAGGATGTGGCACCCGTCAGGCTTGCAGCCTATGACGCTTGTGGCAGGCTTGCCGACCCTCAAAGCATTAGGCCGCTTAAGGACAGGCTGGGAAACGATAAGGACGTGAAGTGCAAGGAGGCAATCGCTGATGCGTTGAAGCGGATCGGCGAGGGGCTGAAGACCGCCCGGCCAGCGACGCATGACGTGCCATCTCTTGTAACGTGGCTAGGCCACGTGGGCGACCTCGGCGACACAACGCTTCTGCCTGACGTGCGGCCATTCCTGTCGTCCCCTCACTCAAGTGTCGATGTTCAGGTGGCAGCGCTTCAGTGCCTTGAGCACATGGGCAAGCCGAGTGTCATTCCCCAGATTGATGAGTTCGTCACTGAGACTTCAGCCTCCGACAGGATTCTCCAGGCTGCGCGGCACGCAAAGATGACGCTACTGGGGCGCGCGGACTTGGAACTTGTTGAAGTGCTTTCGAGGATCATGCCTTCAGATTCCCCGGCCCTTGAGCCAAGCACCGACTACGCGAGGGAGTTCGGCGCCGCTCGCGTCAAGCGCCTGGCAGGGGGACTTCGGGACGCTGTCAGCCAATGGGAGGCTGGCCACTGGGATGATTACGTGACGAAGCTGTACGGTGTGTGCGAAGTCCTCAGCCGCCATTTGTTCGAGACACACTACGCTGCTATGGGGCTAGAGAAAGATCGCGCAGCAAGGCTGGCGGGCGGCCACTATCGCAACCGTCTGGACCTCTCTGAGTTCAGGAAGGCCTTCGGCAGCATCCACGCCCCAATGGTCTCAATCTACCAGCTACGGGGTGACGCCGAGACCGCCCATGTTGAGGGCTCCGACGGGAGCGGGAAGCCAGGTCTACAGAAGGCGGACGCCGAACTGGCTCGCGATGAGTTCAGGAAGCTGTTTGGGGAGTACGCCCGCCTTGTTGCTGGAAATCAGGGGGCGCAAGACTGATATGGGCTCAGCAGGGAGCGCAGCCTGAGCGGACGGCGGAACGGGCGAAGATGGAGGCTGCCCCGGAAGAGGTCAAGGCGGCGCGGCTCTCGCCGGGCCTCATCAAGAAACTTCGCAAGCGGCTCGGCCTGACCCAGGGCGAACTGGCCAAGATCGTCGGCGTTTCGACCACTGCGGTCGGCTTCTGGGAGTACGGGAAGGCCAAGCCCGAAGGCCGCAACCGAGAGGCGTTGGTCGCCCTGCGGAAACTGGGCAGGCGCGAGGTGCGAGGAATCCTCGCCGCAAAGGTCGCGGAATCGCCGCGGGAAGCCAAGGGCAGAGCCAGAGGCCGGAGGAGGCGACGGTAGATTCCTGAGGTCACACGAACTGACTCGCGTAAGCGAATAGCGCCATCTCGACATCCGCACAGGCCCACCGCCCCTCCTGCTGCAGTCGCTTCTCGATGAAGGCGCGAGGGTGCGGACAGAAGATCTTCAGGTTAGACGCAAGGTAGTGCAGGATGGCGAGCCAGAGGCCGTAGTCAGATGGCCAGGCAGATTGGGCCTTGGGGATGTACCAGCCGTAGTCGCCATCTCGTGCCCGGAGCCCGAGCCAGTCATGCTGCATGGCTGACGGATCCCCCTGGCCGAAAACACGCACGCATCGGCTGTCAATCGCACCATAGTGCTCCGGCATTGCGAATCGCATGACCTTGCTCAGGTAGGTTGGCCCAAGGCCGCAGGTGCAGGACTGGAGGGCTTGAAGGGGCGCCAAGAGCCGGTGCGCCATGCCGGAACGGGGCCCACCATGGGCGCCGTGGAATTCGCTTGGCTTCAGCAGAACAGCCGGGCCCACGATGCCGGCAGGATTCCGGAGGCGTCCCCAGGTGGCTATGTCGCGGACATCCCGAAGTGTGATTCCTCCTGTCCGCGCGCTTGTGCTGAGCTGCTTCTCCAGACGGAGTATGTCTGGGAAACCGTTTGGGTATGCATCTTGTCGCCACGAGTACGCCCTGTAACCGCCGCGAGAGCGCCGGAAGTGTTGGCTAACGTTTGAAACTCGTTCGGAACGGGGAGGGTTGCGCCTCCGTGCAGGCTTTCGGCTTGACGCCGTGCGCCCTTCTCCGTATATTAGCGCACGCTAAAGCAGTTGAGGCACGACCATGAACACGCCGAAGACACTGGCGCGGCTCCTGAAGGTCGTGGCGGCGCCCGCCCGCGTCCGGATCATCCAACTCCTCAAGGGCCGCGCGCTGTGCGTCAACGCCTTGGCTGCGCGGCTGGGCGTCACCCAGGGCGCGGTCTCGCAGCACCTGCACGTCATGCGCGACGCGGGCCTGGTGATCAACGAGAAACGCGGGTACTACGTCCATTACCGGCTGAACGAGAAAACCCTCGCCGCGTGGCGGGAGGAGATAGAGAGACTGCTGGACCCGAGGGTCGGGGCCGGCACAGACACGAAAGGGGCGTCGAAATGTGCTGCTGCAATGACAAGAAGGAAGGCTGCCAGAAGCCGGAGAACCTGAAGGGCAAGCCCCAGGATTGCACGCCGGAGCAGATTCGCAAATGCCACGGCGACGTGAAGAAGCATCCCTGTCTTTCCAAGGGCAGCCGGAAGGAGCGGCGCGCGTGAGACTCGGGATGATCATCACGCAGACGGACCCGGAGACCGTCTTCAATGCCCTGCGGCTGGCGCTTTACAGCCTTGAGCAGGGAGACGGGGTGCGGGTCTTTCTTTCCGGCAAGGGCGTGGAGATCGACCGGATCGAAGACCCCAAGTTCGACGTCAAGGGCCAGGCGCAGAAGGTCCTGGACGCAGGAGGGGAATCCCTGGCCTGCGGGGCATGTCTGAAGCTGCGAAAGTCCGAGGGGTCGGAAGTCTGCCCGCTCTCGACGCTGAAAGACCAATACGGGATCGTCCGGGATTCGGACAAGATAGTGACCGTATGAGCGGGGACTACGCGAGCGATACAGAGCCTGTCCCCTGACGGCAGGGCGGATGCCCGAACGCCACGTTGCCGGACTACTACGAAACGGTCGCCCGGGACGTGATCGCTTTCTGCGGATCACGCGGCGGCCGGGTCTGGGTCGATCTGGGCGGCGGCGCGGGGGGTCTTGGCTTGGCGCTGGTGAAGAAGTTGTCCGAGAGCATCTTCGTCCTCGTAGACCCCGCTGGTGATGCTCTGAGCCGGGCCCTCGACTCGGCACGAGAACGGAGCCTTTCCGCGCGAGTCGTGGCGGTTGTGGGGGCGGCCGAGTCCATCCCGCTCCCCGATGAATCGGTGGACGTTGTGGTCAGCCGGGGCTCGTTCTACTTCTGGCGGGACCGCGCCCAGGGCCTACGGGAAGTCTGGCGCATCCTTCGGCCCGGCGGCCGGGCCATGATCGGCGGCGGCTTGGGCAGCGGGTATCCGCAATGGGCCAGGCAGGAGTTCATCCGCCGACGGCGAGAGTCGGTCGCAGCCAAGGGGCCGGAAGCAGCCCGTGAGATTGCCGAGGCGCGGAGTCCCGAAACCTTCCGCCGCCTTGCTGTTGAGGCCGGACTGCCCTCGTTCGAGGTCATCGGCGAAGGCGGCCTGGGGGCGGACGATCCGAACACCGGCATCGGCATCTGGCTGCGGTTTGCGAAGGAGGCCGAGAATGGCAACTGACGGGAAGACGGCAATCGAAGTGCGCGGGCTGGCGAAGCGGTTCGGCGATGTGCAGGCCGTCGCGGGCGTCAATTTCGACGTGAGCGAGGGCGAGTTGTTCGGTTTCCTCGGCCCCAACGGCGCGGGCAAGAGCACGACGATCTACATGCTCACCGGGCTGGCGCGGCTCGACGCCGGGACGATCCGCATCGCTGGTATCGACTGCTCCAAGAATCCCAAAGCCGCCCAGCACCTCATGGGCGTTGTGCCGGATGAGAGCAACCTCTATCCCGAGTTGACGGGCTTCGAGAACCTCTGCTTCTGCGGCTCGCTCTACGGCATGAGCAAGCCCGACCGCGAGGCCCGCACCCGAGACTTGCTGGATCGGTTCGGCTTGGCGGATGCGGCCGGGCGCAAGTTCGCCGGATACTCCAAGGGCATGAAGCGCAAGCTCACCATTGCGGCCGGGATCATCCACTCACCGCCCATCCTGTTCCTGGATGAGCCGACGTCGGGCATCGACG
>Ga0315282_10004014_pt1 | contig 25963 bp, 22 predicted proteins | sample YL17G07_20_MG_FD_203693 | JGI IMG/M metagenome (GOLD analysis project Ga0315282, IMG submission 203693) | Sediment microbial communities from Yellowstone Lake, YNP, Wyoming, USA - YL17G07_20 | ecosystem: Environmental > Aquatic > Freshwater > Lake > Sediment | place: USA: Wyoming | collected... | reverse complement strand
ATATCCGCGATCTGGTCCCATTGCTCGGCGTAGTCCGTGTATTCCAAGTAGATGATGCGGACCTTCGAGGGCTTGTCCGTTTTGTCCGGGCGGACCCGGCAATCGTAGACGGCGAACCCCTCGAAATTCGTCAGAATAGACAACGGGAGCTTGGCCGACCAGGCATAGCGTCTGAGTTGATACGCCGGCTCGATGGCGTCCTTTACGTTGACCGACGGGGCCTTGGCCTCTACGAAGAACTTACGCGTGCCGCCGATGCGAAAACAGTAATCCGGGGCCTTTAGCGAGGACTCGATCCGGATGGCGTCCTCGTGGATGACTTCCTTGTAAGGCTCGGCCCAGCCTTGCGTGTTGTCCACGTCCCAGCCCAGGGCCTTGAAGAAGGGGTCGAGGAACTCCCGCCTCAACTGCGTTTCGTTGAGTCCGCCCTGGCGATAGGCATCCTTGTTCCGCTCGAACGTCTCTACGAGTCTGACGATTTCCGCCGGCGCTGCCATCGGGTCTCCGCATCTGGCCTTAGCCAACCTGATCTCCTGTACTCCATACCTCCATATCGGCAGATTATAGGTACTTCGGTGAGCCGTGCAGGCGTGAGAATCTGCATGGGCGCACAAGTTGAAAGTTCAGAGTTGACAGTGTATCAAGGGATCGGGACTCAGAGATCAGGGCGGAGGCATCTGTTCATTGATGGTCGTTCGCTGGAAACCTCTGCGATCTTCACGGTCTCTGCGTGAGAAAAAAGGGGATTTGAAGGGTTCCGGCAATTCTTCGGAAAGGACCGGCATAAGTCCATAAACGGCAAGGCATTGCGGCGGCAATGTTCATTTGTGTGAAAGCGTGTGAAAAAGGAACACGGCCGGGGACGGGCCGGTTGTCGGCAGGCAGTAGCCGGTGGTCAGTCGTTGGTTGAAATCGGCGTAAATCTGCGAAATCTGCGGCTGAAATCGGTTGTTCGTTGCTCGTTCTTGGTTGTTCGTTGGGGCCTTCTTGGCGTTCTCGGCGTCCCTGCGCGAGAAAATCGGTTCCCCGTTACCCGTCGCTGGCTGAAATCCGTGTGAATCCGCGAAATCCGTGTCAAGATGAGCCTTCGTACTACTACCTGTTCAAATCCTGTTTTCTTGCGCAAATTTTGGTTGCGGCCATAGGCTGCGCCGTGGGATTCGTGAGCTTCGTGGTTTCAAAGCCAGCCAGGGGCTGTCAAGATGGCGTGTGGGGGGCCGGCGGGCGCAGGAATTGGCATATTGGCGGGGCGGGCCGGGGGATTTCACAGGGGGGCGGTGGAATCTGAAAATCCTGCTAAATTGCGAGAAAACAAGGATTTATGGCTTGCGGGGGCGGAATGGGCCGGTAAGATTGGGGCTCTGGTATACCTTTTGCAGGATACTATTCCCTATGCGATCATTCGATGAGAAAAACCGTTAGAAAACGCATGCAGTTAAAGGAGGCACGCAATTATGGCAGTGAAAGAATTGGCGTTTGAAGCCGAGGCCCGGGCCAAGCTGTTAGCAGGAGTGGAGAAGCTGGCGGCGGCGGTGAAGGTGACGCTGGGTCCTCGCGGGCGCAATGCGGTGATCGACAAGAGCTGGGGCGGCCCGACGGTGACCAAGGACGGCGTAACCGTGGCCGACGAGATCGACCTGAAAGACAAGGGCGAAAACCTCGGGGCAAAGCTCGTAAAGCAAGCGGCCAGCAAGACTTCCAAGATCGCCGGCGACGGAACGACCACCGCCACCGTCCTGACGGAAGCCCTGTTCAAGGAGGCCTATAAGAACCTGACGGCCGGCGCCGATGCCATGGCGCTCAAGCGGGGCATGGAGGCGGCGGCCAAGGCCGTCACCGATAAGCTCGCCTCGCTCGCCAAGCCCGTCGATATCAGCAAGGCCAACGACATCATCAACATCGCCTCCATCTCCGCCAACAACGACCGCGAGATCGGCAAGATCATGGCCGACGCGTTCCAGCGGGTCGGAAAAGACGGCGTCATCACGGTGGAGCAGGGAAAGAGCTTCGAGACGACGGTGGAGTTCGTCGAGGGCATGCAATTCGACCGGGGGTACCTCTCGCCGCACTTCGTGACCGATCCGGAGAAGATGGTCTGCGAGCTGGAAAAGCCGTTCGTGCTCGTCCACGAGGAGAAAATCAGCAACGTGGCGAAACTAATCCCGTTGCTGGAGAAGATCGCGCAGGCCAAGAGGGCTCTGCTGATCATCGCCGAGGACGTCGAGAGCGAGGCGCTGGCCACTCTCGTCGTGAACAAGTTAAAAGGGGTGCTGAATATCGCGGCGGTAAAGGCCCCCGGCTACGGCGACCGGCGCAAGGCCATGCTCCAGGATATCGCCGTGCTGACCGGCGCCGAGCCCATCTTCAAGGACCTCGGCATCGAGCTCGACAAGGTGAAGATTTCGCAGCTTGGCCAGGCCCGCAAGGTGACAATCGACAATGACAATACCACGATCGTCGAGGGCGCGGGCAGCCAGGAAGCCATTAACGGCCGAATCAAGCAGATCCGCGACGAGATCGAGACCACCACGAGCGACTACGACCGTGAGAAACTCCAGGAGCGTCTGGCCAAGCTGACCGGCGGCGTCGCCCAGATCAACGTCGGCGCGGCCAGCGAGGCGGAGATGAAGGAGAAGAAGGCCCGCATCGAGGACGCCCTGCACGCGACCCGTGCGGCCATCGAGGAAGGAATCGTCCCGGGCGGCGGCGTGGCCCTGATCCGGTGCCTGGATGCGATCAAGGGGCTGAAGCTGGAAGGCGACGAGAAGACCGGGGCCGGGATTCTGGCCAAGGCGCTGCGGATGCCCTGCTACTGGATTGCCTACAACGCCGGCGCGACGGCCAACCTCGTGGTCAACAAGGTTTCCGAGGGCACGGGCCCGTTCGGCTACAACGCGGCGACGGACACCTACGAGGACCTCGTGGCGGCAGGCGTGATCGATCCGGCCAAGGTGACGCGAATCGCTCTGCAGAACGCGGTTAGCATTGCCGGCCTGCTGCTGACCACCGATTGCCTGGTCACCGAGAAGCCCAAGGCGAAAGAGAAGATGGGAGCGGGCGGCGGTGGGCACGGCTATGGGATGGACGAAGACATGGAAATGAGGTAATGCTGTCGCAGCCGTGAGGACGTCTTTTGAGCGTTTGATGAATTCTACCCGAGGGGCGAATCCATGACAGGCATGCAACAGCACGATACTCATACCGGCGCCGAGCGAGGACCTGCGTCGATGCGCGTGGTTTTAGCCGCGATGGCGTGGGCTGTTCTCGGCTCAGCCACTGCGCCGGTTTACGCGCAGGACAAGCCGACCGACGCCCAGCGCACCGAGTGGTTCCGGCAGGCCAAGTTTGGCATGTTCATCCATTGGGGCATCTACTCGGTGCCCGCCGGCGAGTGGAAGAATGGCAAAGACCACGCCGAGTGGATCATGCTCACGGGCAAAATCCCCTCGGCCGAGTACGAGAAGTTCGCGACGCAATTCAACCCGGTGAAGTTCAACGCCCAGGAATGGGTGCAGGTCGCCAAAGACGCCGGCATGAAGTACCTCGTCATCACGAGCAAGCATCACGACGGGTTCTGCATGTACGACAGCAAGCTGACGGACTACGACATCATGCAGGCGACGCCGTTCGGGCGAGACCCGATGAAGGAGCTGGCCTCCGCGTGCAACCTGGCGGGCCTGAAGTTCTGCTTCTACCACTCGGTTGTGGACTGGCATCACCCGGAATTCCCGGCGAAGTACTCCCAGAGCGGCTGGCACGGCAATCCGAACCCGGACGCGGACCTGGAGAAGTATGTCGCCTATATGAAGGGCCAGGTTCGCGAGCTGCTGAGCAACTACGGGCCCATCGGGATCATGTGGTTTGACGGCGGCGGCTCGTTCGACCGCCAGCCGATGGCGGAGCTGATCCACGCCCGGGAGATCATCGACATGATTCACCAGGTGCAGCCGATGTGCATCGTCAACGACCGGCTCGGCTTGCCCGCTGATTACGGCACGCCGGAACAAGAGATCCCCGGCCAGGCCCCGAAGAAGCTCTTCGAAGTGTGCATGACCCTGAACGACCACTGGGGCTACAACAAGTACGACGACCACTGGAAATCGCCCGAGACGGTCATCCGCAACCTCGCGGACATCGCCGGCAAGGGCGGCAACTACCTGCTGAACGTCGGCCCGACAGCCGAAGGGACAATCCCCGAAGGCTCGGTCCGCACGCTCCGCGCGGTCGGCAAGTGGATGAGCGTCAATGGCGAGAGCATCTACGGCACAACCGCCAGCCCGCTGGCGCAAACGCCCTGGGGCCGCTGCACCGCCAAGCCGTACAGGCTGTATCTGCACGTGTTCAACTGGCCCGGCGACGGCAAGCTCAACGTGCCCGGCCTGCGGAGCAAAGTCACCAGGGCGTACCTGCTGGCCGCCAAAGACCAGCCCTGCCAAATCACGCAGGCCGATGAGCAGGTGACAGTCGCCGTCCCCCAGAAAGCCCCGGACGCAATCGATTCAGTCGTCGTGCTCGAAATCGAAAGCAGATGATGAGATCGTCGGACTCTGTGGAGTGGATTATGACAGAAAAGCAAGGCAGACAATGGATTGTGGCTGGAGCGGCGGTAGTGAGCCTGCTGGTGGGATTGTTCGTTGTGGCGAGCTGCCAGCGCCAGACGAAGATCAGGCCGGTGGAGAAGACCACAACGACGGCGGTGAGCAGCGAGCAGGCGATGGCCGATAAGGAGCAAATCGCCCAAAAGGAGCAGACCGCCAGGAAGGAGCAGGCGGCCAAGGATGCGCGGATGGCCTGGTGGCGTGACGCCCGGTTCGGGATGTTCATCCACTGGGGCCTGTACGCGGTGCCGGCCGGCATGTACAAGGGCAAGCGGGTGGACGGCATCGGCGAGTGGATCATGAACAATGGCAAGATCCCCGTTGCCGAGTATGAGAAATTCGCCCAGCAGTTCAACCCGATCGGCTTCAACGCGGACGAGTGGGTGCAGAGGGCCAGGAACGCGGGCATGAAGTACATCGTGATCACGAGCAAGCATCACGACGGCTTTTGCCTGTGGGACTCGAAGGTCACGAAGTGGGATGTCATGGACGCCACGCCGTTCAAGCGCGATATCCTCAAGGAGCTGTCGGCGGCCTGCAAGCGCCACGGCGTGAACCTCTGCTTCTACCACTCGATCATGGACTGGCACCATCCGGACGCCCAGGCCCCCTTCTATCCGAACTACAACGACACGAGCAAGTCGAACCCGAACTTCGACCGCTACGTCGAGACCTACCTCAAGCCGCAGATCGCCGAGCTGCTGACCAACTACGGCCCCATCGGGGTGATGTGGTTCGACGGGGAGTGGATCAAGGACTGGACCGAGCCCAGAGGCAAGGACATGTACGCTTACGTTCGCGGGTTGCAGCCGAAGATCATCATCAACAACCGCGTCGGCAAGGGCCGCAAGGGCATGGAGGGCCTCAGCGAGAGCAACGAATACGCGGGCGACTTCGGCACCCCCGAACAGCAGATCCCCCCCACCGGCCTGCCCGGCGTCGATTGGGAGACCTGCATGACCATGAACGATACGTGGGGCTACAAGTCCTACGATGAGAACTGGAAGTCCACCGAGATGCTGATCCGCAATCTCGCGGACATCGCCAGCAAGGGCGGCAACTTCCTGCTCAACGTCGGGCCGACGCCCGAGGGCCTGTTCCCGAGAGCCATCGAGCAGCGGCTGGAGGACATGGGCAAGTGGATGGCCGTCAACGGCCAGAGCATCTACGGCACGACCGCCAGCCCGATCGGCCGGCCCGACTGGGGCCGGTGCACCGCCAAAGCCGACCGGCTCTACCTGCACGTCTTCAACTGGCCCGCCGACGGCAAGCTCGACGTGCCGCTGGCCGGCGCCAAGCCCGCCAAGGCATACCTGCTGGCCGATAGGAAACGGGCGAGCCTGCCCGTGGCCGCGGGACAGGATAAACTGACCATCACCGTGCCGGCCAACGCGCCGGACGCCATCGATAGCGTGATCGTGCTCGTAACGAACAAAAAATAGGAGTTGTCTGAATACCTTTTGGAGAAGGAGTAACAGAACATGGAACTGCGACCATTGGATGACAGAGTGGTAATCAAGCCGTCAGAGGCCCAGGACAAGACCGCCGGGGGCATCTTCCTGCCGGACACCGCCAAGGAGAAGCCGCAGATCGGCAAGATCCTCTGGGTCGGACCGGGCAAAGTCAATGACGAGGGCAAGCGCGTCCCGATGTCCGTCAAGAAGAATGACGAAGTGATCTACGGCAAATACACCGGCAACGAGATCGAGATCGACGGCGAGAAGTACGTCATCGTCCGCGAAGCCGACCTGCTCGGCATCGTCGAGAAGTGACACAGGGGCAACCGGCAACTGATTCTCCCGGCAGGGAGACAGGATTTATCGAGGGAATAGACACATGACAAAGCAATTGATGTTTGATGATGCGGCACGGACCGAGCTGCGCGACGGCCTCAAGCAGTTGGCCGCCGCGGTCAAGGTGACGCTCGGGCCGACCGGCCGCAACGTCGTGCTGCACAAAAGCTGGGGCTCGCCGCGAGTGACCAAGGACGGCGTCTCCGTCAGCAAGGAAATCGAGCTGCCCGAGCCCTTCCAGAATATGGGCGCCAAAATGGTCAACGAGGTCGCCAGCAAGACCTCCGACATCGTCGGCGACGGCACCACCACCTCCATCGTCCTGGCCGAGGCCATCTACCTGGAAGGACTCAAGTACGTGACCGCCGGGATCAACCCGATGGCCATCCAGAAGGGCATCGCCAAGGCCACCGATGTGGTCATGGAGTTCATCACGAGCATCAGCGTCCCGGTCAAGGGCCACAGCGACATCGCCAAGGTGGCGACGATCAGCGCGCACAATGATGCGTCCATCGGCAAGATCCTGGCAGACGCCATGGATGCCGTCGGCAAGGAAGGCGTGATCGAGGTCGAGGACGGCAAGAGCACTGAAACCGAGTTGACCGTCGTCGAGGGCATGCAGTTCGACCGCGGGTACATCTCGCCGTACTTCGTGACCAACCCGGAGACGCTCGAAACCGTCTTCGAGGATGCGTACATCCTGCTGCACGAGAAGAAGCTCTCGAATATCCGCGAGCTGATCCCGCTGCTGGAGAAGATCGTACACACCGGCCGGGCGCTGTTGATCGTCGCCGAAGACGTCGAGGGCGAGGCCCTCGCGGCACTCGTCATCAACCGGCTCCAGGGCGTGATCAAGGTCTGTGCCGTCAAGGCGCCGGGCTTCGGCGACCGGCGCAAGGCCATGCTCCAGGACATCGGCATCCTCACCGGCGGCCAGGTCATCACGGAAGACCTCGGCCTCAAGCTGGAGAACATCGAGCTGTCTCAACTGGGTCAGGCCAAGAAGATCGTCGTCAACAAGGACAATACGACGATCATCGAAGGGGCCGGCAAGAAGAAGGACGTCCAGGCCCGCTGCGACCAGATTCGCGCCCAGGTCGAGAAGACGACCAGCGATTACGACCGCGAGAAGCTGCACGAGCGGCTGGCGAAGCTGACCGGCGGCGTCGCGGTGATCAAGGCCGGCGCGCCGACGGAAACCGAGATGAAGGAGCGCAAGGACCTGCTCGACGACGCGCTGCACGCCACCCGTGCCGCGGCGGCCGAGGGAATCGTCGCCGGCGGCGGCGTGGCGTTCCTCCGGGCGATCCCGGAAGTGGAGAAGGCCCGGGCCAGGGCCAAGGGCGACGAGAAGGTCGGCTTCGACATCATCCTGAATGCCTTGAAGGCCCCGACCATGCAGATCGCGGACAACTCCGGCGAACAAGGCGAAGTCGTCGTGGCGGAACTGCTGGAGAAATTGGAAAAGGATAAGAACGTCGGTTACGACGCCAACGCAGGCGAGTACGTGGACATGTTCAAAGCGGGCATTGTCGATCCGGCCAAGGTCGCGCGTACCGCGCTGCAGATGGCCGCGTCGGTGGCCGGCTTGATGCTCACCACGAACGTGCTCGTCACCGAGCTGAAAGAAGAAGAGGAAGAGCCGATCCCCGGCTCCGTCAGGTAGTATGGCCAAACGCGACTACTATCAAGTCCTGGGCGTGGAGAAGAGCGCCTCGCCCGATGAGATCAAGCGCGCCTATCGCCGCATGGCGATCAAGTACCATCCGGACAAGAATCCCGGCAACAAGGAGGCCGAGGCGAAGTTCAAGGAGTGCGCCGAGGCCTACGAGGTGCTGAGCGATCCGGAGAAGCGCAAGCAGTACGATCAGTACGGCCACGAAGGACTTCGCGGAACCGGCATGCACGACTTCTCGCGCATGAACGTCGAAGACATCTTCAGCATGTTCGGCTTCGATGATTTCTTCGGCAGCGTCTTTGGCGGTGGAGGCGGCGGTCGGCGGGCCGGCCGCCGCGGCGGACCGGTGCGCGGGTACGACCTGGAAACCGGCGTGGAGCTGACGCTCGACGAAGTGGCGCACGGCACCGAGAAGACGATCGAATTCACCCGCCAGGACCTCTGCACGGAATGTCACGGCAGCGGCGCGGCGCCCGGGACTCAGCCCACCCGCTGCCCGGTGTGCGGCGGCAGCGGCCAGGTGGCCAAGGGCGGCGGGTTCTTCCAGATGGTTTCCACGTGTCCGCAATGTCAGGGCACCGGGCAGGTCGTGACGAACCCCTGTCCGACGTGCCGAGGCAGCGGACGCGTGCCCAAGAGGCGCACGGTGACGATCAAGATCCCCGCCGGGGTGCATGAAGGCCAGGGGATTCGCGTGGCCGGCGAGGGCGAGCCGGGACGCGACGGCGGACCGAACGGCGACCTGTACTCCTATGTCAGGATCAGGCCGCATGAGTTCCTCGAACGCGACGGCAACAACTTGATCGCCATCGTCCCTATCAGCTTCACCCAGGCGGCGCTCGGGGCCACGATCGAAGTGCCGAGCCTCAACGGCACGCGCCAGCTCAAGGTGCCGGCCGGAACCCAGTACGGCAGCGTCTTTCGAATCCGGGGGCAAGGGCTGCCCGACGTGAGAACCGGCCGAACCGGCGATCAGCTCGTCCAGGTCGCCATCGAAACTCCGACCAATCTCAATGAGCGGCAGGAACAGTTGCTTAGGGAGTTTGCTCAAACGGAAAACAAACACGTCTCTCCGAAGTCGCAACACTTCTTCGAGAGACTCAAGCGACATTTCGGTGACCACTCATGACTGAGAAAAAGACAAAACCGCAAGAGGAACCGAAGCCTCAGGAGCAGCAGGCCCAAGAGCAGCAAGCCCAAACGCCCGAGGAGGAGCCCAACGCGCTGCGCGAGCAATTGCAGACCGCGCAGAAGGAGCGGGACGATCTTCTCGGAAGGCTCCAGCGCGTCAGCGCCGACTATGCGAATTTCCAGAAGCGCCTGACTAAGCAGATCAACGACTCAGTGCAGTATGAGAAGGAGAAGCTCCTGCGGTCGTTTCTGCCGGTACTGGACAATTTCGAGCACACGTTGAAGGCGCACTCGACGGGAGACGTGAACGCGCTGGCCAAGGCCGTGGAGATCATTTACGGCCAGATGCTGGACGTACTGCGGTTGCACGGCGTCGAGCAGATCGGAGCGATGGGCGAATCGTTCGACCCGGACCGGCACCAGGCAGTGATGCGCATGGACCAGCCGGACAAGCCCGCGGATATCGTCCTCGAAGAGCTTCAGAAGGGCTATGTGGCCAACGGCCACGTGATTCGGCCCAGCCGAGTCGTCGTCAACAAGATTCAAGCCCCGCCGGGCACAGCCAAGCCGGACGGCCAGCTATCGCAAGAGCAGCCCGGGGAATCAACAGAAGAAGCCTCCAGCCAGGACACGGATGCAGGGCAGGCGGCTTCCGAGCAAACGGACACGGAGTAGCAACAATATGCCAACGTATGCGTACGCCTGCGAGCACTGCGGCCACAAGTTCGACCTGTTTCAGTCGATCAAGGCCCCGGTGCTCCGAAAATGCCCCCAGTGCGGCACGATCAGTCTCAAGCGGCTGATTGGCAGCGGCGCCGGCATCATCTTCAAGGGCTCCGGTTTCTACTGCACCGACTATCGAGGCGACAGCTATACGAAGGCTGCCAAGATGGACACAGGCGGCGCGAAGGACAAGGCCGGCGAGGCAAAGGACGCCAAGACGACGCCGGCCGCCCAATCGGAAGTTCCTAAAACCGGGAAGAAGAAATCGGCGTAGGGGAACTTCCCTTGTCCACGGAGGATCGTTGCGGCGCCGGTAGAATGCGTTCGACCGGCGGGGCAATCCAGTCGTAACTCGGCAACGTGCGGCCGTCCCGCAGGCGAATGCCCGCACTGTCCATCGGCATCTTCCCGTCGCGGCCGGTCGGCCGCGTGCCGATGGCAACGATCCCGAGACTCTCAAGGGAAACCACTTCCCCGCTGTCGGATTCGCCGTCGCAATCCCGGTCGAACCAGACGGAGATGCCCCGCAGTTCTCCACCTGCCAGGCTCCCATCGCGGTTGTCATCCAGCATATCCAGGGCCCGGTACCCGTTCGAGAAGAACAGCCACCACGTGACGGAGCCAAACAGCTCCCGGCCCGATGTAATCCGGCCATCTCCGTCGCCGTCCCAGACGAGCAGCCCCGTCGTCGGCTTGAGCCAGGCCCGCCGCTCGACCACGCCGTCGCCGTCGAGATCGAACCGGACAGTCCGCCCAGGCGCCAACAGGTCCGCCACGCAGGATGCCGGCTCCATGCTGAACACGATCGGCGTGATCGCGCCGCGAGGCAGAGCCTCCAGAGTCTTCAGATTGGCCTTCACGGCCGCGATCCGATCCTCCAGCTCGGGCGGAATCGGGCCCTGGGCCTCCCACAGGCGTACGTACGCGCTGCCCGCCTCATAGCCGATAAGACCCTGAAGACCTTCGACGGGCAGGCTCTTCAGGGTCAGATCCTCGTCGATGGCAAGCTGATACGCGATCCAATATGTCTGCTTTATGCCCTCCAGGAGAATGCTCCTGACCGCAAGCGGCAGGAGAGCCGGACATTTCTCCTGGAGATACTCCAGGTACTGCTCGCCCAGGCTGGCCTGCCCCAGGTAGTACAGGGCATTGTTCGGGTCGAGCGAAATGGCCTTGTAGAAGTTCCACTGCGCGGCGCCGGCGTGCGACACGAGCTGCTCCTCCGTGGGCTGCGGCGGCTGCCATTGCTCCAGTTGGAGCTTGAATTCAATCGATGAGACCCGGCTCCAGAATTCCGACTGCTTCTCCTGGGGCACATCCTGCGTCGAGGCGTATCCGAACTCCTCCAGCGCGAGTCGCTTCGCCTCCTCGTACTGGGCATGGTACAGGTAGTTTTCGCCCCACCAGAACGGAATGATATGCGCCGGCGTGTCCGCGCCCAAGGCCGCCGCGTCGAACGACTTGTTGATGAAGGCCAGGTAATGAATGCGCCCGAGCGTATAGTAGGCGTCGGCATCCTTCGGATGTTCCTGGACATAGGCGGCTGCATTCTCGATGAGACGGTCGACCGGTAGATAGGTCGGCGATACGAACTTCCCCGCCGCGACAGCCGCCCACACCCCGACCATCACCATGGCCGCAGTGTAAGATCCGATTGCTCTCATGGTTTGCCTTCTCCACAGCCAGACGCCAGCTTCCCCGGCGAGTACGAATTCTCCCCTTGTCGCGACGCCGTCTCCACGACAGCCGTTCTCATTATACCGATCCATCCACAAGATGGCAAGTCACGTGTCCCAGGGCAATCGCAAGGTCGCCCAATGTGGTGGGCGGCATCGTCAAGCGAAGCTTGGCGATGGCAATGTTTCCGTGCGTAGGACCATCGCCAAGGCCTGCGGCCTTGACGATGCCACCCGGCTGGCGCGTTCACTGCGTCTCCCTCCGTGACTTTGCAGGGAGCATCGGGTAGAATCCGAGCCTCGGTTGATGATTGACGATAGCTTCTGGGCAGACGACCACATTCGCAGGCAGCAATGGCAAAGACAAGACGGCAACAACGGAAAGAAGACGACACACTGACGGCGAGGCAGTTTCAAGGATTCTCGCGAGAGACCTTCTCATTCCTGCGCGACTTGGGACGTCATAACGACAAGGCATGGTTCGAGGCCCATCGAGCCGTATATGAACAGCATGTACTGCAGCCATTGCGGGACCTTGTGAGCGATCTGGCCGACTTCATGCTGGGCATCGACCTGTCCTTCGAGGTCGAGCCCGCCGTGGGCAAGGCCATATCGCGAATCTTCCGCGATACGCGCTTCTCCAAGGACAAATCCCCTTTCCGGGACCGCATGTGGATCGTGTTCAAGCGCTCGGACAGAGAGTGGGCCCGCTACGGTCCGGCGTACTTCCTGGAGATCACGCCAACGTCGTACCGGTACGGCCTGGGCTTTTACGATGCTGCACCGGACCTGATGGCCCAATTCCGCCGGCAGATCGACGACGATCCCGAGTCGTTCCTCAAGGCCGTCGCATGGCTCGATAAACAGGACACCTTCACGCTCCTGGGCGATACTTACAAGCGTCCCATCGGCGCAGACAAGCCCGAGCCGATCCGCACCTGGTATCAGTACAAGAGTTTCTATCTCTCCTGCGACCGCCCCATCGACGCCGCGATATTATCTCCGAAATTCGCTCGCCAGCTCGCGAAGCACTTCGCCTTAGCCGCCCCCCTCTACCGCTACGTCCGCCGAACCGCCTCCAAAGTCCTCGGCGAACGCGCCGACAGAACTCGTGCCTGAGAGGGTCTCTACATCGCCTAAATCACAAAAGCACCTCATCCCAAGGAAACCCTGGCGCTTTGATCCAAGTCCTCCGCACGGCACATGGTGAATAATGAAGACAGCGACCTACCCCGTATTATCGCCTTATCGCAGGCAACGAATAGTTAATAATTGAGACCCGGTCCCGATCCTCTCCCGGTCCCGATCCTCTCCGAGGGAGGCGTTGCGATGGTCCTCTGGACAGATCGGCTGGGCAGCCTGACCGCTGCTCCTGTCCCCGATCCAACATCAACTATCGCAGCGTGAAGGCATTCGGGCTTGAAATCTCACAGGAGGCGCACTATCGTGATACTCGGAAGGCTACGTGATGCAGTCGGGCATGGCTATATGGGAAATGTCGGATTTATGAGGTCAAATGGGAAATCCCGATCATGACTAAATACAAGCACGTTCTTGCGTTGAACCCGTACTTCGCCCATACGACGGCGATCATGGGTCTGTTCCCGCCCACCGGCCTGGAGTACATCGCCGCCAGCATGAAGGACTTGGTCGGCAAAGTGACGCTCCTCGACCTCCGCTATGAGAAGGTCTACCAGGACCCGGCGACGCTCAGCGCGTTCATCCGCCGGGACATCGATCTCGTGTGCGTCAGCATCCGCTGGCACACGCAGTTCAACAGAATCTGCGACTTCGTCGCCCAACTGCCCGATGAGGTCCCGATAGTCGTCGGGGGCTATGAGGCGACCCTGGAAGTCGAGCAGTTGTTCCAACGCTGCCCGAATATCGACATGGTCGTGCGCGGCGAGGGTGAGGAGATTATCAAGCAGATCGTGACGGGCGTGCCGTACGAGGAGATTCGCGGGCTTTCCTTCCGGCGCAATGGCCAAATCGTCCACAACGAGAACCAGGTCCTGCCCGACCTCGCGCATGTCGCCTATCCGGACCGGTCTCTGCGCCGGCACGATTACTACTGGCTGCAAGGGGGCTGTCGGCTTACCCGGCTGACATTCGACACGGTGCTCACGACGCGGGGCTGTCCCTTCAAGTGCAAGTTCTGCACCTTCAGTCTCAACCCGCTCGGGCAAAAGCGGGAGTATACGGAACGGCCGATCGAATCGGTGATCGAGGAGCTCAAGAGCATCACCGCCGACGTCGTGCTCTTCAGCGACGACAACATGTTCACGAACCTCCAACGCAGCGAGCAGCTTTGCGATCTGATCATCGAAAACGGCATCAAGAAGATTTTCTTCGTTCAGGCCCGCGTCGACATCGCCAAGCATCGCAAGCTCCTCGACAAGGCGCAGCGGGCGGGCTTCAAGGTTTTCCTGATGGGGATCGAGTCGCCGCACGACCGCATCCTGGGTCAACTCCAAAAGGGCATCACGCAGCAGGTGATTCGGGATGCGATGGCGGTCCTGACGCAGTACGACTTCCTCCTGCACGGCTACTTCATCTACGGCAACGTCGGAGAGACCGAAGAGGAGATGCTCTATATTGCGAAGTTCGCGAGGGAGATCGGGCTGGACACCATCAGCTTTCAGAAGCTCCGCATCGAGAAATTCTCACCCCTGAAGGAGGTGGTCGAGAGCACGCCGGGCTATTATTACGAGCGCATGGGCGGCCCCGTCTATTCCGACCGCTACGGCCCCGAAGAACTCAAGCAGATCCGCAACCACATCCGCCGCGAGTTCTACACCCCCCGGCAGTTGCTCCGGATCGCCGAAAAGGCCCGGCGGATCGGACTGGTTACCCCGCGCGACGTGGTGATGCCTCTGCTCAAGCTGCCCGTTCTCCTGGGCGGTCTGGCCATCGCCAAGGCACAGAAAAAGAGAAAGAAGAGGCAGCGAGGTGCCGCGCGCGCCCGTGTCTCGCCATCGAACCACACCCCGCCGGCCGAATGAGGGCGGACCGAGTCCGGCCGTGAGCACGGCGCGTAGGGGAGAATGCTGGTTTAGTGACCCTAACTACTAGGAACTACTAGGGGAAGACGTGGGGCCGGGGAAGGCGTGGGGCCGTGTCTTCACAATTCACAGGGATGAGTGTGCACGGCACACCCTACACAATCTCGGTGACCTTGGCGGCCTCTGCGGCGAAAAAGGCGGTTGTCAGCAGTCGGTAGTCGGTTGTCGGTTGTAAAGGATTGCGGGACAAGGAGTTACCGGAGTCACACGGCCTACAGAAAAATATGTGCATAATTCCATATTGTGTTTGACAGGCATTATATGACGTGTGTATGCTAATCATGCAACTCAACCGTAAAATGTAAAATGGTAAATCGTCAATCTCGGAGGGTCACGTCATGGCTACGGAGGCACAAGTTGTAGCGAATCGTCGAAACGCAGAGAAATCCACGGGTCCGCGCACGGCTCAGGGCAAGGCGGTTGTTTCGCAGAATGCCGTCAAGCATGGGCTGCTGGCACAGGCCGATGTCATTCGGGGGGAAGATCGGGAGGAGTTCGAGCTTTATCGGGAGGAGTTGTTCTGGGAATTGGAGCCCGTCGGGACGATGGAGTCCAGGCTGGCCGAGCGGATCGTCAGCCTCGCCTGGCGGCTTAGGCGGGCCGAACGCATTCATAATGAGGCGTTCGACGCCCTGCTGGCGAAGGAGACATCGAGCCCACTGGCCAGCCTCACGCAGTCGCTGCGAACCAAACGGGCGGACCAGCCCTCGGATGACTTGGATGGCTGTGGCGGCGATTCGGCGCTGGGGCGAACGGTCGTCAGGGACTTCGCCAACTCGCGGGTCCTGGACCGGCTGCTGATGTATGAGCGGCGGATTGAGAGCAGTCTGTACAGGACCATGGCCGAGCTTGCGAAGCTGAAGCGAGCGGACAAATCGGAAGGATACGACGGCGGAATCGGCCGCCGGACCCGACGCGATGCGAAGGACGAGGCCAGGATCGCGGCAAATGGCGGGCACAGCCCACCTTGCGAGACCGATTGTGCAAAACAAAGCCAATTGGCACCAGTAGATAGTGCGCACGGCAAGCCCGGCGAGAGCAGCGAAACCGACCCTGGTGAGGCAACGCCTTACGGCGTCATTGCGAGCGCGGGCGATTCTGCGAAACAAAGCCAATTTCCGCGCGTAGCTGGCGCGCATGGCACACCCTGCGAGGGTGGCGAGGTGAGCACCGGTAAAGAAGCGCCTTGCGGGGTGACTTCGAGCGGGGCCGGCACCTTCGATGCGTGCGGCGCTCAGACTTTGTGATTGGGCTGTCTTTCACGGTTTTCGCCTTGTCGGGGACCGGGGTCTCCGCTACGATGGAGACGGCGTTTCGATACCGACGACCCTGGAGTCTCTCAGGGTTCAGACGGGCAAGGGCGACCAGGAGGTGCATTATGACATGGCAGCAAAAGCGTATGTCATTGGCGTTTCTCAGTGCGGCGGTACTCGTGATCCTGGCGACCATGTGCGCCGGCGGCTTGGGACAGGTGGCGGTTCCCGATCCGAGCATCATGCTGCCGGTGGCGCCGGGGGCGGCGGAGGCGCCTGCTCCGCCGATCATCAAGCCGGGCACGCGCCTGACCTACTTCGGGATGACCGCCAGCATCCCGGGCTCATACGGAAAGCTGGTGCAGGACGACAACGGGACATGGATGGACAAGGAGACCGGCAAGCGCTACCGAGAAGAGGATATCGGCGGCGCCGGCAGTGCGGCGTTCAACGTCATATACGTCGGTCACGTCGGGAACGGCGTCGCCCAGGTGTCCACCAAGCTCTATATGCTCGACACCGCCATCCAGAAGTGCACGCTTGGGCCGACCGGCGGGTTCGTCGGGCACGCCGGCTGCGCCGCCGACTACTGGATCCATCCCGACGTGCTCAAGCAGGTGCAGGAGGTGAACACGGCGGGTATACGCATCCTGCGAATGCCGTACACGGTCGCGGGAAAGACGTATAAGGCGATCCGCTTTCAGACCGAAGACAAGTCCGGCTACCAGGCGAGGGTGTACGATCTGGAGACGGGCCTGATGATCTTCCACGCGTCGCGCATGCAGGGTCCGTCGGTGGTCACTGCGCCGCTCGGCGGTTCCGAGCAGACCGGCATCGGAGAGGGCAGCGCGCAAGTGGTCACTGGATGGCTCGTGGAGGTCAAGGACATCGACGTGCCGTGGAAGAACGCGGCCCCGCCGAAGTGGGTCAACGAGTTTCAACAACTGTCGTACACGGGAGTGCAAACATCGGAGGTGGCGGCGGCAGGCACGAGACTGAACCGGGCAATGACGGGGACGCTCACGCCGAAGGCCCGCGGGCCCGGATGGGTGCGATTCACGAATCGCTACCTCTTCGAGAGCCTGCCCGGCATGCGGCCGAACGACGCCATACAGGAGGGTGCGTGTGGCGCTGCGACCATCGGAGGCCTGTGGATCGCGCCCGAGGCGCTGGCGAACCTGCATCCGGGTCAGGTGATTGAGACCAACGAGAAGGTCGGGACGACCACCACCGTCAGCCAAGTGCGGCCGGACGGCGTCACAATCACCGAGACCGGCCCGCTGCACCGGAACGACTGCACCTATGATAGGAAGACCGGCATGCTGTCGGCGATAACACTCGTGCAGCAGACCGGGCTGGCGAAGATCACGCACAGCCTGCGCCTGACGGCTCAGCAGTAGGCAGAGCACTACTTGACTAGCCTGGCGACTTGCTTGAATTGGGGATGCGTGGCGGTTTTGAGCAGCTCGAAGAGGGCCATTTCCGTGCTACTGACGTGCGCGCCTTCGGCGGCAAGGCGCGTCAGGGCGACTTGCCGGTTCTGTTCGGTCCGCGATGAGACGGCGTCAGCGACAACCGTGACATCCAGGCCACCCTCCATCAGGTCCATCGCCGTCTGGTAAACGCAGACGTGAGCCTCGATGCCACACAGAAGGACCTGCTCTCGGCCGAGTGAGTTGAGCTGGGCGGCGAACTTCTCCTGGCCGCAGCAACTGAAGCTGGCCTTGTCGATCGGCTCGATGCCTGTCAAAAGCTCGGCGATCTCAGGGACCGTGGGACCCAGCGCCTCGGGAACCTGCTGGCACCACAGGATAGGGATGTCGAGGATTCGCGCCGCCTGAATGAGGATCCGGATGTTCTTGAACAGAGTCTCTTTGGCGACCATCAATTGGGCGAGCTTGCCTTGCACGTCAACCACGATCAGGCAGCAGTTGTGGATTTCGAGCATTCCGTTGCATCCCCACAAAAAAAGGAGGAAGCGCCTCCGTGCGCAACATCCAGTCACCTTGTACGAAGGAGGATTATCGTGAGAGTCGTATCGATCCTGCCCTGGGGGGCAGCGAGGGTTTTCGAAGGGGGTCCGGCACGTCGGACGATCTCATCAATGTTCGTCAGATCCCGTGCGACACTTGTGTCATCGTGGATTCTGGCGAGGATTTCGCCGGCCGGCATATTCCGCGTCATGGCATTCATCACGGCGCAGCCCTTAGCCATGTCCATGGCTGTCTGCATGCCACTCTGGGCCACGATTCTGATCGCCTGCTCAGGCGTAACGGCTTCGACAGCGACGGCGCCGGCGTACTGTCCAGGTTGCTCCACACGCAGCGTTGTCCCATCGAATGTTTGCCAGATCTCGCTCAGGCTGGCCAACAGACGGTTGACGCCCTCGCGGGTGCTGGCCACTCGGAAGATGCTCGAATTACCGGTCACTTCCGACTCGACAAAGCTCGACAGGCCGTCGTCTTTGATGGCTCTTGCGATGAAGTCGCTCGTATTGGGGAAGCTCGCGGTCCGGATTTCCAGACGGCCGGAGAAATCGGCCACCACTGCGGGGATCGCCCCCCCCTGCCCGATCCCCGTCGGCGGCTTATTCGCTATCGACCTATCTCTACCTGTGTCGGACACAGGCGCCAAAATCTGATATATCACCGCGCCGAGCACACCCAGCAGAGCGATCATGGCGGCGGCCGCCACGAGTCTGCGGGCCCTCAGTTGCCATCGGCCGGCGATGCTGCGGCTGGATACCGACGGCTCCTCCAGCAGCGCCTTTCGCTCCAGGCTCCGCTTGATCTGCTCCAGCATCTCCCCCGGGGCCTCCGCCCGAGGCAGGGCGCCGATCAGCGTCTTGCAGCTTTGAAGCTGGCGAAGACGCCGGCCGACCTCCGGGTCCCGGGCCACAAGCCGTTGCACCTCCGTCTGCTGTCGCGAGGGCAGCTCTCCGTCCAGAAAGCTGTTGAGCAACTCATCGATGTTTGGATTCACCTTCATTGACCATGGACTCCAGAATCTCTCTCAGATTGCTCCTGGCGCGGCTGAGCCGGCTCCGGACGGTCCCCACCTCGATGTTGAGCACATCGGCGATCTCGTTGTAGTTCATACCTTCGATATCGCGGAGTGCGATGACCGCCCGCTGGGGCTCTTCGAGTTTCAACAACGATTCCATTGCCAGGTCGCAAAGCTCGCGGCTCTGCGCCACCATCGCCGGGTCGGCCACACGGTCATCACTCAGGAAATCCCTGAGCAACGACTCCGCCGTCCCGTCCGGCTCCGTCTCCTGGGCATCCAGCGACCGCGTCGCTATGCGCGCGTGCCGCTGGCAGTAGTTCAACGTCAGGTTTACAGCGATCCTGAACAGCCAGGTGTAAAAGCTGCTCCTGCCTTTGAACTTATCAATGCTCTCAATAACTTTGACAAACGTCTCCTGGGTTAGTTCCGCCGCATCGTCCGGGTTTCCGCACATTTTGAGGATGATATTGAAAATGCGGCTCTGGTACTTGAGGATGAGGCGCTCCATGGCCGTCGTATCGCCGCCTTGCGACTGCCGAACCAGAACAGAATCGTCTATGTTTATGCTCACGGCTCTCAAGTACACGGCTTTCCTCTCGTCAGTGCATATCGACCAAAACCACTGGCGCGCCCATCACCAGCGGCCGACGGGCTCGGTATCATCTCAGAATCGGGCCATTCGGTCAACTGAATTCGCTCCGCACCCGATAATCGTGTGCGGCTGGCACGCCGCCAGTCGCATATTCCACCATAATCGGCGCCTGGAAACGGGGCCTGCACCGAGAAGGCACAGGCCCCGAATCGTTTGCATCGGTTTGCGGCGACACCGTGTCGGGCGCAAGAGCCCCTACCCCGACCGTCGTGAGATTTGTCGGCTCGATTGACAAAGCCCGCGATTCCTGGTACTGTTGACGCTGGTCACGGTTAACGCTGAGACAACGATGGCGCGGGCTGTTGACGCAAGGCCCGCCGACTTTGGGATCATTGACGATGCAGGCAGACATCGACATTCTGGCGTTGTTGGAAGCGAAAGGAGCCCAGTTGGCCAAAGAAGCGCAGCGAGCGGTCATCCTTCAGCCGGGAGCCCTGGGAGATTGCCTGCTGACGCTGCCGCTGGTCAAGGTCCTCAAAGAGACGCTGGGCCTGGGCGGGGTGGACATCATCGGGCACACGGAATACATCGGGATTTTGCCCGGCCGCAGTTGTGTCGATGGCGTCCGGTCGATGGATTCGACGCAATTGCACCGGCTGTTCGTCGAGCCGGCCAAGTTCGACCTGGCCGATTGGGACCCGCTGATCAATGTCTTCGCGGGGTACTCCTGGATTGTGACGTTCCTCGGCGAGCCCGGCAGCAACTTCGAGCAGAACCTGATCTTCACGGCCAACTGCAGCCATAGCGCGGAGGTCGTCACGCTTGCCATGATGCCGCCGGAGGATAGCAAGCATCACATCGCGGAGTTCTACGCTCAGCAGTTCGCGGGGCAAAGCGGGCTGGCCCTCGACCAGGCGGCCATCTCGATGAATCGTCCCCTGCTCAAGGTCACCGAGGCGGACCGCGATTGCGGCGTCGAGCTGCTCGACCAGATGGAGATCGACCTCGCCAAAAAGCTGGTCGTCATTCACCCCGGCAGCGGCGGACAGAGGAAGTGCTGGCATTTGGAGAACTTCACCACGATCGCCAAGAACCTGCGCTCTCAGGACCTTGAGGTCGTGTTCCTGCTGGGACCGGCGGAGGTGGAGAGGCTGCACCCGATCGAGGAGGCCCACATGCACGGCGTGGCAAGGTGCGTATCCCACCTGTCGTTGTCGCAGGTCCTGGGGTTACTCAGTTGCGCCGATGCATTCCTGGGCAACGACAGCGGCGTGAGCCACTTGGCTGCCGGGATCGGACTGCGGACGTTTACCGTATTCGGACCGACCAATCCGGTCATCTTCAAGCCCCTCGGCCCCGCCGTGACCGTCTTCCAGAGCACACAGACCACCTTCGCCGAGAGGCCCTCGCCGGAGCTTCAAAGAGAGGTTCTCAACGCCCTGGCCCCCATCGCCTGAAGGAACGCATCCGCAATCTCTTGCGACCCTGCGAACCGGCCGTCTCCACGAGCGTGGTTGACCGTGGCGGCTTGGCGGATAGAATAGCTTCTTTCCGTATTTGTTCTGAGAGCATTCCATGCAGGAACGAACGCTGGGTGATTTGGCTCAATACGTGGGCGGGCGCGTCTGCGGCGATCCGAATCTCGTGATTCGGGCGGCGGCCACGCTTGGCAGCGCGCAGGAGGGAGACATCAGCTTCCTGGTCAACCGCAAGTATGAGCGCCAGCTTCAGACCACCAGGGCCAGTGCAGTGATCGTGGCAAAAGAGATCGCCGGCGCGCCGGTATCGCTGCTCGTCGCTGAGGACCCGTATTATGCATTCACTCAGGTGATGGTGCTCCTGTACGGCCATCGCAAACACAAGGAGACAGGCGTCAGCACGCAGGCGGCCGTCTCGCCGTCTGCCCGGATCGGCGAAAATTGCCACATTCACAATTTCGCCACGATCGCCGACAACGCCCGGATCGGCGCCGGATGCGTGATCTACCCGTGCGCGTATATCGGGGAAAATGTCACAATCGGCACCGGCTGCATCCTCTACCCGAGCGTCACGATCTACGAAGGGTGCAGGCTCGGCGAGCGCGTGATCGTTAACGCCGGCTCGGCCATCGGCGTGGACGGCTTTGGCTACGCCACTCACAACGGCGAGCACTACAAAATTCCGCAGGTCGGGGCCGTCGTCATTGAGGACGACGTGGAAATCGGCAGTTGCTGCGGCATCGAGAGAGGGACCCTCGACGACACCGTCATCGGACGGGGCAGCAAGCTCGGCGACCTGGTCACCATCGGGCACGGCACGCGGGTAGGCCCCTATTGCCTGCTCGTGGCCCAGGTGGGCATCGCCGGCTCGACCACGGTGGGCCACCATTGCGTCATCGGCGGCCAGGCCGGCATCGTGGGCCATATCACGATTGGCAATAATGTCACCATCGGCGGCCGGGCGGGCGTGATCAACAGCGTCGCGGACGGCCAAACCGTGCTGGGAGCGCCGGCCCTTGAGGCGAACCAGGCCCGGCGGGCGTACACGATGCTCCCGCACCTGCCCGAAATGCGACAGGATATTCGCAACCTTCAGAGCAAGCTGCGAAAGATCGCCTCGCTGCTGGAGCCGGGTTCCAAGGATGCAGCCGAGCCATAGGTCCGGGGCCGAGTTCTATCTCGTGGATATGCGATGAGCGAAACGAATGTACTGGGCCTGATAGCCGGGGGCGGCCGCCTGCCCTCCATGGTAGCCGCCGGCGCGCGGAAGGCGGGCTGCAGGGTCGTCTGCGTCGGCTTTGCCGACTACGTCGAGCCGGAGCTGGCCGGCGAAGTGGACGTTTTCTACGAGGTGGCGATAGCCCGGCCCGGGAGCTGGATACGCAAGCTCAGGAGACACGGCGTCAGCCGCGCGATCATGATCGGCCAGGTGACAAAATCGCACCTGTTCACGCCTTGGCGAATCCTGCGATACCTGCCCGATTGGCGGGCCTTTCGAGTCTACTACTGGCGGTTGCGCGGCCGGGACAGGCGGACGGATTCGCTTCTATCCGCGCTGGCCGACGAGCTGGCCAGCGGCAACATTACCCTGGAGGATTCGATCATGTACTGCAAGGAGCATCTGGCCGAGGCCGGGGTGATGACGAAACGCCGGCCGACCTCGCGAATCGAGGAGGATGTCGCGTTCGGCTGGCCCCTGGCCAAGAAACTGGGCGAGCTGGACATCGGGCAGGCCATTGCCGTGCGCGAGCGCGAAGTCATTGCCGTCGAGGCGATCGAGGGGACTGCCGAGATGATCAAGCGGGCAGGCCAATTCTGCAAGGCAGGCGGCTGGACGCTCATCAAGACCGCCAAGCCGCAGCAGGACATGCGCTTCGACGTGCCCTGCGTCGGGCCGGACACCATACGGGACCTGGCCGAAAGCGGCGGCTCGTGCCTCGTGGTCGAAGCCGGCAAAACGATCCTCATCGATAAGCCGCAGTTGATTCAACTCGCCGATGAACGGGGAATATGTGTCCTCGCGCGATGACCGCCGATGGGACGGACTCCGGCAGACCCCGCGCACCGCTCAGCGCTTGCCGTACATCGTTTCGTAGTACTGCTGGTATTGTCCCGAGACGACGCTTGCCAGCCATTTCTGATTCGCACGGTACCAGTCGATGGTCCTCGCGATGCCCTGGTCGAAGCTCATGGAGGGCCTCCAGCCGAGCGTTGTCATGATCTTCGTAGCGTCCGTGGCATACCGGCGATCGTGGGCCGGCCGGTCCTTGACGTGACGAATCAGGTCCGTCGATTTGCCCAGCCGCGAGAGAATAGTCTGCACGACTTCCAGGTTGGTCTTCTCGCAGCAGCCGCCGACATTGTAGATTTCGCCCGGCGGCGCCTGTTCCAGCACTCGCCAAATCGCCGTGCAGTGATCGTACACGTACAACCAGTCGCGAACATACAGGCCGTCGCCGTAGACCGGCAGCTCCTTATCGCTCATGGCATTGTGGATCATCAGGGGAATGAGCTTCTCGGGAAACTGGAACGGCCCGTAGTTGTTCGAGCAGCGGGTGATGTTGTACTTGATGCCCCAGGTACAGCCGCAGGCCCGCACCAACAGATCGGCCGCGGCCTTGCTGGCCGCATAAGGCGAGTTCGGACTGAGCGCCGAGGCCTCGGTGAACATGCCCTGCGGCCCGAGGGCACCGTACACCTCGTCCGTGGATACCTGAACGAAACGTTCCACGTTCTTTTCCCGGGCGGCCTCCAGCAGGGTCAGCGTGCCGCCCACGTTCGTGTCGATGAAGACCCTCGGATCGAGGATGGAGCGGTCCACATGGCTCTCGGCGGCAAAATTCACGACAACGCAGACCCGATATTCATCAAGGAGTCGCCGGACAAGCCCGCCGTCGCAGATGTCGCCGTGGACGAACCTGTGCCGCTCGTGGCCGAGCACATCGGCCAGGTTTTCGAGGTTACCGGCGTACGTCAGCTTATCGAGGTTCACGACATGCTGGTCCGGATGCTCTGAGAGCACCATCCGGACGAAATTGCTGCCGATGAATCCGGCACCGCCGGTCACCAGAATACTTCTCATAGCTGCCTCAGAAACAACTCAAGAGGTTCCCACCAGGGTCTGATCGGCCGATCCAAATATGCCTGAATCTTATCGCAATTGAACCGGCTGTTCAACGGCCGCCGGGCAGGCGAAGAGTAGTCGCCGCTGCGGCAAGGCGACAACGCCCCGTTCAGGCCGAGTCGTTCGAGGATGAACTTCGCCACTTCGAACCGGCTGGCATAACCGGCGGCGGCGTAGTGGAACAGGCCCTGTGTACGCCGGCTCAGAAGTGCGCAGACCGCTTCGGCCACGTCCGTTGTTGCCGTGGGAGAGCCAACCTGGTCGTCAACGACTTTCAGATGCGTGCCGCTCCTTGCTTGCTCGACAATGCTGGTCACGAAGTTGCTGCCATGAGAGCCGTAGGTCCATTGCAGGCGGACGATGCAGTGGGCGCAGCCGCTCTGGCTCAGGAGCCATTCCCCGGCAAGCTTGCTCCTGCCGTACTCATTGATCGGATTCGGGACATCCGTCTCCGCGTACGGCCTGTCCAGCTCGCCGTCGAACACATAGTCGGTGCTGAAGTGCAGGACCCATGTGCCACTGTCGGCTGCCATGCGCCCCAGCAGTCCCACCGCCTCGGCGTTCACCCGATGCGCCAAATCCTGGCGATCCTCTGCTCCATCGACGTTCGTATATGCGGCACAGTTGACGACGGCATCAGCCGAGCGGACCGCCCGCTCGAGTCGCTCGGGATCGGTGATGTCAAGCTCGGGCAGATCATATGAGCGCACGTTGAAACCCTTCTGCGTGCAGGCGGCCGTCACATCGGATCCAAGCATGCCTCGGGCGCCGAGTATGGCTACGGTATCTTTACCCATCCCAGCGGATCCAATCATTGAGAAGCACCAGCCGGATGTGCAGGACCTGCCCTTTCATTCCGGCGGCTCCCGGCTGACCATCTCACTCGCCCGAGTCAGGGAGTCGAACGTACCGGCATCGGTCCACCAGCCATCGAGAACATCGCAGGCCATCTGCCCACGCTGGATATACGCATTGTTCACGTCCGTGATTTCCAGCTCCCCCCGGCCGGACGGCTTCAATGTCCGAATGATCTCGAAAACCGAGACATCATAAAAGTAGATGCCCGTGACCGCATAATCGGACTTCGGTTTCCTGGGCTTCTCCTCGATGGCCACGATCTTGCCATCGCGAATCTCCGCCACGCCGAAGCGCTCCGGATCAGGCACCTGCTTGAGCAGCAGCCTCGCGCCCGTCTTCTGCTCCATGAACCGCTGCGCGTACTCCTTGAGGCTCCTCTGAAACAGATTGTCGCCCAGGATGACGGCGATGGATTGCCCATTGGCGAAATTCTCCGCCAGCCCCAGTGCCTCCGCGATGCCGCCCGCCTCGTCCTGCACCTTGTAGGTGAATCGGCAGTTGAACTCCCGGCCGGAACCCAGCAGGGCCACCACGTCGCCCATGTGCTCGACGCCCGTCACGATCAGGATTTCCCGGATTCCAATGGCAGTCAGCTTCTCAATGGGGTAGTAGATCATCGGCTTGCGAGCCACCGGCAGCAGGTGTTTGTTCGTCACCTTGGTCAGTGGGCGAAGACGCGACCCGGTCCCTCCGGCAAGGACTACACCCCGCAGATTTCCAGCCATGGCTCAACACTCCAACAAACGGGATGAATTCTACGTCTTATGCCTCGCTCCGTCAACGAACCGGGTCGGAAGCACTCGTGAAAAAAGGCCCAGCGGCCGTCAGCCCGCCCATCGCGACGGCAAAGCACACTCCGCGCCCTGGGTGCGGTCGGAATACGGTGGCAGCGCATAGCCGTGTGCCGACTGCCCCTCTTTCGTCCCTTACGGGACTCGTTTTATCCTTGGCCCCGGTTTGCCCAGCGATAAATCAGCCATTTTGTAGGACG
>Ga0315282_10004013_pt1 | contig 25972 bp, 26 predicted proteins | sample YL17G07_20_MG_FD_203693 | JGI IMG/M metagenome (GOLD analysis project Ga0315282, IMG submission 203693) | Sediment microbial communities from Yellowstone Lake, YNP, Wyoming, USA - YL17G07_20 | ecosystem: Environmental > Aquatic > Freshwater > Lake > Sediment | place: USA: Wyoming | collected... | reverse complement strand
TCCCCTTTCTCCTTTCTCCCAGGCCATAAGGCCTGGGCCGGGTGCCATGGCCGCTCGTCGGCCATGCGTGATGCCTAAGTGCGGGCGGCCACGGGGGGCCGCCCCTACAATTTCTTAATCCCGACCGCGCCGGCATCGCATTTCTGTGCCCTCTGTGGTGAATCCATTAAACTTCGCCCGCGCGGGCGTTTCCTTTTTTGGCGGAGTTCATGTAACCTCTTGGCGCTGCATTTCAAATAAAAAGACATGGCCGGGCGCATTTTTTCATTCGTAAGATTTATGTTCAGGCCGAGGAATTTCATCCTCTTCGGCAGCTTCATTCTGCTGCTCGCCGCTCCCGGCGGCCTGGCCGCGGCGGCGCCGGACCCGGCCGGCGCGTCCCCGGGCCTTGCCCTGGCCAAACCCGACCGCTGGAGCGCTCCCAAGAGCCCCCAGCGAATCCTGGTCGTCCCCCTCGCCTTTTCCCGGAAGAAAGCGGATGGGACGGTAGTTTCAATTGCAGATCAAAACTTGCAAAGTCTGGACGAGATTCGGCAGCGATATGCCATTGATCTGGTCGATTACTTCCGCCAGATCTCCCCTGGCAAGATCGAGATCGAGGTGACCGTGACTGGGTGGGTCATGCTGCCGAAATCCGTGGACGAGTACCGTATGAATTTTCGCATTTACCATCCGGACAGGTTGAAAACTTGGCTGAACCAGGTGGCCCTGGTGCGTGATGGAGCGAACGCCATTGACGGGGCCTACGACGTTTCTGCGTATGACGCCCTGATGATGGTGCCCGGATGTTCGTCCCTGGAATTCGGCGGGTCCGGCTACGTGTTTCGCCACGCCAAGGGTTTTCCCGTGCTTTGGACCCGTAGCGGGAAGCGCCTCCCGCCTGTTGACGTGCACGCCCAGACCACGCCGTTTCCCAGCCTGCCTCATTCCCTGGCCCATATCATGGGAGGATATCGAGATGGGCGCGTGGTCGTGCCGGACCTGTTTTCGTTTGAAGCCCGCAGCACTCCCGGACCTTACAGCTACGCCAACCAATACGTGGGCGGCGACCGGGCCATGCAGTATATTTCGCCCCATGCGGGTCCGTGGGATATCATGTCCCAGCACGGCATCAAGATTCATCCCTGGACCTCGCTCTTCCAAGGTATCGCCGTGCAGGGCATGACTTCCTTTACCAGATTGAGATTGGGATTGGTTCAACAAAGCCAAATATGTACAGTTGAACGTGGAGACACAAAAGAAGTTCTGCTAAATCCTTTAACTCGTCATGATGTCAAGACTTCCGTTATTTACTTGCCTTTGGATAATGCGCGATATTACTTGATCGAAAACCGTCAAGTTGAGGGAATCGATAAGCATCTTCCAACCGATGGGGTTTTGATCCTCAAAGTGGATGAAAGCGTGCCGGACGGCCATGGCCCGGTAAGGCTGATCGATGCGCATCCGCAGGCCCACTTTTTCAGCCAGGCGCCGTTCAAGGTCGGGGAGCAGTATCAGAATGGCGAAGAGAAAATTTCAGTCAAGGTTATCGGCAAGGAGGGCGCCGATTATCGGCTGGAGATCAGGCGGGGTATGTAGTTGGGTGGGGCCGGCGGAGAGGCGGGCGAGGATTTGGGGGAACCCTTTTTGGTCAAAAAGAGTTCCCCCAAACCCCCTCCTAAAAACTTCAACATGCGGGCCGGGCAATGCTTCGCGTTGCTCGGCCCGCAAGGTTTTTTTGCGCCAATGCCCAGAACACGGTCGTTCCGGCGCAACAGGTTGTGGGTGAGAAAAAGGGGTCAGGAACCTTTTTCCCTCGGAAGAACGGTATTAACTCCCCGCACTTTCGCACCCCGCACCACGCGCTTCTACGCCTGGCTGGCGACGATGGCTTCCCTCAAGTCCTTGCCTGTTTTGGGCGGCTCCGGGAAGCCGGGCTTCCTGACCATGGCAATGGCCTCGGACGGGCAGCCGGTGGCGCAAACGGCGCACCCAAAACACCGGTCCCGGTCCGCGGTCGGCACATCATCCTCGCCCATGGTGAGCGCTTGAGGCGGGCAGCGATCGATACAGGTTTCGCAGGCCGAGCAGAGGTCCGCGTCAAAGCGCGGCTCAAAGCCTGAATTGAAAAACAAGCCGGGTTTGGACTGGGTGAGCGCCTGCTTGACCGCCACGCAGTTCCAGCGGTCGCAATTGCAGAGAAAGCCGATTTCGTCCGCGACATTTTGGCTCATGTGAATCAGGCCGGCCGCCTCCGCCTTATCCAACACTTCCCGGGCCTCTTTCTTGGTCAACTTCCGGGCCCCCAGTCGATCGATGGCAAATTGAGCGGCCGGACCGAACCGCATGCACACGTCCAAGGGCATACCGTGGGTGTCTTCATTGCGCAAGGCGGCCGCGTGGCGGCAATAGCAGGCGCCCACGGCGATGGGGTCGTATTGATCGATATAGGTCTCCACCTGGTCATAGGTATGAACCACGTTCCCGGGTTCTATAACGCTGTCCACGGTGATGACCCGGAGGGTGGGAAAAGTCATCTGGGTCGGGCCGGTCGCGGCGTCGAAGGCTTTTTCATAGGCGTGGATCAGCCGGGCCAGCTTTTTCTCCCGGTCCGCGCTTCTCCCGGTCATGAACTGGGCCTCGAGGATGCCGGGCATGAACCGCGCGCCCTGGTAATACTGGGTTTCGTTTACCTTCATGGCCATGCAAAGACCTTTGTCGGCCATGGCCTCCAGGATTTCACTCATTTCCTGCTCGCTCCGGCCCATGATCCCGGCCATGTCCTTGGCCGTGACCGGGCCTCGGGGCAGGGCATTGTTGACCTCGGCCTCTTCGGGCGTGAACAGTTCTTCCACCATGTCGTAGAATTCGGGGATGTCCAGACCCACGTAAGCGCCCCCGCGCTTTTTCATGACCTCGTGCAGTTTTTGATAAACTTCCCGGCTCATGGCTTTCACGCCTCCTCGTGGTGTTATGTGTATTAAGGAAAATACTCCATGGGGCTTCGGTCTGTCAACGAACGCGCCTTCGCCCCTCGGTGGGTAGCGGATTTGGCAAAAACCGGTTGACGGGCCGGGCGCCGGCGCGGCATAATGCCTGGCAAGCGAAGGATCGCTCAAGCTGTAAGCCGCTCGGGCGGAAAGCAACCGTGCCATGAAGAAACGGTGGGAGAGACTCAAGCAGTTCTACTACCTCTACACCAGCGGGCTCAGCCGCAAGGAGATCGAGCAGCTCCTGGGAAAAGACGCGCGCGAGGCCTTTGCCTACCTTAAGAACAAGACCGATCTTCAAGGCGTTCGCCGCAAGCGCCGCGGGGTCCGGGTCATTCGTTTCGGCCGCAAGGTCTTCGTCACCTTCCTGATGCAGCTCAAGCCCGCCCGCCGGCTGGTGTACGGCATCGGGGTCGTGCTCTTTCTGGTCGGGCTTTTCAGCGGGCAGCATTCCCCGCTCATCCTGTCCTTTTTGGTCATGAATTTTCTGCTGGCCCTGGAGCTGGTGGACAAGCTGACCACGCGCGACGAACTCGAGATCGCCCGGGATATTCAGCTCAGCCTGCAGCCGGAAACGATTCCGGAATACGGCATGTTGTCCATCGCCACGTTTTACAAGCCGGCCAAGCTCGTGGGCGGAGATTTCTTCGATCTGGCGGAGGCGGGCCAGGATTGGCTGATCGGCATCATCGGCGACGTCTCTGGCAAGGGCATTTCCGCGGCCCTGTATGCCGCCTATATTCAGAGTATGTTCCAATCCCTGTCCACCACGAGCCTTTCGCCGTCGGACCTCCTGCAGAGCCTGAACGGCCTGATCAGCAAGCGGCTGAAAGACGGGCACTTCATCACCGCGGCCATTGTCATGTTCAATTTCACCGAGCGGTCGGTGACCGTGGCCCGGGCCGGCCACAACTGGCCGCTGTACTACAGCGCCGAGGCGAACACGATTTCCGAACTGAAGCCCAAGGGCCTGAGCATCGGCATGGTCGAAAACGAACAGTTCGCGAATTGTATGGAAGAGCAGAAGATCGATCTTAAAAGCGGCGATTTTCTGCTGCTGTATTCGGACGGCATCACCGAGGCGGTGGGTCCGGACCGTCGCATGTTCGACATTTCGGGCCTGAAGACGGCCCTGTGCGAGAGCGTGCACGAGCCCTGCGAGACGATCATCGGCCGCATCAACGCCCGGCTGTTCGAGTTCGTCAAATCGGACGAGCTGCAAGACGACGCCACCATGGTGGCCATCAAGATCAAATAGGGTCCTGGTGTCGCGTCTCAGAAGCACCTATCAAGAGAAGGCCGCGGGATGTCGGGGCGACCGGCCGGTCGTCCCTGCGTGGCTACAGTTTTTGGGAGGGGGTTTGGGGGAACCCTTTTTTTCTAAAAAGGGTTCCCCCAGGCCGTGCGCCGGCCTAAAAGTTAAACTTAAGACCTAAAAGAAGCACGTGGTTCGCGCCGATGCGGTCGAGCGCGTCCAAAAAGACCCGGCCCTCGGCGGTGAGCTGAACAGGCTTGCGGTTGATCGTCCAGGGCAGGTCGTAATCGACATGGGCCAGGAACGTGGGCGCGGCGTCATCGCCTCGCGTCAAGGCCCATCCCCCCAGTCCAGCCCCGAGCGTCCAGGGTTTTGCCAGGTAATCCAGGTAAAGGTCGGCAAACAGGCTGGAGTATTTCCCGTGATTGAAGGTCTGGTAATACCCCAGCGCGCCGGCCATCTGCAGGCGATCCGGAATCAGCAGATACGACACCCCGCCCCGCATGGCCAGGGTGGACTCGGTGCTGGTATCGAAGTCGTCATCGTCATTTTCCCGATCGCGGGTCTCCGCGCCGCCCATGGCCGAAACGAAAAATCCCCAGCGGCTCAGAACGGTCACATTGGCCTGACAAACATTGGTCGAATCCTGTCCGCAACTGTTCCGGGCCGTGGCCATGAAGGAATAATCTCCGGCCTGGTCATAGGCGACCGTGGTCTTGAGACTTACCGGAAGGACGACGTCTTTCTCTTTTTGGCCTTGGCGCGTAACCCGGACCGTCACTTGCTTCAGCCCATCGGCCTCTGCCTTGCTGCCGGAAGCGTCAATGGCGATCGGTTGGCCGGTGTAAACCGTCGTCGGTCCGACCTTGAGATCGCACATGGGCGGCGGGCAAGCCTTGGCCGTGATGCTCGGCTTGGCCTCCCCCTTCATCTTCTCCTCTGGCTTGGCCTCTGGCTTGGCCTCTGGCTTGGGCGCGGGCGCCGCTGGCTTGGGGGGCTCGGGGACAAGCGGAACGCTCCGCACGCCGGTCAGAGCGATGTTCCCGCACTGCCGGGGGACGCTGAAGGAATAAACCCGTTTCCGGCCCTTGGCCCTGTCCACCACCTCGACCTCGAATCTGAAGATCGGCGCAGGTTTTTTACCTGCCCACACCAGATTGCGGTCGAGCCGGGCCTGGCCGTTTTTCCGGAACATCATCCATTCCATCTCGGCGCCCGGCTGCAAGTCGGTCTTCCACAGAGGCCCGGATTCAATGGCGGCGAAAAAGCCCGCGGTGTCCTCGCTGTAACCGGATTCCGCGAGCAGGCGGGCGATGTCATCCCGGTACTTGGAAGCCATCTGCCTGACGTCTTGCTCGCTTAACAATCCCTTTTTCAGAAAGAAGGCGTTTTGGGTGCCGAGCCGGGTGATTTTCCTAGGCCCGGAAGCCTGCTCGGCTCGTACTACGCTGGGAGAGATCATCAATAAGGTTAAAAGAAGCCCCATGGAAAATAAAACACAACGTTTTACCCCGACCATGCGATCCTCCTTAGGAAGTCTAAATACCATTCCGTGGTGAACCTGGAAACATGTCCTGCTTTCATACCCGCCGTGGCCACCGCGTTTCAGGGTCCACGATCAATCCGTGTAGCTTGCCAGAAGTTTGATGAATTCCTTGGCCGACTCCGGCACGGCTATTTTTTTACCGGAGAATACCTCTTTAGAAGTTATGTTCTGCTGTTTGTAGTAGGCTTGATTGGCGTCATTGTCTATGGCTATGGATGAACCTTGTATGGCGACTCCGGCGAAAACGCCTCGGGTTCGAGAGTAGGAAAATATTTCGGCCTTGAGTTTAATGTCAGTCGCGGCCGAGGCGGAGCGTCCGACCGGGCCTGCGGCGACACTTGCGCCTGCGCCTAGCGTGATTTTCCCACGGCTGATTTCTTCAATGCTCTTACTCGTCTTGAACACCAGGATAAGATCGGTGGATTCCACACCAATCTGATACCCGACGCTCCCACCGGTAATAGTTATAAAAGTGGGGGCGCTCCACTTATTCTCTTTATTGCGAACGACCAGGATACCCGTGCCATACTGGCCGCCCACCACAAATCCGGCTTTAATGACCTGGGGGATTACGGCCACGGCATGGGCGCTTTTCAAAAGCTCGGGTGGTATGGACTGTTCTGGAATTTTCATGATTTCGGACAGAACAGCGGTCGCTTCATAGACTTTGGCTGTTTCTGCTGCACTCGCCAGGCATAAAGTGGGCGTGCTTAGGACCGTCACAAAGATGAACACTGGCAGAACTCGTAAGAATTTTTTCATCTTGTCATCTCCCTAAGTAAAATTTGTAAATAGCATTTGATAGAATGGCCTTTCGATGGCAAAACCGTTCATTTCGTTTCACAACAAGAGACCAACCTCTGAGCATTTATTGCGAACTATCCCCCCGCCCTGGCGCTCTTTTGATTGCACATCGCCATCTTTTTCATAACGGTTGCTCCTTTTGTTAGTTGATTGTGAAATGACGGGTAACGAGATCTTTTCTCCTGAAGGGTGCGTAGATTCGATAAAATCTTTCCGGCCTGCTGACCGCGCTCCTACCTTCTATCATGTCTATTTTCCTTCCCTCTTTCAGGTTTTGCTTTTCGAGGCTGAGAAGGTTGTGGCTGGCCCGCTTCACGGGATTGTGGTGGGGAGTGCCTTTGTGGCCTCAAATCTTGGACACCCCATGTGTTTTGCTTCTCCCAATGTCCGCTCTTTTCCCAGTTGCGCCAGTTCTGTTGGACTTGTTGGTGTGGTATTCGCTGGTAGTTCCATTGATGCCCTTTCCAATGACGCTCCCTATAGTCATTCCTCCAACCTGATGGTATCCCTTTATAAAAAGATGGAACGTTTCCATAGTGGCTCCAACCTGAACTATTGTTCCGCGAGCGGTACCATCGCCCTTCCCACAGACGCCACCACCAACCACCGTAGAAATAGATGTCAACATCTGAGTCAGGGACAGCATAAACATTCGTCTCAGGTATCACTATCATCTCTGGAGGTGAGGCCCATGCGATGGGTGGAGGCAGAGCAATACTAACGCCTATACTTACCTTTGCCATCGTTGGAGCAGGAAATATAAATACCAACATCAAACCTATTATTCCAAAAAGTAATTTTCTCATGTTGCATCCTCCTTTCTTTCCTAGTCGTTATCCCTGCCTTTGATCCCTGTCATGACATCAATCCCTGCCATGTCCTCCACCTCTGTCATGTTCTCCACATCGGCCCTTTAAAAAGGAGTATAGCCTCGGTTTCGGAGCGAAACAAGTAAATTAGGTTCCCGGCGGGTCCGCCAAACCAAGCATCCAGGTTCAGTCCGCCTGCCTGGGCATTTTCTCTGGTTCCCGCTGGGCATCCTTGGGGTCCGTCCGGGGCCATACCCACGGATATGACAAAAATCCCTTGACAAGCGGACGGGTTTGGCTAAAATTTATAGTTTACTTGCGGGGGTAAGGGCGGATGGACCTTCGGGTAAGAATCGCGGACATCCCGCCGGAGGGGCTCGACCTCAACTGGGAGCTCCCCCCCGAGGCGGTGGAGCCAGGCCTCAACGAGAACGCGGAAGACCCCCTCGAGGCGGCCTCCCCGGTGAAAACGCGGCTCCGCCTGGAAAAAAGCGGACTCCGGGTGGTGGTCCAGGGCGAGGTCTTCGGTGCCTTCCGCGTCGCCTGCTCGCGCTGCCTCGAGGCCTTTGACCTGAGCGTGTGCGAGGAGGTTTTCGCGGTCCTGGCCCCGCGCGGGGACCATGTGCCGAAAGAGCGGATTTCGGCCGCGGACCTGGACGAGGAGTATTACGAGGGCGAGGAGGTCGATCTCTGGCCCCTCATCCGGGAGCACCTCATTCTGGGCCTGCCGGCCAGGCGCATCTGCCAAGAGTCGTGCCAGGGTCTCTGCCCCCAGTGCGGCGCCAACCGGAACCTGAACCCGTGCGACTGCCGGCCGGAGGCCGGGCATCCGGGCCTGGCCGTCCTCGAGGCGTTGAAAGACCGACTGTCCAAATAGTTATAGGATTGAGACCGTTGTAAAACGCAGGATGCCGAGCCGAAGTTTTAAAAGGAGTTGTCATGGCCCTTCCGAAGTATAAATTATCCAAGAGTCGAGGCCGCAAGCGGCGGACGCATTGGATCATCAAGGCGCCGACCCTGGTCCGCTGCTCCCAGTGCGACGAGCCGAAGCTGCCGCACCACGTTTGCCCGAACTGCGGCACTTACCGCGGCCGGCAGGTCATCGAAGTCTCGGACTGATCGCCTCCCTGTGAGCGGCGGGTTTTGTCCCAGCGTCGCCTCCCTGTGATGTGCAGAGCGTGTCCGTCGTGAACATCGCCGTTGACGCCAAGGGCGGCGATCGCGCCCCGGAAGTGGTCGTCATGGGCAGCGTGGCAGCGGCCCGCGATCTGGACCTCTCCGTCACCCTGGTCGGCCTGAAAGACGTGCTCGAACAAGAGCTGTCCCGCCTCGAGCACGACCCGGACCGCGTCCGCATCCAGGCCTGCACCCAGGTGGCGGGCATGGACGAGCCGCCCCTCGAGGTCCTCCGGAGCAAAAAGGACGCCTCCATCCGGGTGGCCTTCGAGTTGGTGAAGGCGGGCGAGTGCCAGGGTGCGGTTTCGGCCGGAAACTCGGGTGCCACGATGGCCGCGGCGCCGGGGGTTTTGGGTCGGATGGTCGGGGTGGAGCGGCCGGGGGTGGCCGGTGTTTGGCCGGCCATTCGGGGGCGTCTGGTCATCGTTGACGTGGGCGCGAACGTGGATTGCAAGCCCTCCCACCTGCTTCAATTCGGCCTCATGGCCGACGCCTACGCCCAGGCCGTGCTCAAGATCGAACGCCCGCGAGTGGCCCTGCTCTCCATCGGAGAGGAGAACGACAAGGGCAACCAGCTCGTCCGCCAGGCCCACGACCTTTTGCGCGCCAGCTCCGTTAATTTCATCGGCAACATCGAGGGCCGGGACCTGTTTTCCAACCAAGCCGACGTGGTGGTCTGCGACGGCTTTGTGGGCAACGTGGTGCTGAAGCTCTCCGAGGCGCTGGCCGAGGTCCTGGGCGTGATGCTGCGGCGGGAGTTCGACTCCGGCTTCTGGCCCCTGCTCTCCATCATGGGGCTCAAAAGCGTGTTCAAGCGGTACTTCAAGAAGGTGGACTACGCGGAAATCGGCGGCGTGCCTCTCTTGGGCGTGAACGGCATCGGCATCGTCAGCCACGGCCGGTCCTCGCCCAAGGCCATCAAGAACGCCATCCGCACCGCCGCCCAGTTCGTACGCCAGGACATGCCGGCCCGGCTCAAGGCCCGCCTCGAGGAATCCCAGGACATGACCGCGCGGACCCCGCGGCCGCTCCGGCCCAAGACATTGCCCGACCTTACCGCCTCGGAACAAGACCAAGGAGGGGACAAATGGATTATTTTCTGACCGAAGAGCAGCAGATGATCCAGGACCTGGCCCGGCAGATCGCCGAAGAGAAAGTTTTGCCCGTGCGGGCCGAGCTGGACGAGAAGGAGGAGTTCCCCAGGGCCCTGCTGGCCCACTTCGCCGCGGCCGACCTCTGCGGACTCAATATCCCCCAGCCCTACGGCGGCATGGGCCTGGGCATGTTCGAACAGGCCCTGGCCACCGAGCAGGTGGCCCGCGTCTGCTGCGGCGTGGCCGTCTCCTACGCCTCCTCGGGCCTGGGCATCTTCCCCCTGCTCCTGTATGGCTCCGAGGAGCAGAAGCAAAAGTACCTCCCGGACGTGGCCCAGGGCAAAACCCTGGCCGCCTTCGCCCTGACCGAATCCTCGGCTGGCTCGGACGCCTCCAACATCCAGACCGCGGCCGTGCGCGACGGCGACGCTTACGTCCTCAACGGCGCCAAGCAGTGGATCACCAACGCGGGCGAGGCCGACTTCTACACGGTCATCGCCATCACCGACCGGGCCAAGGGTCCGCGCGGGGCCACCTTCTTCATCGTGGAAAAGGGAGACAAAGGCTTCAGCTTCGGCAAGCGGGAAAAGAAGATGGGCATCCGCTGCTCGGCCACGGGCGAGCTCATCTTCAGCGACTGCCGCATCCCGGCCGACCGGGTCATCGGCCGCGAGGGCATGGGCTTCATCGTGGCCATGCGCACCTTTGACATGTCCCGGCCGGGCGTGGGCGCGCTGGGCGTGGGCCTGGCCCAAGGCGCGCTCGAGGCGGCCGTGGACTTCGCCCGGACCCGCATTCAGTTCGGACGGCCCATCATCGGCCACCAGGCCGTGGCGCACATCCTGGCCGACATGGCCACCGGCGTCGAGGCCGGCCGGGCCTTGCTCTACGCCGTGGCCCGCTACCTGGACAGCGGGGCCAAGGAGGTCTCGAAGGTCTCGGCCATGGCCAAGCTCTTCACCTCGGACACGGCCATGAAGGTCGCCACCGACGCCGTCCAGGTCCTGGGCGGACACGGCTACATGCGCGACTACCCGGTCGAGAAGATGATGCGGGACGCCAAGATTCTGCAGATTTTCGAGGGCACCAACCAGATTCAGCGCAACATCATCGGCCAGGAACTGAACAAGGAAGCCGGCCGGGCCCGGAAGAAGTAGGCCGGTCCTCATGGAGATTCTCGTCTGCATCAAGCAGGTCCCGGACACGCGGGACGTCAAGCTGGACCCGGCGACCAACACCCTCAGGCGCGAGGGCGTGGCTGGCATCGTCAACCCCTTTGATCTGTACGCCATGGAGGCCGCCCTCAGGCTGCGGGACGCGCATGGCGGCCGGGTCTTCGCCATGACCATGGGCCCGCCCCAGGCGGCCGAGGCCCTGCGGGAGCTGGTGGGCTACGGCGTGGACGAGGCGGCCCTGCTCTCGGACCGGGCCTTTGCCGGGGCGGACACCTGGGCCACGTCCTACACATTGGCGCGGGGAGTCGAGAAGCTGGGCCGGTTCGACCTGATCGTCTGCGGCAAGCAGGCCATCGACGGCGACACGGCCCAGGTCGGTCCGGAGCTGGCCGAGCAGCTCGGCCTGCCTTACGTGGCCTTTGTGCGCCGCATCGCGAGCCATGACCCGGCGGCCGGCCTGCTGATCGTCGAGCGCCTCATGGACGACGGGTACGACGTGGTCGAGATCAAGCTGCCGGCCCTGATCACCGTGGTCAAGGAGATCGGCGAGCCGCGCGTGCCCTCGCTCAAGGGCAAGATGCGGGCCAGGAAGCTCGACATCCCGGTCCTGACCGCCGAGGGCCTCGGCGCCGACCCGGACAAGATCGGCCTCAACGGCTCGCCCACCCGGGTGCTCGAGGTCTTCGCCCCCAAGCCGCGCGGCCGCCGCGTGCGCATCGAGGGCAAGCCCAGGGACCAGGTGACCCAACTGCTCGAGCACCTCAAAAAGGACAAGACCCTGGCGGCCAAGGTGGGCGCCGCATGAGCCTCAAGGTCAATCCGGAGCTATGCACGGCCTGCGAGGCCTGCGCGGCCGCCTGCCCCTTCGGCGCCATCGAGGTCGTGGATGGGCTGGCCCGCGTAAACGAAAAATGCAATCTCTGCGGGGCCTGCCTCGAGGTCTGCCCGGTCGAGGCTTTGTCCATCGAGCGCCAAGAGGCCGGTCCGGTGGCCGACGGCCACGAGGGCGTGTGGGTGTTCGCCGAGCAGCGGCACGGCCGGCTGGCGCCGGTGGCCTTCGAACTCCTGGGTCAGGGCCGGGTGCTGGCCGAAAAACTGGGGACGCGTCTGTCCGCGATCCTGTTCGGCTGGGGGGTGCGGAACCTGGCCGCCGACCTCTTCGCCGCCGGCGCGGACCGGGTCTTCCTGGCTGACGATCCCCGCCTGGCGGGCTTCACCGACGATCTGTACGGCGGTCTGCTGACCCGGCTCGCCATCGAGCACCGGCCCGAGATCGTGCTCGGCGGCGCCACGGCCATGGGCCGCTCCTTCATCCCCAAGGTGGCCTCAGCCCTGCACACCGGCCTGACCGCCGACTGCACCGGCCTGGACATCCGCGCCTCGGACCGCCTGCTCCTCCAGACCCGGCCCGCCTTTGGCGGCAACATCATGGCCACCATCGTCTGCCCCTCGAGGCGGCCGCAGATGGCCACGGTCCGGCCCCGGGTCATGAGGCGCGGGCCGGTGGAAGCCGGCCGCGCGGGCGAGCTGGTCGAGGTGTCCCTGGCCGGGGTCGAGTGGATGGACCGGACGCGGCTGGTCGAATTTGTCGAGGACCTGTCCGAGAAGGTGAACCTGGTGGAGGCGGAGGTGATTGTTTGCGGGGGACGGGGGTTGGGGGGGGGGCGGCATTTCGGTCTGCTTCGGGAGCTGGCGGACCTGTTGGGCGGGTCGGTGGGGGCCAGCCGGGGGGCGGTGGACGCCGGGTGGATATCCTACGCGCACCAGATCGGTCAGACGGGCAAGACGATTTCGCCGAAGCTGTACATTGCCTGCGGGGTGTCCGGGGCGGTGCAGCACTTGGTGGGCATGCAGTCGTCCGAGGTGATCGTGGCGGTGAACAAGGACCCGCACGCGCCCATCTTCGACGTGGCCGACTTTGGGCTGGTGGGGGACCTGTTCGAGATCGTGCCGGAGTTGATCGGGCGCCTCAAGGCGGCAAGAGGCTGATTTTTTGCGAGGAATCCGAATTGGACTTGACTTCGCCGCAAGAGTTGTGGAATAAAACTTGACCAATATAGGTGCTAGGGGAGAGGTCATTGTCCGGGCAAGATAAGGTGGTGTACGTCACCGGCGGTTCGCGGGGTATCGGCCGGGCCACGGCCTATCGCCTGGCCGGACCGGGGACGGTGGTGGTCATCAACCACTTCGATCCGGACGCCGCGGCGGCCGAGGAGACCTTGGCCGGCTTGAGAGAACGCGGCGCAACGGCCGAGGTAGAGTACTATAGCGTGGCCGACGCCTCGGCCGTGCAGGCGCACCTGGGCGGGGCGATCGAGCGGCACGGCCGGTTGGACGTGCTGGTCAACAACGCGGGTATCACCCGGGACGCCCTGTCCCTGCGCATGAAAGAGGCGGATTGGGACCTCGTGCTGGGCGTCAACCTCAAGGGGGTCTTCAACTGCTCCCAGGTGGCGGCCAAGGCCATGATCCGGCAGCACGCCGGCCGGATCGTCAACGTGGCCTCGGTCTCGGGCGTCATGGGCAACGTGGGCCAAGCCAACTACGCGGCCTCGAAGGCCGGCGTCATCGGCCTGACCAAGACCCTGGCCCGGGAGCTGGCCTCCCGCCAGGTCACGGTCAACGCCGTGGCCCCGGGCTTCATCGACACGGACATGACCCGGGCCATGCCGGCCAAGGCGGTCGAGGCGACCATGGCCCTGATTCCGCTGGGCCGGGCCGGCCGGCCCGAGGACGTGGCCGAGGCCATCGCCTTTCTGACGTCGGAAGCCGCCGCCTACATCACCGGTCAGGTGATCCACGTCAACGGCGGCATGTTTATGTGAAGGTTCCGCGACCTTTGGGTCTTATTTTTAGCGGTAAGGAGGACGCGCGCATGTCCATAGAAGAGAGGATCAAGGAGATCATTGTACAGCAGCTCAACGTCGAAGAGGCCGAGGTTCATCCGGATGCCTCGTTCATCGACGACCTGGGCGCGGACTCCCTGGACCTGGTGGAGATGATCATGGCCATGGAGGAGGAATTCGATCTATCCATCGAGGACGAGGAAGCCGAGAAGATCAAGACCGTCCAGGACGCCATCGACTACATCACCTCCCACGTCTAGCTTAGGGAAGACGGCGTCTTGAAAACGTACACGAAAAAACGCGTTGCCGTCACGGGTCTGGGGGTCGTCTCTCCCCTGGGGATCGGCGTCGAGGCCAATTGGGAGGCCGTCATTGCCGGTCGGTCCGGGGTGGGTCCGATCACCAAGTTCGACGCGAACGGGATGAAGACCCGGATCGCCGGCGAGGTCAAGGGCTTTCGTTCCGAGGACTTCATGAGCAAGAAGGACGTCCGGCACTTCGACCTTTTCATTCATTACGCCGTGGCCGCGGCCCGCATGGCCCTCGAGGACAGCGGCCTGAAGGTCACGCCGGAAAACGACGAGCGGATCGGCTGCGTTTTGGGCTGCGGCCTGGGCGGGTTGTACTCGATCGAATACTACCACCAGGTGTTGCTCGAAAAAGGGCCGGAGCGGCTCTCGCCCTTCTTCATCCCCATGGTCATCGCCAACATGGCCCCGGGTAAAATCTCCATCGACTTCGGCCTGAAGGGTCCCAACCTCTGCCTGAGCACGGCCTGTTCGGCCGGCACCCACGCCATCGGCGAGGCCTTCCACATGATCCAGACCGACCAGGCCCTGGCCATGGTCGCCGGCGGGGCCGAGGCCACCATCACCAAGCTGGGCCTGTCCGGCTTCATCGCCATGCGGGCCGTGTCCACGCGCAACGACGAGCCCGAGAAGGCCAGCCGGCCGTTCGACCGGGACCGTGACGGTTTCGTCATAGCCGAGGGCGCCGGCCTCATCGTTCTCGAGGAGATGGAGTACGCCCTCGCTCGCGGGGCGCGCGTCCACGCCGAGGTCGTCGGGTCGGGCATGTCCTCCGACGCCTGGCACATCACCGCGCCGGCCGAGGGCGGGGCCGGGGCCGTCCAGTGCATCCAAGCCGCGCTGAGAGACGCCGAGGTCTCCGCGGACGAGGTGGACTACATCAACGCCCACGGCACCTCGACCAGCCTCAACGACCTTTACGAGACCCTGGCCATCAAGAAGGTCTTCGGGGATCGCGCCTATAAGATTCCGATCTCATCGACCAAGTCCATGACCGGGCACCTCCTGGGCGCGGCCGGCGGGGTCGAGGCCATCTACACGATTTTGACCCTGAAGCACGGCCTCATACCTCCGACGATCAACCTGGACAATCCGGACCCGGAGTGCGACCTGGATTACGTGCCCAACCAGGCGAGACAGGCCAAGGTCAGGCTGGCGCTGAGCAGCTCGTTCGGTTTCGGGGGGACGAACGGTACGCTGCTCTTCAAGGCCTCCGAATCGTAAGGCACTCCCTGAATCCGAGGAGAGGGGCGCAGTCGGTTCGGCGGCCCCTCGCTTGTTTTTTAGAGGGCGAGCGCGCGGATGAACATCGTCGTCGGCAGCGACCATGCGGGCTTTAAGCTCAAGGAGCTGGTCAAGTCCCACCTCGAGCGGCGGGGCCACCTCGTCGAGGACGCGGGCCCGGCGGCTCCGGAGTCCTGCGACTATCCCGTGTACGGGCTCAAGGTGGCCCGCCTGGTGGCCGGCGGCGCGTACGAGCAGGGGGTGCTGATCTGCGGCACCGGCCTGGGCATGTCCATGGCCGCCAACCGCGTGCGCGGCGCGAGGGCGGCCCTGTGCACGAACGAATTTCAGGCCAGGATGGCCAGGGCTCACAACGACGCCAACATCCTGGTCCTGGGCGAGCGCGTCGTCGGGTCGGAGCTGGCGCTGTCGATCCTGGACGCCTATCTGGAAACCCGTTTCGAGGGCGGCCGGCATGAGCGCCGGCTGGCCCTCTTGGATCAGATGGATTGAAAGCCATGTCTTGTGAAGACCTTGCCGCATTCGACCCGGAAGTCTGGGCGGCGATCCAACGCGAGGAGGAACGCCTCGAGACGACCCTCGAGTTGATCGCTTCCGAGAATTTCGTCTCCCCCCGGATCATGGCCGCCGAGGCGAACGTCATGACCAACAAGTACGCCGAGGGATACCCGGCCGAGCGCTACTACGAAGGCAACGTGTACGTGGACGAGGTCGAACGCCTGGCCGTCGAGCGGGCCAAGGAGCTGTTCGGCGCCGAGCACGCCAACGTGCAGCCCCACGCCGGCTCCCAGGCCAACATGGCCGTGTACTTCTCCTGCCTCAAACCCGGCGATACGCTCATGAGCATGGGCATGTCCCAGGGCGGCCACCTCTCCCACGGCAGCCCGGCCAGCTTCTCCGGGCAGCTCTACCGCATCGTCTCCTACACCGTGGACCGGGAGACGGAGCGGATCGACTTCGACGAGGTGCGGCGGGTGGCGGAAAAGGAGCGGCCCAAGCTCATCGTGGCCGGGGCCTCGTCCTATCCGCGCGCCATCGACTTCGAGGCCTTCGGCCGCGTCGCCAAGTCGGTCGGCGCCAGGCTGATGGTGGACATGGCCCACATCGCCGGCCTGATCGCCGCGGGCCTTCACCCCTCGCCCGTGCCCTGGGCCGACTATGTCACCTCCACCACCCACAAGACCCTGCGCGGCCCGCGCGGCGGCTTCATTCTCTCCAGGGCCGAGCACGCCAAAGCCATAGACCAAAGCGTCTTCCCCGGCATCCAGGGCGGCCCCTTCATGCACATCATCGCCGCCAAGGCCGTGGCCTTCAAGGAGGCTTTCACCTCCCGCTTCAAGACCTACGAGGCACAGCTCAAGACCAACGCCGCCCGCCTGGCCCAGGCCCTGGCCGAGCGCGGTTTCCGCCTCGTGGCCGGCGGCACCGACACCCACCTCATGCTCATCGACCTGACCCAGATGGGCATCACCGGCGCCGACGCGGCCGTGGTCCTGGACCGGGCCGGCATCACCCTGAACAAGAACAGCATCCCCTTCGACCCCCGCCCGCCCCGCGTGACCAGCGGCGTGCGCCTGGGCACTCCGGCCGTGACCACCCGGGGAATGCGGGAGCCCGAGATGGACGTGGTGGCCGGCCTCATCACCGAGGTCCTGGCCCGGCCCCACGATCCCGCGGTCCAGAAAAGCGTCAGGAAAAAGGTGCGGGAACTCTGCGCCCGCTTCCCCCTGAACAAGCGCCCGACCTGAGAAAGACGGCGAGATGCGGCCTTCCTGGGACGAGTACTTCCTTAAGATCACCGACCTGGTGGCCACGCGCTCGACCTGCCTGCGCCGCCATGTCGGGGCCGTGCTGGTGCTGGAGAAACGCATCCTGGCCACGGGGTACAACGGCGCGCCGTCCGGGCTGGCCCACTGCCTGGACGTCGGGTGTCTCAGGGAGCAGGAGGAGATTCCGTCGGGGCAGCGGCAGGAGCTTTGTCGGGGGATTCACGCCGAGCAGAACGCCATCATCCAGGCGGCGCGCCACGGCATCTCCATTTCGGGTTCGGTCCTGTACTGCACCACGCAGCCGTGCGTGACCTGCACCAAGATGCTCATCAACGCGGGCGTGACCCGCATCCTGTACCTCGAGGGCTATGCCGACGAGCTCTCCCGGCGGATGCTCGAGGAGGCCGGCATCGACGCGGTCAAGGTGGAGCGGTCATGAAGTGCCCCTTCTGCGCGGACCTGGACAACAAGGTCATCGACTCGCGGCTGAGCAAGGACGGGATCAGCATCCGCCGCCGGCGGGAATGCTTGAAGTGCGGCCGGCGGTTCACCACCTATGAGCGGGTCGAGGAGAGCCAGCTCCTGGTGATCAAGAAGGACGGCCGGCGCGAACCCTTCGACCGGGAGAAAATCCGCAGCGGCATGCTCAAGGCCACCCAGAAGCGGCCGGTCTCGGTCGAGGCCATCGACGCTTTCATCGACTCCATGGAGCGGTCCTTTCAGGAGGCCAACCTGAAGGAGATCCCCGCCTCTCGGATCGGGGAGCAGGTCATGGCCGAGCTGCACGGGCTGGACGAGGTGGCCTACGTTCGGTTCGCCAGCGTGTACCGGCAGTTCAAGGACCTGGAGGATTTCGTGCGCGAGCTGAAGGACCTGCTCGAGTCCCGGAGGGAGCGGGGCGCGGACTTCCCCCTGGACGCCCTGAACCCATCCTCGAAGAAGTAAGTCCGTTTCTAATTCGAACATGCCGTAATGTTCGTACCGAGAAGAGGTACGGACAACGCGAGACCGGGGAGAGGAAAAGAAGCCCGTGAACAAGCTAATTCCATTTCTAAATCAAGATGGGAACGCGAAGGCAAGCGAGCAGCGACGAGACAGTACATCAAGTACGGCGAGGAGCCGCGCAGCGCAGCCGACAAAGTTAACGCTTGATTTAGAAATGGAATAAGTCCGTTGAAAACCCTGGACGAAAAGATGATGGCCCGGGCTCTCGGCCTGGCGCGGAAGGCCTGGGGCCGGACCTCTCCCAACCCCATGGTCGGGGCGGTGGTGGCCCAGGGGGAGCGGGTTTTTGCCCAGGGGTATCACGTCCGGGCCGGGGAGGCGCATGCCGAGGTCGCAGCCCTGGGACGGGCCGGGGACAAGGCTCGGGGCGCCACGCTTTACGTCACCCTCGAGCCCTGCCACCACCAGGGCCGCACCCCGCCCTGCACCCGGGCCGTGCTGGCCTCGGGCGTTAAGCGGGTGGTCATCGGCACGCGGGACCCCAACCCGCACGTCACGGGCGGCGGGGCCGAGTTCCTGGCCGGGCAGGGCCTCGAGGTAACGGTCGGCGTACTCGAGCCGGCCTGCCGCGACCTGAACGTCTTTTACAACAAGCAGGTCACCACGGGCCTGCCGTACGTGCTCCTCAAGGCGGCCTCGACCTTGGACGGCCGGCTGGCCACGGTCACGGGAGACTCCCGTTGGGTGACCGGCGAAAAGGCCCGGGCTTATGTTCACTATTGGCGGAGCGGCGTGGACGCCCTCCTGGTCGGCCGCGGCACGGCCGAGATGGATGACCCGCGTCTGAACACCCGCCTGCCCGGACGGCGCGCGGGCATGGGCAAAAATCCGCTCCGGGTGGTGCTGGACACCCGCCTCTCCCTGCCGCTCGGCCTCAAGCTCTTCGACCCCGCCGCCGGCGGCCCGACCCTGGTTGTCTGCGGCCCCAGGCCTCCGGCGCGCAAGGCCAGGGCCTTGGAAAAGGCCGGCGTCGAGGTGCTGCCTTTGCCTCTAATAAAAGGCCGACCCAGCCTGGCGCGGTTGATTAAAACCCTCGGCCGCCGCAACGTCCAGAGCCTGATGATCGAGGGCGGGGCCGAGGTGAACGCGGCGGCCCTTCTGGGCGAGCGTCTTGTCGACCGGCTCCTGCTCTTTCTGGCGCCCAAGGTGATGGGGGGGCAGGGCACGCCTCTTATCGGCGGACCCGGCGTGAAACGCATGGCCGACGCCCTGCCCCTGGACATCCTCAAGATACGCCGCTTCGGCCCGGACCTCCTCCTCGAAGCCCGACCGCGCTACGACTGAGAAAAAGGGGTCAGGAACCTTTTTCTGAAAAGATACGCAACCTGAGTTACATTTCGGTTACCTCTCATTTTTTCAAAAAACTGCAGGAAAAAGGCTCCTGACCCCTTTTCCTTGAACCCGCGCTGATCGCTCTAGCGGTTGCATTCAGGCCTGAATAGCGTATAGTATGAATTGATGTTCACCGGGATCGTACAGGGGTTGGGAAAGGTCGCGGAACTGACGCCGCTGGCCGGCGAGTTCAGGCTGGCGGTCCGGCCCGAGTTTGCCTGGGACGGGCCTCTGGTTGTGGGGGAGAGCATTGCCGTCTCGGGCGCCTGTTTGACCGTGAGCGGCCTGGAGCGGGAAGCCTTTGTGGCCCACGTTTCGGCCGAGACCGTGGCCCGGACCACGCTCAAGGCGCTTCGGCCCGGGCACCGGGTCAACCTCGAGCGCGCCTTGAAGCTCTCGGACCGGCTGGGCGGGCATCTGGTCAGCGGCCACGTGGACGGGGTGGGGCGCATCCTGGGTCTTCGCCGCCAGGACGGCTCCCTGGTCCTGACCGTGGGGCTCGAGCCGGAGCTCATGCCCTTCGTCATCGAGAAGGGCTCGGTGGCCGTGGACGGCGTCAGCCTGACCGTCAACGCGGTCGAGGCCGGGTCCTTCACCGCGAACCTTATCCCCCACACCCAGCAGGTCACCACCCTCAGCTTCAAACAGCCATCGGACCCGGTGAACATCGAGACCGACCTGATCGGGAAATACGTGGCCAGGCTGCTTGGACCCGTGGCCGGTCGCGGCGGCATCGACCGGAACTTCCTGGCTGAGCACGGCTTCTTATAAAGGGGGATCGTTGCCAGGGCGACCGGCCGGTCGCCCCTACGCGGAATCCAGCGTTTTGCAACGGCCTCAAAGGAGGAACGCATATGCCCCTGGCAACCATACCGGAAGCGATCGAGGATATCCGGCAGGGCAAGATGGTCGTCCTGGTGGATGACGAGAACCGGGAGAACGAGGGCGACCTGACCATGGCCGCGGAAAAGGTGACCCCGGCCGCCGTCAATTTCATGGCCAAGTACGGCCGGGGACTTATCTGCCTCTCCCTGACCCCGGAACGCATCCAGCAGCTCGGGCTCCGCATGATGGTCCGGGACAACACCTCGTCCTTCGGCACCGCCTTCACCGTCTCCATCGAGGCCCGTCGCGGCGTGACCACCGGCATTTCGGCCGCGGACCGGGCCACGACCATCCTCACCGCCGTGGACAGGGACGCCAAGCCGGACGACCTGGTCCAGCCGGGTCACGTCTTCCCGCTCCGGGCCCGGCAGGGCGGCGTGCTGGTGCGCACGGGCCAGACCGAGGGATCGGTCGATCTGGCCCGCCTGGCCGGTCTCGAGCCGGCCGGCGTCATCTGCGAGGTCATGAACGACGACGGCACCATGGCCCGGCTGCCGGACCTCGAGATCTTTGCCCAGCAGCACGGCGTCAGGATCGTCAGCATCGCCGATCTGGTCGCGCACCGCATGAGGACCGAGACCCTGGTCCACGCCGCGGCCGTGGTGCACCTGCCCACCAAGTATGGCAATTTCACGGCCATGGCCTTCATCAACGACGTGGACAAATACGAGCACATCGCCCTGGTCAAGGGCGAGATCGACCCGGAGACCCCCACCCTGGTCCGGGTCCATTCGGAATGCCTGACCGGCGACACGCTCGGTTCGCTCCGGTGCGACTGCGGCGACCAGCTCCAGGTGGCGCTCAGGATGATCGAGGCCGAGGGCCGCGGCATCCTGCTGTACCTCCACCAGGAGGGGCGCGGCATCGGCCTGCTCAACAAGCTCAAGGCCTACGAGCTGCAGGACCAGGGCAAGGACACGGTCGAGGCCAACGAGGCCTTGGGCTTTCCGGCGGACATGCGCGATTACGGGATCGGCGCGCAGATTCTGGCCAACCTGGGCGTGCGCAAGATGCGGCTCATGACCAACAACCCCAAGAAAATGGTCGCCCTCGAGGGGTACGGCCTGTCCGTGGTGGAGCGCGTTCCGCTGGAAATCCCGCCCACGCCTGAGAACCTGTACTACATGCAGACCAAGAGCCAGAAGATGGGGCATCGGCTGACGCTGATCGAGCCTTAGAGGGCCGGGGCCGACCAAGCGAGGGCGCATGTCCCGGATCAGAACGAGGAGAGGAAGATGCCCAAATTTTATGAAGGTCAACTGAGCGCGGCCGGCCTCAAGTTCGGCCTGATCGTCTCGCGGTTCAACGATTTCATCTCGGAGAAGCTGCTGTCCGGGGCCCTGGACGCCCTGACGCGGTCCGGCGCGGCTGAGGGGGACATCTCCGTGGCCCGGGTGCCCGGGTCTTTCGAGATTCCGCTGGTGGCCAAGCGCATGGCCAAGAGCGGCGCCTACGACGCCGTCATCTGTCTGGGGGCGGTGATCCGCGGGGCCACCCCGCATTTCGAGTACGTGGCCGCCGAGGTGACCAAGGGCATCGCCCAGGTCGGGCTCGAGACCGGCTGCCCGATCTCCTACGGCGTCATCACCAGCGATACCATCGAACAGGCCATCGAACGGGCCGGGACCAAGGCCGGGAACAAGGGTTTTCAGGCCGCCGTGGCCGCCATTGAAATGGCCGACCTTTTGAGGAAGCTCCCGGCTTGAACCTTCCCATGCATCGGAAAGAGAAGCGAGGGGCCCGACGGAAGGCGCGGGAGCTTTCCCTCCAGGTGCTCTTCCAGCTCGACACCGGGGCCAGGGACCAGACGCCGGAGGAGGCCTTCAGCCTGTTCTGTCATAGCTTCAACGCCCCGCCGGAGGCGCGGAACTACGCCTGGGAACTGGTGGTGGGTGTGCGGCAGAACCTGGACGCGCTGGACGTCGAGCTGAACCGGGCTTCCGAGCACTGGCGGCTGGACCGCATGTCCCTGGTGGATCGCAACATTCTCCGGCTGGCCCTGTACGAGATGAGGTTTCTGCCGGACGTCCCGCTGAAAGTCAGTCTGAACGAGGCCATCGATCTGGGGAAGAAGTATGGTACCGAGGAATCCGGCGCCTTCATCAACGGCGTTCTGGACCACATCCACCACCAGCTCGCGTCGGCGCCGCCTACCGCCTCGGGGAACGGGGACGCGTCCGCGGGGTAAGCGTGCCGCCTGGCCGGCCCTGCTTCTTCTGCTGGCCTTTCTGGGTGGCTGCAACTACGCGATCGAGCGTGGTGGAGCGGGTCTCCCGGCCGAGACGAGGCGGGTGTCCGTGCCCTACGTCAAGAACGCCTCGGCCCGGGTCGGCGTGGCCTCGCTCCTCACCGACGAACTCCGCCGGCAGTTCACCACCTCCAAGTTTCTGCGCCTGGTGGACGAGGACCAGGCTCCGGACGCGGTGCTCGAGGTGAGCATCCAGTCGGTCCGGGTCGAGGGGGCCACCCTGACCGACATCGCCCACAGCTCCTCCCGCTGGCTCGTCATCATGGCGGACGCGGTGTTGCGTCAGGCGGGTTCCAGCAAGGTCTTATGGGAGGAACGCCGGATCGTGGACCGGCAGTCCTACGTCGTGGCCTCGGACCAGGTCACGACCGAGTCGAACGCGGCGCTGGCCATGAGGAAACTGACCCAGGATCTGGCGGAAAGGATCCACAACCACCTCTTCAACGTGTTCTGATGGACCGGGCCGCTCTGGAAAAAGATTTAATCAAGGGCCGGCTGAAACCGGTGTACCTTTTTTACGGTCAGGACGTCTTCCTCAAGGAGCGGTACGCCGCCCGTCTGGCGGCCACGGTGCCGCCGGACCTGGCCGAGCTGAACGTCGAGCATTTCGTGGCCGATGAGACCCTGCCGGGCGAGGTCATCGAGAAGGCGCAATCCCTCCCGTTTCTGGCGCCCTGGCGCGTCATCACCCTGCGCGGCGTGGACCGCTACACCGCGGCCGAGCTCGCGGTCTTCGGCCCCTACCTCGAGCGTCCCAACGAGAGCACCTGCCTGGTGCTGCTGGCGGACAAGCCGGATTTTCGACTTAGCGCGTTCAAGACGCTTCGGGACAAGGATTGGGCCGTGAGTTTCGAGCCGCCCCGGGGCCGGCAGCTCCTGGCGTGGGTCGAGGAAGCGGCCCGGGACCGGGGCCAGGCCATCCATCCCCGGGCGGTCAGGGAGCTGGTCGAGCTTGTGGGCGTGGACCTGATGGAACTGGATCAGGAGCTGGAAAAAGTGTGTCTCTTCGCCGGTCCGGGCCGGACCGTGGGGGTGGACGAGGTGCGGGCCGTGGCGCGCCGCTCCCGCGCGGCCACCGTTTTCGAGCTGGGCGACGCGGTGGGGGAACAGGACCCGGAGCGGGCCCTGGCCGCCTTGCGCGACCTGCTCCTGACCGAGCATCCGCTCATGATCCTGGCCATGATCGTGCGCCACGTGGAGCTGTTGCTCAAGGCGCGGGCGCTTCTGGACCAGGGGGCCGGGGACCGGGGCCTGCAGGCGGCCTTGAAACTCCCGCCGTTCGTAGTGAAAAAATACGCGTCCCAGGCCGGCCGCTTGAGCGCGGGGCGGCTGGAAAGCGGGCTGGCGCGCCTGATGGAGGCGGACCTGGCCCTCAAGTCGGCCGGTCCGCCCGGGCGAATGGTTCTGGAACGTCTCGTCCTGGACCTGACGTCGCTCAGGCCGGGGAAGGGCTTTGGGTCTGGGTCTTAGCCACGAGACGGGCGAGGCGGGAGATTTTGCGGGCGGCGGTTTTGCGATGGATGGCGCCGCGGCTTTTGGCCTTGTCGAGGGCGCGGGTCGCTTTTTTGAGAGCGTCCCGGGTCTTTTCCGGGGTGTCGTGGCCCGCGGCCAGGCGTGTTTCCTTGACTAGGGTCTTGACCCGGGTTTTGACGATCTTGTTTCTCAGGCGGGCTTTCGCGTTCTGGCGGGCCCTTTTTTCGGCGGACTTGGTGTTGGCCAACGGTGACCTCCTTCAGGCTGGTCCGTGTGTGTGGTCCGGCGCGTCTCGTCGGATCGTAGAAACTTAATATTTATTCCAAAGCCGGCGATTTGTCAATTTTTTTTTGACGTCGGGCCGGCCGGGTTCGGTTCATGACCGCTTCGGAAAAGGAACTCCTCACCCGGGCCACCGGCGTGGTGGGCCTGGCCACGCTGCTCTCCCGGATTCTGGGCTTTGTGCGGGACATGGTCACGGCCTATTTCTTCGGCGCGGGCATGGCCGCCGACGCCTTTTTCGTGGCCTTCCGCATCCCGAACCTGCTCCGCCGCCTGGTGGCCGAGGGCGCGCTGACCATCGCCTTCGTGCCCGTTTTCACCGACTACCTGACCACGCGCAGCCGGGAGGAGGCCTTCGCCCTGGTGCAGGCCACGCTCACCGCCCTCTCCCTGGTCCTGGTCGGGCTCAGCCTGGCCGGCGTGCTGCTCTCGCCCTGGATCGTGCGTCTGTTCGCGCCCGGCTTCCTGGTCGATCCGGAAAAGTTCGCCCTGACCGTGCTGCTCAACCGGATCATGTTCCCGTACATTTTCTTCGTGGGTCTCATGGCCCTGGCCATGGGCATCCTCAACGCCCTGGGCCGTTTCGCCGCGCCGGCCCTGTCTCCGGTCATGCTCAACCTGGGCATGATCGGCGCCATGTATTTTCTTCGGTCCTATTTTCACCCGCCTATCGTGGCCCTGGCCGTGGGCGTGATCATCGGCGGGCTGCTCCAGGTCCTGCTTCAGCTCCCGAATCTCTTTCGGGAAAAGGGGCTGCTGGGCCTGTCCTTGAACTTCAGGCATCCGGCCCTGGCCCGCGTTCTCCGGCTGATGGGCCCGGCCGCCTTCGGCGCGGGCGTGTACCAGGTGACCCAGTTCATAAACACTTTGCTGGCCTCCTTCCTGCCCCAGGGCTCGGTCTCGGCCCTTTACTACGCCGACCGGCTGGTCCAGTTCCCGCTGGGCATCTTCGCCATCGCCGTGGCCTCGGCCGTGCTGCCCTCCATGTCCCGCCAGGCCGCCGTCGAGGACACGGCCGGCCTGACCGACACGCTCTCCTATGCCCTGCGCCTGGTGGTGTTCATCACCCTGCCGGCCATGGTCGGGCTGATCGTCCTGGCCGGGCCCATTTTTCAGCTGCTGTTCCAGCGCGGTCATTTCGACGCCTGGGCCACGAAGATCAGCGCCGAGGCGCTGGTGGCTTACAGCGTGGGGCTTTGGGCTTTTTCCGGGCTGCAGATTGTGGTGCGGGCCTTTTACGCCCTCCAGGACACGAAGACGCCGGTGTATGCCGGGGTGGCGGCCCTGCTGGCGAACGTGGTCGCGGCCGTGTCGCTCATGGGCCCGCTCAGGCACATTGGATTGGCGCTGGCCACCTCGATTTCGGCCACGGTCAACCTGGCCATCCTGGTCTATATTCTCCGCCGGCGGCTGGGCCGGATGGACGGCCGGCGCATCGGGTCGTCTTGTCTGCGCAGTGGGGCCGCGGCCGTGGGCATGGGCCTGGTGGTCCTGGCCGTGCGCCTGGCGGGCGGGCGGTCCGCCGGTTTCACCGTTCTCGGGCTGAAGGTGGTGGGGGGTGTCTTTTTGGGGACGGTGGTCTACCTGCTGCTGGCCTGGTGGTGGCGCAGCCCGGAACTTCAATTTCTTACGTCGCTCAGGCGCCGAAGGGGCGGGTGATGTCAAGAGTTATGTGTCACGAGGAAAGGGGTAGCGATTCCCTGTTGTTTGTTTTCGTAAGAGAAGACAGCGAAAAGGATTCTGTCCACGCT
>Ga0315282_10004011_pt1 | contig 25987 bp, 25 predicted proteins | sample YL17G07_20_MG_FD_203693 | JGI IMG/M metagenome (GOLD analysis project Ga0315282, IMG submission 203693) | Sediment microbial communities from Yellowstone Lake, YNP, Wyoming, USA - YL17G07_20 | ecosystem: Environmental > Aquatic > Freshwater > Lake > Sediment | place: USA: Wyoming | collected... | reverse complement strand
CGGAAACCTTTTTCTCCCACCCTAAGAGCGAAAGGGCTAAAATCTTTTTAAGCAAGATCCTGATCCACTGATATTAAAATAACCAAAAAGGAGGACTGCTTTAATGAGAAGAATTGGATTTATTTTGCTCGCAATTATTTTGACCGCAGGTTTCACGGGGACTACGGCGGCCGCAGAACCGACCCTGGAGAAGATCAAAAAAACAGACGTCTTTACGGTGGGAACCCGTTCCGGCTCCCCCCCGTTTGCGTACATTAACAAACAGAATGAATGGGTTGGGTTTTCGATCGACTTGGCCAGGCTGGTGCATAAGAACATTGAGAAGAAGATCGGAAAACCAGTGAAATTTGAGCTGAAAGAGAGCGTCCCGGCAACCAGAATTCCCTTATTGACCAGCATGGCTGTGGATTTAATCGCCGGAACAATGACCGACACCCGCGCCCGACGGGAAAGCGTTGATTTCAGCCTGACCTTCTTTGCTACCGGGGCCCAGTTTCTGGTCAAGAAAGGGAGCCCGATTAAAGGGGTGAAAGATATTGCCGGGAAGCGCATCGGCACCCAGCAGGGGTCAACCAATGAAAGAGAATTGAGGGCCAGACATCCCCAGGCCGTCCTGGTGGTTTTTCCGGACCAGCCTTCAGGCTTTACAGCCCTCACCCAGGGGAAAATCGACGCCTACACCAACGATGGCATTCAGCTCTGGGGACTGAAATATAAAGCTCCTAACCCCAACGAATGGGAGGTTGTGGGAGAATTTTATACCTACGAGCCTTATGGCATGGCCATGCGGAAAAATGATTCGGACTTCCGGCAGGTCGTCAACGTCGCCTTGATGGAAGCCTTGGAGGGAGGGGAGTATTTCAAGCTTTATGATAAATGGTTTGGCCCGAAGAGCGAAGTCCCCTACCCCATGAGCCCTGAAGTGAAATCCTTTTTAATGATGCAAGTTGTTCCAAAGTAAATAAGCTGCCAAGCGCAGGGCGCACAGCGTAAAATATAAAATAATTCGACTTCGCGTGCCATCTCCTTTAGGCCTTTTGTTAAAGGAGGGCCGGGGAGATCGAAAGGCTTTCGCTACGTGCTCTGCTTTATGCGTTTTGCTATTTCCAACTTATGTTCATCTTCGGATTCCTCGGCATTCCTTATGAATTCCAGTGGAGCGTTCTCTGGCAGCCCCCCCATACGACCTGGCTTTTGGATGGATTGCTGACTACCCTCAAGGTTTCGGGTTTTAGCTGGGTTTTCGCCGTCCTTTTGGGCATTTTCTTTGGGGCTTTGAGGACTGTTCCTTTCCGGGCGCTCAGGGCGCTGGCCACTGCCTACGTGGAATTTTTCCGCAATGTCCCTTTGTTAGTTTGGCTCTTCTTCTGGTATTTCGGCGCCCCCGAAGCTTTTCCCGAATCGATCCGCCAGTGGCTTATTCGTCATGGAATGGAATTCTGGTCTGCCGTAGCGGGAATAAGCGTTTACCATGGTGCCAGGATGTCGGAAGTCATTCGAGCCGGGATTCAATCCATCCCTAAGACACAGCTTGAGGCAGGCCTTTCTTCCGGTCTTTCCATCTCCCAGACCTACCGGCTGATTATTATTCCAGTTGCCTTGCGCCTGATCGTTCCTCCCGGGACCAATGAATCGCTGAATCTTTTAAAAAATTCTTCCCTTGCCATGACCATTGGCGTTGCCGAGCTAACCTTTGCTACCCGGCAAATCGAGACCTATACTGCGAAGGCTTTTGAAGCCTTTTCCGCGGGAACGCTGATTTACCTGATCCTTTGCCTCAGCATTGCTTCCATTATGAATCGGGTGGAAAGAAAATTCGCCATTCCGGGCATGATCGCCCGCGTTGCGAGGGCCGAGCATTGAGCTTCGACTGGGGCGTTATCTTTGCAAACGCAAAATTCCTTCTGGTGCAAGGCCTCGTGGGCATCGGCCACTTCGGCGGCGGCACCCTCCGCCTGGCAATCCCGGCCATCCTGTTGGGTTTCTGCGTGGGAATTGTTTCGGGCTTGGCACGGCTGGCCCAGCGACCGTGGATCCATTACCCGGCGGCCGTTTACATTGAGTTCATCCGTGGCGTTCCCCTGGTCATGGTCATCTTCTGGTTCTGGTTCCTCGTGCCCATTTTCCTCGGCCGGCCTGTCCCGGAGTACTGGATTGCCCTCAGCGCCTTTGTGATTTTCGAAGGGGCCTACATCGGAGAAATCGTCCGCGCCGGGATCCAATCCGTTCCCAGGGGACAGGTCGATGCCGCCACAGCCACGGGCTTAAACTACATGCAGACCATGGTCAGCGTAATTCTCCCCCAGGCCATACGGAATATGATCCCTTCCCTGGTAACTCAGTTCATTGTTCTTTTCAAAGATACCTCGTTGGCCTCAATCATCGGAATGATGGACCTGACCAAAGCGGCCCAGACCGTCAGCCAGCGGGAGCTTAAGCCTTTTGAGATGTACATCTTCATCGCCGTGGTCTACTGGATTTGCACTTACAGCATGTCTCGCTTCAGCCGCTGGCTGGAGATCCGCATGTCCCCTGAACGGGCAGCCTAAGAAATATCCCTTTTCAGGGTAATGTCCCCTCCCCTACTCGCACCTAAAATCCCATCCAAGAAAATTTTCCTCGGGAGGCGCACATGCACCCGGGCTTGGCGCTTCCGATGAAAACTGAGGGTGGGCAAGCAAATCCTTTCTGTTGACATTTAAATCACCGGAATGTACATTTGGCACAGGAGTCGACAATCCACGGTAATTTCATCAGTAAATGTAAGTTAAATTAGGAGGCTATGGGACGGAAGTCCGTAAGTTCCAAGGTACAAAAAGAGAGGGTTCAAAAGTAAGTTATAAAGGAATACCGGAGGCTTTTACCTCATCAGAGGTATTGTGGTGAGCCAGACTGGACCCCAAGTCAAGCAATTCATTATGAAAGGTATATAGTGCAGGGATCGCGCAAAGAAATAGAAAGGAGTAATTCCATGGAAGAGCTTTGCAAACTATCCGGCTTGGATTTGGGCAGAAGGATTGCGGCGAAAAAGGTCAAGCCTTCTGAGGTGATGCAGGCTATTCTGACTCGAATCGAGAAGGTGAACCCGCAAATCAATGCCTTTTGCACCGTCGTCCCCGATTTGGCCATGGCGGAGGCCCGGGCAGCGGATGAACAGGTGGCCCGGGGAAATGCCACAGGGCCGCTTTTCGGCGTCCCAGTATCGATCAAGGACCTCATTGAGACCAAGGGGCTGCGAACGACATTCGGTTCGCTGCACTTTGAGAAGAACATTCCAGCGGAAGATGCTGTGCTGGTGGAACGGTTGCGGGCTGCCGGATGCCCGATTATCGGTAAGACCAACACCCCTGAATTTGGCGGCAAGTTTGCGACCGATAATGCTGTCTTCGGTGCCAGTCGCAATCCCTGGAACCTGCAGCGGAGCACCGGAGGCTCTTCGGGAGGAGCTGCCGCTCAGGTGGCTGCGGGGCTGGGCCCTCTGGCCATAGGCAACGATGGAGGAGGTTCGATCCGAGTCCCCTCTTCCTGTTGCGGGGTATATGGGTTGAAACCCCAATTCGGACGCATCCCTTCCTGGCCCCGCCACGACAGCTGGAGTACTCTCAACCATGAAGGCCCGATCACCCGCAGGGTGCGGGATGCCGCAGCTCTTATGGATATTCTATCCGGGCCAGATGAAAGAGACCGCACCAGCCTGCCAGCTTCAGGGGTGAATTACCTGAAGGCCTGTGAAGGGGATATTCGGGGCCTCAAAGTGGCCTGGAGCCCGGACTTAGGATATGGAAAGGTTGACCCTCGAGTCCGGGAAATCTGTCAGAAGGCTGTCAAAGCCTTCGAGGAAATGGGTTGCCTTGTGGAAGAAGCCAACCCGGGAATCCCCTTTCCCGACACGATCTTCCTGAACACCATTGTTCCCCGGATGGTTGTATGGCTTGAGAGGGAGCTGCCGGAAAATTTCCAGGAGAAGATGGACCCAATGCTTGCAATCTTTCTTCCTTTGATGAACGCCCTCTCAACCCGGGATGCAATCAAGGCGGTGTATGGTGCCGATGCGCTCTGGGACAAGATTTCAGTCTTTTTCGGGAGATATGACCTCTTGCTTACGCCAACGATCGCCGTCCCTCCTTACGGACTGGGAATTTTCGGCCCGAATGAGGTCGCGGGTGAGAAAGTAAGCCCCCTGCTGCCATTCTTTACGTTTCCCTTCAACCTGACGGGGCAACCGGCCGCCAGCATCCCCGCAGGCTTCACAGAGGATGGCCTGCCAGTGGGGCTCCAGATTGTGGGGCGCAGGTATGATGAACCCACTGTGTTAAGGGCTTCAGCCCGGTTTGAAGAGGCCCGGCCCTGGGCTGACCGGTGGCCCAGCCTCTAACGATTTAAAGGGATTAACGGATGTTCCAGAGTTTCCGAATTACATGCCCCATGAATACGTGACCCCGTTTATGCTTCCAATTACACCCCTCATGGGAGCTGCCACGCCGCACGCAAGCGCAGATATGCGGACCTGGGCAGTTGCACCAGTACTGGACCGGCCTCCGGGCGCAGCCACCGGAGAACGCCCATTAGGTCCGCTTCATCGAAAGCCGTGCAGCCGGCCGTCGGTATAGATGGCCCCTTCCAGAGATGCAAAAAAATACATGATCCTCCTTTAAATTTCCGGGGCATGGGATTGTGTTCGACGAGCGCACCCCATTTATAGAGGTTATCCCGGCGAAGCATCTGCTCGGAACTATTCCAATCAACTGCCGATACCACTCGCCCGTCGAGAACGAGATTATAGTATGCTGATTGGACATCATCCACACATATCGTCCGGGAATCGATGGGAATGTAAGGCAGGTGAAAAAAGGGGACCGAACCCGCGGGAGAATAGCCGAAAATCGCGCTGATTTTAAACACCCCGGCAGGAGCTTTGCCGTCTCCTTCCTGTTTGACCGGTCCGGGATCCTCCAAAAACCCGTGCAAGCCTGTCCCCCAGCCGAGCCCGTTTCTCCCAAGATTGACCCTGCTCTTGAAACCCACAGAGTGCCATGGACTTCCCAGCCTGCCTCTCTCAAGCATTTCGACCTCAGCCGTTTGGGATTCCCAGGAATCCGCGAGGGCTAACAGCACCTGCCGCGAATTCGCCAATGGTGATCTTTCCATGACTTCACATTGCTTCAATTGCTTTGGGCTACAGGAAAAAAGAAATAAAAGCGTGAAGCCAGCAAGGAATAAGAATCTGATGTTTTTCCGGCGGGACACTTTGACCCTCCCTATGTTCCGTTTTGGGAAGAACTCCCTTTTCGCCACCAATATAGGCTATCTCCGTCACGGGTTCAATAAATATTCAGCCTCCCGAAAACCTCCGGGGAATGGCTGGCAGCTTATATTCGGCAAGCGTTGCAACTTGCCCTTTTCTTCTGCTATTATGCTCTTGAATACGGATAAAAAATAATTAACGAATCTGCAATGTTCAGGAGGGAAAATGGGTCAATTGATTGGATTTCGACAGCATGGAAATATTACAGAGGTGGCTTTAAACCGGCCGGAAACATATAACGCCTTCAATCTTGAAATGGTCACCAGTTTGGCAAAACACCTGACAGAATTGGCCACAGATTCCTCTGTGAAAGGAATCGTCCTTGCAGGAAGGGGAAAGACGTTCTGTGCCGGCGGAGACCTTAAATGGGCTGTCCAATTTTCCCCAAGAGCCGGCTGTTCGTTTCATACATTAGCTTCACAATTGCACCTGGCAATAGTTGAAATTCGAAGGATGAAAAAGCCTGTTGTGGCAGCAATCCATGGAGTAGCAGCCGGCGCGGGTTTTTCATTAGCCCTGGCTTGTGATTTTCGCGTTATGGAAAAATCCGCCATTTTAAGACAGGCGTATACTTCCAATGGATTGTGCATTAACGGCGGCGGTTCTTTCACTCTCCCGCGCATTGTGGGGCTTGCCAGGGCCCTGGAAATTGCTGCCTTCGATCGCCCGATTTCTGCGAAGCAGGCCTTAGAATGGGGTCTGGTAACCAAAGTGGCTGAGGATGGAACAGCCCTGGAGGAAGCAATAAGCATGCTGAACCAATTGGCCGAAGGCTCGACCCATTCTTTTGCCTGGTCCAAGAAATTACTTACCGATTCTTTCAATAATTCATTCGAATCCCATTTAGAATTGGAAAGGGAGGGGCTTTCGGCTTGTGCAGACCATCCTGACGGACAGGAAGGTCTTAAAGCTTTCACCGAAAAACGAAGGCCGGTATTCGGAACTTAATGAGCATGTGATTCAAGTACCCGGCCGCCGAAGAAGGACACAGAGAATTAGTCTGGATTTAAGGGAGGGTTACATGATTCAGGTGCGAGAGTACAACCACGTTGGAATCGTGGTACGCGACCTGGAAAAATGCAATTGGTTTTATGGAACGGTATTAGGCTTGAAGACCATTCCCCGGCCACCCTTCAACTTTCCGGGCCGCTGGTACCAGGTGGGGCCAAACTGCCAGCTGCATCTCATGGTCTATGAGGAAACCATTCCCCGGACTATGCGCCATATCGCCCTGGAAGTGGCCAATTTTGAGGAGACCGTCCGGGACTTGCAGAGGGAAAAGATTGGGATTGTCGAAGGACCCGGGAAACGGCTTGATGGGTCAGATTTTCTTTTCTGCCACGACCCGGACGGAAACCTGGTAGAGATCACCCATCATTAAGATCCCGGGGGTTATCCGGATAAAAAAGCTTTCTCCGCCAGCCGCTGCAAACCTTGCCCTACAGAGCGAAGGATGGCAGAAATGTTTTTTTCTTGACATGATTACCCACTTTGCTATCATGGAAAGCGTTCCATACCCCCGCACAAACGAAATATCCCGACCTAACCCATAGCTTCTGGAGCGAAGGATGAGAAGGTGGTGCTTCCAGAAAATGCTGATCCCAAGCCTCCGAGGGGATAACTATATCTCTTCGGAGGCTTTCTTATTTTAAATCCAAATAAAGCCAGACCACGCAAAGGGCAGAGATGGATACCCGTGAGCCGATCGAGTTCCCGCTCTACCCGATCAAACGCAGACTTCCATTTGAGTAAAGGCCGCCAAGCCTGCATCGCATTTCTTCTCTCCTTCTGATTTGGCCGGAGCTTCTCTCCCTTTGCTTTCGGTTTCGATCGCCATAGATCATTCGATCACGCGGAACACTGTTCCTGAGTTAACCGCTATCCTCGGGGCCAATTTCAAGGTAACACATCTTACATCGGCGGGAGGACTTCTCCATTACCCGCCCATTTTTCCATGATCATGGAAAGGAGGAAATTTTATGAAAAAGATTTTATTAGGCGTCAGTGTATTATTGAGCGTCATCCTTATGTCCTATGGGTTTGCCATGGCTCAGGTGAAATCAGAAAAGCCAAAAAAGGAGGCTGCGGCTATAGAAGCATCCGGGACTGCCCTCTGGGACCACCTGAAGAAAGTCGATTATACGAAGTGGAAGATGTGGCCCGGGAAAACAGCCTTTTACAATGGGAAAGAGCCGCATGGCGCTCTTTTAACTACTTATGTGAATGGCCCTGCCCGCAGGGCTGTCGAGGGGAAGAAAGGGGTCATGCCTGACAGAGCAATCATAGTAATGGAGAACTACTCAGCCGAGAAAAAATTGGTGGCTATAACTGTGATGTATAAGTTCAAGGGATACAATCCCCAGGGGGGAGACTGGTTTTGGACCAGGTACTCCGCCGATGGAAAGATCGAAGCGGAGGGAAAAATAGAGAAGTGTATCAAATGCCATGCGGAGAAAAAAGATAACGATTATATTGTGAAAGAACCACTGAAATAGAAATGCTCTGCTGCTTAACCTTCCCCCTTCTGGAGGGAATGATGAAAAGGATTTCCCCGAAGGTACTCATATGAGGCCATCAGGGGGGATTCCTCCATCCCCTTGATGGCCTGCTTTTTTAGATCTCCGGCTGTGTAGTTTGAGGTGACGCGTGACGGGATCATAGCGGAAAGCATTTCATTCCTTGTTCCCCCTACCCTTCTTTATAGAAAGGAGGTTCTCAAATGTCTGTGATCACGATTTCCAGACAAGTCGCCAGTTTGGGCACAGAGATCGCCCGGGAATTGGCCAAAAGGCTAAATTTTGAATACGCGGACAAGGAAATGATCGGAAAGATTCTGGCGGATTATGGCTTACCCGAGACTGAAATGGAGAAGTTCGATGAAAAAAAACCTCCTTTCTGGGATTCTCTATCCATTCAACGGAAAAACTTTCTCCATTTGATTCAGGCGGCTATCTACGATTTATCCAGAACGAACCGGGTAGTAATTGTAGGCCGCGGAGGACAGGTCCTTCTGCAAGACCTTCCGGGGACCGTGCATGTTAGAATTTTTGCTCCCTTTGGGGTCCGGGTGAAGCGCCTGATGCAAAGCGAAGGGGGAGATGAAAAACATGCCGCCCGGATAATCCGCCAGAGTGATCACGATTCCTCTGGATATATTCTATCTCTCTTCAATGTTAACTGGGAGGATCCCAGCCTATACAACCTGATTATTAATACGCAAACGGTGTCCATCACAACCGCGGTAGAACTGATCGTCGAGCTAAATCAATCCCCGGAGATTCAGGAAGGGGCGGAAAAAGCGGCAAAAAAACTGGCTGACCTGTCTCTTGTGCGAAAGGTTGAGGCCGAGCTACTGAGCATTCTCGGGGCTGATATTCGCCATGTGGATATACGGGCTGACGGGGGATCAATAATCTTAAAAGGTGCGGTAACCTCCCTGGCGAATAAAGAAAGCTGCGAGCGGGCGGCGGCAGCCCTGGAAGGGGTCAAGCGAGTGGAAAATCAGCTTTCAATAACTCCATACTATCGCTTCGGCCCTTAATTTGGGGGAATGGGGAAGCGTTTTTTTCTTGGTGGCGGTGCAGGGACTTGAACCCCGGACACTGCGGATATGAGCCGCATGCTCTAACCGTCTGAGCTACACCGCCACAGTAAGAAAGCATAATAATTTTTGTAATGGATTTTTGGCGGATTGTCAACAGAAAAGAAGCCATCAAAGCGATCAGCTTTCAGCCACCAGCGTTCAGCAAAATCCCATACATTTTTGTCGATAGCTGACCGCTGATAGCTGATTGCCGACGGCTATTTCCCTTACAAATAATCCGGCTTCACGTGCTTCATAGATTTGAATATATTTTCCTTTACGCCTCGATGATCTTTATCTAATTTCTTAATAAGTTCCTTTATATATTTTCGCTTTGATTGTTCTGCCGTGGGGCAGTGATTTCCCACGATGGGAAATTGCGATTCCACTGCGAATCGTTTGAGGAGTGATTCCTCAATATACGCCAGAGGCCTGATGAGGTAAAAATCTCCCCCGAAGAAAGACTGGTAAGGAAGCATCGTGCTGATCTCACGGGCAAAAAAGACGTTAAGGAGAAAGGTCTCGATCAGGTCGTCTTTATGGTGAGCCAGGGCCACTTTATTGCACCGGTACTTCCTGGCCAGTTCAAAGAGTCTTTTTCTCCGCAGCCGTGAGCAGAGAAAGCACGGGCTGGCTTTGCGGTTGAAATCGCTATGGGATAGGGGACCGATGTTCGTTTTTTCCATGTGATAATTGTATCCCTCTTCGCTGAAATAGTCCTCCAGGCTCCGGGAAATGTTCCCGTCAGACCCTTCAAAACCCAAATCGACATGGACTGCGATGACATATTCAGGTTTAGGGACGAAAAGCATTGGCCCGGTCATCAGCTTGAGGAGCGTAAGACTATCGGCGCCGCCAGAAACGCCCAGCAAAACCCTGTCCCCTTCTGCAATCATCCCATGCTTGAGAACGGCCTGTTCCAGCCTTTTTCTGAGATGGAGATGGAGCTTGCTCATACTTTTCTACCCCTTGCGATAAATTTCTGCCTCTTCCGTCATAGCTCCTGGCAGTATTTCATCAGCCGGTGAACCAGACCAAAGAGCTTCCAGCCTTCCGGCAAGTAAAAAGATATCAGGTTTTGCACGTTCCACGGTCTGCTGTCCGGGTCCACGTGGGTAAAGCTTTTCAAAAGCTGCACATATACCCGGCTCGAGTCCGGAGCGGCCCGGGCAAGGCGCAGCGTTTCTGTGAATGGAATCAGGTCATCGTCTTCTCCATGGGCCAGGATTAAATCGGCCTTCAGGAGGGGCAGGACCGGGGCTACGGAAAGGGCATCCATTGTCGCCCGAATCGGAGCTGGCAGTTTCCGGATGAGGGACTCGGTCTGGGAGGGGTCGGAATGGAAGAGAAGAGCAAGGATATTTCTCCCCTCGGCTCCCAGCTGGGGCAAGTATCGATCGATGGGAGCTCTTTCGTCCCGCAACTTCACCTTGAGAATTTCCCTGAGTATTGGACGGTCCTCCTTCGCCTGGACGAGGTCCAGGTTATTCGCCAGGAAGACCCATTTCCCGTATTCCTGGGGCTTGCGGAAGTAATTTTTTCCCTGGAACTGGAATTGTCCTGTAGCCAGGAAGGAAAGAACATTCTTCAAGTCGTAATACCCGCCGAAAGAAACGACAAAACGCACCCGGTGCCGGATCGATGGACGGCAGGAAGCCGAGATGGTAGGCCCTGCTCCATAGCTGAATCCAAAGAGGCCACACGATTGGGGAAGGACATGCTCTTGCATAGCGATGAGATTTTCAAAGGCCGCCTGGATCTCCCCGATATCTGATGGGCTGATGCGAAAGGACCGCATCCCTCTAAAATCGGGGACAAAAACGACGTAGCCCGAACGGCAGAGGATTTCCGCAAAGCGCTTCAGACGGGAATCATCTTTGCCCGTGTCAACCACTCCATGATTGAGCAGGATTCCGGCTCGCTTTCTTTCGGGCTGGGGCAGGTAGAGGTCAGCCATAACCGGTCCCCCGGGCCCATGGTAAGAGAATTCCTTTATTTTGGGGGGAAGGGTCCGAGTTGTAAGCCAGCCCCGCGATTCGAAACGCATAAGTTCGCTGAGCATGAGCGCGCTCCGCCAAACCCGGGGGAGGTACAAGAAGGAAAAGAAGACGATGACCCCAAGGCTGAAGAATAGCAAAACCGGCGCAGGTTTTTTCCTCATATTTCCCTCAAGGCCTGCAAGACTTGTCCTTGAACGTCCCGATCAATCAGGAACTGGGCATGATTCACATGGAAGAGACGGCTGGACCGAGACCAGGATAAGCAGGCACTCTCCACGCTCACCTGCCCGTCTCCCCTGCCCTGCCGGACTTCCGGTGGAAGTAAGGCTTGGGGAATAAAGGTCTCCAGACTGTCAAAAAGCGAAAAAAGTGGGACGAGATGCCAGGGCTCCTGACAAACAATACGATAGAAGCGAATATAAGTGGTGCGGGTGCCGATGAGATTGATATAAGGAATCCCGCTTTCGCGTTCCTTTGTTTCCCCCTGGACCACCTCGGCAATGAGGGGCGAGTCCGGGGCAAGCTCAGTTATGGCGGCTCTCTTCAAATAGGCCCTTACGTGGCCGAGGGCCCTGGGCAGAGAGAAAGGAGTATCTCTGGGAAAAATATTTTCCAGGAGAGCAAGAAACCAAGCCTCGCCCAAAACTCTGGCCAAGGCCGCAATCCGGCTGCCTCGGTTCGGGCTTCCTAAGAGAATAACCCCTTTCAGCATTTTCCAGGCAGATGCTTGCTCCTGGATAAACCTGCGGGCGACCAACCCCCCGCGGCTGTGCCCTATGAGCACAATCTCAGCTCCCCGGGGAAGAAGCCCCACGATATGGCTTAATTCTTCGACTGCCCGGGCAATGGGTCCGAATGAATCTCGCTGCGACCAGGCCAGCAGGTTAACTGCCTCCCCTCTTAGAATCTCCCAGAAAGGGGTGGGAGGGACCGGCTGAAGGCGAAGGGGGGTGGAGGTCAGGATTTTCCACCGAAGGAAAGGATTGGGTTCCATTCGCTCGGGAGGACGACTGCAATCCGTTAAAACAAAGTCAAAGGGCAGAGTCCCGCCTGCCAGAACTTCGGCACAGGGGTCAGTCCAGGATTTTTCTGTGGCGCCCATCCCGTGAATAAAGATCACCCAGCGCTTTTCTTTAGAAAGTCGGACCCGCAATGGAAAGGGGAGGGATGAAAACATATCCTTCTTCACGCCGTTAATCACGTACCGCAGAGTAGAGAGGCGACCTGCGGCTTCTCTACAAAGAATAAAGGGATGAACAATGAAAGGCGCAGCCAAAGGGACATGAAGTATTTGGGTGTAGCGCTATGCTTCATGCATTTTCATTTTCGGCCTTCTTTGCGTGCTCGGGGGTGAAGAGATATGGTTTCCCAAGGCTGACAGCGCGCGGCCGAGGTCCTGAAACTGTTTTAGAGAAAGCCTTTCCCCCCTACAGCCGGTGTCGATCCCGGAAGATTGCAGGGCTTCCAGGATTCTTTCCATGGGAAGGTGGGAGAATTCACCCAAGTGAAGAGCATTGGCCAAGGTCTTTCTCCGGTAGCCGAAAGCCGAGCGGATGACCCGGTGCAATGTTTTTTCATCTTCCACTTCCAGGCCCGGTTTCTCCAGGACTTCGAACCTCACCACAGCCGAGTCTACCTTAGGCTGAGGATGAAAAACCCGGGCCGGGACAGAGAAGATGATGGTGGGTTGGGTGTAGAGATGAGACCAGAGGCTCAGAGGCCCATACTCTTTTGTCCCCGGGTGGGCCACCACCCGCCTGGCAACCTCTTTCTGCAGCATCAAGACAAACAGGGAAAAACGCTCCCGCTCCTCTAAGAGTCTGAAAATCATCGGGCTGGAGATTTCATAGGGAAGGTTGGCAACGACTTTGATCTTCCGCTTCCATTCCCGGGACAGAGGGGAAAAGTCAAATCGCAGGGCATCCTCCAGAACCACTTCCACGCGTTCATTGCCCGCTAACCTGTCCTTCAGTGCCGCAGCCATCCGGGGATCCACTTCCAGAGCATAGACCTTTTTCGCCCGCTGGGCCAAAGGGACGGTCAGGGCGCCCAGTCCGGCGCCGATCTCCACGACGACGTCTTCCGCTCCCAGAGCGGAGCATTCCACCATCCTCCTCAAGACCCCCGGGGCGATGACAAAATGTTGCCCCAGCCTCTTATTTGGACGCAGGCCCAGTTCTCGAAGTTGTTTTCGTAAAGTAATCAATTCCGTCTGACCGCTTACGCCGCTTCTCCCGGAATAGGGCGACTGTGCGCTTTGTCAAAAAATAGGTGGGAAGGGCGCAAAAACCCCCCATGATCAGCCCACCAACCAACATCGGATAGGAAACCTCCCAGCCCAGTTCAAGGAGGTGGGAGATGGAAAAATTTGAAAAAGCTAAAGAGGGGCCCAGGCTCCCGGTAACCGCCCGTCCGATTTTATAATCCAGGAGATAGATGAAAGGCAGGACAAAGGGGTTGGCCACCCATACACCGAGGGCCGCTGTCAGCTTGCTTTTCCCCAGGAAAAAAGCAATCAAGACGGCCAAAACCGTGTGCAGGGGAACTGTGGGGGTCATCCCGACAAAGACCCCGATGGCCATGCCCCAGGCGATTTCCTCCGGCCCCCCTTTTACTCTAAGCAGTCGAAGGTAGACGTAGCGGAAACCCCGCTTCCACTTTTCCCACCATCCCCTGCCCTTCTTTTCCCTCGCGAGGACCTCATCCCTGTCCATACCCATCATCCCCGGGCATTATCTCCGCCAAACCTGGAATAGGCATTCATGGAGAGGGTGGAATGAAAACCTTTTTCCAGGAGGTAGAAACCCGCCACAGCCACCATGGCGGCATTATCCGTACAAAGTACAGGAGGGGGAAAGTGCACTGCAATGTCGGAGGAATTCCACTCCTGGAAGAATCTCTCCCGCAAGCGGGAATTGCAGGCCACCCCTCCAACTACAACAACATCCCTGATTGATTCTTTATCGGCCGCCCGTAAAACCTTTGCTATCAAAGTATCGACTACCGCTTCCTGGAAGGAAGCGGCGATATCGCTTATTTGGGGGGCGGAAAGCTTGCCTCCCAGTCTTTTCACATGATGGAGAACCGCGGTCTTGAGGCCACTGAAACTGAAATCCAGGGACTGCGGCTCCAGCAGGGTCCGGGGAAAAGGAATGGCTATCCGGTCTCCTTCCTTTCCCAGCCGGTCGATGATCTCCCCTCCAGGATAACCCAAGCCAAGAAGCTTGGCCACCTTATCAAAAGCTTCCCCGGCAGCGTCATCCCGGGTCCGGCCCAGGAGAATCATTCGGGTATTGGTTTCCACCCGAAAAAGGCTGGTATGCCCCCCGGAAACGACGAGGGCGATGAAAGGGAATCTCAAAGCGGTCGCAGAAAGGAAGATGGCCGCGATATGGCTGTGAATGTGGTCGACCCCGACCCAGGGAACGTTGAGCACATAGGCAAGGGATTTGGCCACCGCGATCCCCACCAGAAGAGAACCCACGAGCCCCGGACCCTGGGTTACTGCAATGGCATCGATATCCCGCAGGCCAATCCCGGCGCAGGATAACGCTTCTTCGACAACCGGGAGGATAGCTTCGACATGTCTCCTGGAGGCTAATTCCGGGACCACCCCGCCGTATTTTCCATGGAGGGAGACCTGGGAAGCAACCACACTGGAGAGAACTTCCCGCCCGTCCAGAAGCAATGCGGCGGCGGTCTCATCACAGGAAGATTCAATACCCAACACGTTCATGGTCGGTTCAGGATTTCATGTGAGTAATATCTCGGAGGGCCTTAAGGAGGAGGTCCAAATCTTCCACCTTGTTAAAAAATCCCCAGCTGGCCCGTACCGTACCGTCGGGAAAGGTGCCCATGGTCCGATGAGCCTGGGGGGCGCAGTGCAATCCGACCCGGACCAGGATGTCATAATATTCGTCCAGGATAAAGCCCACTTCAGCCGGGTTCATTGACCCCAGGTTGAAGGCAAGCAGCGGAACACGCTCCTCTGCCTCCGCAGGGCCGTAGACATGAACCCCTTTGATCCTTTTCAAACCCTGGAGAAGTAGGCGGGTGAGACGTTTTTCCTTCTTCCAGATATTTTCGATACCTTTTTCCAGTATAAAAGAGATTCCCGCTCCAAGCCCGGCAATGCCGGGGGTATTCAATGTGCCGCTCTCGTACCGCTGGGGTAGTGTGCTCGGTTGTTCTTCAGTGTCAGACTCGCTGCCCGTACCACCCTCCTTTAAGGGACGGAGGTCAATCCCTTTGCGGATGTATAAGAATCCAGTTCCCTGTGGGCCGTAGAGAGATTTGTGCCCGGCGCAGGCCAACAGGTCGATCTTCATCTTTTGCACGTCGATGGGAACCAGGCCAGCGGTCTGGGCCGCATCCACCATGAACAGGATCCCCCTGGCCCGGGCGAACGCCCCCACTTCTTCCACTGGAAAGAGCGCCCCCGTGACATTGGAGGCATGGGTGAGAATGATGAGCTTCGTCTTTGGCTCCGGGCTCTTTTTTAACAATCGCATGTTCAGGTGGCCCTGACGGGAGCAGGGGACCTGGCTGAATCGTACCCCTTCCTTTTCCAACCGCTTCAAAGGCCGGATGACAGAATTATGCTCGACGGAGGAAGTGATGGCGTGGTCTCCCGCCGATAACAACCCCTTTAACCCCAGGTTCAAGGCTTCCGTGGCATTGCAAGTGAAAACGATACCCTCGGTTTCAGGGATGGCAAAGAGTTCGGCGATCCTCTCGCGGGTCTGCAAAACGATGCGGTTAGCTTTCAGGGCCAGTTTGTGGCCAGAACGGCCGGGGTTCGCCCCGATTCGGCGAATCACTTCATTTATCTTCCGACAAACCACCTCGGGCTTGGGAAAAGAGGTGGCCGCATGGTCTAAGTAAACTGACATCGATAAAAACTCCTCACTCTTCCCTTATCCGCTGCAGAGGGCTTGAAGAGGTCGGGGAAAAATGCGCAGGCGATCCGCTCGCCACGCTGACATCCGGGTTGCGGCTGTTCAAGGATGGCCAACCACTAAGCGCGAGCTTCCTCCCGGATCCTTCGGAGCTCTCTGCGGTGAGCGGGCACTGCAAGGGATGGAAGGTTAGCCTCCCAAAATGGAGGCCATACGGAAGATGGGGAGGTACATGGCCACGACTAAACCCCCGATGGCCCCGCCGAGAAAGACCATGAGCACCGGCTCCAGAAGAGAGGTCAAAGAAGCAACAGCTGCATCCACTTCTTCTTCAAAAAAATCGGCAATCTTGCTCAACATGGCATCCAGAGCGCCGGTGGATTCCCCCACGGAAATCATCTGTACGACCATCGGAGGAAAGATACCGCTGACTTCCAGCGGCTCGGCAATCGTCTTTCCCTCTCCAATGCTCAATTTTGTACGCAAAATGGCTTTCTCGACTGTTTTATTCCCGGATGTCCGGGCCACGATGTCCAGACCGTCGAGGATGGGCACTCCGCTGGTGAGCAACGTGCCAAGCGTACGGGTGAATCTGGCAATGGCCACCTTCTTGATCAGTGACCCGAAGATTGGGAGCTTGAGGAGCAGGTCATCCACCGCTGCCCGCCCGCCTTCGCTCCTGTAGTAACGCCTGAAAGCAAAACCCATAACGATGAGGAGGCCCACAACGAGGATGCCGTAGCGGCGCATGATCTCACTCAGATTGATGACGAATTGGGTAAAGGCCGGAAGGGATCCGCCGAAATCGGCGAACATCTTCTGAAAAACAGGAATCACAAAAAGCAGAAGGATGGCAACCACGACGACAGCGACGACCATGACCGCTATGGGATAGACCATGGCTCCCTTGACTTTCTTCTTCAAGCTCATGGTCTTTTCTATGTAGTTGGCCAAACGGTTGAGGATGGTGTCCAGAATTCCCCCCGCTTCCCCGGCAGCTACCAGGTTGCAAAAGAGGTCATTGAAAACCCTGGGGTGCTTGCGGAGGGCGTCTGCAAATGTGGAACCGGATTCGACGTCGGTTTTTACCTTGAGGAGGATCTCTTTGAAAGTCGGGTTGTCCTGCTGGCTGGAGAGGATTTCCAGGCACTGCACGAGAGGGAGTCCAGCGTCAATCATGGTGGCAAATTGCCGCGTGAAAATGACAATCTCCTTTTCCTTAACCCTTCTCTTTCTGATAAGGGCAAGACTCTTCAGGAGATCTCTGGGTTTGGCTTTAATTTTTATCGCCAGAATCTGCTGGCGGCGAAGCTGCGCCCGAACTGCCGCCTCGCTGGCGGCCTCGATTTCGCCCCGCTCAATGACCCCTTGCCGGGTTCGCCCTTCCCATGCATAAACTTCCATTGCTTGCCCCCGAATGTCTTAAAGTCCCCTGCGAATATTGTCGCCCCGGTAAAACCTAAGGATGAAGTGCAGGATTCCATCCTATATCTATGCAAGAACTTTGCCAAGAAATATTAAAGTTTTCTTTCAATCTCCGACCGTAGTCTTCAGAACTTCTTCTACAGTGGTGATTCCTTCCTTGAGCTTTGTGAGGGCTGCCTGCCGCAAGGACTTCATTCCCAGACGCATGCCCTCCTTTTTGAGTTCGCTTGCCGACGCGCCCTGGAGGATTAACTCCCGGATTTCTTCCTTTACGGGCATGACCTCATACATGGCCACCCGGCCCCTGAACCCGGTGTTGTTGCAATTGCTACAGCGCTTCCCCCTATAACAGTTGAACCCTTGCAGTTCCTCTGGGGGAACACCCAGGTCAAGAAGCATTTGCGGTGAGACTTTGACCGGTTCCTTGCATGATTCGCAAATCCGCCGGGCCAGCCGCTGGGCCAGAATCAAATTCACCGAGGAAGCAACAAGAAATGGCTCGATCCCCATGTTCAGCAGCCGGTTGATCGTGCTGGGGGCGTCATTGGTGTGCAGGGTGCTCAGGACGAGGTGGCCGGTGAGCGCGGCCTTGATGGCAATCTCCGCTGTCTCAAAGTCCCGGACTTCTCCCACCATGATGATGTCCGGGTCCTGGCGTAGGAATGAGCGAAGGCAGGCGGCGAAAGTAAGCCCGATCTCCTCGTGGATCTGCACCTGGTTGATCCCCATGAGATTGAATTCCACCGGGTCTTCTGCCGTGGAAATGTTTTCAGTGATCCGGTTTAATTCGGAAAGTGCGGAATAAAGGGTGGTGGTCTTTCCGCTCCCTGTCGGGCCGGTAACCAGGACCATGCCAAAAGGCTTATAGATTGCCTCCTTGAACTGGGCAAGGGGGGTTTCCTCGAAGCCCAGCTTGGTCATGTCGAGCTGCAGGTTTGCCTTGTCGAGAAGACGGAGGGCCACCTTTTCGCCGAACAAAGTCGGCAGGACGGAGACACGGAAGTCCATCTCCTTATCCTTGCCGAGTTTCATCTTTATCCGTCCATCCTGGGGCAGGCGGCGCTCAGCGATGTCCATTTTGGACATGATCTTGACCCGGGAGATCATGGCGTTCTTCAGTTTCATGGGTGGTTTCATGATGTCATAGAGCACACCATCAATGCGGTAGCGAACTCGGAAAATCTTTTCGTAGGGCTCAAGGTGGATATCGCTGGCTTTTCGTTTGATGGCGTCGGTGAGGATCAGGTTGACGAGTTTGACCACCGGCGCATCCTCGGAGGCCTGCTGGAGTTCGTTGATGTCGATCTCTTCGTAATCGTCAAGAAGCTCCATCTTCTCCACTTCGATGGAAGACATGATCTCGGCGAGGCTCGCCGAAGAATCGTAATACCTGTCGATGGCTCCCTTGATGGTGCTTTCTGGCGAGACGAAAACCTCTATGTGACAGCTGGTCAAAAATTTGATGTCATCGATGCCCAGGATGTTCGATGGGTCGGACATGGCGACTCGCAACGTCGAGCCTATGCGCTTGATGGGGATCGCCTGGTATTTGAAAACGACATCCGGGGGGATCATCTTGATGACTGCAGGGTCGATCTGCATTTCGGAAAGGTCGATGGAGGGAACACCGTAATGCCGGCTCAGGATTTTGACCAGGTCCTTCTCGGTGATGAACCCGAGGCGAACTAAGGAAGAACCCAGCCGGGTTCCGGATAACTTTTGTTCCTGGAGTGCATCTTCCAGTTGTTGGGGGGTGATCAAACCCCGGCTCACCAAGAGCTCTCCCAACCGAACGGTCATCATTCCTCCCCATCGAATCAATCGATAATTAAAAATATAGAAGAGTTACAAAGGTTTTGTCAAGGTTTTTCATTTTTCCCTTGCAGATCCTTCTTGACAAAACCTTTAGTTTCTGCCTACATAGGCCCAACACAAGCATTCATCCTTATATTATGATTCTGAGATTAGCAAGTTCAGTGCCAGAGAGCACTTTGGCTCCTCTTCCCGTGCGCAGGGAGCATTTTGCTACGACCTCATCGCTGCTGGAAGCCGCTTTTAAAAAGAGATTCCAGAGAATGACTTTAATACATTAGCTTTTTATGGAGGAAACAGGAATGAATAATCGGGAACGGTTTTTAACCGCGCTGAAATTGGGGCAGCCTGACCGGGTCCCAATCTTCGATTTAGGTTTTAACGAGGAATCGATTCTCAACGTCGGAAAGTATTTTACCTCCGATTTGCCGGAAAACAAATCCATGCTGGACTGTACGATCCAGGAGCTGGTCAAACTTTTCGGAATTCAGGTGAAATTTACCAGAGAACTGGACCTGGACGCGCTGAACACGGTTTTTTTCACCGGAAGAAGCCGGATCCCGGGGACAAAAGACCTGGCCAGGGACCGGTATGGAGTGGTCTATAAGGTTACGAGACACGGTGAACCTTTTCCCGTGGACGGCCCGATCAAGGACCCAGGCGATTTGAAAAAATTCAAGGCCATGGTCCCCGATCATGCAGACTTTGCTCTACTGCAATACGTCCGGGCAGTCTTGCCGGAGAGGGTGGTTTTGCTCACCCTTCCCGGAACCTTCCGCTTCAGCTGGAGTCTTCTGGGGAGCATGGAAAAATTACTCCTGTATTATGTCCTCAACCCCGATTTCTGCCTCCAATTGGCCCGGATTGCGACAGATTTTGCCAAGGGAGTTGTCGAAGTGGCTATCAATGAGGGGGCTGAGGTTATTATCCTCGAAGGGGACCTGGCCTTTAAAACGAACACCCTCATGTCGCCCGATCAATACCGGAAATTTATTAAACCCTTTCATCAAGAAATCTGTGAAACAGCCCACCGCCGGGAAATTCCGATCATCAAGCACACAGATGGGAATATCTGGCCTGTCTTAAATGATCTCCTGGAAGTGGGTTTTGATGGCATCCATCCCATTCAACCCCAATCCATGGATATCAAAGAAGTGAAGGAATATTTAACGGGGAAAGCCTGTGTGTTAGGGAATATCGACTGTACCTATCTCCTTCCCTTCGGGACGGAGGAAGAGGTTATCGAATCGGTGAAAGAAACGATTGGCAAAGCAGCCCCCGGAGGCGGCTATATTCTATCTTCGTCCAACTCCATCCATCCGGGATGTAAGGGGGAGAACGTGATTGCCATGTTCAAGGCCGCCAGAGAATATGGGACCTACCCTATCAAGGCATAAAATAGATACAGGGGTTCCAATTCGAATAACGTCCATCCGCAATCTCTGTGCAAGAGCATTTCCCAACCAAGACATATTCACGTCAGGATGGCATTCCTACGATGTATCGAGGTATTCGACCTGAAGGAAAGGAATATTGATCATTCTCCTCCTTTATTATGGTCATTCCGGTCATGAAGGATTAATTACTTTGAATCAACAGGAACGGCTGGAGAAAAAATATCTCCCCGGAGGAGCCAAAGCAGCGTCATTAGAGTCGAGATTAAAAAGGTCGTTGACAACTCCGGGTAAAGAAGGTAGCTTCTTCCCCGGCGTTTAGCAACGATTGCGAAGTCGGAAGGAAGAGGCATTGAAACGCTTCATTGTCCTGCTGGCTACGGCAGGGTACAGCGGGTACGTTCCCCTCGTCCCCGGGACTGTTGGGACTCTTGTCGGAGCCCTGGTCTATTTATTATTCTCACTTTATCCGGCCCCTCTTTACCTGTTGACCACAGCTGCACTCTTTTTCCTGGCCTGGTGGGCTTCGGAGAAGGCCGAAGGCATTTTTGGCCAGAAGGATAGCCCGAGAATCGTCATCGATGAAGTGGTGGGCTATCTGATCACCATGGCCCTCTTGCCCCGGACTCTCGCTGCAGCCTTCTGGGGATTCCTTTTTTTCAGGGTTTTGGATATAATAAAGCCCCCGCCGGCGTCCTTCATCAACCGCCGGATGAAAGGGGGCCTGGCCGTTGTTCTCGACGATGCCGTGGCTGGAATCTATGCCAACCTGCTTCTGCGGGTGATCGATCAATGTTTTCCCCGCTTTCTGTGACCAAGGCCAGCTATCTCTCAAGGCTGCTTGGAGGAAGGGTTTTTGAAAGTTGAGATCATCACCGTAGGAAACGAATTGACTGCCGGGGAAGTGGTGGACACGAACGCCGTCTATATGGCCGGCGAACTCACGGCCCGGGGGTTTGAGGTGGCCTTCATTACTACAATCGGCGACAATGAGTGGAATATTGAGGACGCCCTTCTTCGGGCCCAGGAGCATGCCGATGCCATCATCGTGAGCGGTGGCCTGGGGCCAACCACGGACGATGTCACGGCCAATGCAGCCGCGAAAGCCCTGGGCCACAGACTCATCCTGGATAAGGGAGTGCTGCGGGCGATGCGGGAGCGTTTCACTCAGAGGGGAATGGAGATGCCCCTTTCCAATGAAAAGCAAGCCCTCTTCCCCCAGCAATCAGAGGTGATCCCCAACCCATTGGGAACGGCACCGGGTTTTTTCCTGCGCCATAAAGGGAAAATTTTTTGCTTCCTTCCCGGTGTGCCCCGGGAATTGAAGCATCTTTTTAGAGAAAATATCATCCCTCTCCTGGAGAATGAGCGAGAGGAAAAAACCTTCTATCGTTCCCGCACCCTCAAAGTATTTGGTTTTACCGAATCGGCCATCGCCGACCGTCTCAAAGGAATCAACCCTCAAGATTACTCGGCTTCCCTGGCCTACCTGCCCCGCTTCCCTGAGAATCACGTAAAAATCACGGTGAATGGAAGACATCCCGAGGAGGCTGAAAAGAATCTTCGAAAGATAGAAAGGATCATCCTGGAAAAATTGGAGGGCCGGGTCTTCGCCGCCGACGAGGAGACGCTGGAAAAAGTAGTTGGCGACCTCCTGCGGTCCCATCAAGCGACTCTGGCCGTAGCGGAATCTTGCACGGGGGGCTTGATTGCCCATCGTTTAACCAACGTACCCGGCAGTTCAGATTATTTTGAGCGTGGCGTGGTTGCCTACAGCAATCGCGCCAAGGTGGAGATTTTGCGGGTTCCGGAAGAGATATTGGCCAGGTTGGGCGCGGTCAGCGCCCCCGTGGCCGAAAAAATGGCCGAAGGGGTGCGCCAGATTAGCAGGTCCACCCTCGGGCTGAGCATTACGGGCATTGCCGGGCCGGCCGGGGGTTCGGAAGAAAAACCTGTGGGCACGGTATTCATCGCCCTAAGCTCCCCCAAGGGTACCAATTCAAAGGGGTATAAATTCTGGGGGGACCGGGAGCAGATTAAGACCATTTCTGCCCACACGGCCATCGATTGGGTGCGGAGGTATTTTACAAGATAGCTGTCAGCATTCAGCTTGCAGCTATCAGCCAGAAAATAATTTTCTATATGATGCGGGCAGCTGACCGCTGAAAGCCAGAGAGAAATTCAATCATGGAAGAAATACGGTCCTTCATCGCCGTCGAGGTCCCGCAGCTCTTGAGGGCCAGGATGGCCGAACTGCAAAAAGAACTCCAGAGTACAGCAGCGGACGTCAAGTGGGCCCGCCCCGAAAGCGTCCATTTGACTCTAAAGTTTTTGGGGTATCTACCTGCTGAAGACCTGGAAAAGATTTCTTCGGCGATCGAACCTTCCATTTCGGTATGGGAACCATTTGAATTGTGGATTCATGGCCTGGGCTGCTTCCCGTCGACGAGGAATCCTCGTGTCCTTTGGGTGGGCATCGACCGGGGGGGCAAGGAAGTCTCCGAGCTTCAGAAAGAGGTAGAAAAAAAAGTTGCCGATGCAGGATTCCCCCCTGAGGACCGGCCCTTCACACCCCACCTTACTCTAGGCCGGGTACGTTCTTCCAGAGGAAAGGGCCCGTTAATCAGGGCCATCGAGAGCCATAAAGATTGGGAGGTCGGGACCTTCAAGGCCAGCGAAGTGGATTTGTTCAAGAGCGAATTGAGGCCATCGGGGGCGATCTATACAAAGCTTAGAACCTTTCGAATGAAAGAAAGCAAAGCGTGAGAGGAGGGGTTATGCCGGCAGAGAGTCAGAAGGAGAAAGCGATCGATTTGGCGGTCAGCCAGATCGAGCGTCAGTTCGGCAAGGGAGCCATCATGCGCCTCGGGACCGATGTAATCCTCCCCGATGTTCCCGTCATCCCCACGGGTTCTCTGGCTTTGGACGTCGCCCTGGGTGTGGGCGGGATTCCCCGGGGACGGGTCGTGGAGATCTTCGGCCCTGAGGCCTCGGGCAAGACAACCCTGGCCCTGCACATTATCGCCGAGGCCCAAAAGAAAGGAGGGATTGCCGGCTTCATTGATGCCGAGCACGCATTAGATGTCTCCTACTCCAGAAAACTGGGCGTGAAAACCGACGACCTGCTCATTTCCCAGCCGGATACCGGGGAGCAGGCTCTGGAAATCACCGAGATGCTCGTCCGCAGCGGGGCCATCGATGTAGTGGCCATTGATTCTGTGGCCGCGCTGGTCCCTAAGGCCGAACTGGAGGGCGAAATGGGAGACGCCCACATGGGCCTGCAGGCCCGGCTCATGTCCCAGGCCCTGAGAAAACTGACCGCCACGATCAGCAAATCGAATACCTGCGTCATCTTCATCAATCAGATTCGTATGAAAATCGGCGTATTCATGGGAAACCCGGAGACCACCACCGGGGGAAATGCCTTGAAGTTTTACTCCTCCGTGCGTCTGGACATCCGGCGAGTGGGCGCCATCAAGGATGGGCAAGAGGTCATCGGCAATCGAACCCGGGTCAAAGTGGTGAAGAACAAACTCGCCCCCCCTTTCAAGGAGGTCGAATTCGACATCATGTACGGGGAAGGAATTTCATGGGAAGGGGACCTTTTGGACCTGGGCGTGGAGAATTCGATTGTTGAGAAGAGCGGAGCCTGGTTCTCCTTCGACGGAGAGAGAATCGGCCAGGGGCGTGAGAACTCCAAGACTTTCCTCAAGGAGCATCCCGAAGTGGCCAAGGCCATTGAAAAGAAGCTCCTCGAGCATTTTGACTTGTTAAAGACGCGTAAAGAAAAAGAATAGGGGAATTTTTAAAGTGATCCCCGGGGTGGCGGCAAGATGCCGCTCCTACACGGAGCTGAAATTTGGTTACCGGATTCAGGCTGACAGATTGCTGAAGATTGAAAGGCTACGGGTTTTTCTTGGGGTTCCCGGTATGACCGATGAACCTTAAAAGCGTACTGAAAAAGGAGGCTTGGAGCGCGAAAAAAATATCCTGAGCGGTGAAAAGCCGACTTTTTCATCAACCTGTTAATGATCCCGGAGGTTGTGGTCTGGGGCTAAAGATTATGCGGAAAAAGCGCCCGAGTGCAGCGGGGAAAGCCGGAGAATCCGCCCTGCGTCTTCTGGCCGTCCGAGACCACAGTCTACGGGAGATGGAGCGAAAGCTGGCCGTTAGAGGGTTTACGGCTGGAGAAATAACCGACGCCCTAAAAGGACTCAAGGCCCACGGCTACCTGGACGACTTTCGCTACGCCCGGCGGCAGGCTGCGTTTTTGACCAGGGAGAAGCTCTTCGGGCCTCAGCGTATCGGCCAGAAATTGTTCGAGAAGGGGATTCCCGCAGAGCTGGCCAGGGAAGCGATCAGCGAAGCGGAAGCAGCTTTCCCAGCCAGGGAACGTCTGCGCGCCGTGTTGCAGATGAAACTGAAAGGGCTGACCCTTCAGCAGCTGTCCCCCAGAGAGAGAAGGCAGTTGTTCCAGTTCCTTTATCGGCGCGGCTTCCCCTGGGAAGATGTCTCCGAGGTATTTCAGGAAGCGGGAGGTTTTTCAGAAGAATGATGACCGCCAGCCAGATTCGGCAGAGGTTTTTGGAATATTTTCAGAGCCAGGGGCACACGATCCTAAGCAGTTCTCCCCTGATTCCCCAGAAGGACCCTACCCTCCTCTTTACCAATGCCGGCATGGTGCAGTTCAAAAGCTATTTTACCGGTGAAGAACAAGCCCCTTTTCCCCGTGCGGCTACCTCCCAGAAGTGTGTGCGCGCCGGTGGCAAGCACAACGACCTGGAAAATGTCGGTTACACAGCCCGCCATCACACCTTCTTCGAGATGCTGGGCAACTTCTCCTTCGGCGACTATTTCAAAGAAGGGGCGATTGTCGCCGCCTGGGAATTCCTCACGGAAATTCTCCGTCTGCCCAGGGAGAAACTCTGGACCACCATCCACGAAGGAGATAAGGCTCTGGGCGTCGGGCCGGATGAAGAGGCCAGGAAGATCTGGCAGCGCTTTGTTCCCGAAGAACGGATACGGGCTTTCTCCACAAAGGATAATTTCTGGCAAATGGGGGACACAGGCCCCTGCGGCCCTTGCTCGGAGATTGTCATCGACCAGGGCCCGGGGGTAGGATGCGGCCGTCCGGAATGCGCCATCGGATGCGAATGTGACCGCTATCTGGAGCTTTGGAACCTCGTCTTCATGCAATTTGAACGTCACCCCGACGGGGAAATGACCCCCCTTCCCAAGCCCAGCATTGACACCGGAATGGGTCTGGAGCGCATCGCTGCCATCGTCCAGGGGGTGAAGAGTAACTACGACATCGACATCTTCCGAAGGATTATCAGGACCGTGGAGAAGGCCAGCGGACGAACATACCTTCCCCGGGGGCCGGAGGGTGTCTCCTTCCGGGTCGTGGCCGATCACGTCCGCGCAGCCACCTTCCTGATCAGCGACGGGGTTCTCCCTTCCAATGAAGGGAGAGGGTATGTCCTGCGTCGCATCATGCGCCGGGCCTTGGGCCATGGCAAGAAATTGGGAGTGAACGATCCTTTCCTGTTCCGCCTGGTCGATGAGGTGGT
>Ga0315282_10004010_pt1 | contig 25989 bp, 27 predicted proteins | sample YL17G07_20_MG_FD_203693 | JGI IMG/M metagenome (GOLD analysis project Ga0315282, IMG submission 203693) | Sediment microbial communities from Yellowstone Lake, YNP, Wyoming, USA - YL17G07_20 | ecosystem: Environmental > Aquatic > Freshwater > Lake > Sediment | place: USA: Wyoming | collected... | reverse complement strand
CAGAAACGATGAACGCTTAAATATCCCTCAGGAAACGGTATGTTGAGCCCACGCAGGAATAGATCCAATTGAAAGGCCGTAACTACAAGAAGGTGAAGGGACAACCATACACGAGAGGGAAGTATATCCATGGATCTCCCGCGCTGAAGATCAGCAGATTTACCATGGGCGACACCAAGACGAAGTTCCCTCACAGAGTCTCTCTCTTGGCTCAGAACGCCGTTCAGATCAGGCAAAATGCGCTGGAGGCCGCTCGTGTCGCGGCAAACAAAATCCTGTCAGACGCGCTGGGAGAAACAGGCTACTTCCTTCACCTATGCGTATACCCCCACATCATCCTAAGAGAGAACCGAATGATTGCCACAGCCGGTGCAGACAGACTCCAAGAAGGGATGAGAAGATCCTTTGGAAAACCTTCAGGTAGAGCTGCCCGAGTAAAGGCTGATCAAGCCCTCCTGTCCATCTACGTGAATGACACGGCGGTTGAACATGCTAGGAACGCTTTGAGGGTCAGTGCCGGAAAGCTGCCAACCCCATGCAGAATAGTCGTTGAAAATCTCGCTTCAAGCTGACGATGCATTTCTCTCTCAGATTTTCTGCGAGAGGCTTTAATACTACACGCTCTTCCTACTAGAAAGGCGATTCAGCTTTGCCTCAAAACAGAGACCAATCATTAGTACTTTGGTTCGACGAAGTAGGTCGAAAAGATGTTCAGCTCGTGGGTGGCAAAAACGCCAGTCTGGGCGAAATGATTGTCAAGACCCGAGTGCCCGTGCCACCGGGGTTTGCAGTAAGTGCATACGCCTATCAAATCACCATAGAGAGAGCGAAGCTCACGAGTTTCATACAGCAGCAGCTTGAAGGATTAGATACACATGATGTGGCTGAACTCGAAAAGAGAGGAGCAACTATCAGAGAAGCGATCGAGAAGGCTCCTTTGCCAGCAGAACTGGAAAGGAAAATTGCGGAATACTATCGGAAACTAGGTGAAAGACTCGGAGAAGAAAATCCGGACTGTGCTATCCGAAGTAGCGCGACGGCGGAGGATTTGCCTGACGCCAGTTTTGCAGGTCAACAGGAGACCTATCTGAACATCAGCGGAATCGACAACATAATCGCTGCCACGAAGAAATGCATGGCAAGCCTCTTCACAAACCGAGCGATCAGCTACCGTGTCGACAAGGGATTCAAGCATTCTGACGTGCGTATTTCCGTTGCAGTCCAGAAGATGGTTCGATCCGATCTTGCGAGCAGCGGCGTCTTGTTCAGTATCGACACTGAATCAGGCTTCCAGAACGTGGTCTATATCACAGGCAGTTGGGGTCTCGGAGAATACGTCGTCCAAGGAAAGGTGAACCCCGACCAATTCTATGTATTCAAACCTACTGGAAAGCTGATCAGCAAGAAGCCCGGAAAGAAAATCATCCAACTGGTGTATGATGAGAAGGGCGGAACAGTGCAAGCCCCCGTTCCATCAGGCAAACAGCTCTCCTACGTCATCACGGATGAAGAGGCGGAGCAACTTGCTCGATATGCAATCGATATCGAGAAGCATTATGGCTTGCCCATGGATATTGAGTGGGCTCGTGACGGAAAGACGCAGAAGATCTACATTGTTCAAGCTCGCCCCGAAACCGTGCATTCAATCAAGGATCGGACTAAGCTGAGGGCGTATGTGCTCAAAGAAAAGGGGCAAGTCCTCGTTGAAGGCGAAGCCGTTGGGCGGATGATTGGCCAGGGCCGAGCTAATGTCATACAGAGTGCCCGTGACATTACGCAGTTCAAGAAAGGAGAAGTTCTCGTAACGGACATGACCGATCCAGACTGGGAGCCGATAATGAAGATCGCGTCGGCCATAGTCACAAACAAAGGAGGACGCACATGCCACGCCGCAATCGTGAGTCGAGAACTGGGAATACCCTGCGTCATAGGAACTGAACGAGGAACAGACGTGCTGAAGTCAGGCTCTGACGTGACTGTTGATTGTAGCGAAGGAGCGGGCAGGGTATACGAGGGCCTCCTCAAGTTCGAAGTCGAAGAAACCGACCTTGCACATCTTCCGAGAACCAAGACAGCGATAATGATGAACGTGGGCATCCCCGAGAATGCATTTGATCAAGGACAGATGCCAAATGACGGAGTAGGGCTCGCCCGCCTTGAATTCATAATAAACTCTCACATCCAAGCCCACCCTCTCGCACTACTTGACTTCGAGAAATTGAGACAGACACTGCAGAACCAAAAGGATCTCGAACAAATCGCCCGCAAGCACGGGATGAGCCTGCAGCAAGCAGCACAGAAGCTCAATGAAGACTTGAAGAAGATCGAAGAGATAACGGCAGGATACGCAGGCAAACCTCAATTCTTCGTCGACAAGCTTGCATATGGAATTGCAACAATCGCCGCAGCATTCTATCCCACTAAATCAAGCAACGAGACCAGAGGAGGAGAGGTCATAGTCCGGCTCTCTGATTTCAAGAGCAATGAATACGCAAATCTCATCGGCGGCTGGCTTTACGAACCTTCTGAGAACAATCCCATGATCGGCTACAGAGGCTGCAGCAGATACTATGGAGGAGACTACTCCCGCGCCTTCCGCCTCGAATGCAGAGCACTCAGAAAAGTCAGAGATGAAATGAGGCTCACGAACGTGAAAATAATGTTTCCGTTCTGCAGAACACTCGAAGAAGCCGACGATGTAATCAAGGTACTTCGAGAGGAAGGGCTTGAACGAGGCAAGAATGGTTTGGAGCTCTACTGCATGGCAGAGGTCCCCAGCAACATAATCCTTGCAGACAAGTTCGCAGAACGTTTCGATGGATTCAGTATCGGCAGCAACGATCTTACACAACTGATTCTGGGAATAGACAGGGACTCAGCGTTACTGGCACACCTGTTTGACGAGCGTAATGATGCCGTCAAGAGAGCGATTGCGCAGCTCATCAAGACAGCTCACACAGCCAAACGCCGCGTCAAAGTGGGAATTTGCGGACAGTCACCATCCGACTTCGAGGAGATCCGAGTCTTCCTCGTCGAGAACGGAATAGACTCGATGAGCCTTAACCCAGACACGGTCATCCAAGGATACATAGATGTTGCAAAAGTGGAGAAGCGATTAAGATCGTCAGGCAAGAAGACTTCCAAGAAAAGAACGAAACGGAAAAAGTAGATGACAGAGAAATCTGATTCAGCCTTAGCCATGATTGTTGGACGCTCATCAAGGATCCAAAGAGAATTGTGGGATCTAGAGCGGGAAACGGTAGTTCGAGAGATAGCTAGACGCAACTCCAGACGAGTTCTGCTGCAAGTCCCTGACGGGCTCAGGCCACTCGCATTCCAGTTGTCTAGGGATCTTGAGAAGCAGACATCCGCCCAAGTGATAATCTCGGCAGACCCCTGCTATGGCTCCTGTGATCTGGCGACAAGCGAAGCATCGGTCTTAGGCGCGGACCTCATAGTCCATCTCGGTCACTCTGGAGCATCAGCCGCAACGAACGACAAATGCCTATTCATAGAAGCAAGATCGTCATTGAATGTTGCCACAGTCATCAAGAAAGCTGTGGCAGAACTCAAAGATGAAAGAGTCATCGGACTAGCAGCAGTCGTCCAACACATCGATGGTTTGCAGGAAGTAAAGAAGACATTGGAACGGGCCGGGAAGACGGTTCTAATCGGAAGAAAGGTTGGAGCGTTGAAGTACGACGGACAGATTCTAGGATGCCAATTCGGAACCGTCGAGTCCATCTCGCCCAATGTCGATGCCTTCGTTGTTATTGCTGGAGGGGACTTCCATGGGCTTGGTGTCAGGATTGCGACAGGAAAGAGAACACTGGTGTGCGATCCGTTCCAGAACCAGGTTCGAGACATGGAGGAACCGGCCAAGAGGTTTCTTAGAAGACGGTATGGGGCGATAGAATCCTTCAAAGCAATTAGGAGAACTGGAATCCTCATAGGGCTCAAGACAGGCCAGTTCAACCCGACCAAGGCCGAGGAAATGAAGAGGATTCTGGAAAAGAGGGGACACGAATGCGTATTACTCGCGATGAGAGAGATCGATCCGAGTGTTCTGGAAAACTTCTCAGATATTGAAGGCTTCGTAAACACGGGCTGTCCAAGGATTTCGCTGGATGACCAAGAAAGATTCCGAAGGCCTGTTCTCAACCCTGAAGAAGTCATGATAGCGACAGGCCTGAAACGTTGGGAAGACTATGTGCAAGAGAATCATCCCTCGGAAAGCACTTGAACTATTTCTTCAGTCACTCAAACCACACCCCAAACCAAGACCCGGCCTTGAGCAATACACCGTTACGCCTGAAGTTGCGGCCGAGATGTTGTTCATTGCAGAGTATCGGCATAACGACATAAATGGAAAGAGCGTGGCAGATCTTGGTTGTGGAACAGGAAGACTGGCAATTGGAAGCGCGTATCTGGGAGCGCGTCAGGCGGTAGGCGTGGACCTAGACAAAAGCGCAATAGAAACCGCCAAACACAACGCCACAGTGTCCCACCAACGAGACAAGGTCCAATGGGTGCTTTCTGATGTGAAGTCCATCCGAGGCAGATTTGAGACGGTGATCCAGAATCCTCCTTTCGGAGTCTTGCGGAGGGGCGCAGACAGAGCATTCATTGTCAAGGCCTTGGAGATAGGAAACGTCGTGTATTCTCTTCACAAGAGCGGGGCCAATAACAGAGTCTTTATAAAAAGGTTGGTTGAAAGGCATGGAGGCATCGTCACAGAAATATGCCAGCTTGAGTTTGAAATCCCCCACATGTTCACGTTCCATCACAAGAAGAAGCATTTAGTGAAAGTTGATCTCTTCAGGATGATAAGAAATGCCTAGGAAGATTGGGCAAAACACACAGTTCGTTGTTCCGGGCGAGAAGCTGGGCGTCATAGAGGAGTTCATTCCCGGCCGCGATACCCGGGAAGAGAACGGCATCATATATTCCGAAACCACTGGCATCGCGATGATTGACACTATGAACAAGACTGTCGATGTCCAGAGAACGGTGAAGAGCCCGCTGATCCCCGAAGAAGGCGCCACCGTGACGAGCATGGTAACATATGCACAGGACAAGGTTGCTCAAGTCAGCATCAGCCAAATCAACCAAGCAAAGGTTGGAACACCTTTCTCAGGAGTACTCCACATCTCCTCCTCCAGCCCAAGATACGAGAGAACGATGAAGGAAGTGTGTAAGACAGGCGACATCGTTCGCGCCAAGATAGTAAGCGCCAAGAACGGAATCCCCCTGCTAACAACCATAGGCAGAGGATTGGGTGTAGTGAGAGCCTACTGCTCCCAATGCGGACAACTACTCATATTACGAAACCGTCTTCTGCAGTGTCCATCATGCGGAAATGTGGAACGCAGGAAAATAGTGGAAGACTACGGAAAAGATAGCACATAAGAGGAAGACTCGATGAAGATCACAGTTTTGGAAAAGGCAAAGAACAAATTGCGAATTGAAATTGAGGGAGAGGGGCATACTTTCTGCAACCTTCTCCAACACATTCTTCTGGAGGATAAGACGGTGGAGATGGCGGGGTACAACATTCCGCATCCGTTGGTGGGCAAACCGATTCTGCATGTGAAAACCCGAGAAGGACGCTCACCTGAAGAAGTCCTACTGAAAGCATTGGAGAGAATTGGCGAACTCAGTGGCGAATTCCTCAAGGAATTCGAGAAAGCAACACAATCATGACGGGGTCTGGTCACTAAGACCAGTCCAGTTCCCCCAGCAAGATATCCTGACCGCAGCAAGGTTGCCCACGATGAAGCAATTGGACCTCATGCAGATTCTCTTGGACCGGAAGCTGGCTCAATTCGGAGACTCTTTCGTCAACTTCGTGTATTCCCTTGCTCTCACACGTAGCCAAGGAAGACCTGTTGGAACCAAGGTGAGCGACAAGGTCCTGGCGGTGGCAGCACAGAAAGCAGGAATCCGAAAGCTCCTCCCAAAAAGAACTCCCAGAGGAGATGTGTCGAACGCGGTCGAGGCACTTGTCGTCTACGCATGGCTTCATAACCAAATGACAATAGACGACGCTTCGGCAATCCTAGAAGCCCAGATGGACTCCCCATCTGATGCGTTTGCGACGCTCTCAAAGAAGATCCTAGAAAAGCTGATCGATGAGTAAAATGACAACCTTGAAAGCCGAGATCAGAGTCATAGGAATAGATGACGGATTCTCGCGACGGAAGAAAAGAGTCATTGTGGGAGTCGTCTTCAGGGGCGGCCTGTGGCTTGACGGAGTGATAAGCTCCGTCTTAGATGCTTCTGGTTCTTCGTTGGGAAGAGGGCTTGGGGCTATGGTTGCTGAGTCGAAATTCCACAAGGAGCTGAGATTCGCGATCCTACATGGGGCCATGCTCGGACCAGCACTTGCTGTCTTGAAGGAGTTCAGCAAGGTCACAAGACTGCCCACGATTGCTCTTCTTCATGGGAGACAGAGCAGAACAACTGGTCTCGCTCTGAGAAGAGCTGGAAACGCCGTTAAGTTCAGGTTACGACCCGGCCTTTCGGCACTTTGCATCGGTCTGACAACAGAGAAAGCCATGGAAGTCCTCAGAGTCACCACGGTGAAGCCTCCCCTGCCCGAGCCGGTCAGAGTCGCCTCCCTTATTGCATCGGCTGCAAATGCCCCAAAAAGATTAAATTAGGCGCCTGAAGAAATGCGGGCGGGCGTTGGATGTCATATGCAATTCTGCCCAAAATGTGGAACAGCTCTTACACCTCAAAAGAAAGAGAAGAAGATCGTATTGGGTTGTCCGAAATGTGGGTATGAGACTCGAAAAGGCGAGAAAACCCTGAGCATAATACAGCACGATTCAGAGAGGATTGTGGTAATAGGAAAGGAGGAGCAGAAGATCCGAACCCTGCCGAAGACCAAGGTGGAGTGTCCGAAGTGCGGCCACAATGAGGCGTTCTACTGGCTAGTTCAGACGAGAGGCGCGGACGAGTCCTCCACCCAGTTCTTCCGATGCACCAAGTGCCATACAACTTGGAGAGAAAATGCGTAACCGCAATCACCAGATTGGACCTGTAGTCTTTTAAGTCCAAATGCCTCTCAAGGGTACAGTCAAGGACAGTCGATCAAAGAAAGCGACAAGAGTGAAGAAAGTGTATGTTCAAGGCAGCGTTCGCAGACGCTAGGGTCTGGAAGAACCTTCTCACCGCTATATCCACATTGATTGAAGAAGCTGACTTTGAGGTAGCGCCAGACTCTATCAAACTTCGGTCAATGGATCCATCCCATGTGGCCATGGTTGACTTCGAGCTTCAGAGCTCAGCCTTCGAGAGCTACTCATGTACTGCCCCGCTGAAGATCAGAATGAATACGAACTCCATGCTCAAACTACTTAGAAGAGTCGGGTCGGACGAGCATCTTGAAATTGTCTACGATGAGGCAACGAAGAAGATTGAGATGACCCTGAAGGGGAAACTGTTAAGGAAGTTTACCATGCCAACACTTGAACCTGCCGAGGAGGAAGTTCCCACGCCAAAGCTTACGTTCAACACTCGAATCAAGATGCTGGCAAGCGGCCTCAGGGACATGATTGAGGACTCTCAAGCAATAAGCGATAACGTGAGATTGGAGTCTACAGCAGAGAAGTTCATTGTCAACGCGTCAGGAGAGTTGAGCAGCGCCGTAATAGAGTTGGAGAAAGGAAGTGAGGCTTTGCTCGACCTCGAAGTGAAAGAGCCTTCAAAGGCCACGTTCAACCTGAACTACTTGACGGAGATCATAAAGGCTGGATCCACGGCCTCCGAAGTAGTTACTGTTGAGTACGCGACGAACATGCCAGTTCGAATTCAGTTTGAGATGCCGCAACAGGGACGATTACAGTACTACCTTGCGCCCAGAATAGAAGCGGAATAAGAAAGAGAATATGCTGAGCAACACCGATAAAGCGAGATATCCTTTTGCACCAGGAGCGTCGAAGCGCGCCAGCCAATTGACCATAGATGAGTTAAAGGACGAAAGTTACAGCAAGATTCTCGATAGAGCTGAACGAAGACTCGCGCAGACAGTTGAAACGGGTTCCGCGCCGCTAGAATGGGATGACGACAACGTAGAGACAACATCGTTCCCAGTCGCAGTCTATTTTGCCACGATTCTTCAGGACGACTGGGTCAAAAGACGGTTCGCTTTAGCTGAATCCAAAAGAGCCTCTCACTTTTTACTCAAAGAGGACACAAACAAGGTAATCGAAATGGCGACTAAGGTTTTCAACTGGAAAGTCAATGTTTCGCAGACAGATGCAGACACAGAGACACCAGTTCTCAGGATAGGCTTCAAGAACTACGTCAAGAACGCTCTTAGAATCAGAGAACCGAAATGGAAGCTGACCAACCGAGAGCTCCACGACGGATTCGTACGAGTAAGCAAAGATGAGGCCGCAAGACTGCTTGAAGAAGAAATCCAAGGCAGAATACTGAGTAGAATGGATTCGGCACCAGCGGAACCCGACTTCCTGAAGGACAGAATCGAACGATTAAGAAACCTAGTGAGAGGAAAGAAAGGTACAGGGCCTTTCTGGGAACTGCCCAAGACTGTTGTCTTCAAAGCCATGCCTCCCTGCATCCGCAACCTCTACGATTCAGCACACAGTGGAAAACGTCTCCCTCATGTAGGTCGCTTCGCGCTAACAAGCTTCTTGGTAAATGTCGGGGCCGATGAAGAGGATATTCTGCGGCTATTCAAGACAGGAGCTGACTTCGATGAAAGGAAGACAAGATACCAAGTTGAGCACATCTCGGGTGCCAAAGGTGGAAAGACGAAGTATACTCCACCTAAGTGCACTACTCTGAAGACCCACGGCCTATGCATCTCTCCAGACGACCTATGCAGTCAAATCAATCATCCGCTATCCTATTATAGAAGAAGACTCCGCCCGGTTCTTCAAAAGGATCGAAGCCATGCAAGAAGCTGAGGCCTACGTAAGAGAGAAGTTCGCAGAATACTATAGAGACAATGTTGGAGAATTGAAACCTCCTCCGGAGATGGAGAAGAGAGAATTCGGGTTCCTGTCATTTGAACAAGGAATAATGATAAGACACAGGGCCTTCAAGACGCCGACCGACCTTCAGGCCTTCATAAAGACCACCGTGCCCGCGCACGTGTACAACTCCACCGCATACTACGTAGAGCCAGAGAAGGAAATGGACAGGAAGGGGTGGCTCGGCGCAGACCTCACCTTTGACGTTGACGCGGACCACATAGCCACTCCCTGCAAGAATCTCCATGACAGATGGACCTGCAAGAACTGCGGTGCCAAAGGTAGGGGGTCGGCCCCAATGAAATGCCCCAAATGCCGCGGGGAAAGAATAGAGGAAGAGGTGTGGCTCTGCGAGATATGTCTAGAGAGGGCAAAAGAAGAAGTCGTCAAACTCTTGGATTTTCTCTCAGAGGACTTCGGCTTCTCTGGAAGAGACATCACCGTATGCTTCTCAGGACACAGAGGATACCATGCCCACCTAAGGGCAGACGAAGCTAGAGGGCTAAACAGCGACGAACGAAAGGAGATAGTCGACTATGTTCTGGGGTTAGGGTTCGATCCTAATCTTCACATGGACACTCGGGAGGGCCGCGCGGATCTGATGGAACCTCGCAAAGAAAACCTAGGGTGGCGAGACAGAATCCACAGAGGCATGTACGAAGTCCTTACCCAGACTTCCGAGGACGAACTAGTGAATTGGGGCATTAACCGAAGAATAGCGAAGACCATCTTCCAAAGAAGAAATGAGCTTGCTTCGACATGGATAGGAGGACAGGCAGGTCCGTTCCCAAGCGGAATCGGCCCAAGAACATGGGAAACGATTACTCAAAAAGCAGTCGAGAAGGAGTCCGCGAAAGTGGATACAGTGGTCACAACTGACATTCACAGACTGATTCGTGTGCCTGAAACCTTGAATGCGAAGACAGGATTCAGGGCAGCCGAGATCGACAACATAGAGAGCTTCGATCCATTCAATGACGCCGTTGCGTTCAAAGGGGAGGAGACAATACATGTCAGAGAGGCTCCGCAGTTCAGCGTTGGAAATCAGACTTTCGGCCCGTATGTGAACAGAGATGTCACTCTACCTGCCTCAGCGGCAGTCTTTCTCGTAGCCAAAGGTAAGGCGATGCCTAGAAGGTCGTGAGATGTACCAAGAATTGTATGATGCTTGGAGAAGAGAGAAACTGGCACGGGACCTGCAGCCTCTTCCCAAGAATTTCTACGAGAGAGCTGCAGAATACATAAAGAAGTTGAAAGAAAGCCAGAGAATGCTAGATAACAAGACCATGAAGGCCAGACTGCTGAAACAAGAATCCGAGAACATCAGAACCCTTTCCTCAGAAATCGTGGCCGCCAGATTCAGAAAAATGTTCGAGTCCATACTACCAGATGAGAAGCCAATTCCCATAGGGTTCCTTACCAGAGAAGAAGAGTCGATCTATCAGAGACTAGTCGACGCCTCGAATCAACACTCACGACTGACAAAGAATGTCCTAGAAGGAAAACAGACAGAAATCGCTGCACCAGAGACAGAAGATCTGCCGCAAAAAATATTAGTGCGATTCACATGTGACATTCCGGTAATAATCGGGATTGACTTGAGGACCTACGGGCCCTTCAAGCCCGAAGACATAGCGTCACTGCCCGCTGAAAACGCTCAAGCCTTAGTGCATCAAGGGGCAGCAGTGAAAGTGGAGATTGAAGAAAAATGAAGATTCCAAAGACGATAACAACCTACTGTCCAAAATGCAAGAAGCATGCAGAGCATTCCGTCTCGATCTACAAGGCCGGAAAGCAGCGGTCACTTGCGTGGGGAGCAAGAAGACAGGAACGAAGACAACATGGCTACGGCGGGCAGAAATATCCAGAGCTGAAGAGAACCGCGAAGACCACGAAGAAGCTGTCGGCCAAGCTTGAGTGCAAGACCTGCGGCTACGTTGTCCTCAGGTATGGAATCAGGCTGAGAAAGACGGAGATCGCAGGGTGAAGTGATCATGCCTAAGAAGGAGTTGATTCCTCAACCTGGCAGCACGTTCCTCAAGGTCAAATGCCAAAAATGTGGAAATGAGCAAGTGGTTTTCGAGAGAAGCTCAACATCAATCAAGTGCAATGTCTGCGAAGAGATCCTTCTGGAGCCACGGGGAGGAAAGGGAAAGATCAAGGGCGAAGTAGTACAGTCCTTGGGTGCGTGAGACTGTGGCTTCAGTTCAAGGTTACCCAGACATTGGAGAACTAGTGGTCGCGACTGTCAAGAAGATAGTGCCTTATGGCGCCTATGTCACCTTGGATGAGTATGACAGAGAAGGCCTCATCCCCATATCGGAGATCTCCACCACTTGGGTTAGAAACATCAGGGACCATGCGAGGGAAGGACAGAAGCTCGTTCTGAAAGTCCTAAGAGTCAACACCCAAAGAGGCGAAGTTGACCTCTCGCTTAGAAGAGTGACTGGGCGCGAGAAAGCTGAGAAGATGCTTGAGTGGAAGAAGAGCAAGAAGGCGGAAGCCATACTGAAAAGCGTAATGGAGAAGCTTTCCGCGGACGAGAACACCCTCATCAAGACTAGGGACATTCTCCTCCAGCAACATGACAGTGTGTACGAAGCGCTGGAGAGATCGATTGATCAAGGAGAGGAGGTTTTCGCAAAAGCAGGACTCACACCGGAATGGGCCAAAGCTCTAACGGAAAACGCCCGATCAAAGATAAAAGTGAAAAGAACCACTTTAACAGGAATCGTAGAACTCACTTCGCCCAAGCCGGCTGGAATAGATAGCATAAGGACGGCTTTGCTCAATGCTGAGAAGATAAAGCCGAAAGGGACAGAAATCAAGATCTACACGGTCGGCGCGCCAAAGTATCGTTTGGAAGTCACGGCATCGGACTACTCGGACGCCGAAACGGTTCTAAAAGAGGCCATCGATGAAGCCATCGCCTTCGTAAAGGAGATGGGTGGTGAGGGGCGCCAGATCGATTGAGATGGCAGATCAGAAGATGTCAGAAATGCGGAAGATACACGCTTAAACCCATTTGTCCGAAATGTGGTAATGAAACGGTAATTCCTCACCCGGCAAAGTTCTCACCCCAAGACAAATACGCCAGGTACAGAAGTGAACGGCCCAGTGGAAACGATCATTAGAGAGTGGGGATCGAAGCCCCACAAACCTACCATCATTGAAGGCTTGCCTGGACTCGGCTCCGTAGGAAGACTGGCCATTTCCCTCCTCATAGACCAACGGAAAGCTCGGAAGATCGCGGAACTCTACTCACCATATTTCCCGTACCAGGCCATCGTAGATTCACGGGGACTAGTGAGATTACCACGAAGCGAATTCTACCATTCTGTCGAAAAGAGAAAGGATCTCGTGTTAATATCTGGCGATTGTCAACCGCAGTCCAACTACGGACAATATGACGTAGCTTCCAAGATAATCCAATATGCGGTGAAACACTCGGCTTCGCCGATCATCAGCTTAGGAGGATTCGCTTCCCCTGAGAAAGACAAGAACCTAGTTGTGACAGTTGCCACGAAAAGCAGACTGCTCTCAGCCATGATCACTGCTGGAGCCAGTGTAGAAAAAACAGGAATTCCTATCGTGGGCGTCGCAGGACTTCTAGTAGCCTTGGCCAAGACAGCGGGCCTAGACGCCATCTGCGTCTTGGGACAAACCACAGGCCTAGGGCCAGATCCAAACGCAGCACAGAGAGTGCTTGAGATTCTTGCGAAGGCGTTAGACCTGAAGCTCGATCTTGCAGAGCTAGAGAAGCAAATGATGAAACTGCGGGACATTGAGAATAAGGTGGAAAAAATCGAGAAGAAGTTGGCCAGAGCGCTGAAAAAGGACCAGACAAGATACATAGGCTGAAGAGTAAACCTCGAAGCAACACATGTTGCAGTGTGCTGCGCTACTCGTCCCACGGCCTGTTTTGGAATTCGATTGCATTCGGAACTTTCTGTTTGAAATCTTTGTCTTCACATTCGGAGGTATACATCACGAATCCGTCAAAGGAGAAGAAGTGTATCCTTCCGCTGTGGTAGATTGTTCTGGGGTTTGCCATCCCAACAAGCTCTAGGAACTGTTCTCTCTTGAATTTCACGAGATATGAGCTTGACACGTTAGATGCTGCTACTGCTGCCGTCGCCGCTGTACTTGCTGCTGCTGTCACGTGTCCATACACCTCCTGTCAAATGAATCTCCTCTAGAATGTTAGCTACCTCGCTTGAGCCAGTTGCCTTCTTAACCGGGAACAAGGTCTAACTGGACACGTACCTTGCTTGATGATATCGTCTACCGTGTTGCAGAATCGGGTGGTTGAGATACCCTCTCCTTGCTTCCTCTACTTCACTGTTATGATTAAGGTTTTGACCGGAATCTCGACGAAGTTCTGGTCTCCCACCCACACCACTCGAATGTAGTACTTACCTGGGTTCGGCGGCGCCCAGCTGAGAGTGTATCTGCCGTTCTTTATCTCTCCGTGACCGGCCGTGGTCCAAGTCTTGTTATCCAAAGAGTAGTCTATTGTGATCGTTCCGGCCGATATCGCCTTCGACAGCTTGCAGGTAAATGTCATGTTCTGTTTCGCTTGTACCTCCAATGCGGAGGGTTCAACCAATAGTGCGACCTGCGCCTTGTCAACAACCAGCTCTAGGTTCGAGCTTTTGGCGCCAGAGAACCTCTTTGAGACTCCGTCCCACTTTGAGCGGACAAGATAGGAGCCAGCGTTGGGAGTCCATTGGTACTTGTATGTGCCGTTTGCTCCGGAGCGAGCGGTCGTCATCTCGTTCCACTTTTGCCCTTTGTCCGTGGAGTATTCCAAGGTTACTGTCATATCGGACAGGCCTTTGCCCTTCGAAGAGACTCTGCCGGCCAACTCAACAAATGATTCATTGTAGACCAGCTTCTTCGGTGTCATTGACAGTTCGAGGGCGGAGGACTCCGGGTAGGTTACAGAGTACACCGCTACCCAGCTTTTCTTTGAAGAGAAGACTGGTGTGAAGTGCTCCGATTCATCGTAGTTTGCTCCAACATCTCTCAACAAGAGATAGCCAACAACGGAGTTCGGTTTGAGACCTTGCTTATCGGAGAGTATGTCAGAAGAGATCTGCTTGCCATCTTGAAAGATCTTCCTCCAATAGGTAGTGTCTTGCTCAGTTCTGTTCTCTGTGACAACGATCCTCTGGCCCCGAAAAGTGGTCCCGTTACATATCTTTGCCATCCAGTACCATTTGCTGTCCTCCCCCACGCCGTAGAACTGAGCCTGTTGCTCCTTCGTCTTCTCCCACGCAGTGTATATGGCTATGTGAGATACATTGTACTCCTTCAGAATCGGTACAGACATGGTTTCGTTGAGCAGAAAAGCTCGCGCGATCATGGCGATCTGAGTCGAGTTAATTGTGCCGTTATCGGCCAAGGTCCTCTTCTCAGCCAGAGTAGTGACCCAGTAACCATAGTCCCACCAACAGAATACCACAGCGTCCTGAGGCACGTTCTCTCTCATCCACGAAATGGCTTCCAGCCAATCTTGGAAATTGAGTTCTTCACCTTCCTTCGGAGTGGTCGGGAAGCTCGATGTCGCTATGGTTGCTGGAGTGTAGGCCTCTGTTGTTATTCTTGCGAAGGTGGGCAGGACAACCAGAATGAGCACTAGCAGTATCGCCACTCCAAACTCCCGTCCAACCCTTGTTGTAAATCGAATTTTCCTCCTCGGAAATATCAGCGCCTCGCGAACAATATCCACCGCCGGTTTGGACAGCTCAACCATTGTGACTCCAGCCAAGATTGCTAGGACGGGTGCGAGAACCAAGGTAAGTCTGACCAGAGAACCGGCAAAATAGACAGCCGAGAGACCGAAGAGCAACAGAAATATGTCGCTGTCTCTCGCTCTCTGGGCCACGAAAACAAGTCCGAATATGCTAAGGACCACAACTATGCCGGACTCGTGGAAGAACGAGGCCCATGTGGCCGGACGATGCTCAGCCACGGACTCAACCAAGGGCATATCAAGCCTTCTCGTCGGATCCACCACAGCGAGGAACTTCGCAACGAGTGGTGTGGCCACACCCTGATACCAGAGAATGAGAAAGGCGACCACAACTATCCCGACCATGCTCGCGAAAGCGAAGAACCTCATTCGGGTTGTGGACACCCGTCTGGAGATTTCAGCTGCCACAAGAAGCGCGAGTACACCGAAAACGGCCAAAGTGGACCATTCTCTCAGGAATCGAGTGCCGAGATAGGGAAGTTGAACGGCCGCCAAGAGTTGAATACCATAAGTGGCGACAAAAGCAACAAGCATCCGAGGATTGTATCGTCTAAGGAAGACCATGACTGTGGCGTAGAGGTAGATCAAAGCCATCGGGTATCTGAATGCGCCCCACCCCCAGCTGAGATAGGCCAACAGTAGTCCAGACAAGACTCCATAAGTTAGGGTCGACTTCATACTACGTTGAGGAGATGTCGCCCGCAGATACAAGAGAAAGATCATAACCATTGAGAAGACGCCGATGGTTTCGTCGTCAAAGAAGCCGAGTGAGGTCCGGCTTATGTGTGAACCGTTTATGGCCAGGAACAGTGCGGCGAAGAGTCCTACGCTTCGGCTCCAGAGATCCTTTCCTAGCATGAAGATTGCGACGACTGTCAGAACGCCCATGATAACAGGGAAGACTATGCACACCTGCATTACGGTGACATTGAGGCCCATGATTCTGAGGAAGTTGTACAGAGCAGCGGCGGTGAAACCAAGAGCAGGGAAAGCCGATGTGAACACGTCTCGACCGAAAGGATACCAACTCATATTGTCATGCCAATGGAACCATGCGGCGTATCCGTTCTTCACCACATAGTCTGCGATCCTGTACTGGAAATATGGGTCAAACTCAGACAGGAAAAAACCCCATCTTAGAGGCAGCATCCTGAGCACTGCCGCGACAGTGAGTATGCACAAAAAGGCTCCGAAAAGCACTATCTGGGTCCTTGACATCTCAGAGACGTAGCCTATGGCTGCCTTGATCCTAGATACGAAGACCTCTCTGCGAAATCTGTCGCTGATGAAATCTTTGACTTTTCCGCCAACACCAGAGAGTGGCATATGATGTGCCTCGATCGAATCCCGACCATGTTTGACCGGGGTCCTTATAAATAATGCGTACTCTGAGAAGCCTTCACCATTACGCAGAACTACTTCTTGGCGAACATGGTGCTATAGCTCGATCATTTATACAAGCTGAGGACTAGATCCGGCGTCACGTGTCTGGTTTGACGACAGACGCGTGAGTCAACGCTGGTTCAGTAGATTTCCTTTTTGAGACGAGAGGCAAACAAACCTAATATATTTGGGATGTGAGAGTGTCGGCGTTGCGTGGAAGGACATGAGGGATTCCAAAATTCCGGACGATGTCGCCTCCTTCTACGAAGAGTTTTGACGGACAGCTTAGAGTTCATACCTGTTCTAGTGATGGAAATACGCGGGAAGGTGTGACCGATGTTTAGGGAAGTGCCTAGCAGTCTCGATCTTCCGAAGTTGGAGCACCGAGTTCTGCAGTTCTGGAAGGAAACGAAGGCATTCGAGAAGCGTATGGCCCTCAACATGGGAAAAGAGAAGTGGTCGTTCATTGACGGCCCGATAACCGCAAACAATCCCATGGGAGTTCATCATGCTTGGGGACGGACCTACAAGGACCTCTTCCAGAGATACTATGCGATGAAGGGACGGGAACTTCAGTATCGGAATGGCTTCGACTGTCAAGGTCTGTGGATTGAGGTGGAGGTGGAGAAGGAGCTTGGATTCAAGTCCAAGAAAGATATTGAAGCATATGGCGTAGCGGAGTTTGTGAAGCGTTGCAAGCAACGAGCACTTAGATTTGCAGCGATCCAAGTAGAGCAGTCGATTAGGCTTGGGTACTGGATGGATTGGGACGACCCCGATCTCCTCAGGAAGTTCGCGGATGCTCTTGATGAACCCGACAAAGTGATCACGATCAATGGAAAGAACGACATCCTGACAGGCACGGCAGAGTTCTTGATAGGACGTCTAGGAATGCCCGAGATCGGTGGATCGTACTTCACGCTCTCGAATGAGAACAACTACACTATATGGAATGCCCTAAAGAAATGCCATGATAGAGGGTGGATATACAAGGGCACGGATGTTATGCCTTGGTGCCCTAGGTGTTCTACCGCCATCTCTGAACACGAAATAGTCACTGAAGGCTATAGACAACTCACTCATGACGCTCTTACAATAAAGTTCCCACTTAGAGGGCGGAACAGGGAGTCTCTGCTGGTGTGGACCACTACGCCTTGGACCCTCTCCTCGAACGTCGCTGCCGCCGTCCATCCAGATCTGGTCTATGTGAAGATACGCAGAGGCGACGAGATCCTCTATCTTGCCAAGGCCACTGCCGAGAAGACTGTTCCAGACAAAGAAGTCCTTGCTGAGATGATGGGGTATGAACTAGAAGATTGGACCTATGATGGTCCCTATGATGAATTGGAAACGGAGGAAAATTCAGGCGCTGTTGATGCACACAGGGTGATTCTGTGGGAAGAGGTAAGTGAGACGGAAGGTACGGGCATAGTCCACATCGCACCGGGATGCGGCAAAGAGGACCTTGAACTGGGCAAGAAGTACGGTCTCCCTGCCGTCGCACCACTTGACGAGTTTGGAGTTTTCACGAAAGGATTTGGATGGCTAAAGGGCATGCATGTTTACGAAACAGCTCAGCCTGTAATCGAGGATTTGAAAAGGAAAGGCCTGCTCTTCAAGGTGGAAAAATATGAACACCGCTACCCAGTGTGTTGGCGGTGCGGGAGCGAACTAATCTTCAGACTTGTTGATGAATGGTTCATCTCAATGGGCAAGAAGCTTGAGAAGCCTCTGGAAGATCTGACAGAGGAAGAGAAGCATCGGAACCTGCGTTACCAGATAATGGATGTCACAAAGCAAGTTCGCTGGATACCTGACTACGGCCTGCAACAGGAGCTGGACTGGCTGAGCAACATGGATGATTGGATGATCTCCAAGAAGAGGTACTGGGGACTAGCTCTTCCGATATGGAAGTGCACTCAATGCGGAGCCTTTGACGTTATCGGCAGCGAAGAAGAGCTTGCGAAACGAACCGTCGAAGGAAAAGAGAAGTTCGAAGGACACTCACCACACAGACCATGGATCGACTACATCAAGATCTCGTGCCCAAAATGCAAGGCACTGATGTCTAGAATACTAGACGTAGGGAATCCTTGGCTTGACGCAGGAATAGTCGCCTACTCCAGTCTAGGCTACCGTTATGATCGCAACTACTGGAGGGAATGGTTCCCAGCTCACCTCATCTGTGAGTCGCTGCCTGGCCAGTTCAGAAACTGGTTCTACTCAATGTTGGTAATGAGTACAGTCATGGAGAATCTCTCACCCTTCCGAACCTGTTTCGGCCATGGCACCGTCTTGGCCGAAGACGGAAGAGAGATGCACAAGTCATGGGGAACAGCCATCTGGTTTGATGACGCCGTCGAGAAGATGGGTGCAGATGTGATGCGGTGGATATATTGCTCGACTCGGCCAGACGCAGACCTGTTGTTTGGATACGGGAAAGGAGAAGAGGCAAAGAAGAGGTTCCTGATTCCGCTGTGGAACATCTACAGCTTCTTCAGCACGTATGCAAGATTGGATGGATGGATCCCTAAGAAACGCGAGGCTCGGCTCACGGCGCTCGACGAATGGATCCTTTCGAAGCTGCAGACACTCACCCTAGATGTAAGCAACTGTCTGGACAGTTATGATCCTGCTGGCGCAGCCAACGCACTCGACGCCTTTGTCGATCAACTCTCAACGTGGTACGTCAGACGATCCAGAAGAAGATTCTGGAAGAGCACATCCGACACAGACAAGGAGGCCGGATACCAGACGCTGTACACATGCCTGACAACTCTAGTGGAGCTCCTAGCGCCGTTCATCCCCTTTGTAACTGAGGAAATCTATCAGAACCTCGTCCGAAACGTCGATCCCAAGGCTTCTGAAAGCGTCCACCATTGCGACTGGCCTGTTGCAGACAAGTCTCTGATACGTGAGAGCCTCGTAAAGGACATGGATTTAGCCATCAAGATCTGCAGTCTAGGAAGAGCTGCAAGAGGCAGTTTCGGAGTAAAACTGAGACAACCTCTCTCAGTGGCGAAGATCGTGGTGAGCCCCGAGTCGATTGAGAGTATTCGAAACCTGTCTGAATTGATCAAGGAAGAGCTGAATGTAAAGGAGCTCGACCTGACGGGCACTAGAGAGGAATTGGTTGAAGATATTCCAGAACTGATTCCAGAAATCGCAGGAGAGAGATATGGCAAGATATTCACGAAACTTCGAGACGCGATATCGAGAATGAATCCGAAGACGTTTGTCTCGGCCCAAAAGGAGAAGGTTGAGATTCAAGTGACAGTAGAGGGACATACCGTCAGAGTCTCTCCAGATGAACTTCGCGTAACGACAAAGCCGAAGGAAGGGTGGGCAGTCATGGAAGAAGTGGACATCCTTGTGGGCGTCAAGAAGACGATTCCCGCAGAATTGGCTTTGGAAGGTTTAGCTAGAGACATAGTTCGCCGTATACAAGATCAACGGAAGAGAGCTGGCTTCAACATAGACGACCGGATCTTGGTCTACTACCAAGGAGGGCCGAAGAACTGTCAGGCTTTCTCTGCCTTCAACGAGTACATTGCTGCCGAGACTCTCGCCGTCGAGATGAAGTGCGAAACGCCTCCGAAGACAGCACACATAGCGGAATACGAACTTACGGGGGAGAAACTGGCAGTAGGAATAGAGAAGGTATCCAAATCCTCGAATAGTTAGCTCGGCATCCTTAAGTCGGCATGGAAAAGGAGGATCTTTGTCGGTAAAGAAGCTTGGCCTAATTGTCAACCCGATTGCCGGACTAGAGGCCTGACATAGGCCTGTCAAGCGGCAGAGTCGGGTTGAAGGGGACTGACGGCAAGGAAACCGTAGAGGAGGCACTCAGGCGAGGAGCCACTCCGATCTCCCCTACAAGGACGATTGAGACACTACAGGAACTTCAACCTCACCATCATCTCATTGAGATTTACACATGTTCTGGAGAAATGGGAGAACAAGAAGCTAAGGCAGTCGGCTTCACACCGACAGTGATCTACCAGATACATGGTGAGAGAACTACTGCAGATCACACGAAAGAAACAGCGGGAATTCTCGCTGAAAAACAAGTTGATCTGCTGCTCTTTACTGGTGGAGACGGAACCGCTAGAGACATACTAGATGCAATCGACGGCAAGGTCCCTGTTCTGGGGATTCCTGCAGGCGTGAAGATGCACAGCTCCGTCTTCGCGATAAACCCAACTCACGCCGCTAGGGTCATCATCAGTTACCTTCAGGGAGAGCTTCCTGTCGAACAAGGCGAGATTATGGATGTGGATGAGGAGGAGTTCAGATCGGGACGCCTTTCGGCTAAGCTGTACGGGTACATGAACGTGCCATACGAGCCACATCTTATGCAGTCGACGAAGGCGAGCACTATTCAGACGGAGGACGAAGGCGAGCAGCAACGCGCTATTGCCAAGCACGTCGTAGAAGAGATGAAGTGCGGTAGCCTCTACGTTCTTGCTCCTGGAACTACTGTGAAGGCCATCGCCGATAGAGTCGGTGTGGCGAAGACTCTTCTTGGAGTTGACGTCGTCCTCGATTCACGTTTAGTCGCAAGTGATGTTGACGAAGGGAAGTTGCTTGAACTCATTCAGAATCGTCCCACGAAGCTAGTGGTCACGCCCATAGGTGGACAGGGGTACATTTTTGGTAGAGGAAACCAGCAGATCAGCCCTAAGATCATAACGAAGGTAGGAAAGGAGAACATAATCGTTGTTGCTACAAGAGGCAAGCTTGAGGGCTTTCCCCAGAAACGATTGCTTGTGGACACAGGAGACAAAGCAGTGGACATTATGCTGCGAGGCTATATTCGAGTGATCACGGACTACCGCGAGGAAACGGTCATCCGAGTAGAGTAGATCACTTGATCTGCGTCTTTAGGAAGCCCGCGTATCCCTTGGCGTCGAGTAGTCCCTTGAGGTCAGCGTCAATATTGGATGGCTTGACGACAGCTATCCAGCCGTTGCCGTATGGTTGCTGGTTCACAAGTTCAGGACTGTCTGCAAGCTTCGTATTTACTTCCACTATTTCCCCGGAGATTGGGGCGAAGACATCCTCCACTGCCTTAACTGACTCGACTGAGCCCATGGATTGGGACTTGGCCACCGTCCCTCCTGACTCGGGAAGATCCACGAAAACAATTTCGTGAAGAGATTTTTGAGCGTAGTCGGTCACTCCGATCCGACAGCGATCTCCTTCCAATTTGATCCATTCATGCTCCTTTGTATAATAGAGACCTTCAATGACTTCGTAGTCGCCCACTTGCATCGATAGTTCCCTTTTCCGTATGGAATTCTCAGGTAGTATATTACTGATTCGAAACCTGAACTAGGCCAAGTTGTTCGTCTTACTGCGTCAAGCTTTGGTCCTTTGCCAACCGTATTTCGACGAGTCGTAGAAAGGAAATCCTGCGACTGTTGCCCGCAGATCTTTGTTGCGAACTCTAATTGCGAGGCTCTCACCTGTTTTTGCATATTCTTTCGGAACGTAGCCCACTGCTATCCCCTGGTTTATTGTAGGTGAGAAGGTTCCGCTCGTGACTCTTCCCACAACCTGCGACTCCTTCAGGATATCGCAACCAGCTCTCGGTATTCCGGCCTCAAGAACCTTGAGCCCCACTCTGACTCTCTTAGCTCCCTCAGCTTTCTCCTTGGCAAGAACATCGCGGCCGATGAAATCTTGCTTTGTAAGCTTCACTACGAAACTCACTCGTGCTTGAAGTGGAGTGGTCGACTCGTCTATGTCATTACCGTAGAGACACATCCCCGCTTCTAGGCGGAGGACATCACGTGCTCCTAGCCCGCATGCTTGTATGTCATAGGCCTTGCCATGATCTAGTATTGCATTCCAGACTGCGACTGCTTTGGCTGGTTGCTCTATCGGGGCGTCCCATGTGAATACCTCGAATCCATCTTCTCCAGTATAGCCAGTTCTTGTAACCGCTCCTTTGTTCCCGTCGACGCGTACGTATTTTCCTCCAAATCGAGAGATTTGGGAGAGGTCTTCGTCGCACATTTCTTGGAGAATTTTTTCGGCGTTCGGGCCTTGAACTGCGAACATAGAGACCGCATCTGAAACGTGCTGTATCTCAACTCTGAATCGTTCTGCCTTTGCATTCAGCCAGGCCAGATCTTTCTCCCGGTTTCCTGCGTTGAAAACCATGAGATACTGTTTCTCCGTCAATCTACAGATGATTATGTCATCAACGATGCCTCCTTTCTCATTGCACATTACGGAGTAGTGTCCTCGGCCAACTTCTAGGACAGAGACATCGTTTGTGGTGACGTAGTCAAGAAACGGTGCTGCGTCCTTCCCTGAAATCAGGTTTCTACCCATGTGAGAGACATCGAAGATCCCAACGCTATTCCTCACCGCTTTGCACTCCGGAACAATGCCTTTGTACCAAATGGGCAGTTCGAAGCCTGAGAAATCGACCATGTGACCATTTCGAGCATGAAAGTCGTACAGCTGAGTCCTGCGCGGCATCACTAATCACTTCACGATGGACTGATCTACGAACGCTTAACGCTTCATACGAGACTGATAAGTTTGAACTCTATCTCTTCTGGCCCTTCATTTGATCCATGGGGACTATCTTTACGGCGTCAGGATCAAAGGAAAGCCTCCGTCCACATTTCGGGCAGACGCCATTGTTCCTTTGGATAATCTCAAGAGGGGACTCCAGCTCGAAGCCATCGTAAAGGCTCGTGTTACATCCCGTGCACAGAATTCTTTGAGGCATGTACTGTTCACGGCTTCTCAGCGCTATACGGAAAGGATCAGCATATTTTAACCTTGTTTCAAGCGGCCACCAGTTCATCGGATCAATTAGCTCAGAAGTCAAAAGGCCCCGTCTGCACGTGGTGTCTTGGGAATACGCTTAAGTTTGTGCTGTCATTAGTGTTTGGGCACATGGTGTTGGATGGCGAATGCTGAAAGCTAGAGCAAGCAAGTCTTCGTGGAGAATCAAGAGGTTCTTTGTGAATCTCGGCTACAGGTTTCGTGCAATGGGTGTTCCACAAGCGAGAGCAATGAAACCATCCACAACTCTGCTTATCGGGGCAATGCTGGTTTTTGTAACCTTCATTCTGGTGGGCGGGGTATTCGACATCTTGGAGAAGCCTCTGGCACTATTGCCTAAAGGTTCGGGATGGACGTTCGTCTATAGGGGCAGCATTAATATTCAGACCTTGAACGAGAGCATATTGGCTGGTCTGCTGTATTTTTTGGGTGTACTGGGGCTGTACCTGCTTCTGAGAAGTACCCGTCTGGTCTACAATCCGAGGCACGCCTACCTTACACTCATTCTTGGGCTTATGATCACGCTCATCGCGGTCTATTATTCGAGCTCGTTCCTAGCATCGAAGATAGGGTACTAGCCCACGACTACCAGAAGTTCCTCTTTATCTTTAGAACGTAGGCCATCATGTTTGCCAGCAGGTGGACAGCTGGAGTGAATAGAAGGATAAGGAACACCGCTCCGGGGCTCAGTCTGTGAAAGGGATACAGAACAAGCAATCCACCGAAGACGAAGTCAAGCTGATCCAGCAGTGGCAGGGGATATCCAGGAGGATGCTTCATGCGCCTCTTGATGAATGCCCCCCCTAAGTCGCCCAGCAAAGCGCCTATCGACACTAGGGGACAGAGAAAAAGAAGCTCAGATGAGATTAGAAGGCCCATTAGGACAGAGACAAGAAGCCCGGCAAGCAGACCGCCCACGAATCCTCTGATCGTTTTGTGAGAGCCGAATACCCTCTCTCCGTCAATGAACCGTTTTCCCAGATCTATCGGAGTTCCTCCTCCAAAGACTGCAGGGATCGAGTTAGCTGCATATGAAGGAAGGATGAAGACAAGTGCCGCAGTGATGTCTGAGAGTGTTATGATCATTTCCAAATGATATTTCTCCGGTCCTAGTCCGAGTCATTAGACGGTTCCTGTGTAATTGCCTCGTCTAATCCTCTTTCCGTGATTTTGAAGACGCACGAGGTATTGGAAGTGTTGGGCGAGGGGTATCGCTCGAGCTGCGCCTTCTTGATCGCCGAGTTGGCTGTTGAGGTGAGTCTCAATACGACCTCAGACCAATATGTAAGAATGCGTTTCGCCACCGGTTCGATTTGATATTCGTCTCTTGAAGGGTGAGCGTGGACTTGACTTGTGAGGAGCATTGCCACAGGTTTCATGGAAGCCAATTCTGCGAGATAGGCCATCTGCCTATTCAGTTCTCTGTTCTGTGCGAACACTCTCTCTTGCGAACCTAAGGCTGAGCGGTAGAGCGATGTCACTGTATCGACCACCAATAGCCCAGTACTATCTGTAACGAAGCTCCCTATGCGTTCAACGAGCGATACTTGCTCCGAGAAGGTTTCAGGTGTGAACACAACTATGTTTTCGCCAATCTCTTTTAGACTGTTTCCAGAGAGTTGTGCAAGTCGATTGTGTGAGAATGATCTGTCCGCATCAATGTACAACGTCTTGAGATTCCTTCTCGCACATTCAATTGCGCATTGCATGGCCAGAGTGGTCTTTCCAGTCGAAGCTTCTCCGTAGACGAGACTGAGACGAGAGACTGGGAATCCGCCTTGAAGGATCACATCAAGCGGTCTGCATCTGGTCGAGACTACGGTTGGTCGATCCGTCAATTGCGCTTCAGCTTTATTTCTAGCCATATCTTCCCTGCGAGATTAGCTTAAATGCATAAGGAGCGTTCATGGACGAGGCGCACCATGGAGAGAACGACTCTGGCCGGAAGTAGAACATTGCTGGTTTCCGGCCCGGCATCACTGGTACTGGTTCAAGGAGAAGCGGAAATTCTAGGTGCACCTGTAGAAAGAGAAGAGAAGCTGTTAGTCAGAGAGGAGAAACAGATCCCGGTTGAGGCGATGACTGACAGCGTCTTTCAGGTTTCTTTAGGGGAGACTGGTAGCTGTAAGGAAATTGATGGAACCTCCATACCTAGTTCATGGAAGGCCCTCGTTGAAGCAGTCTTGGAGAGGTCTTGCCCGACGGTTCTGGTCATTGGACCGACGGATTCTGGAAAGAGCACGTTGTGCACCTATCTTGCCAATATGCTGTCGGACAAGCATCCGAGTATTTCTGTGATTGATGCGGATGTGGGACAGTCGGACATTGGTCCGCCTGCAACAATTGGACTTGGCCAGACAACGGGATACTTGTTCTCTTTGGCTGATCTGGATCCTGTTTCACTGTTCTTCGTAGGGCACACGAGCCCAACTTCTGTGGAAGAGAAGGTGATTTCAGGCATAAGGAAGCTCATGGAACGGCGTCCTAGCAACGATCCCTTGATCATAAACACGGATGGGTGGGTTGCTGGCGATGAAGCATGCGCCTTCAAAGCCAAGATGGTCAGCGAGATCTCCCCGGACATTGTTGCAACAATTCAAGCAGACAACTCACTGAGCTCTATAGTCAATGCTGCAAGGACTACTTCGATCGTCGTTCAGTCTCCGACGACGGTGAGGAAGAGGAATAGAGATGAGAGAAGGAGATTGAGAGAACTGTCTTACAGGAAGCATCTGACAGACAGTATCACGCGCAACATCAGTTTCAACGAGGTGAGATTGAAAGGGGTAGCGATGAGAAACGGCAGGCTTAGGGCTGCCCCGCAAAGACTTCACTCTCTTGTGGGCTTCTTGAGTGATGACGATTTCCTTCTTGATATCGGAATCCTGAGGAGTGTGGAGCAGAGAGAAGGAATGCTGAGGATCCTTACTCCCTTCAAAGGAATAGTGAGGACGATCGAGTTCGGCGCAGTAAAGCTGGACGACTCAGGAAAGGAGCTTCCATATTACGAATCCACCGCTTGAGAGATAAGCGGCGGCC